>Ga0316195_10000403_pt1 | contig 16969 bp, 14 predicted proteins | sample Phised1_MG_FD_204937 | JGI IMG/M metagenome (GOLD analysis project Ga0316195, IMG submission 204937) | Coastal sediment microbial communities from Maine, United States - Phippsburg sediment 1 | ecosystem: Environmental > Aquatic > Marine > Coastal > Sediment | place: USA: Maine | collected...
GCCGAAAAGCCAGCGCGCCGCGCGTTACGCGCGCCTGCTGGAGATGACCGACCTCGGCCGCTTCACCGCGCGACCGGCGGGCAAGCTCTCGGGCGGCATGAAGCAGAAGCTGGGGCTGGCCTGCACCCTGGTGCGCAGCCCGGCGCTGCTGCTGCTCGACGAGCCGACGGTGGGCGTCGACCCGCTGTCGCGCCGCGAGCTGTGGCAGATCGTGCAGCAGCTGGTCGAGGTGGAGAAGCTGACCGTCCTGATCAGCACCTCCTACCTCGACGAGGCCGAGCGCTGCGCGCAGGTCTACCTGCTGCGCCAGGGCCGGGTGCTGGCCGCGGGCCGGCCGGACGAACTGCGTCGCCCCGCCGACGGGCGCTGCTTCGTCGCCACGCCGGCGCCCGGGCAGCCAGCGCGCCGGCTGCAGGGGCAGCTGCTCGACGCCACCGCCGAGGTGTTCGACGCCGTGCCGCAGGCGGGCGAGGTGCGCTTCATCCAGCGCTCAGGCGACGGCGCGGCGCCGCACCCCGCGGCGCTCGAAGGCGCCCCGGTGCGCACCACGCCGGCGCGGCTGGAGGACGGCTTCATGGTGCTGCTGCACCAGTCCGAGCCGCCGTCCAGCGCGCCGGCGGTGCCGACGGTGCCGGCCGCCGCCCCCTGTCCCGAGGGGGGCGACGACACCGTCATCCGGGTGCAGGGCCTGGTGCGCAAGTTCGGCGACTTCATCGCCGTCGACAACACCAGCTTCGACGTCCGCCGGGGCGAGGTCTTCGGCCTGCTCGGCCCCAACGGCGCCGGCAAGACGACCACCTTCCGCATGCTGTGCGGGCTGCTGCCGGCCACCAGCGGCCAGCTGAGCGTGGCCGGCGTGGACCTGCGCACGGCGCGCGCCGCGGCGCGCCGGCGCGTCGGCTACGTGGCGCAGAAGTTCGCCCTCTACGGCAACCTCAGCGTGGGCGAGAACCTGCAGTTCTTTGCCGGCGCCTACGGCCTGCACGGCGCGCGCGCGGCCGCGCGCGTGCGCGACGTCACCGACCAGTTCGGCCTCGGCGGGCTGCAGCGCACGCCCAGCAGCCAGCTGCCCGGGGGCTTCCGCCAGCGGCTGGCGATGGCCGCGGCACTGCTGCACGAGCCGCAGATCCTGTTCCTGGACGAACCGACGAGCGGCGCCGACCCGCTGGCCCGGCGCGAGTTCTGGCGCCGCATCACGGCGCTGGCCGAGGCCGGCACCACGGCGGTCGTGACGACGCACTTCATGGAGGAAGCCGAGTACTGCGACCGCATCGTGATCCAGGATGCCGGCCGCGTCCTGGCGCTGGGCACGCCGCTCGAGGTGCGGCAGCAGGCGGGCGCCGCCGGGCGCGAGGCGGCCAGCATGGAAGAGGCCTTCATCGGCATCGTCGAGCGGTCGCGCCGGCGCGTCGAAAGGGTGGCGGCGTGACCGGGCGGGGCCGAGCGCAGGACGGCACGCCGGACGGTGCCGCGCAAGGCGGCTTCTGGCGTCGCCTGCTGGCCCTGACGCGCAAGGAGGTGCGCCAGCTGCTGCGCGACCGCAGCAACCTCGCGATCGGCGTCGCGCTGCCGGTGCTGCTGATCCTGCTCTTCGGCTACGGCATTTCGCTGGACATCGACAACGCGAAGGTCGCCGTCGTCGTCGAGGACACCTCGCCGGGCGCCGCGGACGTGCTGTCGGGCCTGCAGCTGTCGACCTACCTGACGCCGCTGCCGGTGCGCTCGATGCAAGAGGCCGAAGCGCTGATGAACGCGCACGCAGTGAACGCCATCCTGCGCGTGCCGGGCGACTTTTCGGCCGCGCTGGCGCGCGGCGACGGGCGGCTGCAGCTGATCGTGCACGGCGTCGACGCCGCCACCGCGCGCGTGATCCAGGGCTATGTCGGCGGCGCGCTGGCGCAATGGGGCTCGCGCCAGGCCGACCGCCAGGCTGCGCTGCGTGCGGGCAGCGGCACGGCTGCCACGGCGGCGCCGTTCGGCAGCGTGCGCCTCGAGCCACGCATGTGGTTCAACGCCGCCAACACCAGCACCTGGTACCTGGTGCCGGGACTGATCGTGCTCATCATGACGCTCACCGGTGCCTTCCTCACCTCGCTGGTGGTGGCGCGCGAGTGGGAGCGCGGCACGCTCGAGGCGCTGTTCGTGACCCCGGTGCGCACCACCGAGATCCTGCTGGCCAAGATGATCCCGTACTTCGTGGTCGGCATGCTCGGCTTTGCGATGTGCCTGCTGGCGGCGCACTTCCTGTTCGAGGTGCCGCGCCTGGGTTCGCTGTGGCTGCTGCTGCTGGCGTCGGTGCTGTACATGTTCGTGGCGCTGGGCGTGGGCTTGCTGATCTCTTCGGCGACCAAGAACCAGTTCATCGCCAGCCAGCTGGCGCTGCTGACGGGATTCCTGCCCGCACTGATGCTGTCGGGGTTCCTGTTCGACCTCAACAACGTGCCGCTGGTGGTGCGCATCGTCGGCCAGGCGCTGCCGGCGACGCACTTCCTGGAACTGCTCAAGACGCTGATGCTGGCCGGCGACGTGTGGCCCATCGTCGTCAAGGACTGCCTGATCCTGGCCGGCTACGCCGTGCTGCTGCTCGGCGCCGCGCAGCGGGTCACGCGCAAGCGCATCGCCTGAGGCCGGCACGCCGATGACCGCTTTCCTGTTCCGCCTGCTGGCACTGATCCGCAAGGAGCTGCTGTCGGTGCTGAAGGATCCGTCCAGCCGCGTCATCCTGTTCGTGCCGGTGCTGATGCAGAGCATGCTGTTCGGCTATGCGGCCACCTACGACCTGACGCACGCGCCCTATGCGCTGCTCGACGAGAGCCGCAGCCCGGCGTCGGCACAGTTGCTGGCGCACCTGGACGGCACCGGCTTCTTCCGCCGCGTGGCCACACTGCAGTCGCCGGCCGAGATCGCGCCGGTCATCGACAACCAGCGCGCCCTGATGGTGGTGCGCATCGGCCCGCGCTTCGAGCAGGCGCTGATGGGCGGCGAGACCGCCATCGTCCAGCTCATCCTCGACGCCCGCAACTCGACCACCGCCAACTCCGCCGCGGCCTACACGAGCTCGGTCATCGATGCGTTCAACACCGAGCAGCTGCAGCGGCGCGGCGGCGCGGCGCCCCCGCTCACGCTGCAGACCCGGGCCTGGTTCAACCCCAACCTGGAGACGCGCTGGAACTTCATGCCGGCGCTGATCGCCACGCTGTCGATGCTGCAGACGCTGCTGCTGACCGCGCTGTCGGTCGCGCGCGAGCGCGAGCAGGGCACCTTCGACCAGCTGCTGGTCACGCCGCTGTCGCCGACCGAGATCATGATCGGCAAGGCGATCCCGCCGATGCTGATCGGGCTCGTGCAGTCGACCGTCGTGCTGCTGGTCACGCGCTTCTGGTTCGGCATCCCGATGGCCGGCTCGCTGGCCACGCTGTACGTCGGCCTGGCCGCGTTCCTGCTCGCCGGCGTCGGCGTCGGGCTGTCGATCAGCGCGCTGTCGGCCAACATGCAGCAGGCCGAGCTGTACACCTTCGTGCTGCTGATGCCGATGATGTTGCTGTCGGGCCTGACCACGCCGGTGGCCAGCATGCCGCGCGTGCTGCAACTGGCCACGCTGGCGAACCCCATGCGTTACGGCATCGACTTCGTGCGCCGCGTCTACCTCGAGGGCGCCGGCCTGTCGACCGTGCTGCCCGACATCCTTCCGCTGCTCGGCATCGCCGCCGTCACGCTGCCCACGGCGGCCTGGCTGTTCCGCCATCGACTGGTCTGAAAGGAGGCTTCCCGTGGCTCCATCCGCAAACCCGATCCCGCGCCGGCCGCCGGCCCGCCACCGCGCCGGCTTTGCCGCCGTGCTGCTGGCCCTCGGCGCCGTCTTCGGCGGCTGCACCACGGTCGGCCCCGACTTCAGGCCGCCCGCCGTCGACGCCCCCCCGGACTGGTCGGCCCGGCATGGCGGCGACCCGTCGCTGGCCGCCGACGGGAGCGCCGGCGATGGGCTGCCCGCCAACCGGTGGGAGGTCTTCGCCGATTCCACGCTGGCGCGCCTGCAGGACACGGCGATGCACGCCAACGCGGACGTGCGCAGCGCCACGCTGCACGTGCTGCAGTCGCGTGCCGAGCAGGCCATGGTCAGCGCGCAGCGCGGCGTGCAGGTCGGCGCGCGCGGCGGCGTCTCGCGCCAGCGGCAGAGCGAGACCGGTTCCGGCGCTCGCCTCGTCAGCGCGATCGGCGGGCCGAACGAACAGGCGCTGCTGGACGTGCTGAGTGCGCCCTTCTCGCTCTACGAGGCCGGCTTCGACGCGTCGTGGGAGCCGGACCTCTGGGGCCGGGTGCTGCGCAGCGAAGAGGCCGCACAGGCGGGCACCGACGCGCAGCAGGCGGCACGGCGGCAGGTTCAGCTGAGCGTCGCGGCCGAAGTCGCACGGGTCTACTTTGCGCTGCGCCTGGTGCAGCAGCAGCAGGTGCTGCTGGGTGACGAGCTGACCACGGGGCAGGAGACAGAAACGCTGCTCGCCGCGCTGGCAGGCCACGGCTTGGCCGACGAAACGGCACTCAACCGGCAGCGGCAGCAACTCGCGGTCCTGCAGTCCCTGGCACCCACGCTGCGCGCGCAGGAGGCCCAGGCGATGAACCGGCTCACGCTGCTGTGCGGCACCGACCCCGGTGCCCTGAACGGCCTGCTGGCGGCGCCGGCGGCCCCGCCGGCCGCGCTGCCCGATCTGCGCCTGGGGCTGCCGGCCGAACTGGCGCGCCGGCGGCCCGACATCGCGGCCGCCGAAGCCCGGCTGCACGCGGCCACGGCAGGCATCGGCATTGCGGTGGCCGACCTCTACCCCCGCGTCATGCTGGGTGCGAGCTTCGGACTCGAATCGGTGGACGCCCGCAGTTTTGGCGATTGGGGCAGCCGGCAATGGGGCGTCGGGGCCAGCCTGAACCTGCCGCTGTTCGACCACGGGCGGCGCAAGGCGACGATCACGCTGCGCGAGCTGCAGCAGCAGGAGGCGGCGGTGGCCTTCCAGCAGACCGTGCTGGTCGCCTGGCACGAGGTCGACGACGCCATCTCGGCCTATCGCGCCGAGACGCAGCGCCAGGCGCAGCTGACGGTGCGCGCCCGCAGCACCGGCGAAGACCTGGCCCTGGCGCAGGCGCGCTACGCCAACGGCATGGCCAGCTACCTGCCGGTGCTGGCCGCCACCGCGACCGATCTCGGCGCCCGGCGCGACCTGGCCGAGAGCCGGGCCCGCGCTCAGACCGCGCTGGCAGCGCTGTTCAAGTCGCTCGGGGACGAGGGCGATGCCGCCGCCCTGGCGAGCCGCTGAACGCGTGGGCCTCGGCGGTCGGGCTATCGTCGCCCCATGGCGGCCGCGCGGGGCGGCCATCCACAGGAGCCGCCGATGAGTTCAAAGTGGTTCGAAGGCTTCGCGCCGCAGCGCCGCGTCGCGGGCGAGGTGGATCTGTTCCTGCGCACGGGCGGCCGTGCGGACGGCGCGCCACTGCTGCTGCTGCACGGCTTCCCGCAGACGCACGTGATGTGGCAGCGCGTGGCCCGGGCGCTGGCGCCGCACTTCGCCCTCGTGCTGCCCGACCTGCCCGGCTACGGCGACAGCACGGTCGCGCCCGACGAGCCCGAGCACGCCCAGGCCAGCAAGCGCCGCATGGCCGCCGCCCTGCACGCGCTGATGCGACAGCTCGGCCACGAGCGCTACTTCGTCGCCGGCCACGACCGCGGCGGCCGCGTGGCACACCGCCTGGCGCTGGACCAGCCGGCCGCGGTGCGGCGGCTGGCGCTGCTCGACATCGCACCGACGCTGGACATGTACGAAGCCACCGACCTGCCCTTTGCGCGCGCCTATTACCACTGGTTCCACCTGATCCAGCCGGCACCGCTGCCCGAGCGCATGATCGCCGGCGACGCGATGCACTACCTGCACGCCAAGCTGGGGGGCTGGGGCAGCGCCGGCCTGGCGCACATCGAGGCGGAGGCGCTGGCCGAATACGAACGCTGCTTCGCCCGCCCCGAAAACATCCACGGCGCCTGCGAAGACTATCGCGCCAGCGCCGGCACCGACCTCGATCTCGACCGCGCCAGCCGCCGGGCGGGCCAGCGTATCGCCTGCGACACCCTGGTGATGTGGGGCCAGCGCGGCGTGGTGCAGCGCCTGTTCGACCCGCAGTCGCTGTGGCAGGCGCAATGCGCCGGCCGGGTGACGCCGCTGGCGCTGCCCTGCGGACACTTCATCCCCGAGGAGCAGCCTGCTGCCACGGCCGCGGCGCTGCGCGATTTCTTCCGCTGAACAGGCGATGAGCGACCACCCGAACACGGCACTGCTGCAGCGCTTCTACTCGGCGTTTGCGGCCCTGGACGCCGACGCCATGCAGGCCTGCTACACACCCGGCGCGCGTTTCCGCGACGAGGCGTTCACGCTCGACGGCGCCGAGCAGATCGGCGCCATGTGGCACATGCTGTGCGACGCGGTCCGGGCCCAGGGCAGCGACGTCTGGCGGCTGGAAGCGGCCGCGATCGACGCCGACGCCGAGCACGGCCGTGCGCACTGGGAGGCGCACTACCGCTTCAGCGCCACCGGACGCCAGGTGCACAACGTGATCGACGCCGAGTTCGAGTTCCACGACGGCCTGATCCGGGCCCACACCGACCGCTTTCCGTTCTGGCGCTGGTCGCGCCAGGCGCTGGGGGCGCCAGGATGGCTGCTGGGATGGACCCCCTGGCTGCAGGCCAGGGTGCGCGCGCAGGCGATGCACAACCTGGCGCGCTACCGGAAGGCCTGCGCCGCACCGGTGGCGCCAACCTGAGGAACCGGCGCGCTCAGGCCGTTGGCGGCGCGCTGTCGATGAAGCTCTGGCGCGTCGCCAGCTTGTCGTGCAGGCGCTTCAGGTTCGGGTAGTCGCTGCGCCAGTCGATGTGGCCGAAGCGGAAGTCCAGGTATCCCAGCGCGCAGCCGGCGGCGACGTCGGCCAGCGTGAAGCCGTTGCCGTGGCACCAGGCCTTCTCCCCCAGGCCCTGGCTCATGGCGCGCAGCGACGTCTGCACGCGGCTCATCTGGCGGTCGATCCACGCCTGGCTGCGCTGCTCGGGGCTGCGGCCCGGCCAGGTGGCCTCCAGCCGCGCCAGGATGCTGGCGTCCAGCAGGCCGTCGGCCAGCGCCTCCCAGGTACGCACCTCCACCCGCTCGCGGTTCGACGCCGGGATCAGCTTGCCCACCGGACTCAGCGTGTCCAGGTAGTCGACGATCACACGCGAGTCGAACACCGCCTCGCCGCCTTCCATCACCAGGCAGGGCACCTTGCCCAGCGGGTTGGACTTCAGCACCACGTCGGCCGACCACGGGTCCTCGAAGACCAGCTCGAAGTCCAGCTTCTTTTCCGCCATGACGATGCGCACCTTGCGCACGTACGGGCTGGTCGCCGATCCAATGAGTTTCATTTGTGACTTCTTGCTTCCCCGAGGCGGCCGATTCTATCGGCCGGCGTGTCGCGTGAAATCCACGCTCTGGGGGCGGCCTGGCAAGTTCAGTGCCACCTCGGCGCGTGGCGCCTGGGCGACCACGCGCCCGCCGCGCACCACCAGCAGGCGCGTGGCACGCAACCGGATCGCCTCCTGGGGGGAGCGCGCCTGCAGCAGCACCGCGTCGGCCCGGCAACCGGGGGCCAGGCCATAGCGCTCCAGCCCCAGCACCCGGGCGGCGTTGACGGTGACGGCGTCGAAGCACTGCCGCATGCCGTCGATCGAGGTCATCTGTGCCACGTGCAGCCCCATCGCGGCGACTTCCAGCATGTCGCCCGAGCCGAGCGCGTACCAGGGGTCCATCACGCAGTCGTGCCCGAAGGCCACGTTCACCCCGGCCGCCATCAGCTCCGGCACGCGCGTCATGCCGCGCCGCCTGGGATAGGTGTCGTACCGGCCTTGCAGCGTGATGTTGATGAGCGGATTCGCCACCGCGTGCAGGCCGGCCTCGGCCAGCAGCGGCAGCAGCTTGCTGACGTAGTAGTTGTCCATCGAGTGCATGGACGTCAGGTGCGAGCCGGTCACCCGCCCCTGCAGCCCCAGGCGCCGGGTCTGAAAGGCCAGTGTCTCGACGTGCCGGCTCAGCGGGTCGTCCGACTCGTCGCAGTGCATGTCCACCGGCAGGCCGCGTTCGGCCGCCAGCTCGCACAGCAGGCGCACACTTTCGGCGCCGTCGGCCATCGTGCGCTCGAAGTGGGGGATGCCGCCGACCACGTCCACGCCCCGGTCCAGTGCGCGCACCAGGTTGGCCAGGGCGCCCGGGCCGCGCAGCACCCCGTCCTGCGGGAACGCGACCAGCTGCAGGTCCAGGTACGGTGCCACCTGGCGCTTGACCTGCAACAGCGCGTCCACCGCCAGCAGCCGGTCGTCGCAGACGTCGACGTGGCTGCGGATGGCCAGCAGCCCGCGCGCCACCGCCCAGTCGCAGTAGGCCAGCGCGCGCTCGGCAATCGCCTCGGCGGTCAGCTGCGGCTTCAACTCGCCCCACAGCTGGATGCCTTCCAGCAGCGTGCCGCTGGCGTTGACGCGCGGCAGCCCGTAGGACAGCGTGGCGTCCATGTGGAAGTGCGCGTCGACAAACGGCGGGCTCAGCAACCAGCCTCCGGCGTCGATGCGGTGCGTGCCGGCGGGCGCCGGCAGCGCCGTGCCGACGTCGGTGATCCGGCCGTCCTGCATCAGCAGGTCGATGCCGGTGCGGCCGTCGGGCAGGGTGGCGCCGCGGATCAGCAGCGGCGGCGAGTCAGGCAGCGGTGGCGACATGGTCAGCGTTCCCCCTTGCGGTAGGGTTTCATCAGCGCCTGCGGGTAGCTCGCGCGGCGCGCCACCAGCACCAGGGCCACGATGGCCATCGCGTACGGCAGCATCAGGTAGAGCTGGTAGGGCAGCGACAGGCCGAACAGGCCGCCGTCCCCGGCCTGCTGCAGGCGCAGCTGCAGCGCGTCGAAGAAGGCGAACAGCAGCGCGCCCAGCAGCGCCTTGCCCGGTCGCCAGGACGCGAACACCACCAGCGCCACGCAGACCCAGCCGCGGCCGTTGACCATGTTGAAGTAAAAGGCGTTGAAGGCCGACAGGGTCAGGAACGCCCCGGCCACGCCCATCAGGGCCGAGCCGGCGACGATGGCCGCGGTGCGCACGCCGGCGACGCTCAGGCCCTGGCCCTCGGCCGCGGCCGGGTTCTCGCCCACCATGCGCAGCGCCAGCCCGGCCGGCGTGCGATACAGGGCGTAGCCGATCACCGGCACCAGGAGCAGCGCGGCCAGGGTCAGCGGGGTCTGGTCCAGCAGCGCCGGCCAGGTCGCAAACGGCTCGATCGTCGGCGGGCTGTCGACCTTGGGAAAGCCGACGCGGTAGGCATAGCTCGCCAGGCTGGTCGCCAGCAGCGTGATCCCCAGCCCCGAGACATGCTGCGACAGCGCCAGGCCCACGGTCAGCAGGGCGTGCAGCAACCCGAAGGCGCCGCCCACGCCGGCGGCCACCGCCACGCCGGTCCACAGACCCGCCCCCTGGTAGACGGCCCACCAGCCGCTGAAGGCGCCCGCGACCATGATGCCCTCGATGCCCAGGTTCAGGACCCCGGCGCGTTCGCACAGCAGCACCCCCAGCGTGCCCAGGATCAGCGGCGTGGCGATGCGCAGCACCGAGCCCCAGAAGGGTGCGGCGAGCAGCAGATCCCAGGTCTCGCTCATCGGTTCCGGTCCTTGCCGACGGTCGGCATGCGGCGCAGGGCGGACACTCGCGCCGGCGTCCACCGCAGTGGCCGGCGCCGGCGCAGGATCGGGCGGGCGGGGCGCTGCGCGCCGCTCATGTCCCCCGCCGACCGCCGGTGGCCGTCGGCTCCTCCTTGACTTCCCGTCGCACAGCGCCCCGCCCGCCCGATCCCATGGAGCGCGGAGGCCTTCGACGGCCGAACACCACCGACGCATCCCGCACCCTGGGCCGCCCCGATGCCTGCGCGCTGGATCGCCCCAAGGTCCGCAATGCGCCGACAGCGGTCCTGTGGCCCAGGGCGACCCTGGGCTCCAGGCCTCGCCTCTACAGGGCGGGCCGGGCCTTCAGGAGGGCACAGCTTCAGCCGAAGACAGTCGACGTGCCCACAGGCGCGCGGCGCCTTCGCAGCCAGGCCAGCGCCAGCGGCAAGGCCTGCGCCAGATGTCGCCGCGCCGGCGCGCTGAGGTCCGAGCCGAGTGCGAACGACCGCCCCTCGATGGCCAGCACCCAGGCCGGTGGCGCAGCGCCGTCGATCCTTGCCGCCACGTGCAGCACCGCCTGCGGGCGCAGCGCGTGGCTGGCTGGCGGCAGGCGATCGTCTGCGGCGATGCGTGTCAGCGCAGCCTGCGCGGCCGTGCCCGGCCTTGCCGCGTCGACGAACAGCACGCCGCGCCGCCCGCGCAGGTCCAGCGCATGCTCGACCTGGAGCTGGAAATCGGTCAGCAACTCGACGTCGGCTGCGTCGCCCCAGCCCTCGCCGCGCAGCCGGTCCAGCAACAGCGGCCCCAGCGCGTCGTCGCCGCGGCTCGGGTTGCCGACCGCCAGCACCAGCCAGGGCGCGACGGTCATTCTCCGGCCATCCCCGCTGCGCGCTCGAAGCGGCCGTCGCCGTGGCGCAGCACGCGATCGCGCAGCATGCCGTCGGCGCCGACCAGGTTCAGCTCCAGCGGCATGCTGCCCAGCGCGTGGGTGGCGCAGCTCAGGCAGGGGTCGTAGGCGCGGATCGCGACCTCGATGTGGTTGAGCAGGCCCTCCGTGACCTCGCGGCCGTCGAAGTATTCGCGCGCCACCGCGCGCACCGACTCGTTCATCGCCTGGTTGTTGTGCGTGGTGCTGACGATCAGGTTGCAGGCGGTGACGAGGTCGTCGTCGCCCAGGGTGTAGCTGTGGATCAGCGTGCCGCGCGGGGCCTCGATGACGCCGACCCCGGCGCGGCGCGCCGGCCGATCGGCTGGCGTCGGCGCGGCCAGATTGCCATCGACCAGCGCCGGCTCGGCCAGCAAGCCCGCGATCACCTCCATCGCGTGCAGCATCTCGATCATGCGCGCCCAGTGGTAGGCCAGCGTCGCGTGCACCGGGCCCTTGGCCAGGAACTGCTGGCGCCTGGCCTCGGCGCGCGGGCTGGGAATGAAATCGCAGTTCTGTACCCGGGCCAGCGGGCCGACGCGGTACCAGCCGGTGTCGGGGCCGAGTGCGCGCAGGTAGGGGAACTTGAGGTAGGTCCAGGGCTTGGTGCGTTCCTCGATCAGGCCGATGTAGCCCTGCACGTCGGCGCCGTCCAGCAGCGTGCGACCGTCGGCGTCGCGCGCGCGCAGCACGCCGTCGTAGAGGTCCAGCGCGCCGTCGGGCCGCACGATCGATAGCCAGCTTGACCGCAAGGTGCCGAACTGATCGTACAGCGACGGATTCTGTGCATACAGCGAGGCCGCCAGGCCGACCGCCTGCTCGCACCAGTCCAGCATCTGCGGCACCTGGGCGGCCAGCAGGTCGCGCTCTTCGGCGGTGAGGTGCCGGTTGACGCCACCGGGCACCGAGCCGGTGCCGTGCACGCGCTTGCCGGCCGTCAGCCGGATCACCTCCTGGCCGAACTTGCGCAGCAGCACGCCCTGGCGCGCGATGTCGGGGTAGGCGGCGGCCACGCCGACGATGTTGCGCCGCGTGACCTCGCTGTCGAAGCCGAACAGCAGGTCGGGCGACGACAGGTGGAAGAAGTGCAGTGCGTGCGACTGCATGATCTGGCCGTAGTGCATCAGCCGGCGCACGACCTCGGCCGTGCGCGGGATCGCGCCGATCCCGAGCGCGACGTCGATCGCCTTGCTGGCCGCCAGGTGGTGCGATACCGGGCAGATGCCGCACAGGCGCTGCACCATCACCGGCACCTCCCAGTACGGCCGGCCGACGATGAACGACTCGAAGCCGCGGAACTCGACGATGTGCAGGCGGGCCTGCTGAACGCGGTGCTGCGCGTCCAGCAGCAGGGTCACCTTGCCGTGCCCCTCGACGCGCGAGATCGGGTCGATGGCGACGCGGCGCAGGCCTTCGGGTTGGGCGGCGGTTTCCATCAGTCGTAGCGGATCAGGCCGTGCCCGAGCCGGGCTTCGCGCCCGTCCAGCAGCGCGCTCAGGAAGGCCCAGATGGCGTCGGCGCTGGGTGGGCAGCCGGGCAGGAAGTGGTCGACATGCACGACCTCGTGGATGGGGTGCACACGCGCCAGCGGCAGGGGCAGCTCGGGGTCGTTCGGCACCGCGCAGCCTTCGGCCAGACCGGCGCGGCCCTGGTAGACCTCGGTCAGGATGCGGCCCACGTCCATCGCGTTGCGCTGTGCCGGCAGGCCGCCGTTGATGGCGCAGGCGCCCACCGCCACCAGCACCTTGCAGCGCGCGCGGAACTCGCGCAGCACGTGCACGTTCTCCGCGTTGCACAGGCCACCTTCGATCAGCCCGATGTCGCACGGGCCGCAATGCTTGATGTCGGTCAGCGGCGAGCGGTCGAACTCGATCCGCTCGACCAGCTCGAAGAGCCGCTCGTCGATGTCCAGCAGCGACATGTGGCAGCCGAAGCAGCCGGCCAGCGACACCGTGGCGACGCGCAGCTTGGCGCGCGGTGCCTCAGCGTTCTGCATCGCGGACCTCCTGCGTCGTGGCCGACTCGGCCGACACCGGCGCCAGGTCGAACCGGCGCTGGCCGATCGGCACCTCGAAGCCCTTGCGCCGCGGCAGGATGGCCCCCACCGGACACACCGTGGCGGCCAGGTCGTCGGCGGCGAAGGTGCTGTCGCCGAGCCGGCCGCTGGCCGCGTTGACGAGCAGGCGCACGCCGATGCCATGGCCGCCGATCGCAAACACGTCCTTGCCGTCCACCTCGTGGCTGGCCCGCACGCACAGCTTGCACAGGATGCAGCGGTTCAGGTCCAGCCAGGTGTCGGCGTGGCTGGCGTCGACCGGGCGATGCGGGTAGAACTCCTCGAAGTGGGGCCCGGTCATGCCCATCTCGTAGGCGCTGGCCTGAAGCAGGCAGTCGCCGCTCTTCTCGCAACTGGGGCAGAAGTGGTTGCCCTCGACGAACAGCATCTGCAGCAGCAGCCGGCGCTTGCCGTCGAGCTCGGCCGTCCGGTTGCCCACCACCTGGCCGGGCGCGGCGCGCGTGGTGCAGGCCGCGGCCAGGCGGCCGTCGACCTTCACCGTGCACAGCCGGCAGGCGCCGCTCTGGCCCAGCGCAGGGTGCCAGCACAGGTGCGGGATGTAGTGCCCGGCGCGCCGCGCGGCCGTCATCAGCGTGTCGCCGTCGTCGAAGGGGACGGCGGTGCCGTCGAGCATGAACTGGTTCACCCGCGCCGCTCCAGGTGAGCACCAGGATCGTCGCGGCCGGTGACCCGGCGCGCCGGCTCGAGTTCGGCGTCGAGGTCGAAGCCCGGTGTGAAGGTGGGCGACTGCAGGCGCCGCTCGTAGCTCGGCCGGAAGCGCAGCAGCGTGTCGCGCAGCGGGTTGGTCGCCGTCGCGCCCAGGCCGCAGTGGGTGCTGCCGTGCAGCAGCGACTCCAGTTCATGCAGCTCGGCTTCGTCGAACAGCGAGCCGTAACCTGCCGCCAGCTTGTCCATGCGGCGCACCACGAGTTCGGTGCCGACGCGGCAGGGCGTGCAGAAGCCGCAGCTTTCGTGGGCGAAGAAGTGCGAGAAGGCACGCGCGGTTTCGAACATGTCGCGCGTGCTGTCGAAGACCATGAAGGCGCCCGCGGTGGGCACGTCGTCGAAGCCGATGCGGCGGCCGAACTCGGGCGCGGCCAGGCACAGGCCCGACGGGCCACCCACCTGCACCGCCTGCGTCTTGTGCCCGGCCGTGTCGGCCCCGCAGTCCTGCAGGATCTTTGCGATCGTGACGCCGAAGGGGTATTCGTAGATGCCGGGCCGTTCGCAGTCGCCGCTGACCGAATGCAGCTTGGTGCCGCTGCTCTCGGGCGTGCCGATCGCGGCCCACCAGGCGCCGCCTTGCTGCGCAACGTGGGCCACCGCGCAGAAGGTCTCGACGTTGTTGACGACCGTCGGCTGCCCCAGGTAGCCACGTTCCACCGGGAACGGCGGTCGGATGCGCGGCGTGCCGCGCTTGCCTTCCAGCGACTCGATGAGCGAGCTCTCCTCGCCGCAGACGTAGGCCCCGGCGCCGACGTGGATGTCGATGTCGAAGTCGAAGCCGTCCACGCCTCCGATGCCCTGGCCCAGCAGGTTCTGGCGGCGCCGGCGTTCGAGCACGGTCTGCAGGGACTCCAGCAGATGCCGGTACTCGCCTCGCAGGTAGACGAAGCCCTGGCGCGCGTCGAGCAGGCGGGACGCCACCGTCATGCCCTCGAACACGGTGTCGGCCTGCTGCGTCAGCAGCACGCGGTCCTTGAAGGTGCCGGGCTCGCCCTCGTCGGCATTGCAGACCACGACGCGCGCGCCGCCTGGCGGCACCGGGGCTTGCTGGCACAGACGCCACTTGGTGCCCGTGCCGAAGCCGGCGCCGCCGCGACCGCGCAGGCGCGAGGCCAGCAACTCGTCCAGCGTGCGGTCTGCGCCGCGCGCCAGCGTGGCTTGAAGCGCCGCGCCTTGCATGGGGGGCGCGGCCAGCAGGACGTCGGCGCGGCGCACCTGGTCGTCGACCTGCATCCACTCGGCGGGCCAGTGCGCGACCGGCACCCGGGCCCGCACAAGGTCCGCGAGCTCGACCACGCGCAGGTCGTCCATGCGGGTGAGCACCTGATGCTGGTTGACCAGCACCGCCGGGCCTTGGTCACCCAGACCAATGCACGAGCAGAAGCCGACGCTGGCCAGCCCGTCGGCGCTGGTCGTGCCTGGGGCCGCACCCAGCAGCCGGCCCAGTTCGCCCGCCAGGGCCCGGCTGCCCCGCATGCGATCGGTGACGTTGTCGCTCCACAGGAAGTGGTAGCGACCGACCGGCTTCAGGTGGAAGAAGCGGTAAAAGCTGGCCACGCCTTCGACAATCGCGGGCGTGAGGCCGACGCCTGCGGCCACTGCGGCCAGTGTCGGCCGTGACAGCCAGCGGGTCTCGGCCTGCACCTCGCGCAGGATCTGCACCAGCGCCTCGCGTCGGGCGCCATGGCGCTCCAACACGGGGGTGACAGCCAGTAGGCCGGGGTCGGACATCGGCGGGATCCGGAACTCAACACGCGGCATGGAAGCATCTCGAAGCGCGTGTCGCCTTGACGCATGTCACAGGGGGGCCACGAAACGCCGGCGCGATGCCGACGTCGGCAAGCGCAGGCCCCACGCGCCGGCAGCGCCGCGCCATCCTGTGCGCCGGCCTAGCCTGCATGTTTCACCGTAGCTGAGCTGTATAGCGTTCCTGGGCTGTTGGCTGGCTCTTTCGCTGGTTCGGCGGCGGTTTGGACGCGATTTTGTTGCCGTGCGTAGGCAATTTGGCTGCGTAGGTCGCAACTGACCCCTCCCCGGCTTGGGATGCGGGCCTTTTGCTGTCAACGCGCGGGCCAGGCACTGGATAAGGCGCTACGAGGCGGCCAGCGCACGCATGGCTTGCACGAAGGTCGCCGCGCTGGGCCAGTTGCTGGCGAAGTACAGCCGGATGCGCCGCGTATTGCGCGTGACCACGGCGGCCAGCTTGAGCAGCTTCACCCGCAGCGTGTCGATCTGCGCACAGGCCAATTCCGTGCCCTTCAAGCCCAGGCTCCGCAGCCGCTCGATGAGCACGTAGGCCAGCGCCGCCAGCAGCACGCGCAACTGGTTGGAAGCAAAGACATGGCAGCTCGTGCGCGTGGCGAACAAGCCGACTTGTGCTTCCTTGATCCGGTTCTCCGCCTCGCCGCGCTGGCAGTACAACTGGTCGTACAGCGCTGCGGCGGCGCCTTGGAGGTTGGTCACCACGAAGCGCGGGTTGTGGCCTTGCTCGCCCCACTCCAGCCGCGTGATCACGCGCCGCTCGTGTGGCCAGCTCTGTGCCGCGTAGCTGAACTCGTCCACCAAGCGCTGCTTGGTCCGGCTGCATTCGAACTGCTCGCACAGCATCAGCTGCGCGTACTCCACCATCTCCTCGAGCCGCGGGTTGCGCGCCAGGCCGATGATGTAGTGCACGTCCGAGCGCTCGCACCAGTTGATCAGCAGCTGCCGGCAAAAGCCCGAGTCGCCGCGGAAGATGATGCGGACCTTGGGCCAGACCTGGCGCAGTCGACGCACCAGCAGCTTGAGGATCGCAGCGGCATGTTTGGCCCCGTCGATGCGGCTGGGCCGCAGGTAGGCACACAGCAGTTGCTGGCCACAGAAGACGTACAGCGGCAAGTAGCAGTAGCAGTCGTAGTACCCATGGAAGAAGCGCTGCTCCTGCTGGCCATGCAACGGGTTGTCGGTGGCGTCGAAGTCCAGCACCAGCTCCTTCGGTGCAGTCTTGAAGCTGGCGATGAACTGCTCCACGAGCAGTTCGCTCAAGCGCACAGCGGTGGCCCGGTCGGCCCAACGCTCGAGCCGGCACAGCGTCGGAGCGCTGGCCACTTCGCGGTCCACGCCGACAGCCGTCTGCATCGCCACGTCCTGCCGCAGCGACTTGTGATCATTCAAGTCCTCCCACCCCAGCGCCAGACCGTACACGCGCTGGCGCAGCATGTCGCGCACCGCATGCGTGATCAGCAAGGGGTTGCGCGGGTCGGCTATGCAGCGCGCTGCCGCTGCCGTCAGCCCGATCCTGCGGTCTGCCGCCGACAGCAACATCACACCAGCGTCGCTGGTCATGCTGCCCCCATCGAAGCGGCCCTCGACCTCGCGCCGGCCCAGCCGCCCGAAGTCGATCACCCCCAGATCCAGCTCACCCTGTCCGGTACAGTTCGGATTCGGCATTGCCCGCCCGTCCATCAAGATTCGACACCTCGATAAACGGGCATTCCACGGGCAATGCCGTCCTCGCTTTCACGGGGGTACGGTGAAATTTCCGGGCTAGAGGAAGGGGTGGCCGACTCGGCATGCGGCGCCTA
>Ga0316195_10000404_pt1 | contig 16956 bp, 11 predicted proteins | sample Phised1_MG_FD_204937 | JGI IMG/M metagenome (GOLD analysis project Ga0316195, IMG submission 204937) | Coastal sediment microbial communities from Maine, United States - Phippsburg sediment 1 | ecosystem: Environmental > Aquatic > Marine > Coastal > Sediment | place: USA: Maine | collected...
CTCGACCTTGAACTCGCGCTTCATGCGGTCCACGAGGATTTCGAGGTGCAGCTCGCCCATGCCGGAGATGATGGTCTGGCCCGACTCCTGGTCGGTGCTGACGCGGAACGAAGGATCTTCCTTCGCCAGGCGCTGCAGGGCGAGGCCCATCTTCTCCTGGTCGCTCTTGGTCTTCGGCTCGACGGCGACCGAGATCACCGGCTCCGGGAATTCCATCTTCTCGAGCGTGATGATGCTTTCCGGGTCGCACAGCGTGTCGCCCGTCGTCACGTCCTTGAGGCCCACGGCTGCGGCGATGTCGCCGGCGCGGACTTCCTTGATCTCTTCGCGCTCGGCAGCGTGCATCTGCAGCAGGCGGCCGATGCGCTCCTTCTTGCTGCGCGCCGGGACGAACACCTGGTCGCCCGAGTTCAGCACGCCGGAGTAGACGCGGAAGAACGTCAGGTTGCCGACGAACGGGTCGTTCAGGATCTTGAACGCCAGCGCGGAGAACTTGGCGTCGTCCGTGGCCGGGCGCGTGTCTTCGGCGCCACGCTCGTCGATGCCCTTGACCGACGGCACTTCGTTCGGCGACGGCATGTATTCGATGACCGCGTCGAGCATCGCCTGGACGCCCTTGTTCTTGAACGCCGAGCCGCACAGCATGATGCAGATTTCGACGCGGATCGAGCGCTCGCGCAGGCCGGCCTTGATCTCTTCGATGCTGAGCTCGCCGGTCTCGAGATACTTGTGCATGAGGTCGTCGTTGGCCTCGGCCGCGGCCTCGACCAGCTTCTCGCGCCATTCGTTGCACAGCTCGACCATGTCCGCGGGGACGTCGCGGTACTCGAACTTCATGCCCTCGGTGCTGTCGTCCCAGTAGATCGACTTCATCTGGATGAGGTCGACGACGCCCTCGAAGCTGTCCTCGGCGCCGATCGGCAGCTGCAGCACGACGGGGTTGCCGCGCAGGCGGGTCCTGATCTGGTCGACGCAGCGCAGGAAGTTGGCGCCGGCGCGGTCCATCTTGTTGACGAACGCGAGCCGCGGCACCGCGTACTTGTTCATCTGGCGCCACACCGTCTCGGACTGGGGCTGCACGCCGGAGACCGCACAGAACACGGCGCAGGCGCTGTCGAGCACCTTCAGGCTGCGCTCGACTTCGATGGTGAAGTCGACGTGCCCCGGGGTGTCGATGATGTTGAAGCGGTGCTCGGGGAACTGGTTCTCCATTCCCTTCCAGAACGCCGTGGTCGCAGCCGCGGTGATCGTGATGCCGCGCTCCTGCTCCTGCTCCATGTAGTCCATGACGGCCGCGCCGTCGTGCACTTCGCCGATCTTGTGCGAGACGCCGGTATAGAAAAGGATGCGCTCGGTCGTCGTCGTCTTGCCGGCGTCGATGTGCGCCGAGATACCGATGTTTCGGTAGCGCTCGATCGGAGTAGTGCGTGGCACGGTTAAAGTCCTTCAGTCGTCATGTGGCGAGGTCGCGCGGCAGGCCGCGCGGACACTCACCAGCGGTAATGCGCGAAAGCCTTGTTGGCGTCGGCCATGCGGTGCGTGTCCTCACGCTTGCGCACGGCGGCGCCACGGTTCTCCGAGGCTTCGAGCAGCTCGGAGGCGAGGCGCTGCGCCATCGACTTCTCGCTGCGGGCGGTGGCCGCCTCGATGACCCAGCGCATGGCGAGGGTCTGGCGGCGCTGGGCGCGGACTTCGATCGGCACCTGGTAGGTGGCGCCGCCGACGCGGCGGGACTTCACCTCGACCATCGGCTTGACGTTGTCGAGCGCCTGGGTCAGCAGGTCGAGGGTCTGCTCGGCCGGGCGACCGGTCTTCTCCGCCATGCGGTCGATCGCACCGTAAACGATGCGCTCGGCGACCGACTTCTTGCCGCGCTCCATGACCATGTTCATGAACTTGGCCAGCAGGACGCTGTTGAACTTCGGGTCCGGCAGGATGGTGCGGGTGGGGGCCTGGGATCTACGCGACATGTTGAATTCCGCTTCGCTAGTGACTGGTGATCAGTGACTGAACAGTGACTAGGGGGTTAGTAAGGAAAGATCAGCCCTTCGGGCGCTTGGCGCCGTACTTGGAACGGCTCTGCTTGCGATCGGCGACGCCGGCGCAATCGAGCGTGCCGCGCACCGTGTGGTAACGCACGCCCGGGAGGTCCTTGACGCGGCCGCCGCGGATCAGCACCACCGAGTGCTCCTGCAGGTTGTGGCCTTCGCCGCCGATGTAGCTGATCACTTCGTAGCCGTTGGTAAGGCGCACCTTGGCGACCTTGCGCAGGGCCGAGTTCGGCTTCTTCGGCGTGGTCGTGTAGACGCGCGTGCAGACACCGCGCTTCTGCGGCGAATTGCCGAGGGCGGGGACCTTGCTCTTGGCGGCGGCTTCGCCGCGCGGTGCACGGATCAGCTGATTGACGGTTGACATGGTAAGGACCGACTCCAGGTTGGCGGACGCTCCGGGCGCCCGCCGCGTTACATCAAGCAGGAAACACCGGGCCGCCCTGCGGCGGCCCGATATGGTTCAAACGAACGCCGCACGGGAGGATCGCCGGCAGCATCCCAAACGAGGGGCCGAAATTCTAGGGAGGGGGACCTACCGTGTCAACTTGACACTGTACGTACCCCCAACCCCGGCCCCCGCTCAGCCCGCGGGGGCCTCCGACTCGTCGGACGTCGCGGAATCGAAATCCGCCGACGCCCCGCCCGTCGCCATGTCGCCGAAGCCGCCGGACGCCCGCTCGCCCTCGGCCAGCTTGCGCCGGGTCAGGTGGTAGAACGAGCCCGTACCGGCCGGGATCAGGCGGCCGACGATCACGTTTTCCTTCAGGCCGCGCAGGTCGTCCTTCATGCCCCGGACCGCCGCCTCGGTGAGGACGCGGGTGGTCTCCTGGAAGGAGGCCGCCGAGATGAAGGACTCCGTCGCCAGCGACGCCTTGGTGATGCCGAGCAGGATCGGGTCGGCGATGGCGGGGAGCTTCCCCTCCTTCGTGACCTTGTCGTTGGCGTCGAGCACGCGGGCCCGGTCCATCTGCTCGCCGCGCAGGAACGGGGTGTCGCCGATTTCGACGATCTCGATCTTGCGCAGCATCTGGCGAATGATCACCTCGATGTGCTTGTCGTTGATCTTGACGCCCTGCAGCCGGTAGACGTCCTGGATTTCACGGACCAGGTAGTTCGCCAGCGGCTCGATCCCCTGCAGGCGCAGGATGTCGTGCGGGTTCGGCTCGCCGTCCGCGATCGTCTCGCCGCGCTCGACGTGTTCGCCTTCGAACACCGTGAGATGGCGCCACTTCGGGATCAGCTCCTCGTGCTTCTCGCCGCCCTCGTCCTGGATCACCAGGCGACGCTTGCCCTTGGTTTCCTTGCCGAAGCTGACCGTGCCCGAGTACTCGGCGAGGATCGCGGAGTCCTTCGGCTTGCGGGCTTCGAACAGGTCGGCCACGCGCGGCAGACCACCGGTGATGTCGCGGGTCTTGGAGGATTCCTGCGGGATGCGGGCAATGACGTCGCCGACCGACACCTGGGCGCCGTCGCTCAGGTTCACGAGCGCACCCGCGGGCAATGCGTAGCTCGCCGGAATGTCCGTGTTGGCGAAGCAGACTTCCTTGCCCTTGGCGTTCAGCAGCTTGATGACCGGACGCAGGTCCTTGCCACCGGCGCCGCGCTCCTTCGGGTTCAGGACGACGGTGCTGGTCAGGCCGGTGACTTCGTCCACCTGGCTCTGCACGGTGATGCCGTCGATGAAGTCCTGGAAGCGGATCGAACCGGCGACTTCCGTGACCACCGGGTGGGTGTGCGGATCCCAGGTTGCGATGATCTGGCCCGAGACCACCGGCTGGCCTTCGCTCACCGCGATGACCGAGCCGTATGGCACGCGGTACCGCTCACGCTCGCGGCCGAAGTCGTCGATGACGCCGACTTCACCCGAACGCGACACGGCCACCCAGTGGCCCTTCTCGTGGTGCACGGCCTTCAGGTTGTGCCAGCGCAGCGTGCCCTTGCTCTTGATCTCGATCGAGTTGACCGCCGCGGCCCGCGACGCCGCGCCACCGATGTGGAACGTGCGCATCGTGAGCTGCGTGCCCGGTTCGCCGATCGACTGCGCCGCGATGACGCCGACCGCTTCGCCGATGTTGATCCGGTGACCGCGTGCGAGGTCGCGGCCATAGCACTGGGCGCAGACGCCGTAGCGTGTTTCGCAGCTGATCGGCGAGCGGACCGAGATCTGGTCCACGCCGGCCTGCTCGAGCGTGCGGACGCCCTTTTCGTCGAGCAGCGTCCCTGCTTCGACCAGCACTTCGTCGGTGCCCGGGCGGAAGATGTCCGCCGCGACCACGCGGCCGAGCACGCGCTCGCCGAGGCCTTCGACGACGTCGCCGCCTTCGACGATCGGCATCATCGCGATGCCGTTCGACGTGCCGCAGTCGATTTCCGTGACCACGAGGTCCTGCGCGACGTCGACGAGACGGCGCGTGAGGTAACCCGAGTTCGCTGTCTTCAACGCGGTGTCGGCCAGGCCCTTGCGGGCGCCGTGCGTCGAGATGAAGTACTGCAGGACGTTCAGGCCCTCACGGAAGTTCGCGGTGATGGGCGTCTCGATGATCGAGCCGTCCGGCTTGGCCATCAGGCCACGCATGCCCGCGAGCTGGCGGATCTGGGCGGGCGAACCGCGCGCACCGGAGTCCGACATCATGAAGATCGAGTTGAACGACTTCTGGCGCACCTTCACGCCGCGGGAGTTTTCGACGTCTTCGCCGCCGAGCTTCTCCATCATCGCCTTGGCGACCTGGTCGTTGGTGCGCGACCAGATGTCGACGACCTTGTTGTAGCGTTCGCCGTTGGTGACCAGGCCCGAGGAGTACTGCTCCTGGATCTCCTTCACTTCACGCTCGGCCGTCGCCAGGATGCGCTCCTTCTGCTCGGGGACGATCATGTCGTCCACGCCGATCGAGACGCCCGAACGGGTCGCGTAGTGGAAGCCCATGTACATGAGCTGGTCGGCGAAGATCACCGTTTCCTTGAGGCCGAGCTGGCGGTAGCAGGCGTTGATGACGCCCGAAATCGCCTTCTTGGTCATGTCGACGTTGATCAGGTCGAAGGAGAGGCCCTTCGGCAGGATCTCGAGCAGCAGCGCGCGGCCGACGGTCGTGTCCGCCAGGCGGACCTTGGGCGTCAGCTCGCCGTCCGGACCCTTGACGTGCTCGACGATGCGCACTTTCACGCGCGCCTGCAGGTCGGTCATGCGGCTCTCGTAGGCGCGGTGGACTTCGGCCACGTCCGAGAAGCACATGCCCTCGCCCTGCGCGTTCACGCGCTCGCGGGTCATGAAGTACAGGCCGAGCACGACGTCCTGCGACGGGACGATGATCGGGTCGCCGTTGGCCGGGGACAGGATGTTGTTCGACGACAGCATCAGCGCACGCGCTTCGAGCTGGGCCTCGAGCGACAGCGGCACGTGCACGGCCATCTGGTCGCCGTCGAAGTCCGCGTTGAACGCGGTGCAGACCAGCGGGTGCAGCTGGATCGCCTTGCCTTCGATCAGCACGGGCTCGAAAGCCTGGATGCCGAGGCGGTGCAGCGTCGGCGCGCGGTTGAGCAGCACGGGGTGCTCGCGGATGACCTCCTCGAGGATGTCCCACACCTCGGGGCCCTCGCGCTCCACCATGCGCTTGGCGGCCTTGATGGTCGAGGCTTCGCCGCGCAACTGCAGCTTCTGGAAGATGAACGGCTTGAACAGCTCGAGCGCCATCTTCTTCGGCAGGCCGCACTGGTGCAGGCGCAGCGTCGGACCGACCACGATGACCGAGCGGCCGGAGTAGTCGACGCGCTTGCCGAGCAGGTTCTGGCGGAAACGGCCCTGCTTGCCCTTGATCATGTCGGCCAGCGACTTGAGCGGGCGCTTGTTGGTGCCGGTGATCGCACGGCCGCGGCGGCCGTTGTCGAGCAGCGCGTCCACCGACTCCTGCAGCATGCGCTTCTCGTTGCGCACGATGATGTCGGGCGCGTTGAGTTCGAGCAGGCGGCGCAGGCGGTTGTTGCGGTTGATGACGCGGCGGTACAGGTCGTTCAGGTCCGAGGTCGCGAAGCGGCCGCCATCGAGCGGCACCAGCGGACGCAGGTCCGGCGGCAGCACCGGCAGCACGGTCAGCACCATCCACTCGGGGCGGTTGTTGGACTCGATGAACGACTCGATCAGCTTCAGGCGCTTGGTGAGGCGCTTGATCTTGGTCTCGGAGCTGGTCGCCGTGATGTCCTCGCGGACCTTGAGCATCTCGGCCGGCAGGTCGAGGCTCTTCAGCATCTGGTGGACCGCCTCGGCGCCCATGCGGGCGTCGAACTCGTCGCCGTGCTTCTCGATCGCGTCGAGGTACATCTCGTCGGAGAGCAGCTGGCCGCGCTGCATCTCCGTCATGCCCGGGTCGATGACCACGAAGGCTTCGAAGTACAGCACGCGCTCGATCTCGCGCAGCGTCATGTCCAGCATGAGGCCGATGCGCGACGGCAGCGACTTCAGGAACCAGATGTGGGCGGTCGGGCTCGCCAGCTCGATGTGGCCCATGCGCTCGCGGCGCACCTTGGCCTGCGTCACTTCGACGCCGCACTTCTCGCAGACGACGCCGCGATGCTTCAGGCGCTTGTACTTGCCGCAAAGGCACTCGTAGTCCTTCACCGGCCCGAAGATCTTGGCGCAGAACAGGCCGTCGCGTTCGGGCTTGAACGTGCGGTAGTTGATCGTCTCGGGCTTCTTCACCTCGCCGAACGACCAGGACCGGATCATGTCCGGGGACGCCAGCGCGATGCGGATCGAGTCGAAGTCCTCGGTCGTCGGCTGCTGCTTGAACAACTTCAGGAGATCTTTCATTGGGTCACCTGCGCAGTAGTGGCGGCGGGGAGGCCGCTCACCGCTTTTCCTGGTGGAGTTCGATGTTGATGCCGAGCGAGCGGATTTCCTTCACCAGCACGTTGAAGGATTCCGGCATGCCCGCGTCCATCTGGTGATTGCCGTCCACGATGTTCTTGTACATCTTGGTGCGGCCGGTCACGTCGTCGGACTTGACGGTCAGCATCTCCTGCAGCGTGTAGGAAGCGCCGTAGGCCTCGAGCGCCCACACTTCCATCTCGCCGAACCTCTGGCCGCCGAACTGCGCCTTGCCGCCGAGCGGCTGCTGCGTGACCAGGCTGTACGGGCCGGTCGAACGCGCGTGCATCTTGTCGTCGACCAGGTGGTTGAGCTTCAGCATGTACATGTAGCCGACCGTGACGTCGCGCTCGAAGCGCTCGCCCGTGCGACCGTCGTACAGCGTCGTCTGGCCGCTCTCGGGAAGGTCGGCGAGCCGCAGCATGTACTTGATCTCACTTTCCGCCGCGCCGTCGAACACGGGCGTCGCCATCGGCACGCCGCGTCGCAGGTTGTGGCCGAGCGCGATGACTTCGTCGTCGTTCAGCGAGTCGAGGTCCTCGTGCTTGCCGCCGCTCTTGTTGTAGATGGCATCGAGCAGCGTGCGCACTTCGCCGGCCTGGCGGCCTGCGTCGAGCATGTTGCCGATCTTGATGCCGAGGCCCTTTGCGGCCCAGCCCAGGTGCGTCTCGAGGATCTGGCCGATGTTCATGCGCGAAGGCACGCCCAGCGGGTTCAGCACGATGTCGACCGGCGTGCCGTCCGCGGCGAACGGCATGTCTTCGACCGGCACGATCGTCGAGATGACGCCCTTGTTGCCGTGACGGCCGGCCATCTTGTCGCCCGGCTGGACGCGGCGCTTCACCGCGAGGTAGACCTTGACCATCTTGAGCACGCCCGGGGCGAGGTCGTCGCCCTGCGTGATCTTCTGGCGCTTCTCCTCGAGGCGACGCTCGAATTCCTTGCGCTGCTCGCGCATGCGCTCGGCGGTGAGCTCGAGGCTCGTGTTGGCGTCATCGTCCTCGAGCCGCACTTCGAGCCAGTGCTCGCGCGGCAGGTCCGCGAGGTAATCGGCGGTGACCTTGCTCCCCGGCTTGAGCTTGCGCGGGCCGCCGGTGGCGACCTTGCCGATCAGCATCGACTGCACGCGCGAGAACAGATCCTCCTCGAGGATGCGCTGCTGGTCGGCGAGATCCTTGCGGACCTTCTCGATCTCGGACTTCTCGATCGACAGCGCGCGGCTGTCCTTCTCGACGCCGTCACGCGTGAACACGCGCACGTCGATCACCGTGCCGTCCATGCCCGGAGGCACGCGCAGCGAGGTGTCCTTCACGTCGGACGCCTTCTCGCCGAAGATCGCGCGGAGCAGCTTCTCTTCCGGCGTGAGCTGCGTCTCGCCCTTCGGCGTGACCTTGCCCACGAGGATGTCGCCCGCCTTGACCTCGGCGCCGATGAAGGCAATGCCGGCCTCGTCGAGCTTCGCCAGCGCCGATTCGCCCACGTTCGGGATGTCCGCGGTGATTTCCTCGGGCCCGAGCTTGGTGTCGCGCGCGACGCAGGTGAGCTCCTCGATGTGGATCGTCGTGAAGCGGTCTTCCTGGACGACGCGCTCCGAGATCAGGATCGAGTCCTCGAAGTTGTAGCCGTTCCACGGCATGAACGCGACCAGCAGGTTCTGGCCGAGCGCGAGCTCGCCCAGGTCCGTGGACGGGCCGTCGGCCAGGACGTCGCCGCGCGCGATCGCGTCACCGGCATGCACCAGCGGACGCTGGTTGATGCAGGTGTTCTGGTTCGAGCGCGTGTACTTCGTCAGGTTGTAGATGTCGACGCCCGGTTCGCCGGCGGTCGTCTCCGCGTCGTCGACGCGGACCACGATGCGCGATGCGTCGACCGAGTCGACCACGCCGCCGCGGCGCGCGATGACGGTGACGCCCGAGTCGATCGCGACCGGGCGCTCCATGCCGGTGCCGACCAGCGGCGTCTCGGAACGGAGCGTCGGCACGGCCTGGCGCTGCATGTTCGAGCCCATCAACGCGCGGTTCGCGTCGTCGTGCTCGAGGAACGGGATCAGCGAGGCGGCGACCGAGACGATCTGCTTCGGCGACACGTCCATGAACTGGAGCTTGTCGGTCGTCGAGAGCATGAACTCGTTCTGGTACCGGCTCGAGACGAGATCGTCGGTGAACTCGCCCTTCTTGTTCAGCGTCGCATTCGCCTGCGCGATCACGTACTGGGCCTCGTCGATGGCCGAGAGGTACACGATGTCGTCGGTGACGCGGCCATTCGCGACCTTGCGGTACGGCGTCTCGAGGAAGCCGTAGTCGTTGGTACGGGCGTAGACCGACAGCGAGTTGATCAGGCCGATGTTCGGACCTTCAGGCGTCTCGATCGGGCACACGCGGCCGTAATGGGTCGGGTGCACGTCGCGGACCTCGAAGCCCGCCCGCTCGCGCGTCAGGCCGCCGGGGCCGAGCGCCGAGACGCGACGCTTGTGCGTCACCTCGGAGAGCGGGTTGTTCTGGTCCATGAACTGCGAGAGCTGCGAGGACCCGAAGAACTCCTTCACCGCGGCCGCGACCGGCTTCGCGTTGATCATGTCCTGCGGCATCAGGCCTTCGCTCTCGGCGATGGTCAGGCGCTCCTTCACGGCGCGCTCGACGCGCACCAGGCCCACGCGGAACGCGTTCTCGGCCATCTCGCCGACCGAACGCACGCGGCGGTTGCCGAGGTGGTCGATGTCGTCGACCACGCCGTTGCCGTTGCGGATGTCGATCAGCGTGCGCAGCACGTCGATGATGTCCGACGTCTCGCCGTTGGCTTCGATCAGCGACTTGGCGAAATCATCGCCGCGGCGCCCGAAGTGCAGCTGGTCGTAGAGGATGCCCGCGCCCTTCACTTCCTGCCGGCCGACGCGGCGGTTGAACTTCATCCGGCCGACCGCCGACAGGTCGTAGCGCTCGGGGTTGAAGAACAGGTTCTGGAACAGGTTCTCCGCCGCGTCGCGCGTGGGCGGCTCGCCCGGGCGCATCATGCGGTAGATCTCGACCAGCGCTTCCATGCGGTTCTTGGTCGGGTCGATGCGCAGCGTGTCCGAGATGAACGGGCCGCGGTCGAGGTCGTTGACGTACAGCACGCGGATCTCGGTGATCCCGGCCTGCATCAGCTTGAGCACGGCCGGGGCGGCGAGGATTTCGTTCGCCTTCGCCAGGATCTCGCCGGTCTCGGTGTTGACCACGTCGTGCGCGAGCACCTTGCCGACCAGGTAGTCGGTCGGCACGGCCAGGCGGTCGATGCCGGCGTCTTCCATCTGCCGCACGTGGCGCGCGGTGATGCGACGGCCTTCCTCGACGATGACCTTGCCGTTCGCCTTGATCTCGAACGCCGCGGTTTCACCGCGCAGGCGGCTCGGCACCAGCACCATCTCGATGCCGCTGGCCGACAGGTTGAAGGTGTTCTTCTCGAAGAACATGTCGAGCATCTGCTCGTCGCTGTAACCCAGCGCGCGCAGCAGGATCGTGACCGCCAGCTTGCGGCGGCGGTCGATGCGCGCGTAGACGCAGTCCTTGGCGTCGAACTCGAAGTCGAGCCACGAGCCGCGGTAAGGAATGACGCGCGCGTTGAAAAGAAGCTTGCCCGAGCTGTGCGTCTTGCCACGGTCGTGATCGAAGAACACGCCGGGGCTGCGGTGCAGCTGGGAGACGATGACACGCTCGGTGCCGTTCACGACGAACGTGCCGTTGTCGGTCATCAGGGGCAGTTCGCCCAGGTAGACCTCCTGCTCGCGGATGTCCTTCACCGGCTTCTTGGCGCCGGGGGCTTCCTTGTCGAACACCACCAGGCGCACCTTGACGCGCAGCGGCGCGGCGTAGGTAAGGCCGCGGAGCTGGCACTCCTTGACGTCGAACACCGGCTCGCCGAGCCGGTAGCTGACGTACTCGAGCAGCGCGTTGCCCGAATAGCTGATGATCGGGAACACGCTCTTGAATGCGGCGCGCAGGCCGATTTCGTCGCGCTTTTCCTCGGCCGTGTCGGCCTGCAGGAACTTGCGGTACGAATCGAGCTGGATGGCGAGCAGGTACGGCACCTCGAGGATGCTGGACCGCTTGCCGAAATCCTTGCGGATGCGCTTCTTTTCGGTGAAGGAATAAGCCATTGCGATCACCCTCTCCAGGCTGCCGATGCCGGCGCCTGAGCGCGACGGAAACTAACGGACGAAAAAACGACGAACGGGAGACGCCGGACGGCGCTGTCGCACCGCCCGGCTCCCCTTGCTGCAACGGGCATGGGCCCGTGCATCGCGGTTACTTGATCTCCGCGGAAGCGCCGGCCTCTTCGAGCTTCTTCTTGATGGCGTCGGCGTCGGCCTTCGGCACGGAATCCTTGACCAGCGAGGGCACGCCCTCGACCAGGTCCTTGGCTTCCTTGAGGCCGAGACCGGTCAGCTCGCGGATCACCTTGATCACGCCAACCTTGTTCGCGCCGAAGCTCGTCATCGTGACGGCGAACTCGGTCTGCTCTTCCACGGCCGCGGCCGGGGCCGCAGCGCCGCCGGCAGCCATCATGGCCATCGGGGCAGCGGCGGTGACGCCGAACTTGTCTTCCATCATCTTGACGAGGTCAACGATCTCCATGACGGTCATGTTCGAGATCGCGGTGAGGATGTCTTCCTTAGTAGCAGCCATTTGCGTAGCTCCTGTAAAAGCTGTTGCCTGAATACCCGTAAATCAACGTGTGCGACCGCCTCAGGCGGCCGCGCTCTTCTGGTCCTTGACCGCTGCGATCGTGCGCACGAGCTTCGCGTGAGGCTCTGCCAGCGTGCGAACGAACTTGCCGATCGGGGCCTTGATGACTCCCATCAGCTGCGCCAAAGCCTGGTCCTTCGTAGGAAGGCTTGCGACGCGCTCGAGGTCACTGCCCGGCAGAACCGCGCCGCCCAGGGACACCAGCGTCGGAACGAGCTTGTCGTTGTCCTTCGCGAATGCCCTGATCAGCCGTGCTGCCGCGCCCGGATCGTCCTGCGAGAAGGCGAGGATCAGCGGACCCTTGAGCTTTTCACCGACGCACTCGAACTGAGTGCCGGCGATGGCTCGGCGGGCCAGCGTGTTCTTCACCACGCGCACGTAGACGCGGTTGGCGCGGGCCTTGGCGCGAAGCTCGGTGAGCTTCGCAACCGGCAGCCCCCGGTACTCCGCAGCGACCACGGACAGCGCGGACTGCGCGACCGTTGCCACTTCGGCGACCAGTGCCTTCTTGTCGTCAAATCTAAGCGCCATGTCTTCCTCCTGGCCTGAAGATCAAACTTCGAACACCCATCCGTAGGCGTTCGCCCTTCTCAAAGAAGGCGGACCTTCGGCAGTTGGACACTGACTCGGGTACCACCATCTGCGCAGGCTCCGCGATTAAGGGAGCCGCCCCGAAGGGCTCTCCCGCCTGCGGTCTTCGATGATGACCGGCCCCCGCCCTGCTCCACTTGCGTGGGCGCGGGCGATGGACGGCCCTGCATCAAAACCTTGAAATCAAGAAAACTTCGACTCGGCTCAGCCCGCGGTCGGCGTGAGCGACGACTGGTCGACCGGCACGCCGGGACCCATCGTCGACGACACGGTGACCCGGCGCAGGTAGACGCCCTTGGAGGACGCAGGCTTCGCCTTCTGCAGGTCCGCGAGCAGCGCCTGCAGGTTGTCCCTGAGCTTCGACGTGTCGAAACTGGCCCGGCCGATCGTGCAGTGGATCACGCCACCCTTGTCGGTGCGGAAGCGCACCTGGCCGGCCTTGGCGTTACGGACTGCACCCGCGACGTCCGGCGTGACCGTGCCGACTTTCGGGTTCGGCATCAGGCCGCGCGGACCGAGGATCTGGCCAAGCTGGCCCACGACGCGCATGGCGTCCGGGCTCGCCACGACCACGTCGAAATTGAGTTCGCCGGCTTTCACCTTCTCGGCGAGGTCCTCCATGCCGACGATGTCGGCGCCCGCCTCACGCGCCAGGTCGGCGTTCTTGCCGGACGTGAACACGGCGACGCGGACGGACTTGCCCGTGCCGTGCGGCAGCACGGTCGAGCCGCGGACCTGCTGGTCCGACTTGGAGGCGTCCACGCCCAGGTTCACCGACACGTCGACGGCTTCGTCGAACTTGGCGGTGGCGAACTGCTTGACGAGCCCCAGGGCTTCGTCGATCGCGTACTGCTTGCCCGGGGCGATTTTCTCGGCCCACGGCTTCATGCGCTTGGCTACGGCAACCATGATCAGACCTCCAGTCCTTCGACGTCGACACCCATGCTGCGGGCACTGCCCGCGATCGTCCGCACGGCCGCTTCCAGATCGGCGGCGGTGAGGTCAGGGGTCTTGGTCCTGGCGATGTCCTCGAGCTGCTTGCGCGTGATCTTGCCGACCTTGGCAGTGTTCGGCGTGCCGCTGCCCTTCTCGATGCCGATCGCCTTGCGGATCAGCACGGACGCCGGCGGCGTCTTCATGATGAACGTGAAGCTGCGGTCGCTGTAGACCGTGATCACCACGGGGATCGGCAGGCCTTTCTCGACCTGCTGCGTCTGCGCATTGAACTGCTTGCAGAACTCCATGATGTTGACGCCCTGCTGGCCGAGCGCCGGACCGATCGGCGGGCTCGGGTTCGCCTGGCCTGCAGGCACCTGCAGCTTGACGTAGCCGTTTACTTTCTTTGCCATCTCTCTCTACCTCTGGTGGGTGCGAACGCCCTCGCGGGCTCCCCGTTTGAGCTCAGGCCTTTTCGACCTGGCTGAATTCCAATTCGACGGGCGTCGAGCGCCCGAGGATCTGAACCGCAACCTGCATGCGGCTCTTCTCGTAGTTGACCGACTCGACCACGCCGTTGAAGTCGTTGAACGGGCCGTCCGTGACGCGCACGACTTCACCCGGCTCGAACAGCACCTTCGGCCGCGGCTTCTCGGCGCCTTCCTCGACCCGGCGCAGGATGGCGTTCGCCTCGCGCTCCGTGATCGGGGCCGGACGCTCGGGCGTACCGCCGATGAACCCCAGGACCTTCGGCGTCTCGCGCACGAGGTGCCAGGTGTCTTCGTTCATCTCCATCTGCACCAGCACGTAGCCCGGGAAGAACTTGCGCTCGCTCTTGCGGCGCTGGCCGTCCCGCATCTCGACCACTTCCTCGGTCGGGACCAGGATCTCGCCGAACTTGTCCTCGAGACCGTGGAGCTTGATCCGGTCCCTCAGGCTCGTGACGACCTTGTGCTCGAAGTTCGAGTAGGCGTGAACGACATACCAGCGCAGCGCCACGGTCAGCCCCCTTGCCCGGTGAGGGAGCGCGTGATCGCGCCCAGCATCATGTCGAGCAGCCAGAAAAAGAGACCCAGCACGACGATCGCCGCGACGACGACGAGCGTCATCTTGGTCGTGTCGTCACGCGTGGGCCAGACGACCTTGCGCAGTTCGACGCGCGAACCCTGCACGAACTGCCACAGCTCGCGACCCTGCGCCGACTGCAGCGCGACGAAGATGCTCGCCGCCACCGCGACGAGCACGATGAGCCAGCGTGCCGCGGCCGGATACTGGTCGAACACGTAGAAGGACGCGATGCCTCCCACGAGGATCGCGACTGCCGCGACGAGCTTTGCTGTGTCCAGCACGCTTGCGCCGGCGGATTGTGCCTGTTCGGTCATTCGCTCACGCCGGGTCCGACCCGTCCTTTGCCGTTGTTTGCCTGCACACGCTGCCGTTTTCCCATCATCGACTGGCAGGCCAGGAGGGAATCGAACCCCCAACCTGCGGTTTTGGAGACCGCCGCTCTGCCAATTGAGCTACTGGCCTGTGCTTCGCAAACTTCGCCGAAGGACTGAACGGACCCTCTTAAACAATGGGGTTAGGGGTTAGGGGTTAGGGGTTAGTGAAGAGGGCTCGGTGCTCAGGTTCAGCGCAGCTCTGCGTCGCAAGGCGACGTTCCGCACTAACCCCTAACCCCTAGCCCCTAACCCCTTCCTCCACTTACTTCAGAATCTTGGAAACGACGCCGGCGCCGACCGTTCGGCCGCCCTCGCGGATGGCGAAGCGCAGGCCTTCCTCCATCGCGATCGGCACGATCAGCTCGATCGTCATCTTGATGTTGTCGCCCGGCATCACCATCTCGACGCCCTCGGGCAGCTCCACCGACCCCGTCACGTCGGTCGTGCGGAAGTAGAACTGCGGACGATAGCCCTTGAAGAACGGCGTGTGACGGCCGCCCTCCTCCTTCGTCAGCACGTACACCTCGCCTTCGAACTTCGTGTGCGGCTTGATCGAACCCGGCTTGCACAGCACCTGGCCGCGCTCGACGTCCTCGCGCTTCGTCCCGCGCAGCAGCACGCCCACGTTGTCGCCCGCCTGCCCCTGGTCGAGCAGCTTGCGGAACATCTCAACGCCCGTGCAGATCGTCTTCACCGTGTCCTTCAGGCCCACGATCTCCACTTCGTCGTTGATCTTGACGATGCCGCGCTCGATGCGCCCCGTCACCACCGTGCCGCGACCCGAAATCGAGAACACGTCTTCCACCGGCATCAGGAACGCACCGTCAACCGCGCGCTCCGGCACCGGGATGTAGCGGTCCATCTCCTCGACCAGCTTGATCACCGACGGAACGCCGATCTCGCTCTGGTCGCCCTCGAGCGCCTTCAGCGCCGAGCCCTTGATGATCGGCGTGTCGTCGCCCGGGAAGTCGTACTTCGACAGCAGCTCGCGCACTTCCATCTCCACCAGCTCGAGCAGCTCCGCATCGTCGACCATGTCGGCCTTGTTCAGGTACACGACGATGTAGGGCACGCCCACCTGGCGCGCCAGCAGAATGTGCTCGCGCGTCTGCGGCATCGGGCCGTCGGCCGCCGAGCACACCAGGATCGCGCCGTCCATCTGCGCCGCACCCGTGATCATGTTCTTCACGTAGTCGGCGTGCCCGGGGCAGTCGACGTGCGCGTAGTGGCGGTTCGGCGACTGGTACTCGACGTGCGCCGTCGAAATCGTGATGCCGCGAGCCTTCTCTTCCGGCGCCTTGTCAATCTGGTCGTACGCCATGAAGGTGCCGCCGTGCGTCTCCGCCATCACCTTCGTCAGCGCTGCCGTCAGCGTCGTCTTGCCATGGTCCACGTGCCCAATCGTGCCCACGTTGACGTGCGGCTTCGTACGCGCAAATTTTTCCTTAGCCACGGCGATGTACCTCTAGAGACTGCAGCGCACTTCGTTGCGCAAGGGGATAGGGGTTAGGGTTTGGTCGGAGGAGTTCGGCGACAGCGGTCAGCTGGCCTTCTTCATCACCGCTTCGGCGACGTTGCCCGGCACTTCCAAATACTTCGCGAATTCCATGGTGAACGTGGCGCGGCCCTGGCTCATCGAGCGCACCGACGTCGCGTAACCGAACATTTCGGCGAGCGGCACCTCTGCCGTCACGACCTTGCCGGACACGGAGTCTTCCATGCCCTGGATATGTCCGCGACGACGGCTCAGGTCGCCGATCACGTCGCCGGAGTAGTCCTCGGGCGTGACGACCTCCACCTTCATGACCGGCTCGAGCAGCACGGGCTTCGCCCTGCGCACGCCTTCCTTGACCGCCATCGAACCGGCGATCTTGAACGCCATTTCGTTGGAGTCGACGTCGTGGTACGAGCCGTCGAAAATGGTGACCTTGACGTCGACGACCGGATAGCCGGCAATGACGCCGCCCTCCAGCGCTTCCTTGACGCCCTTGTCGACGGCCGGGATGTATTCGCGCGGCACCACGCCGCCGACCACGCCGTTGACGAACTCGTAGCCCTTGCCTTCTTCCTGCGGCTCGACCTTGAGCCAGACATGGCCGTACTGGCCGCGGCCGCCGGACTGGCGCACGAACTTGCCTTCGACTTCGACCTTGCCGCGGATCGTTTCGCGGTAGGCGACCTGCGGCTTGCCGACGTTCGCCTCGACCTTGAACTCGCGCTTCATGCGGTCGACGAGGATTTCGAGGTGCAGCTCGCCCATGCCGGAGATGATGGTCTGGCCCGACTCCTGGTCGGTGCTGACGCGGAACGAAGGATCTTCCTTCGCCAGGCGCTGCAGGGCGAGGCCCATCTTCTCC
>Ga0316195_10000405_pt1 | contig 16954 bp, 13 predicted proteins | sample Phised1_MG_FD_204937 | JGI IMG/M metagenome (GOLD analysis project Ga0316195, IMG submission 204937) | Coastal sediment microbial communities from Maine, United States - Phippsburg sediment 1 | ecosystem: Environmental > Aquatic > Marine > Coastal > Sediment | place: USA: Maine | collected...
GGGTCGTGATGGCGGTCAACCCGCCGTCGATTCCAGGCCTCGGCACCACCGGCGGCTTCGAGTTCTACATCCAGAATCGAGGGGCAGGAGACACGCGCACCACGGCCGAAGCGGTCCAGAAGTTCCTCGCCGCCGCCAGCAAGCGTCCGGAACTGGCGGGCGTGGCGACGACGTTCCGCCCTTCGACGCAGCAGCTGTTCGTGGACCTGGACCGCAGCCGCGCCGAGGTCCTCGGCGTGCCGGTGCAGGAAGCGTTCCAGACCATGCAGGCGTACTTCGGCTCGACGATCGCGGGCCAGTTCAGCCAATCCAGCCGCGTGTGGTGGGTGATGCTGCAGGCTGACGCCGAGTATCGCGCGGACCCTCGCGACTTCGACAAGGTCTTCGTACGCTCGCGCTTCGGCAAGATGGTGCCGCTGTCCGCGCTGATCACCGTGCGCTACATCGCGGCGCCGAAGCTGCTCGAGCGCTTCAACGGCTTTCCGGCGGTGAAGGTCACCGGCAATCCCGCACCCGGCTACAGTTCGGGCCAGGCGCTCGCCACGATGGAAGCCGTCGCACGCGAGACCCTGCCCGGCGACTTCGCGTACGCGTGGGCCGGCCAGGCACTTCAGGAGAAGAGCTCTGGCGGAACCTCGTCGATCGCCTTCGTCGCGGGCCTGATCGTGGTCTTCCTGCTGCTGGCGGCACAGTTCGAGAAATGGACCCTGCCCCTGGCCGTGCTGCTGACGGTGCCGGTCGCGATCCTCGGCGCGCTGGCGCTGACATGGGCCGCGGGGCTCGAGAACGACGTGTATTTCCAGGTCGGACTGATCACGCTGGTCGGTCTGTCGGCGAAGAACGCCATCCTGATCTGCGAAGTGGCGATCGAACACGTGCATGCCGGCATGCCGGTGCTGCAGGCAGCGCTGGAAGCGTCGCGCGCGCGGCTGCGCGCCATCGTCATGACCTCGCTGGCTTTCGGCCTGGGCTGCGTGCCATTGGCGCTGGCCAGTGGCCCGGGCGCCAACAGCCTGCGTTCGATCGGCACCGGCGTGATCGGCGGCATCCTGGCCTCCACCTTCATCGCGATCTTCTTCGCGCCGTTCTTCTTCTGGCTGCTCGAGTCGGCCAGCCAGAAGTTCGCGGGCAAGAAGACCGCCACCACGGAAGGCCACTGACATGCGCCGCCGCGCATTCAGCCTGCTGCTGGCCACGGCGCTGACCGGCTGCACAGTCGTCGGCCCGAACTACGAGCGCCCGACGGTGGACTCGCCGCCGGGCTGGCGCATCGACTACCCGCAGTCGGCGGAGGTGGCGAACACGCAGTGGTGGCGCCAGTTCGACGACCCGGTGCTGGACAGCCTGATCGAGCAGGCGCTGCGCGACAATCGAGACCTGCGCATCGCCGCTGCGCGCATCGACCGGTTCATCGGACAACTGCGGACCACGCGTGCGCAGTTCTACCCGCAGATCGGCTATGGCGCCGATGCCAGCACCAACCGCTCCAGCAAGGTCGGCGTGCCGGCCTTGCCGCCGGGCGGCGACCCGTACTACCAGCTCTACAACGGCGCACTGTCGGCCAGCTGGCAGATCGACCTGTTCGGCCGCGTGCAGCGGCAAACCGAAGCGGTGCAGGCGCAGATCTATGCCAGCGAGCAGGGCCGGCGCGGCGTGGTGCTTTCGCTCACCAGTGCGGTGGCAGCGAGTTATGTGACGCTGCGCGGGCTGGACCGGCAGCTCGAGATCGCGGTGGCCACGACGAAGAACTACGCCGGCACGAAGGAAATTTTCGACAAGCGGTTTGCCGGTGGCGTGGTTTCGCAGGTGCAGGTGCAGCAGGTGATGTCGCAATACCAGCAGGCGCTGGCGGCGATTCCCGCACTGGAGCAACAGGTGACTGAGCAGGAAAACCTGATCTCCACCCTGCTCGGCAGGAATCCCGGGCCGATCGCGCGCGGCAAGCGCATCGACGCGCTTGCCGTGCCGGCGATTCCGGGCGCGCTGCCCTCGTCGCTGCTGGAGCGCCGCCCCGACATTCTGCAGGCCGAGCAGCTGCTGATCGCCGCGAACGCCAATGTCGGCGTGGCCCAGTCGCTGTATTACCCGACGATCTCGCTGACCGGCGTGCTCGGACTGAGCAGCGCAGCACTCGGCGACTTTCTGAGCAGTGCCGCGGCAACCTGGGGACTGGCCGCCGGACTGACCGGGCCGTTGTTCACCTTCGGTGCCATCGAAGGCCAGGTGCAGAGCGCCGAGGCGGCTCAGCGCGAGGCGCTGGCCACCTATCAGCAGGTGGTCCTGAATGCCTTTGCCGAGACCAATGATGCGCTGGCCGGCACGGCCAAGAAGCGCGTGGCGGCAGCGGCGCAGGCCGAGCGCGTGGCGGCGCTGCGCGAGTACGCGAGGCTGTCGAAACTGAAGTTCGACAACGGCTATGCCGACTACCTCGAGGTGCTGTACGCGGAGAATGAGTTGTTCGGTGCCGAGCTGGCCGCGGTGGGTTCGCAGATCGATTCGTACACGCAGCTGATCGGCGTCTACAGGGCCATGGGCGGCGGCTGGGTCGACGAAGCCGCGCGACTGGCACCGGCGCCTCAGGCGGGCGCGAGCAGCGCCACGCCGTAAGGGCGCGCGATCGTCAACCGGCTGCCCGTCCCGGTCCCGCGTCGAGCCCCGGCCGGGCGAATGCCCTGCGCTCGTCCTCGACCGCGTCGCGCACCCAGCAGTCGTCGACGTGGTCGTTCACCAGCCCCATCGCCTGCATGAACGCGTACACCGTGGTCGGCCCGACGAAGGACCAGCCACGCTTCTTCAGGTCTTTGGAGATCGCGACGGATTCGGGCGAATTCGTCAGCGCGCGCAGCGCCGCTTCGGTGATCTTGCGCGGGCGCGACGCGGGCGCGGGCTCGAACGACCAGAAGTACGCCGCCAGCGAGCCCTTCTCGCCCGCGAGTTCGAGGGCGCGCCGCGCGTTGTTGATCGTCGATTCGATTTTTCCGCGGTGCCGCACGATGCCGGCATCGGCCAGCAGGCGCCCGACGTCCCGATCGCCGAACGCGGCGACGCGCTCGAGTTCGAAGCCGGCGAACGCCGCCCGGAAGTTCTCGCGCTTGCGAAGGATCGTCAGCCACGACAGACCGGCCTGGAATCCCTCCAGGCAGATCTTCTCGAACAGCCTGCGGTCGTCGGCGACCGGCCGTCCCCACTCCCGGTCGTGGTAGTCGAGATAGAGCGCCGAGGCCTGGTCGGCCCAGAAGCAGCGGCAGGGTTCGTCGTCGTGTGGCACGGGTTCTCCAGGGCGAGCGTTCGAGCGGCCGGATCGGGGCGATCCTCTCACATCCTCCGGTGCGCTGCGCGGTCCGGCCCGCAATTGCGCGACGCTCTGTCAACCGGACACGCATTGCGCGCGTTCCGCGGATGTGGTTCGATACCATCGCCGCGTACCGTGCGCGGATGCCAACAGGGGAATTCCATGCGCAATCTGATCGTAGCTGCCGTGCTCGCGGCCTCCGCCATGGCAGCGCAAGCCGCCGACATGTCCTGCACCGCCAACGCGGCCGAGAAGAAGCTGGCGGGTGCAGCCAAGACCAGCTTCATGAAGAAGTGCGAGAAGGACGCGACCGCGGCCTGCGAAGCCGCCGCGGCCGAGAAGAAGCTCGCCGGTGCCGCGAAGAACAGCTTCACCAAGAAATGCGTCAAGGACGCGGTCGGGAGCTGAACCGGGGTCCGGCAAGCCGCCGGAATTCATGAGCGAAGGCCGGGCGACCGGCCTTTTTTTCTGACTCATCGCCCGGCAGCGCCGCTGCGCGTTTGATTTTCACCGTGACTCGGGCATCCTTGTCCTCATCGACGTCATTTTCGAGCACGACCGAACATGCCCGACGCAGCGAGCTTCAGCGGCCTGAGCAGCCACGGCCTCGCGATGCTGGTGTTCACCGCCGTGGTCTTCGCGGTGTTCGTCTGGGACCGCTTCCCGATCTCGACGGTTTGCCTGGCCATCCTGGTCGCGCTGGCCCTGCTGTTCCTGGTCTTTCCGTACGAGACCGACGCCGGACCGCTCGAACCGTATTCGCTGTTCTACGGCTTTGCCCACCCCGCGCTCCTTGCGATCTGCGCGCTGATGATCCTGGGCCACGCGCTGGTCCTCACCGGCGCGCTCGAGCCCGCGGCGCGCAGGCTGTCATCGCTGGTGGCGCGACGCCCCGGGGTCGCGCTGGTCGCGGTACTGCTCGGCGCGGCGCTCGCCAGCGGCTTCGTCAACGACACGCCGGTCGTGGTCCTGCTCATTCCGCTGCTGATCGCCGCGACGCGGCGTGCCAAGGCGTCCCCGGCGGCGATCCTGATGCCGATGAACTATGCGGTGCTGATCGGGGGAATGGCGACGACCATCGGCACGTCGACCAACCTGATCGTCGTGTCGATGGCGCAGCAGCTCGGTCTGCCGCCGTTCGGCATGCTCAGTTTCTATCCGCTGGTCGCCGCGGCGGCGGTTCCGGCACTGCTGTATCTGTGGCTCGTCGCGCCACGCCTTCTGCGTTCGGTCGAGCCGCAGACCGAGGAATTCAGCGAGCAGGTCTTCGACGCCGACCTGCGCGTCGAGCCCGACAGCTGGCTCGAGGGCAAGCAGCTTCGCGAGGTGCTGGTCGCCACCGAGGGGCGCATGCGCGTGCTCGAAGTCCGCACCGCCAAGGGCTTCTCCCGTCCGAAACTGCCGACGATGCGGCTGGTCGCCGGCGACCGCCTGCTGGTGCAGGACACCGTGGAGAACCTGAAGGAGTTCGAGACGGTGCTCAAGACGGCGCTGCACGACGTCGAAATCGACGAGCAGCCCGACACGCAAGCGAAGGACCAGCCCGGCAAACCGGCGTCCGACCGGGCGCCCGCTCGCGGCGAGGCGGGCAAGGCCGCCGACCGGAAAAGCGAACAGGTGCAGGCGACCGACGCCGACCGGCGGGCGCGGAAGGCGGAGGAGGAGGAAGAGGAAGAGGAGGAGTCGAAGAGACCCAAGGACGACGAGGCGCATCCGGACGTGATCGTCGCGCAGTTCGTCGTGGCTCCGGAATCACCGATCGAGGGACGCACCGTGCGCCAGCATCGCCTGGCCGAGCGATACAAGCTCGTCGTCGTCGGGCTTCGGCCGGTGCGCGCCGGGCGGGGCTGGGCGCGAAAGGAGATCGTCGATCGCGTGCTCGGCGCCGGCGACATCCTGCTGGTGCAGGGGTCCGAGGACCAGCTGCTGGCGGCGCAGAACGACGGGATCGGCCTGCTGCTCGATTCGCGCCACGTCGTGCCGCGCCAGGAGAAGTCGGTGATGGCGCTGGCGACGATGGCCGGTGTCGTGCTGCTCGCGGCGACGAAGACGCTGCCGATCGGGCTGGCCGCGCTGGCCGGCGTGCTCGTTCTGCTGGGCACGCGAAGCATCAGCTGGCAGGACGTCGGCAACTCGCTGTCGACGAAGGTGATCATGCTGGTGGCGGCGAGCCTGGCGCTGGGCAGCGCGCTTTCGGTCACCGGCGGCACCGCGTTCCTGGCGCGGGAACTCGTCGGGCTGGCCGGTGCGATCGAGCCGCGTTACCTGCTCGCGCTGCTGATGCTGCTGATGGGCCTGTTCACCAACTTCGTCTCCAACAACGCGGCGGCCGCGATCGGCACGCCGTTGGGCATCGAGATGGCGCGCGCGCTCGGCGTGCCGCCGGAGCCCTATGTGCTGGCCGTCCTGTTCGGCTGCAACCTGTGCTACCTGACACCGATGGGCTACCAGACGAACCTGCTGGTCATGAACGCGGCGGGCTACCGGTTCTCCGATTTCGTGAAGGTGGGCACACCGCTGTTCTTCATCATGTGGGCCGCGCTGTGCGCGGCCCTGGTGCTGAGCTACGGGCTCTGAGCGGGCGCGACCGCCCGGGAATCTAGCGCAGCGTCCCCAGCACCGAGCGCTCGAACGCCATCATCTCGTCGAAGCGGCCTTCACGAACCTTGGTGGCCCAGGCCGGATCGGTGATCAGCGCGCGGCCGACGGCAACCAGATCGAAATCCCCGCGGTCGAGGCGGCGAAGCAGTTCGTCCAGCGACGCGGGCTGCGACACCTCGCCGCGAAAACCCGCGACGAACTCCCCGCTCAGGCCGACCGAGCCGACGGTGATCGTCGGCAGGCCGGTGAGCTTCTTCGCCCAGCCGGCGAAGTTGAGGTCCGAGCCCTCGAACTCCGGCTCCCAGAAGCGGCGCTGCGAGCAGTGGATCACGTCGACGCCGGCCGCCACCAGCGGCCCGAGCCACTGCTCCATCTCCTGCGGCGTCGTCGCGATGCGCGCGGGGAAATCCTGCTGCTTCCACTGGGAGACACGGATGCAGACCGGAAAGTCGGGCGCCGTGGCCGCACGCACCGCACGAACGACTTCGGTGGCGAACCGGGTGCGTTCGCCGATCGACGCGCCACCCCAGCGGTCGGTGCGCAGGTTGCTGCCCGGCCAGAAGAACTGGTCGATCAGGTAACCGTGCGCTGCGTGCAGTTCCACGCCGTCGAAGCCCAACCGCATGGCGTCGCGCGCGGCGCTCGCGTAGGCGGCGATGCAGTCGACGACGTCGGTCTCGGTCATCGCGACGCCGGACTCGCGGCCGGGCCGCGAGATCCCCGACGGACTTTCCAGTGGCGCCGGCGGCATCCAGTTGGCGCTCGGGTTGCGCAGCGCCCCGACGTGCCACAGTTGCGGCCAGATGCGCCCTCCCTTCGCCTTGACCGCGGCGAGCACCTTCGCCCAGCCCGCCAGCGCATCCTCGCCGTGGAAGCGCGGCACGTTGGGCTCGTTTCCCGCGGAAGGTCGCGCGATCAGCGTGCCTTCGGTGATGATCAGCCCGACGTCGTGCGCGGCGCGCCGTGCGTAGTACTCGGCGATGTCGTCCCCCGGTACGCCGCCGGTCGCGAAAGACCGGGTCATCGGCGCCATCACGACGCGGTTGGGCAGCCGAAGCTTGCCGATGGAAAACGGGCTGAAGAGCGTGGCTGTGGATGCGGTCATGGTCCTGCAGCAGGCTGGAGAGCGTTCACGTTTCTGGAATCGGTCACTTCCGGACAGGCGCTCACCTCCCGAAGCGCTGTCGCGTTTCGAGAGGCGTTCGCCTCCGGGAGCGATGGCGACGCTATGCGCCGCCGTTCACCACCAGCGTCTGGCCGCTGACGTAGTCGCTGTCGGGGCTGCAGAACATGTATACCGAGCCGGCGGCCTCGTCCGGTGTTCCCCCGCGGCCCAACGGAATCATCTGGTTGAGCGCCGCGAGCCGGCCGGCCTGGATGCCCACCTTGACCGTGCGCCCCTGCACGTCGATGCTGCCGCCTTCGCCCTCCTTCAGCGGCGTGGTCAGTCGGGTCTGGATATAGCCGAAGGCCACCGCGTTGACGGTGACGTCGTAGCGTCCCCATTCCTTGGCCAGGGTGCGCGTCATGCCCATGATGCCGGCCTTGCCCGACGAATAATTGACCTGGCCCGCATTGCCGTTCACGCCCGAGGTCGACGAAATGTTGACCACCTTGCGCACGACGCGCCTGCCGTCCTTGCGCTCGGCTTCGACCGCTGGCTTCAGGTGGGAGAAGAACGCACGCAGGATCCGGAACGGCGCGGTCAGGTGCACGTCGATGATCGCGTACCACTGCTCGTCGCTCATCTTCTGGATCACGCTGTCCCAGGTGTAGCCGGCGTTGTTGACGACGATGTGGCAGTCGCCGAACGACTTCAGCGCCGTGTCGATGATGCGATCGCCGAAATCCTTGTCGGTCACATCGCCGACGCACGCGACCGCGCGCCCGCCCGCCGCCTGGATCTCCGCGACCGTCTCGGCGGCCGGCGCCTCGTCGAGGTCGTTGATCACGACGCTCGCGCCATCGCGCACCAGGCGCAGCGCGATGCTTCTGCCGATGCCACGGCCGGAACCGGTGACGACGGCGACTCTTCCGTCCAGTTGACCCATTTTCGCGTCTCCTCGAAAGTGATCGACGCTGCCGGAAATCACCCGTCTTGGCAAGTCGACGCGGCGCAGGGAAACGCCCGCGACGGACGCCGGCAGTCAGCGACGCGCGATGATCACCCGCTTGCGGTCGACCGCGACCACTCGGCCGGGCAGGCCCGCGGCTGTGAGCCGGCGATAGGCGTCGCCGTTCATGAAGGCGTAACCGCTGTCCAGTGCGCGCCAGCGCGCGACCCACTCCTCGAGCGTCGGAATTCCGCGTTCCGGTTCGCTGCGCAGCCCCATCGCGAGTTCATCGGTGACATTGACCATCACCACGCTGCGGCCCAGGTAGAAAGGCAGCGTCTGGTCGAACACCTCGACCGTGTAGAAGGGTGCGGTGCGCAGCGCGTCGCGCTCGCTGTCGAACGCCTCGGCGACGATCTGCCTGCTGGAGAGCATTGGCGAAAACAGCCTTGCCCCGTCCATCACGTGATCCCAGCAGAACAGCCCCGCCAGCGCCAGCGCGAGGATGGCGCCGAGCCGCACGCGCGCGAGCACCAGCGCGATCGCGCCGCCACCGCCGGCGGCCAGCCAGACCATCGACTCGGTCAGGGACGCGGTAAAACCGACGACAAGCGGGGGCTCGTAGCGGGCGTCGAGCGCGCGACCGATCGATGGCATCGCGGCGATCACGGCGCCGGCGATCGCGACGACGACGACGATCGACGCGACCAGGCTTCGGTTCGAGGCCCGGCGCAGCTGAAGACCGACGACCCACGCGAGCGCCGGGAAGGCCGGCACGATGTAGCCGGGAAGCTTCGAACTCGACAGCGAGAAGAAGCCGATCGTGACGATCGCCAGGCAGGCGAACCATCGGTCGGCGTCGAACCTGTCGGGGCCGTTGCGGGGAAAGATCGCCCGCCGGATCGCGCCCGCGCCGCCGCGTTCGGCGGCGCCGCGATCGTCCCTGGCAACCGGCGCCGCCCGCGCGCTCGAGCCCGATGCGCGCCGCATCGACGAGAGCGCCCAGGCACCGAGCATCGGCGTCCAGGGCAGGAAGCCGAGCGCCCCGACCGCCAGGAAGTACCACCAGGCGCCCGTTCGACGATGCTCGGTCGTCAGGAAGCGCTGGAAGTGCTCGTGCACGAAGAAGAAGTCGAAGAATTCCGGATTGCGCTGCTGCACCATCACGAACCAAGGTGCGCTCAGCGCGAGCAGCAGCAACGTCCCGGCAACCGGACGGACCCTGCGAAGCAGCGCCCACTGCCGGGTCGTCAGCAGATAGAGCGCAGCGGCCAGCGCGGGCAGAACCAGTCCGATCAGGCCCTTGGTCAGCACCGCCGCGGCCAGGCACGCCCAAGCGACCAGCATCCAGCGCGACGCGGGCGCACGCACCGGCCCGTCGAGTGCGAGTGCGATCGCGCAGACGGCGGCGGTGAGCCAGAACGAAAGCGCCATGTCCAGCGTGATCGCCATGCCGAAGACTACGTACAGCAGGCTCGAGCCGAGCACCGCGACAATGGCGAGCGCGTCCTGGACAGTGCGCAGTCTCATCGCGGTGAAGCCCACCACGATCATGCCGAACACGGCGGAAAACAGCGGCCATATCCTTGCCGCCCAGGATTCGACGCCGAAGACACTGAAGGCCACCGCGGTGCCCCAGTACTGCAGCGGCGGCTTCTCGAAGTACTTGAGACCGTTCAGGCGCGGCGTGATCCAGTCGCCGCTCGCGACCATTTCCCGGGAGATGTCCGCGTAGCGGCCCTCGTCGGGCCGGATGAGCGTCCGGGTCTCGAACATGTCACCGACCCAGCCGTACAGGAACAGCGAGACCATCGCCGCGAGCAACAGAGCCGCCCAGACGCCGGCGCCGCGCGTCCGGCGGCGGGTCGAACGAAGCATCTGCGGCTCAGGCCCCGTATCGCGCCCGTGCGATCTCCGCGCCCTTTCCCAGCGCTTCGAGCTTGCGTCGCGCGATGTCGCGATCCATCGGCGCCATCCCGCAGTTGGTGCAGGGGAACAACCGGTGTTTCGGCACGAACTGGAGCGCGCGTCCGATCGTGTCCGCGACCTCCTCGGGCGTCTCGACGACGTCCGAGGCCACGTCGATCACCCCGACCAGCACGTCCTTGCCTTCGAGCAGCGCCATCAGGTGCGGCGGCACGTGCGAGTTCGCGCACTCCAGCGAGACCTGGTCGATGCGGCTCGCCGCCAGCGCCGGGAAGATCTCCTCGTACTGGCGCCACTCCTCGCCGAGCGACTTCTTCCAGTCGAGGTTGGCCTTGATGCCGTAGCCGTAGCAGATGTGAACCGCGGTCGTGCACTTCAGCCCGTCGATCGCACGGTGCAGCGCGTCGATGCCCCAGGCCTTCACGTCGTCCATGAACACGTTGAACGCCGGTTCGTCGAACTGGATCACGTCGACGCCGTCGGCCTCGAGCGCGCGCGCTTCCTGATTCAGCAGTCCGGCGAAGGCCATCGCCATCTTGACCTTGTCGCCGTAGAAGCGATCGGCGACCGTGTCGACGATGGTCATCGGGCCCGGCATCGTCATCTTGAGCTTGCGCTTCGTGTGGGCCCGCGCGAGCCTGGCCTCGACCTGGTGCACGCGGCCCTTCAGGCGCAGTTCGCTGGTCACCTGCGGCACCATCGCGTCGTAGCGGTTGTTGCGAATGCCCATCTTGACCTTGTGCTCGAAGTCGATGCCCTCGACGAACTCGAGGAACCCGTGCACGAAGTGCTGGCGCGACTGCTCTCCGTCGCCGACGGTCGCCAGGCCCGCGTCCTCCTGCAGCTTCAGCCACAGCAGCGTCGCGTCGGCCTTGTCGCTGGCGAGCTCGTTGCCCGAGTTCTTCCACTGCGGCCACAGCTTGTTCGTCTCGGCGAGCCAGGAAGGTTTCGGCAGGCTGCCTGCCAGCGTGGGTTCGAACATTTCGGTCTCCTTGAAAGCGTGGCACGGTCGGCGCCGACCGCGGTCGCGTCGCCCCGTCGCCTGGGTTCGGTGTCGGCGGTGCGCCCGGCTCAGTCCGCCTGGGAAGCCAGCCGCGCCGCGGCCGCGTCGATCGCGGCGGTGAGCTCGACGTAGCTGTCGGTCACCGGGAACTGGGGAAACTGCGCGGTGATCGCCGCCGGCGCGTGGATGAAGAAGCCCGCGTGGGCGGCGCCGAGCATCGCGGTGTCGTTGTACGAGTCGCCCGCGGCCATCACCTGGAAATTCAGCCCCCGAAGCGCGTTGACCGCGGCCCGTTTCTGGTCGGGCATCCGGAGCCGGTAGTTGCGCACCGTGCCCTGCGCGTCGACCTCCAGCCGATGGCACAGCAGCGTCGGACGGCCGAGCTGGCGCATCAACGGGTCGGCGAATTCGTAGAAGGTGTCGGACAGGATGAAGACCTGGTAGCGCGACCTCAGGTCGTCGAGAAAATCACGTGCACCGGGCAGCGGGCCCATGCCGCCGATCACCTGCTGGATGTCGGCGAGCTTCAGGCCGTGACGGTCGAGCAGCCCGAGCCGGAACTGCATCAGTTTGTCGTAGTCCGGCTCGTCGCGCGTGGTGCGCGAGAGTTCGGGGATTCCGCTGCGTTTGGAGAACTCGATCCAGATTTCCGGGACGAGCACTCCTTCCATGTCGAGGCAAACGACCTGCAAGTGAACCTCCGCGCTGACGCTGTCGTTGAGACGGCTTTGTCGAATCCGCAATCGGCGCCCGCGACCATGGCCGGCAGCGACGAATCGGCACGATCTTAACCGATGGACCAGGCCCGCCGCCGATCGCGCCGGCCGCCCCGCACGACCGGGCAGCCCAGCGCCGCGGCAGGCGCGCGAGCCGCCTCAGGACCCGGTCCAGGCCGGCTTGCGCTTGTTCAGGAAGGCGTCGACGCCCTCGGCGAAGTCCTTCGACAGGTAGGCCTTCAGGATCAGCGCCTCTTCCACTTCGGGATCGACGTCGGCCTGCAGCGCGCGCAGCGACTCCTTGGTCACGCGCATCGTCAGGGGCGCGTGCGACGCCACGGTCATTGCCATCTCGGCCGCCCGCGTCACCAGGGCGTCGTAGTCCGGAACGATCTCCGAGAGCAGGCCGGCCGAGCGCATCTCCTGCGCGTCGAACAGGCGCGCGGTCAGGATCAGGTCCTTCACCCGGGCGGGGCCCATCAGCCCGACGAACCGCGCGTGGCTGGCCAGCGACAGGCAGTTGCCCAGCGTGCGCGCCATCGGCAACCCGAAGCGGGCATCGGCGGTCGCGATGCGCAGGTCGCAGCAGGACGCGATCGCGAAGCCGCCGCCGGTGCACGCCCCGCCGATCGCGGCGATCGTCGGAACGCTGCATCGCTCGATGACGTCGAGGATCTCGCCGATCGACTTCTCATAGGCGATCGCCTGCTGCGGCGAGGTGAACGCGCGAAACTCGGAGATGTCGGTTCCGCTGGCGAAGGCCTTTGCGCCGGCGCCGATGATCACCAGCGCCCGGATCCCCGCGAGATCGGGAATCGAGCGGACGGTCTCGGCGAGCCGCTGGTACATCGCGAAGGTCAGCGCGTTCCTGGCCTGTGGCCGATTGATCGTCACGCGCAGCCACTGATCGAACCGCTCGACCTTCAGATCGTTCTCGGGATCGCTGCCTGAAACGCTGGTGTCCATCGCTGTCTCTGTATGCCGCGGTGCCCGGCCGCACGCGCGGTGCGGTCAGACGCCTTCACGCGGCGGGATCGGCGCGCAGGCCGGCCGGATGTCCCGGCCTGCCGCGATCTCAGTTCTTCTTCGGCGCCGGCCGGCCCTGCGGAAAATGATCGATCGCCGGATCCATGTGCGTCCAGGGCCGCGCGCTGCGGGTCCAGATGTTCATCACCACCTTCAGGTCGACCGGTGCGTCGAGCGAGCCGACCTTGAGCACCGTCATCTCCGGGGCGTTCGCACGTCGGGTGAAGATCGGCGATCCGCAATCGGGACAGAACGCGCGCTGCAGCGTATTGCCGCTGTCGACCACCTTGGCGAACACTTTCGGCGTGCCCTGGGTGATCTCGAACCTGTCGGTCGGCACGACGGTGTTCGCGCTGGCCCCGGCCCCCGACGCCTTCTGGCAATCGGTGCAGTGGCACATGATGATCTTGTCGACAGGCTGCGTGACCCGGTAACGGATCGCGCCGCACAGGCAGCCACCGGTCATCACCGATGAGGGATGTTGCTGGTCGGCCATCGTCTTGGCTCCTCGGGTGGGCTTCGGGGCTGCTAGCGTAACCCGGATCACCACATCTCGCGAAGCCGCGCGCCGATCCCCTGCAAGGGCGCGACGCGATCTTCCGCCGGGCCCCGGCCGTCGGCGGCGGCCTCGCTCGCGCCCATCGCGCCCGCCGCGCCGACCGCGCGCCGCGCTGCGGGCGTGTCGTCCGCCTGGCCGTGCGCGTCGCCGACCGGGCCGCTGCGTCGATCCAGTCGCGCCAGCACCGGGTCGGTGAGGAACCTGCTTCGCGCGCCGTGAACGTAGCCGGCGCCCATCCGCGCCTGCTGGGTCACGTAATAGCGCTGGGGCTCGATCAGGTGCAGCGTGTCGCGGGCACGGGTCATCGCCACATAGAGCAACCGGCGTTCCTCTTCGATCGCCGCGGGATTGCCCGTCGCGTACTCGTTCGGGAAGTTTCCGTCCGCGACGTTGATCAGGTACACCGCATCCCATTCCTGCCCCTTGGCCGAATGCACCGTCGACAGAATCAGGTAGTCCTCGTCGAGCAGAGGATCGCCCGACAGGTCGCCCGCAGCCTGCGGCGGGTCGAGCGCCATCTCGGTGAGGAAGCGCTCGCGGCTGGCGAACCGCTCGGCGAGCCGGGCCAGCATGTCGAGGTCGGCCGCACGCACCGCTGCGTCGTCGTGCCGACGCTCGAGGAGCGGCTGATACCAGCCCCGTGCGCGGTCCAGCTGGCCGCGCCACGCCGCGTCGGGTCGGCCGAGCTCGGCCATCAGGCCGACGAAGGCCTGCCAGTGCGGGCCGGCCGCATCCGGCGCGGCGTAGCCGGCCAGCGCGACAAAGGCCCGGTGCGCGCCCGCCTGCGCGAACGACTGCGCGAAGCGCTCGAGACACCGCTGCGCGTTCGCCGGGCCCATGCCGGGCATCAGCTGCAGCGCCCGGAACGCGGCGATCGCATTGCGCGGGTTCTGCGCCCACCGCAGCACCGCGAGCAGGTCCTTCACATGCGCCGCCTCCATGAACTTCAGGCCGCCGTGCTTCACGAAGGGAATGTTGCTGCGCGTCAGTTCGACTTCGAGCAGGTCGCTGTGGTGGGCGCTGCGAAAGAGCACCGCCTGGCGCTTCAGCGCGACGCCGGACTCGCGCTGGCGCAGGACTTCGCCGACCACCCAGTCCGCCTGCGCCTGGTCGTCGAGCACCGTCACCAGGCAGGGCCTCGCGCCGCCTGCGCGCTGCGCGCACAGGGTCTTCGGATACTGCCGCGCACCGTCGCCGATCAGCGCGTTGGCCAGATCCAGCACAGGCTGCACCGAGCGATAGTTCTGCTCGAGGGTCACGCGACACGCCGGCGGATCGAAGCGCTTGGGAAACTCCAGGATATTGCCGACGTCCGCGGCCCGGAACGCATAGATCGACTGCGCGTCGTCGCCGACCACCATCAGCCCGCGGCCGTCGGCCTTCATCGCGTGCAGGATCCGGGCCTGCAGCAGATTCGTGTCCTGGTACTCGTCGACGAGCACGTGATCGAAACGCGCGCCGATCTCGCGCGCGAGCGCCGCGTCGGCGAGCGCGGCGTCCCACCACTGCAGCAGGTCGTCGTAGTCGAGCACGCCGTTGGCCTGCTTGCGCATCACGTAGGCGCGGAACAGCACGCGCAGCTCGTCGGCCCACTCGGCGCACCACGGATAGACCTGCTCGAGGACGCGCTCGAGCGACCACCCGGTGTTCACGCGGTGCGAGTAGATCGCCAGACAGGTCTCCTTGCGCGGGAAACGGCGCTTCTTCGCGGAGAGCCCGAGCTCGTGGCGCAGGACGTCGACCAGATCGGCGGAATCGCCGCGGTCGAGCACGCCGAAATCCTCCGGCAGGCCCAGTCGCGACGCGTACTGACGCAGCAGCCGCGCACCCACCGAGTGGAACGTGCCCGCCCAGGGCAAGCGCAGGCCCTCGGCGGGCGTCGGTCCGGTCGCGGCAGGTGCCGGCGGTGCGCCCGCGTCCCGTCGCGCGTCGATCGCCTGCGCGGCGAGGCGCTGCGCGCGCCTCGTCATCTGCTGCGCCGCGCGCCGGCTGAACGTCAGCAGCAGGATGCGGTGCGGATCGACACGGTGGACGATCAGGTGCGCCACGCGATGGGCGATCGTCGCGGTCTTGCCGGTACCGGCGCCGGCGATGACCAGCAGCGGGCCGCAGTCGAAACGCCCCTGCGCGTCGATCGCGCCGTGACTCGCCGCTTCACGCTGCGCCGGGTTCAGCGACGCAAGCCACGGTGCGCCGGACCTGTCCGCGATCGCGGGCGACGCCGCCGTGTTCATGTTCATGCGCATGCGTTGCACCGCACGATCGCCGGCGCCGGCCTCATTCGGCCAGGCAGTGCTCGACCCGCCATCCGTAGAGCCACTCGAGCGCATCGTAGAAACGCTCCGGCGTCCGGTCCTTCCAGAGCTCGTTGCGAACCAGCCGTTCCACGCCCCTGGCGTGATAGATGCGTCCCATCTCGCGCGCCGACAGCACGACACGCGCGGTGCGCGCCACGCGCGAGCGCTGGTAGAGATCGAATGCCTTGGCAAGATCGCCGTCGTGACGCCTCAGGGCCTCGCCCAGCGTCACCGCGTCCTCGAGCGCCATGCACGCCCCCTGGGCGAGGTACTGCAGCATCGGATGAGCGGCGTCGCCCAGCAGCGTGGCACGGCCGAAGGCCCATTGCCCGATCGGCTCGCGATCGGCGGTCGCCCAGCGCTTCCAGCTCTTGGGCAGATGGAGCATCTGCCGCGGCTGGTCGCAGATCTCGGTGAAGTAGGACAGCACTTCCTCCTGGCTGCCCTCGGTGACGCTCCAGGTCTCTTCGTCGCGACTGTGGAAGGTCACGACGATGTTGTACTGTTCGCCGCCGCGCAGCGGGTAATGCACCAGGTGGCAGTTCGGCCCGACCCAGACCGCGGGCGCGTTCCAGCTCAGGTTGGCCGGAAACTCGGCGGCGTCCACCACGGCGCGATAAACGACATGGCCCGACACGCGCACCGGGTCGCCGACATACTGCTGTCGCACCGCGGACTTCACGCCGTCGCAGCCGATCAGCGCGACACCGCGATGCCTCGCGCCGTTCTGGTCGACGACGGTCACGCCGCTGCCGTCCTGCTCGATGTGCTCGACGCGCGTCGAGGTCAGGAACTCGATGCGGTCGGCCGCCTGCACGCCCTCGAGCAGCGAGGTGTGCACGTCGGCCCGATGGATCACCGCGTACGGATTTCCGAAGCGCTGGCGGAAGGCTTCGCCGACCGGGATCGACGCGACCGTCGATGCGTCGATCGCGTCCATCATGACCATTCGGTCGGTATAGACCGCGCGCGCGCGCGCCTGCTCGCCGACGCCGAGCGCGTCGAACGCGGCGAAGGCGTTCGGTCCGAGCTGGATTCCCGCGCCGATCTCGCCGATCTGCGCGGCCTGTTCGAGCACTTTCACCGCGTAGCCGAGTCGCGACAGGGCGAGCGCGGCCGCGAGTCCGCCGATGCCGCCGCCGGCAACCAGCACGGTGCCGGAGAATCTCCCCTGAGCCGTCACGCGTTCTCCCTGATCTGGCGCGCTTTCGCTCCACGCGGGCGCACCCGCGCAAATTATCGCATCGCGACCGACCGACGACGGCAAGCGCGGTCAAGCGACTCGCGCCGAAGCGGCAGACGTGCTGTGCGAGCGCAGACGCACGCCCGGCGACGCCGGCGCCAGTGCGCGCGGCGCGGATCCGCGTCAGCGCGTCAGCGCGGCGCGACGCCCGGGGGCGGAGGCGGCGGTACGCCTGCCGGGGGCGGCGGCGGAGTGTATGCCGGCGGGGGCGGCGGAGTATATGACGAGGACGGCGGC
>Ga0316195_10000406_pt1 | contig 16942 bp, 19 predicted proteins | sample Phised1_MG_FD_204937 | JGI IMG/M metagenome (GOLD analysis project Ga0316195, IMG submission 204937) | Coastal sediment microbial communities from Maine, United States - Phippsburg sediment 1 | ecosystem: Environmental > Aquatic > Marine > Coastal > Sediment | place: USA: Maine | collected...
GGTGATAATCGGCGCCGGTCCGCGTCGGCTTCCCCGCGACGGCCACCCGTGAACCCCGTCAGGCCCGGAAGGGAGCAGCGGCAGCGGCGACGCCGGGTGCCGGGGATATGCTGGCGCGGGCCACTTCAATCAGGGCTGTGTCTCTTCCGGCACATTGGTACACTGTGCAACCGCGATGCGGCCTGAAAAAAGCGACCGACTGTAATTTCTATGAGCTACCTGGTTCTCGCCCGAAAGTGGCGACCAAAGAATTTTGCGCAAACCGTGGGGCAGGAACACGTGCTCAGGGCGCTGACTAACGCGCTCGACAGTGGTCGCCTGCATCATGCTTACCTGTTTGCCGGTACGCGCGGCGTTGGCAAGACGACGATTGCGCGAATCTTTGCCAAAGCGCTCAATTGCGAGACCGGGGTCACTTCGGAACCTTGCGGGGAATGCAGTGCCTGCAAAGAAATCGATGAAGGCAGGTTTGTCGACCTCATCGAAGTTGACGCCGCATCCAAGACCAAGGTTGACGATACCCGGGATTTGCTCGACAACGTGCAGTATGCGCCGGCTCGGGGGCGCTTCAAGGTCTATCTCATAGACGAAGTGCATATGCTTTCGAAGAGCTCTTTCAATGCCCTTTTGAAGACGCTGGAAGAACCGCCACCTCACGTCAAGTTTTTGCTGGCAACGACTGATCCGCAGAAGCTGCCGGTTACCGTTTTGTCACGCTGTTTGCAGTTCAACCTGAAGCGCCTTACACCAACCCTGATTCGCGAGCGTCTGGAACACATTTGCGAAGTTGAATTGATCGAGGCTGAGCAGTCGGCGTTGGCGTTGATGGCACGTGCGGCAGATGGAAGTTTACGCGATGCGCTGAGTCTTCTGGACCAGGCAATTGCGTATTGTGGCGGTGCCGTACTCGAGAAACCCGTTGCTGTCATGTTAGGCACGATTGATCGCCAGCATGTAAAGAAAATTGTCGAGTTACTTGCGCAAGCAGATGCCGCTGGGCTGATGACCACCATTGCTGATGTGGACGAGCAGTTTCCGGACTATGCGCAGCTCCTCGACGATCTGGCAAGAATGCTGCAACGAATTGCTGTCTTCCAGGTTGTCGGCGCCGTAGACATCGAAGACGATCTTGATGAAGCAGGAATCGCCAGCCTTGCTGCCGACATGTCCGCCGAGGACGTGCAGCTTTTTTATCAAATAGCAATCACGGGCCGTCGCGACCTGCATCTGGCGCCCGATCCGCGCAGCGGTGTAGAAATGACGTTGTTACGAATGCTTGCTTTTCAGCCGGCGGGAGGCGTTGCGCAAGGAGCGGCTAACAGCGCCAAGCCGGTAGCAAGCAAGGCGCCGCGGGCCGCTAAAATGTCGCGACCCGAGCCTGAAGCCAAGGCGGCGTCCGTTGTTGGAGTCTGGCAAGAACCCGATTGGGTAAGCCTGGTTCCGATGCTCGGGCTGACCGGGCTTAACAAGCAGCTTGCCAGCAACTGCGCCTACCTTCGAAGAGAGGATGCGACCGTTTTTTTCAGTCTCGATCGTCGCTCCGAATCCTATTTGACAAGCCCTCGTCAGAAAGCACTTGCAGATGCATTAAGTACTTACTTCGGTGAAGCGTTGAAGGTGGACATAAAGGTAGGGCCGGGGGACGCGGAAACGCCGGTGCAGGCGGAAATGCGGGAAAAGAGCGAGCAGCTTGACAGGGCGCGTGCGGATCTTGAGGCGGATCCGAATGTCAAAGCTCTGAAGGATATGTTCGGTGCCGAATTGGTACCGGAGTCAGTAAAGCCGATCGGTCAAAAATCGGCTGCCAGCCAGGAGTAAGGTGATGAAAGGCGGTATCGGTCAGTTGATGAAACAGGCGCAGCAAATGCAGGCCGACATGCAGAAAGCGCAAGAGGAAATGGCGAACCTGACGGTAACCGGAGAGTCCGGAGCAGGCATGGTCAAAATTACAATGACCTGCAAACACGAAGTACGGGCACTCGAAATAGACGATACACTGGTTGGGGACGACAAGGAAATGCTCGAGGATCTTATCGTTGCCGCGTTTAACGACGCTGTTCGCCGCGTTGAAAAAACGATACAGGAGAAATTTTCGGGTATGGCCTCGGGGCTGAGTTTGCCACCGGGTTTGAAGCTCCCGTTCTAGAATCACCTGACCCTCCGTCGTGTCCTATTCACCACTGTTGTTACGCCTGATCGATACACTCAGATGCATGCCGGGTGTCGGTCGAAAATCTGCGCAACGAATTGCCTTTCATCTCCTCGAGCGTGATCGGGGCGGTGCCGGAGAGTTATCCAGGGCATTGGCGGAAGCCGTGCAGGGAATAGGGCACTGCAAACGCTGTCGCATGCTGACTGAACATGACATTTGCAGCATTTGTGCAACGTCAGGGCGCGATGAATCACTGCTGTGTGTCGTCGAGTCTCCGGCCGATGTCATGGCCGTAGAGGACGCGACGGGATACCGGGGACTGTATTTCGTGCTTATGGGGCACCTGTCGCCGCTCGATGGCATCGGGCCCGAAGAACTCGGCATCGATATCCTGGAAGCACGTCTTTCCGCCGGGCCACTACGCGAGCTGATTATTGCGACAAACCCGACCGTAGAGGGCGACGCAACGGCACATTTTCTCGCGGACCTGGCGGCGAAAAACAAGGTTCAGGCCAGTCGAATTGCGCACGGGGTGCCGCTGGGTGGAGAACTCGAATACGTCGACGGCGGTACCTTGTCGCATGCGTTTTTTGGGCGTCGCCTGGTCGACTAGGAATCGACGGAAAAATAGGGAGGGTTACGGATGGCTGGTTCAGACTGTCTTTTTTGCGAAATCGGTGCCGGTAACATAAACGCAGACGTTGTGTACGAAAGTGACGAAGTCATAGCATTCAGCGACATTAATCCCCAGGCGCCAACGCACGTCGTAATTATTCCGAAACGCCACATTGCGACAATCAATGACCTGCAGGAAAGCGATGCCGAGACCGTTGGCAAGCTCTACTTGGCCGCCAGGGATATTGCCCGCCAAGCGGGTTTTTCCGAGCCGGGTTACCGGGTAACGATGAATTGCAATGCCGCTGCCGGTCAGTCGGTTTTTCATATTCACCTGCATCTGCTTGGCGGCAGAGACTTTTCCTGGCCCCCTGGCTAGCGACATTCGGCGCCCGGATAGTCATCGCGGGCTTCACGGGTTCGTCTGAATTCTTTTGCCGGCAAGATCCCTTGTCAGGTTATGCAGGCGCTTATAGCTCTCATAGCGCCGCTCGCTGATGTCGCCGCTGTCGACGGCCAGCTTGACGGCGCAATTTGGCTCGCGAAGGTGGCTGCAGTTGGCGAATCGGCAGTGCTGACCTGCCTCGGCTATGTCGCGAAAACCATGGATAACGTCAGGCGTGTGCTCGATTGATGGCGCGAAATCCCGCACGCCGGGTGAGTCGATAATTGCGCCGCCGCCGGGCAGGTCGATCATTACCGAATTGACGGTAGTGTGTTTGCCTTCACCGGTGCTGCCCGAGATGGCAGCCGTACGTTGCTCCGAGCCATTAATCAAGTTATTGATAATGCTTGATTTTCCAACGCCTGACTGACCGACGATAATCGCAGTCTGATGACTTAACAAGGCTTTCAGCTGGTCGAGATTCGCGCCACTTTGCGCGCTGCACGTCAGGACCGGGTAACCGCAACGCAAATAATCGGAGAGGGCATCTGCGTGCGAATCACCGGGTTCGGCGAGGTCGGTCTTGTTGTAAACCACGATGGCACCTGCTCCCATGCTTTCTGCTGCAGCCAGGTAACGGTCGACGATGAACCAGTCAGCCCTGGGTTCAACAGCAGCGACGACCACAAGGCTGTCGATGTTTGCCGCCAGTACTTCCCTCCGGCCGCGCCTGTCGGGACGCGATAATTCGTTTCTTCGTTCACCGATAGCAGTAATTAGCCAGTCCGCTTCGTTGGGGATGGCCTCGACCTCGACGTTGTCACCACAAACCGGCCGAAGCTTCTTGCCTTTGATGCGCGCGGTTACCCGGGTCTGGTCATCCAGTCGCAGATTCATGCGCTGACTGAACGCGCCGGTGACGATTGCCTGCCTTTTGGTCATGGTGCTGATTCTCTCATGCTGGCAGGTCTTGCGCTCGGCCAATACGCTTGCGTGCGCCGCCTTGATACACTACTCCTCGTCAATTCAGCGCATGCGAGAAACAGATGGCAGAACTCAGCACCACGGTATCGAATAGCAGGGAAACAAACCTGGTCTGGATCGATCTCGAAATGACAGGACTCGATACTGCGTCTGACAGCATCATCGAGATTGCCACAATTGTCACCGATACCCAATTGAATGAGATCGCAATTGGGCCGGAGCTTGCGATCCGGCATTCTGCTGACGTTATAGGCGCAATGGACGAATGGAACACCCGCCAGCACGGGGCATCCGGACTGACTGAGAGAGTGTTGGCGAGCCAGTTAAGCATTCAGGATGCCGAGCGGCAGACGCTGGAGTTTTTGAAAACATACGTTGACGCAGGCAAGTCGCCGATGTGCGGTAACAGTATTTGTCAGGACCGCCGTTTCATGGCCCGGCTGATGCCTGACCTCGAATCTTTTTTCCACTACCGAAATCTTGACGTCAGTACTGTCAAAATTCTTGCCCAACGTTGGGCGCCGGAAGTGGCCGCCGGTTTCTCGAAAGAGTCGTCGCACCGAGCGCTCGAAGACATAAGGGATTCGATAGCCGAGCTCGCGCATTATCGAAATTTGTTAATGGCTTTGCCCGAATAACCGATGACGGCAAAACCTGATGCGCCGGCGACAGGCCGAAATCGAATGGCGATACTCGAGGTGCTTCGCGATGAGCTTTCGACCGCAACTTCACTGCTTGAGATTGGCTCCGGCACCGGACAGCATGCTGTCTTCTTCGCTCGCGAAATGCCTCACCTGAACTGGCAACCGAGTGACCGAGCCACGAATATCGAAGGCATCGCAGCCTGGGTAAATGACGCCAATTTGAAGAACCTGGCCGAACCAATTGCTCTGGATGTCCTCAGCCAAGACCGGGTTGAGGGTACCTATGACGCTGTCTTCTCGGCGAATACCGCCCATATCATGAGCTATCCTGCGGTCGAATGTATGTTCGAACTGGTTGGTCGGACGTTACAGGACGGCGGCGTATTTTGTCTCTATGGGCCCTTCAATACAGGCGGAACCTACACAAGTGAGAGCAACGGACGTTTTGACCAGTCCCTGCGCGAGCGAGATCCTGACATGGGAATACGCGACCTCGAAGACCTGGATGGATTGGCCGTCGACAATGGACTGTTGCGAGCGCAGTTGTATGCTATGCCCTCGAATAACATGCTGGTGGTATGGAAAAAATGAGCAAGCAGCTGGTCATTCACAATGGTGGCTGTCACTGCGGCAAGGTGCGATTCGAGGTCGATGCTCCGGTTGACCTGGAGCTGAGCGACTGTAATTGCAGTATTTGCTCGATGACCGGTTACCTGCACCTGATTGTTCCCAGAACTTCATTCCGGCTGATTTCTGCTGACGACGACCTGAGCATTTATCAATTCAACACCGGAATCGCCAAGCATTACTTCTGTCGTCATTGCGGGATCAAATCCTTTTACGTTCCGCGATCTCATCCCGATGGAATAAGCGTCAACGCGAGGTGCCTGGACCAGACCAAGATTGTCTCGAGCCGCATAAAGCCATTTGACGGCAGGAACTGGGAGCGGAGCAGGAATGCATTGGACATGGTAGAGAACTAGGAGCCGTCGTCGCAATTTGGCAACAGTCGGAAGGTTTATGACTTGGAGACTGGTGCGCACATTATGCTTGGCTTATAGTGCGGAAATCTTTTGACCGGTACGGCTGCTGATGATCAGGAACAAACTACTGCACGCGACCACAGGGCTCTTGCTTGGGTTAATCCTTGCGGAATCTGTAATCGCCCAGTCCCGTTGGGTGAGCGACGAGTTTGAAGTGACGCTGCGTACTGGCCCGAGTACCAGCAACGCCATTCAGCGGATGATTACGAGCGGCACCGAACTTGAAGTGCTGGAAACTGATGCGGAAAGCGGCTACAGCAAGGTTCGGACCGTTGGCGGTACCGAAGGCTGGGTTCTCACGCGCTACCTGATGTCCGAGCCATCTGCTCGCGAGCAGCTTGAAACGCTAACTCAGCAACTAACGAGTGTCACCTCTGAAGGTGCGAGCATGGGCGCCCAGATGGCCGCAATTCGCGGCGAGTATGACAGCGCAAAACGGAAAATCAGTGAGCTTGAGAAGGCCAATGCGAAACTGAGTTCAGAGCTCGAAGAGGTCACCCAGAAGTCTGCCAATACGCTGGCGATCGACAGGCAAAACCAGACGCTGCAGCAGCAATTGACGAGTTCGGAGATCAGGGTCAGTAGTCTCGAACAGGAAAACGAGAGGCTTTTGAGCCAATCGAATCGCGACTGGTTTATTGCCGGCTCGCTTGTACTGTTTGGCGGGATCGTGGTGGGACTTATTCTGCCGCGTCTGAAATTTCAACGACGGTCCGGTTACGACCGTTTTTAGCCGCCGTACGACTAGACCGATTCACCGGCGAGAAACATCCAGGTCTCTACAACGCTGTCCGGGTTAAGCGACATGCTTTCGATGCCCTGGTCCAGCAGCCAACGTGCCAGGTCCGGATGATCTGACGGTCCCTGCCCACAAATCCCAACGTATTTGTCGAGCTTTTTGCAGGCTTTGATGGTCATTGACAGCATGGCCAGAACAGCTTCATCGCGTTCATCGAAAGCGCCTGCAACTAATGCCGAGTCCCTGTCCAATCCCAGTGTTAACTGGGTCATGTCGTTGGACCCAATTGACATGCCGTCGAAAAATTCAAGATACTTTTCGGCGAGCAGGGCGTTGGTTGGAAGTTCCGACATCATGATGATTTTCAGATCGTCCTTACCGCGTTCGAGTCCGTTTTTGGCAAGCAGTTCAATCACCTGTTTTGCCTGTGCGACTGTGCGTACGAATGGAATCATGAGTTGCACGTTTCGCAGGCCCATATCGTTACGCACTCTCTTGATGGCTTCACACTCCAGCTCAAAACATGGTTGAAAACTTTCCGCGACATATCGCCCGGCGCCGCGAAATCCAAGCATTGGATTTTCCTCTTTCGGCTCGTATTTCTCACCGCCAATGAGGTTCGCATATTCGTTCGACTTGAAGTCCGACAATCGAACGATCACCGGTTCGGGAGCAAATGCTGCAGCAATAGTGGCGACGCCTTCAGCGAGCTTTTCGATGAAGAATTCGACAGGATCGTCGTAGCCGGCCATCTGTTCGTCAATAGCGTGTTTGGTGTCCGCATCCTGTTGGTCATATTCGAGGAGAGCGTTCGGATGGACGCCAATCATCTTGTTAATTATGAATTCCAGTCGCGCAAGCCCGACGCCGTGATTGGGCACGTTGGCAAAGTCAAAGGCCCGGTCCGGATTGCCAACGTTCAACATGATCTTTACGGGAATTTCCGGCAGGGAGTCGAGCTCGATACGAGATTCTTCGAAATCCAGCATGCCGTCGTAGACGTATCCTTCGTCACCTTCGGCGCAGCTAACAGTGACATCGATACCATCAGGAATGACAGTCGTGGCATCGCCGCAACCAACGACGGCCGGTATGCCAAGTTCGCGCGCAATAATGGCCGCATGACAGGTTCTGCCGCCACGATTCGTTACGATGGCCGAGGCCCGTTTCATTACCGGTTCCCAGTCCGGATCGGTCATATCGGACACAAGTACGTCACCTGCCTGAACTCGATTCATTTCGTTAACGTTGCTGATGATTTTTGCTGTGCCCTGGCCGATTTTGTGGCCTATGCTCCTGCCGACGGACAGTACGGTCGATTTGGATTTGAGCGTAAACCGGTTGATCGTATTGCTGCTTCTGCTTTGCACCGTTTCAGGGCGCGCCTGCAAAATATAAAGCCGACCGTCGGAACCGTCTTTGCCCCATTCGATATCCATTGGACGTTTGTAATGCTTTTCAATGGTTACGGCCGTCTTTGCAAGAGCGATAACTTCAGCGTCGGTTAGCGAAAACCGCATGCTCTCGGCTTCATCGACGTCTACCGTGTCAACAGTCTTTCCCGGCTTTGGATCATCGCCGTAGACCATTTTGATCGCCTTACTGCCGAGATTTTTACGCAGAATCGGATGCTTGCCGCTCGCGAGGGCGGGCTTGTACACATAGAACTCGTCCGGATTAACCGAGCCCTGTACGACAGTCTCGCCAAGGCCATAAGATGAGGTGATAAAGACTGCGTCTCTGAAGCCGGTTTCGGTATCGAGTGTAAAAATGACACCGGCTGAGCCTATGTCACTGCGAACCATATGCTGTACGCCGACCGAGAGCGCTACCAACGAATGATCAAACCCCTGATGGACGCGGTAGGAAATTGCCCGATCATTGAACAACGACGCAAAGACCTGGTGCAGGGCGTCGATAAGGTTGTCCAGGCCGCGAACATTGAGAAATGTCTCCTGCTGTCCCGCAAAGGAAGCATCCGGCAAGTCCTCGGCAGTTGCCGACGAACGGACGGCTACCGCAATCTTGCCTCCGTCGGACATTTCCTCCCATGCCGCCTTGATTTCATTCATAAGCCGGGCGGGCAGCTCGGTCTGGATGATCCAGTCGCGAATCGTCTTGCCGGCCAGCGCAAGGGCATCGACATCATCAACGTCAAGTCTGGCAAGCAGATCGTGAATTCGTTTATCCAGACCGCCCGTTGCCAGGAAATCGCGGTAAGCCGCCGCAGTCGTGGCAAATCCGCCGGGTACATCTACCCCCAGTTTGGCCAGATTGCTGATCATTTCCCCAAGAGAGGCGTTCTTCCCGCCAACAGTCTCAACGTCGTCCATGCCAAGCTCATTCAACTTGATGACATAAGGCTCCAAAATCTAGCTCCCTTGTGTTAATCCTGAGGACATGGACAATCGATTTCTCAACGATAAAAAAACGCCGCGAATTCAAAAAATCGGCGCTCAGAGGTCGAAGTCATAATGAGTGAACGTACCGTATTCTTTCTGTCGGACCAGACCGGGGTTACAGCGGAAACCCTCGGGCACAGCCTGCTAACGCAGTTTGATGGCCAGCAGTTTCGGCAAGTGACTTTGCCATTTATAGATAGTGAAGACAAGGCATTGGAGGCGGTCGAGAAGATCAATGCGGCAGCCCTCAACGATGGTCTGCGACCGATCGTCTTTTCTACGCTGGTTCAGGACGAGTTTCGATCCGTGGTCCGCCGCGCGGATGGCTTGTATCTGGATATTTTCGACGCATTTCTCGAATCGCTGGAAGATGAGTTGCAGCAGAAATCAACCCACGAAGCGGGCCGGGCGCACGGGATGAGCGATATTGAGAGCTATATGCGGAGAATTGAAGCAACCAATTTTGCTTTAGCTAACGACGATGGCGGTGTTACCAGGAATTACGAAATGGCAGACGTCATACTCATTGGCGTTTCCCGATCAGGCAAAACTCCGACGTGCCTGTATCTTGCGCTTCAGTACGGCGTCTACGCCGCAAATTTTCCGTTAACCGATGAAGAATTTGACAACGGAACGCTGCCGGGCTTTCTCCTCAAACAAAAGGAAAAGCTGGTCGGGCTGACTATAGCGCCGACGCGGCTGCAGCAAATTCGCAAAGAAAGGAGGGCTCTCGGCCAGTATTCATCGGCACAGCAAGTCAGGTATGAATTGCGGGAAGCGACTAAAATCTTTAAGAAATATGACGTACCGCAAATCGATACTACTGAATTCTCAATCGAGGAAATATCCAGCAGAATTCTTAATACTACTGGAGTAGAGCGTCGCGTACGACCCTGAATTTTTATTTCGAAAATCAAAATTGCTTCTCTTTTTCGACGAATTCGCTGTGCTATATTCGAAGCATGTTGCGCGATTGTCAGCTCGTTCCGGAAACGATTGTCAGACCAAACAGTTTTGTCGGTCTGATGGCATTGTATGAGAGTAATTACCTCAGATTGCTGCACCTGATTCCGGAGTTACACAGACTCGACGGATACTACCGATCCCGGGTTGCCGGCGATTGCGATTTGCATGTAGAAATCCTGGAGCGCAGTCGATACACCATAACCTTGTCACTCTCGTATTTTTTTGTTGATAACGGTGTGCGCATTGCGGATCCTGACATGAAAGTCCGGGTTTACCTTGATGGCAAAATGGCCGAATCGATGAGTTTTTCGGGCGACCATCGACATGCCGAACTACGGCGGCTTTGCAGGGCCCACCGTCATGAGCTTGACAAGCGATGGCGTCGCAACACTGTTCTCAACAAGTGGCTGGAGTTTTTGATGGATAGGGGGCATCTGGTCCTGGAGCGTTGAGCAGTACATCCCGGAACTGGGTTCCGGGCGTCGCCCATGCGGCGAAAATGTCGATTCAATCAAGGTTTGAAGCCATTTCCCTTGTCATTATGCGTGCTGAGATTACGCAAAATCGTCGTACTTGGGCGTAAAGACGCAAATGAGGGGTACCAGTTGTCCAGTCTGACAGCAATATTCGGCCATTCCGAGGGGAAGTCGCAGGACAGCGACAAACTCATGGAGCTGTACTGGAACCGTGCCGGGCTCAAGAAAGAGTTCGCCAGCATGCGCAAGGAGCGCTATCGGCTGCAGGACAGGATCAAGCAGCAAGAGGGCACGACGGCACGCGTACAGCAAAAGCTCGACTATCTGGAGGATTTGCTGGTTGATCCGGATTGGGCTCATAACGTCGTTGTTTTTTATCAATTGCGTGGCCTCGGCAAGCGTTGCGAACGAAAACTGGCGCGATTTGCGGAACAATTGAAGCAACAACGCGAACAAAAAAGGCACAACCGCGTCTTGGTCAGCTGGAATGAACAGCGTAAGGAAGAAGTAAGCGGACTTGAGCGACAGGCGCTCGAGAAAAGGGAGCTTGTTCAGCAGCTTGAGGTCCAGCTACAAGTGGAACAGAGGCGTCTCACGTCGATGAACGGGTTTGCCCGACTGTTCCGCGGCCGTTCCGTAATGAAACAGATTGACAGCCTGGCTTCCCGGCTTGAAGTATCCGTCCAGGAAGAAAATGCGATCAACGAGAGTATTGAGGAAATCATCAATCGCGCGCCACCGGATCATCAGGGCCTCGATATTCCGGCCAAGCGATCGATTAACCTGATGATTCTTTCATTTGCTCAGCAGCTCTACATTCAGTTTGATGCCGATGGCATTGCTCCGTTGGTAAAAGAGGCAATGGAAAAGAGCGTTGGCGCAATTAACTATGGGACGAACTATGAGTGCCAGCAGCTTTTGTCCAGGATCAAGAAAAGCGCCGAGAACATGGAAAAGGCAACGGATTTCGCAGATGTGCTGCAGAAACGGGCAAAAATGCTGGGCGATATAGCCAAGTTTGGCGGTGAAAGTGACACCGTTCCGCTGGCCGGTACGGTTGCGAGGCTGTTCAATATTGATTCAAACGGACTCGTGCGCGACAGCGACGTCGATATCGCCGGAAAAAACTACTGGGGAATCTCCAGGATTTTCAGTCGCTAGCCGGGAATGGGCAGTTCAGATATCCGTCCGGTACATCTGTCGCTGAAGCAGTGGTAATGCGATTTCGTTGTCTGCCTCAGTAACCGGAATCGCATCCGCGGTTTCTGCAATGTCGGCCGGGTCTTCCGTTTCAGCGAGTGGCGACGATGCCAGTTCGGGCGCGGGGTCCTGCGGGTAGAGATCCGGGCCCGTAGCAAAGATATCCCGAAGCGCGTCGGTAACCCTCGGTGTCAGGTAAAGCTGCGGGGTGGCCGTATCGTCGGAATCAATCTGCACTTCCATTGCCATTGTGTCGAAATTGCCAGCGTCTATAGTGACATGGTCGACCGGTTCGATCGTCAGCTGCGCAGCCGGTGCCGCAAGGCGTTCCAGGCCTTGTGTGAGCTTGTCGCAATCAGCTCCCGACTGCGTTCGTCCTAGTGCGCTTGCGCTCCAGCACACTGAAACCGCGATCGCAGTAGCGAAAGCGATCTTAACTTTCTGTGCACGCCGGTTTTCAGGTGTCCTTATATCCACGGAGACCTCCACTTTGGATTAGTCATGCAGACTAGTGTTGTAGTGCAGTATAACACCGGATACGGACCCTGCAAGTCCGCGACTCCATGGCCTGTTAATGGTTTCGCGCTGTCTGGGTCGGCGAGTCCTTGACCTCGCGCATTATAGCCAGATCGGTCACGATTGCGGCAGCCTGGTCAAGCTGTACGTCCGGCCACTCAAGCGTCTCGAGTTCCTCAGGAGACGTTAGCGGCTCCATTTGCAGAGCAGCGCGGCGGGCGTTCTCCCGTTCCAGGCGTTTTGCGAGGTCTTCCTCACGTTCCGCCCGGCGGCTTTCAATATTCAACGACATCGCCGTCCGCGAACGCGCTTCTTCTACATCGCGTATACCATCCAGCAGAAACCTGAAATTGGGATCGTCCTTGGATCGGCTGGCATAGTTGGCCGTCAGCGAACTGATTGTTGACTGCAGAGGCTCGCCGGCGCGAAATTCCGTCGTTCGAATCGTATCCCAGGGCAAAGCAGTATCGCGAACGCTTTCCCCAACCAGCGTCGAATCGATTGACGACGGCAGGGCTATATCGGGATCAACACCCCTGTGCTGTGTGCTTTCGCCGGTGACACGATAGTACTTACCGATAGTTAGCGTTAGCTGGCCCAGGCCTTCGTCGTCCGGTCTGCGAACGTATTGATCCAGCGAATACAGGTTTTGCACGGTACCCTTGCCAAATGTCTGCTGCCCGATGATGACGCCACGGGCGTAATCCTGGATTGCGGCGGCAAAGATTTCCGAAGCAGAGGCACTGTAACGATTGACGAGGACCGCCAGCGGTCCATTGTAGGCAACGCGGGGCACCGGGTCCGGGTCGTCGAGCCTGCTGATTCTGCCGTTGGAATTACGCAGTTGCACGACGGGACCATTGTCGATGAACAAGCCGGAGAGGGCGGTTGCCTCGGTGAGGTGACCACCGCCGTTGTTTCGCAGATCGATGATAAGAGCATCTATGCCCTGTTCTTCGAGCTCGCCGATCAGCTTCTTGACGTCCTTGGTTGTGCTCGTATAGTCCTTGTCGCCGTTGCTCAAGGCGCGATAGTCGCGGTAAAAGCTCGGCACTTCGATGACGCCTATCCTCCAGTCGCGCCCATCTCGGGGCGTGCTGATCACCTGGCTTTTTGCAGCCTGCTCTTCGAGTTTCACCTGATTTCTGGTGAGTGCGATGACTTTTTCGCCGGCGCCGGGAAGCGCCCCTGCTGGCTGGACCTGAAGCCGCACAACGGTGTCGGCCGGCCCGCGAATGAGATCAACGACGTCGTCCAGGCGCCAGCCGATCACGTCGACCATTTCGCCGTCTTCACCCTGTGCAACGGCTGTTATCTTGTCTTTGGGCTGCAGATCTCCGTCAATGGCTGCGGGGCCACCGGGGATTATGTTGATGACCATTACGTAGTCGTCTTCAATCTGCAGCGAAGCGCCGATGCCAAAATACGAGAGGCTCATCTGGATGCGATATTCCTCGGAATTTCGTGGGCTCAGGTAGCTCGAATGCGGATCCAGCGTGTGCGCGAACGCGTTCATAAAGGTCTCGAAGACATCGTCACTTTTGATCTGATCCATACGCTTGAGAAATCGCGAATAACGCTTCTCAAGCACTTCCTGAATCTCAGGCCATTCCTTTTCAGCCAGTACCAGGCTCAGCGCGTCATTTTTGACCCGCTTGCGCCAGATCTCGTCCAGTTCCTTGGGGGTCGTAGCCCACGGGAGTTTTTCGCGGTCAAACTCGTACTCTTCATCGATGCTGAAATCCGGTTCCGATTCGAGCTGTGATAAGGCGAACTCAAGGCGCTCGCGAACCCGGGTGCGATAGATGCTGAACATGTCGAATACCGGGTTAAGTGGCTCCGAACGCACCATGTCATCGAGCTGGTAACGGTACTGTTCGAAAGCGGCGACATCTGAAGCAAGCAAGTACATCCGGTTGCTGTCGAGCGCTTCGATGTAACGATCGAGAACAGCGGATGAGAGTTCGTCGTCGACAGCGGCGTGACTGTAATGCGACTTCTGGATGAACTCTGTCACCAATTGACCGATTTTTTCATGGCGGGCATCCGGAGCAAGTTCCTCTGCAGCCGTATTGGCAAAAATCGGTGCCGTGGCAGGCAGAATTGCAAGCGCCAGCACGACAATCAATATCCGTCCCCGGACGCCAGTCAGAATATTTCTCAAAGCACTCTCCATGGTCAGCTTTTAGTCTCACAGCCTCTTTCAAGAAAGGCTAGGCTAAGTTGCATATGCCCTTCAATCAAGGGCGAATTTGGCAATTTTGATACTTGGTGGGCAAAGGCCGCCTGGGCGTGGTAAAAATGCGCCCATGCGCCCATTGACCGTCGTTACCGGCATTATGCTCGGATCCAGCCTTTCTATCGCATTCAGCCTTGCCGCCGTGCTGGTCATCTTCTCCGTGCTGGTGGACGATTACCCGCGCTTGAATCACGAATTTGTTCCGCTCCAGCTCAGTTTTTCCATCTTCACAGCTATGACCGTTATTTGTGCCATGAGTTTCTACACGCTGGCGAATCACCGCCCGGGTCGCTGGGTGGCTCAATGCGCGATGTGGCTCGGATTTCTCGCTACCGGCTACTATTACTGGCCATGATCGTCCCGGAAATCCTCATAAAATATCTTATTTTTCAATAAAATATAATACATTTCAATAATCGGTCGAGCCTGGCAGGCGGCGTTTTTACAGCAGTTTCGATTGGCCTGTTTTGGCGCTTTTTCGGCGCCGCCGACGCATCCGATCCTGGAGTTCCGCGCGGCGGCTTTCGAGCCACTTTTCGCGACTTGGGTCGGACGTCTTGCATTTGACCCCTTTGGACCGCGGGTAGTCGCGTCGGTATGCGCAAAAATCTGTATACGCGTCGAGTTCATGCCGCAATTCCCGAACAACGAGTTCAATCATGATCGCGTCGTCCAGGTAGCCGATTCCGGGCACGTGGTCGGGTATGAGATCTTCGGCATCAGAGAAATAGGCGAGTGCGTTCAGAACCCTCGTCGTGTCTTTTTGCGGCAGGCGCCATTCGTGATCGACGAGCATCTGAATCATGAGGGCAAGTTTCTGCAGGCGCTCATTGATGAACCGAGGGATTTTCTGTTTATCGACCTTGTGAAGCAACGCTTCCGCGCTGGCGATGATGTCTTCCGGCTGCAGGCGCAACACGGAGTTGCGCGTCTCCCGCATGATCAGACGGAAATGTTTAAGGTCTTCATCATCGAGATCGATTGAGATCCGCATGCCCACGAGCGCTTACTCCTCGCCATTCCGGTGTGCAGCCTACCGGCGAGCCCGGCGGTGGTCAATTCGAGTCAGGGTGGACAGCACTACTTCCTGGAACGGTACGAATTCCAGGATTTCGACCGGTCGAAGCGGCCCGTATTGTAGGGATCGGCGCCAAATTCTTCGTCTGATTCCAGCAACGAATCGTCGACAATTTTGAGCGTTTCGTGGGTTCCCGTGTCTTCCCGCACGTATTTATTGCGAATCAGCACGTTCTTGCCAGGGCCGCCATCGACAATTCGGCCGCCAACGTCAGTGGAGAAATCGACAGCAACGCCTTGCGTATTTTGCGGCTTTTTCCGGGGTCGCGGCGTCACAGGCACGCCCGACCGACGCAACGGGATATCCAGGTCCTCATCGTCGTCGTCCGAAAATTTTTCAATCAGCCATTCAAAAAGGCGCATAAAGGCAGCTACCGAAATTATGACACATGCCAACGGCCCCTCGTTGTACGCGGAAGGCCCGATCGCAAATCATGCCTCTTCCTTAACTTAATTTCTAGTAAAACCGGGTAAAGTCAATGATTAGCAAGGAAAATATGTGACTTGCGTCACAGTTTGTGGGCAGAAATTTGAGTTGGAAATCAGGGGGTTGCTATCGGTCGCCGGCGCGTTTGAATGCAGCGACCGAGAAACGCAGGACTTGCCAGCATACATAGGGTGAGAGCACCAGGAACCAGACCGACAGTTCTCCGGAGAGCAATTTTGCCACCAGTTCACCATAGAAACCCGCAAAACCGGCCCCGCCGTATTCGCCGAACATGGCTTGGCCGACGGCGTAAATCACCGCCGGCAAGACCAGCAAACCGACAAGCACTAATAACAGCGCAAGCAGGACTTCTTTTCGGCCGCTTTTGGCCCTTGATGTGGATGAACCTGACATGATTGACCGTCGTTTTTCGATTGCCAATCGTTGACCAACGCCGTCTGCGCGTCAAGGGTGAGGACCGAACCGCGCTCGCGAATCGGCAGACGCAAGCGGCACGGCACGAGATTTCTAGCGTCTGGGCCTTTCTTCGTAACGCATTTTGGTCGTTCCGATGGTCACAACGTCACCAGGAGCAAGGATTTTCTCGGCGACCCGCACGTCGTTAACAAACACGCCGTTTTTACTGCCCCAATCGATCACCCGGGTTTTGCCGCAATCATTCGAAATAACAGCATGGCGCCGACTTACGAATCGCATATCAAGCTGTATGTCATTGTGCGAAGTTCGACCAATGGTCAGTCGGTTTTTGAAGAGTGGAAAGCGCAGTTCCCTGCCATCGGAATTGTCAATCAGCAGGCACGCGGACTTGTTGCGCGCCACTGATTGCGCCAGTCGCGCATCGCCACCAGGTTTGAAACCCTCAATTTTCTTGAGTGTCTTGTCGATGTCGTCGACCGGTTCGCCGCGCCTGCTGCGAATCGCCAGTTCTTTCATCAAGTCAGATATTGCCGCGTCCTTGGTACGCAGTTTTTCATCATATTCATCCGCTTCCTGCTGCGCGATCTTGAGTCGTTTCTTCAGTTCCCTGATTGTTTCTTCATTGTCCTTTTCCAGCTG
>Ga0316195_10000407_pt1 | contig 16934 bp, 17 predicted proteins | sample Phised1_MG_FD_204937 | JGI IMG/M metagenome (GOLD analysis project Ga0316195, IMG submission 204937) | Coastal sediment microbial communities from Maine, United States - Phippsburg sediment 1 | ecosystem: Environmental > Aquatic > Marine > Coastal > Sediment | place: USA: Maine | collected...
AAATCCGAAAAAATAGACAGCGGTGGCGGCCGGAATGCTTTCGAGTACGATGTGTATCTTGTTGTGAGGATCTTCCTTGAAATTACATTTTTTGCCGGCTATCCAGGCGATCCTCGTCCCGTAAACAAGACTAACGAATGATGTGACAAAACAAAACATACCACTCATCATTTCAATCATGATTACTGCCTCCGTTATAGAAAACCCTACTCAGAGTATACAAAAAATGTAGAGGGACAAAAACCCCGCAACTCTTGCGAGTCACGGGGTCCCTGAATGGTACGCCCAAGGGGATTCGAACCCCTGTCGTCGGCGTGAAAGGCCGATGTCCTAGGCCAGGCTAGACGATGAGCGCATGGTAACTATGCGTTCACGGGGAAAATGTTCCCCTGTTGAGACTATGGCTGGGGTGGGAGGATTTGAACCCCCGAATGGCGGAGTCAGAGTCCGCTGCCTTACCACTTGGCTACACCCCAAAAGCAGGTGCGTTTTTTAACAAAGATGCCCTTGGGAGTCAAGCATTTTTGTCGCCAAGAAGACGCATAATATAGTTATCAGTCGATCGATGCAAGAGCCTTTTGCAAGCGAGGCAAAACTCTCTCCTTACCAAGCGCTGCGACGACATCATAGATACTCGGGCTGACCGTGCCACCAACCAGCGCGACACGCACGGTCGGGCCGATCTTGCCGAACTTGAGACCGCTCTCCTCCATGACCGACTTGAAAGCATCTTCAACGCCAGCATGGGAATAATCAGCGAGCCCGGTCAAGTGCTTAATCGTCAGCACAAGCACATCACGCTTGTCTGCAGTAAGAAATTTGGCAGCAGCCTCTTCATCATAGGCTTCCGGGGCTTCGAAGTAGAAACGGGCGCCTTCGGCCATCTCGAGCAGGGTTTTGGCGCGGTCCTGAAGGGTTTTCACAACCGCATCCAGCGATGGGCCATTTGCAGTATCGACCCCCTGCCCTGCAAGAATCTCGGCAACCAGTCCGCCCAAACGTACCGGGTCACCAGTTTTGATGTAATGCTCGTTCAGCCACAAGAGTTTGTCCGGGTTGAACACACCGGCCGAGCGGCCGACGTTGTCCAGGCTGAACTTTTCGATCAGGTCGTCCGTGGAGAAGATCTCTTCGTCGCCGAACGACCATCCCAGGCGCACAAGATAGTTGACCATCGCCTCCGGCAGATACCCCATCTCCCGGTAGGCCATCACCGAAGTAGCGCCATGACGCTTGGATAGGCGTTTCTTGTCGGCACCGAGGATCATCGGTACGTGAGCGAATTGCGGGACCTCATAACCAAGCGCCTGATACATTGGGATCTGACGGACGGTGTTGTTGACATGGTCATCGCCACGGATGACCAGGTTGATCGCCATTTCTGCATCATCAATCACGACCACGAAGTTGTAGGTCGGGTTGCCGTCGGTTCGCTGAATGATCAGATCGTCCAGTTCGGAGTTTTCTACAGAGATGGTCCCTTTGATACGGTCGACAAACGCCGTCGTGCCATCCAGCGGGGTTTTAAACCGGACCACAAATGGTCCATCGGGCTGATCCGTCCGATTGCGGCAGGTGCCGTCGTAACGGGGCTTGCCGCCACTCTGCATCGCCGCTTCACGCTTGGCGTCCAGCTCCTCGGGAGTACAGTAACAGCGATAGGCAAGGCCCTTGTCCAGCAATTCAGCAACCTTGCTCTTGTAGAGGTCATATCTCTCCGACTGGTAGAAAGGCCCTTCATCATAACTCAGGCCCAGCCAGTCCATTGCCTGCAGAATCGCATCGACCGACTCCTGGGTGGAACGCTCGACGTCCGTGTCCTCGATGCGCAGGACAAAGACTCCGCCCTCTTTGCGGGCCAGCAGGTAGTTGAACAGGGCTGTACGGGCACCACCAATGTGCAGGTAGCCGGTTGGACTCGGGGCAAAACGTACACGTAAATCGGACATCTATGGGCTCCATGATTGTGGTTATTAATTATGAAAAGCGAAAGTCAAAGTCAAAAATCGTAACGCAAAGTCGCAAAGATTAGAAGAAAGTACGCAAAGAAGCCCTTTGCACGTGTCAAAACCTTTTGCTTTCGCCAAAACTACGATGAACTAAAAAGATTTCCTGGTTAAGCCATTTACAAACATCTTAAGTCTTTATGTTTTACACTTTGCGCCTTTATCTTAAACCTTTGCGCCTTTGCGTTACGCTTTTGCAGGCGATGTTAATATACAGACAACAAAAAAAGGCCATATTTTAGTGACCCGTTTTATACCGGAAATCATGGGTGGTGGCAAGGATTAGACGTTCAGGAAATCATGACTCCTGCATAACCGACCACTTCGGACTGGTCCCCTGTCACATCACCGGAATTGCTGTAAAGAATCAACTCGGCCTGTTCGGCGCCCAAGGTTTTTGCCGCCTGAAGCATGACCACGGTCGGCAGGACGCCGCACATTGATATGCCGTGCTCTAACACCACGTCATAAAGCCCTGTCGGGTCCAGGGCCAGGACCTTTTCCAGGGCCAGGAAATCCTTCTGCCTGGCATTTTTCCCGGACTCATAATGAGTCATATCAGTGCTTGCGATGATCAGAGGTGGCTCGGAGCAGGATGCGATGGCCCGGGCAAGCCCGTTGCCCATCTCAAGCAGCAGATCAAGCGGCATGCGGCTGATGCAGATAGGGACAATTCTGGTCTCCGGCGCCTTCAGCTGCAGAAAAGGCAGTTGGACTTCGAGGGAATGTTCATAACGATGCGCAACTGTGTCCTCTGCCGCCATCGGACATTCCCTGAGAATACGCTCGGCGAGTTTTACCGAAATCGACGTTTGGCCAATCGGGGTTTCCCAGGCACCGCTGGCGTAGACAGCGGCGACATGGCCGCGGCCGTGGTGATTCGGGCCAAGGATGACGACTTCAGAAGGAATCTTGACGCCGGCCAACGTTTGTCCGGCAACTTTACCGGAATAGATATACCCCGCGTGCGGGGACATGACGGCAATTGCCGCCTTTTGTTCAGAGGTTGCCGGCATCAGGGAGGTGACGGACTTTAGCAGGCTCTCCTTCTGACCGGGATAGAACTGCCCGGCAACCACAGCGGGACGCAACATAGGGAACCTCCGACAGAATCAGCCGAACCATGCACTGTAAATCATTCGCAGACCAACCAGTACCAACAGCATAGCGAAGACTTTTACGAGTTTATCATGAGCCGTGCGACTGGCAACACGCACGCCGAAACGTGCCGTAATGATCGTGAAGGGTGCGACCAGGCAAAACACCATCAAGTTAACGAAACCAAGGGAATAAGGTGGCAGCGCGGCTTCATTCCAGCCGTGGTACATGTAAGCCAGAGCGCCTGATAATGACGAGATGACAATCAATGCGCTCGAGTTGCCAACAGCAAGATGAATCGGAAAACAGAGGACAATAACCATCAGGGGCACGGCTATCACACCCCCGCCGACACCGAAGAACGCACTGAACAGGCCGCCGGCAAAACCTACCGCGACAAGTGAGACTGGCGACACTGTGCCCCTGTGTTCCGGAGGCAGACGAGGGCTGAACACAACCATTTGCAGGGCAACCAGAAGCTGCATACTGCCGAACAACCCTTTGAGCCACACACCACTGAGAAGCGAGGCTATCCAGGCGCCGCAATAGGCGCCTATGGCACCTCCAAGGCAGAGGGCAACCACCTGATGCCATTGCACATTGCCACGTTTACGGTGGCCAAAAGTACTACTCATCGCCGTTGGTATAATGACAGCGAGGCTGGTACCGAGAGCCGTGTGAACCAGGACCTCGTGAGAGAATCCCGCGGCCTCAAAGACCCAGAGAAAAAGCGGAACAAGAATAATTCCACCGCCAATACCGAGGAGACCGGCCAGGAATCCGGCCAGGCTGCCGAGTACGGCTAGCATCACGATGCTCAAAAGGCTGAAAGTGCCCATAGTCAACCACGATAAAACAGCTCAACAGGTAACGCTTGAGCCGCTGACATTGGTCGCCGTGGCAGTGGGCCATACGGCGAAGACAGCACCTTAAAAAAAGTGCAATAACACTATAATACGTATAGTTACGACTACAGATTAAGGTTTTACATAAACAATAAGAAACTGATCGGCGACCAGGAACTACGGCTTGGCTTGCTGGTATTTAGGTTTGTCATCATCCAAAACAAACCATGTTGCCATCGATTCGCAATGAATCTGGTGAGTCGGCCGTGGTATGCCGCCGCTGGTTACCGTACCGACCCTCAGACGTATCGTTTCCGGGCTGTTGAGTCTCTGACTGAAGAGAGGGCTGCCGCAATTTCTGCAGAACACCCTCCTCTTCTGTGCGCTTGAGAAATAAGATTTCAGCAGCTTCTCACCCGTAACAATCTGAAACTGTGACAGCTCAATCGGCGCGTTGGTTGCGAAGGGGCCGCCCTGGGCCCGCTTACACATGTCACAGTGGCAGACAGCCAATTCCCTGATTTCTCCCGAAAACTCATACTGTACGCCTCCGCAGAGGCAGCGGCCTTCAATCATTCTGCTCTCCTCCCTGAAACCTGTCCCACCAGTAGTCTGATGCGTTGGGACATAACCTCGCAACATGTGACGGTCACCGCTTTTATCAGGGAATAAGCACCGTCGACCCTGTCGTTTTCCGGGATTCCAGGTCGCGGTGCGCCTGTGCCGCTTCATGCAGCGGGTAGGTCTGGTTGATCTTGATCTGCACCATCCCGGAGATCACAGCATCAAACAGTTCCGTGGCGCTGGCAAGCAGATCATCGCGCTCAGCAGTATAGGCCATCAGCGATGGCCGGGTCAGAAAAAGTGAGCCCTTTTTTCCCAAAAGGCCAGGGTCAATTGCGGGTGCCGGGCCTGACGACTGGCCATAATAGACCAGCATGCCCATTGGCCGCAGGCAATCGAGAGACTTCATAAAAGTCTCTTTGCCCACGGCATCGTAAACGACATGGACGCCGTGGCCTCCACTTAGGTCTTTGACGCGGGCAACAAAATCTTCTTCATGATACAGGATTGTGTGATCACAACCATGGGCTTTGGCCAGGGTGGCTTTCGCCTCGCTGCCTACGGTGCCAATGACTGTCGCGCCAAGCGCTTTGGCCCACTGGCAGGCAATCAGCCCCACCCCTCCCGCTGCGGCATGCAGCAGCACGATCTGGCCGGGCTGCACTTTGAAGGTACGTCGCAGCAGATACTGTGCAGTCATCCCCTGAAGCATCATGGCTGCCGCCTGGTTGTCGCTGATCTGCGGCGGCACCTTGACCAGGCGGTGTGCCGGAATCAGACGTTCGGTTGCATACGCCCCCGGCGGGTTGCCTGCATAGGCAACCCGTTCTCCCGGCACAAAGTCATGAACGTCCGCACCGACGGCGAGAACCTCACCAGAGCCTTCCATGCCGACGATCCCGGGCATCGACGGCAGCGGGTAGAGCCCGGACCTTTGGTAAACATCTATATAATTGAGGCCGACGGCCAGGTGACGAATATGGACTTCACCGGGGGCAGGATCGGCAATACTCACATCTTCCCAGCGAAAGACTTCCGGCCCTCCTGCTTCATGAATACGAATCGCTTTTGGCATGGTGTCACCTCTCATCATTGGGTTTGGTAATATGGTTGCGTTCTATCTCCGAAAACCGGCGCTTGCACGGAGCCGCGAACCGGATCATTCGTCCGGATCGAGCCTGGGCCGCGCAATCGCAAAACTATCCCTGATGGTTGAATAGAAATCGCCGGCAAGGCGCCCAACCGTGTCAAGCGCCTCGTAGTCGACTCTGCCATTTGCGTAAATATCAGGATGAATGTGGATATGACAAATGTTGCCCAACACCAGGTTCCCGGCCATGGGCTCCTTGCCAAAGGAAAGGGTCTGCTGCAGGGTACATTCAAACCTGACCAGGGACGCTTCAACGCCAGGCGGCAAGATCGAGACAGATGGCGCAGCTGCCACCCCGACCTTTTCGAACTCATTGACGCCGTATGCATATGCAGCGCTGGTCTGATTCATTTCTGCGGTAAGCCCGTGACTGACGATATTAACAACGAACTCGCCGGTTCTGCCGATATTGATCAGTGTGTCCTTTTCATCACCTGTCGCGTCTATCAGCGGGGAGAAACAGATGACCGGGGGATTGACACTGGCAACGGTAAAGAATGAAAACGGAGCCAGGTTGGGGTTGCCAGCTGCATCGACGGTTGAAACCCAGGCTATCGGGCGAGGCAGGATGCTGCCGGTCAGAATCCTGTATAAATCCAATGTTGTCAACTTGTCCGGATCAAGGCCCATATCTGTTCTCCAGAGTCTAACAGAGTTGCTTGTGCATCCAGTCAGCGACTCCCTGCAATGAGCGGAAGTCCTCAACGGAACGGACCACCATACAGCCGGGGTGATCCTGCATGAGCCCTTTCAAGGCGTTCCCAGGGCCTAGCTCCAGCATAATGCTGCAACCCATTTCGGATGACGTCTGCATGCAGGCCATCCAGTCTATGGCTGTGTATATCTGTTGGCTAAGTGCCGGGATGGCGTCGTTTTTGCGGCGGACCAGGGTGCCGTTGATGCCGGCCAAGACCGGACACAGCGGATCCGTCAGGCCGGCCTGTTCCAGCTCATTGGCAAAAGACTTGCCCGCGGCTGTCATCCATGAGGTGTGCGATGGGACCGAAACAGGAATACGCTTGCTTTTTGTGACTCGGTTTGCCAGCGGGTGGTCTGCACATCGGAGCACAGCAGACAAAGGGCCCCCCAGGATGAAGTGCTCAGGACTATTGATGATTGCCACTTCGACGCCGGTTGCTTCGCACAGTTGATCTATCTCTTGCCTGGTCAACCCGCGCACAGCGAGCATGCCGGCGTGTTGCGGCGCAGCTGCATCCATCAAAACGGCCCGCTGCTTGATCAACCCCAGCATCTTCTCTACACTGAGAGAGCCGGCGCAGCCATAGGTGATCACCTCACCCAGGCTGTACCCGGCAAAAACTTTGGGTGCCGGCAGCATTCGGCGCAGCGAAGCCCAGATTGCCATCTGCAGTGTTGCAATCAGCAGTTGGGCCTGGAGGTTGCGAAAAAGCCCTTCCTCAGGCAGGCAATCCAGATATTCGGCAGGATGACAGCCAAAGAACGACGAAGCTGATTGCAGAACGCCCTGGGCATCCCGGTCGTCCTCAAGGATGTTGAACATCGCTTTATGTTGGCTCCCCTGCCCGGAGCAAAGGATCCCGAATCCACTCATGTGAAACCTTGCATTCGTTGAACCCGGAAAACCCAGGCGGCTTTCGTGGTATCAACCAGCTGACATAGTGATCATTTTAAGCCGTCGCCCTTACAACCGTCTGCGAATCGCTGCAGACGATCGACAAACAGGGTCGCAGCCAACAGGTCGGCACTGCCGCCCGGGCTGAGATTGAGATTGACGAACTGCCGATGTATTTCGACAGCATGCTTCTGCCAATCGTGGCGATGGACTCCACCTGCAGCGAGAAATGCGTGGGCAGATGCTTGCGCGAAGGCGAGACCTGATTCTCCGCCACGATACAAAAGATTTGTGTCAGGAAGAACCGCCATCAAACTGAACAAGCATTGCACTACGGCACGGTTCGGGTCGACCCCCAAAGCAAGACTTTTCTGCAATGCCGGGAGGCCGACCTTAAACAGATGGGGGAACCCCGTGGAAGCTTCATGTATCGCACCGCCAACGCCATAACGTGATGCGACCAGGCTGCCATGACTGGTTTTAGACAATGACTTGCCATGTTCCCTGATTGCATCCCCCCAGCGTGTACACACCTCTACGCCCAGAGCCTCTTGTTCTAACGACACATTAGTATGCAGAAGGTGGCCGGCTGAGGCTGCCAAAAGGCCAAGATTAAAGATCGCCCCACGGTGGGTATTGATTCCCTGTGTGGCCTGCAACATTCTTGTTTCAGCAGTGACACCAAGTTGCATCAGGTCTTGGAATGAAACACCGTACAGACCGGCAAAAGCGATTTCACGAAAATATCTGCGGAGGGAAAACAGGCTGCGGAAAAACAATGATGCATCCATGTCCTGGTGGCTGCCGCTGTCTACCGGGCTGACCAGACCAGGCTTAGGATAGGTCGCAAGCTCCTGGTGAAGAGACTGCACAGCATAACGGCCTACCGACTGCGCAGCCAGGAAACCAGGCTGATGGCAGGGAAAATATTTGGCGTCTTGCAAGGCACCCGAGTGCGGCTGTGGGTTCATAACTATCCTTGGTGTAGTAACTACTGGAGCCCCAGACTCAAGTTCCCTGCAGGCTCGCCATCAGGTCAGCGAAGCGCTCGCCCTGGATAACAACATGATTCCTGAGCAACTTTGCTGCCAGATCGCAATCGCCGGTAACGATCGCCATATAAACTTCAGAATGCTCCTCAAAGGAGGTTCTCATGCGATCTCTGACGCGCAGCTGAAGACGTCGGTAGGCATTCAACCGTCTCTTGAGGTTTTTGCATTCGTCAATCAGGAAGCTGTTATGGCTGGCAGTGTAAATAGCCAGATGGAACTGTTCATTTCTTCGGTAATATTCATCCGGATCATTTTTCTCCGCTGCTTCTTTGCAGGCTTGATGTGCTACCAACAGCATATGCTGATTGTCATCAGTCATGCGCCGTGCCGCCAGTCGTCCACACATAGCCTCCAATTCGGCCATCACCTCAAACATTTCACAAAGGCGTTGTGGACTGATCTCAGCAACCACGGCACTGCGCCGAGGCTGCATGTCTATCAGTCCCGCAAAGGAGAGTTGCATAAGCGCCTCGCGAATCGGGGTACGAGAGACCTCAAATTCAGTGGCCAGTTCCGTCTCATCAAGCGGCATGCCCGGCATATAACTGCCGGTCGCGATACGCTCCTCGATTATTTCCCGCAGTTGTTCCGAACGACGTGCAGGGGTTTCCCGATTAGCCATGCGTGACCTCATTTTTTAATGTTTCTATGGTTTGTCATTTTGAAGACGACGCTAACAGGTTACTCGATAACCATCAGCACACTGCCTGCGTTGATGCGATCTCCGGCAACAGCCTTGATTTCAGCAACAGTACCGTCGCAGGGGCTGGCCATAGGCGTTTTCATCTTCATCGCTTCACAGATGAGAACCTTCTGGCCCTCTTCTACTGTATCACCAACTTTCACGAGAACAGCTTCAACTTTGCCTGGCATTTTTGCTTTGATTTCCAAAATAAACCTCCAGTGAGTTATGTTTTTGACCCGTTTATGCCATATCTTCTGAAACGATTAATTCCGCAGCGACAAGCAGCCATGTATGAATGAATTGGATATCACCATTCGTCTCATTCAATTGAATCCCCGCGTGAAGTCCCGATCGGTACAACGTACGCATGACCTCCCGGATCGGATCTGTTCGCCCTGGGACAGAGACGATCTTGGCCCATTCCGAAAAGTTGCGCTGCTGTTTCCAGCTTTCCTCAAAAGTCGCCTTAAAACCAGCAGAACGGAGAGCAGCCAGGAATTCAGGACGCGAGAACATGTGAATATGTGTCGGGTCGCGCAATTGCTCGAGAGCATTATGCAGGTTGGACTCCTCCCGGCTAGAAGAAGAGATGATATCCGCTGTGATCAATCGACCCTGTGGACGCAAGACGCGCCGAAGCTCGGCAAGAACCGCCTGGATGTCGCTAAAATGGTGAAAGGACAATCGCGTGACGATGACATCGAACTCTGCTGCAGCAAAAGGCAATGACTCAGCGAAAGCTTCATGAAAGGTCACATTTGACTGCCCGGATTTTTCAAGTCTCGATTTGGCGAGGACAAGCATCTCGGGGGTTGCATCAATACAAACCAACTCTGAAACGAGCGGAGCGATTACTTCCGCAACGATACCAGGACCACAAGCGACTTCAAGAACTTTACCTATCGGTGCCGGCCCCAAGGCCGCACTGATGCGGCGCAGGGTTTGTTCTTCCTTGAATGCCGGTGATGCAGTCATGTTCGCAGCCTGCCGACCGAATTCCTCTCGCATCTTCTCAAGCATATGCCCCCCTTGCTTCTTCTGAAAGGACTGGCACAGCCCCTTCTTGCGGCAGCTCCGCCAATATCTGCTTACGAGAAAGCATTGCCACATCGTCCAGACTTTTGCCAAGAACAGTCCGCCCTTGCCCAAAGAGTTCTTTTAAATTAACCCCATAGCCACCAGAAAGGTCGACTTCCACATCAATGCGCAGAGCCAAATGTTTTTCGATGGACTTTACCCTGAGCAGGAATCGATAGAGCGGCTCCCGGGGTGCAGGCTTCATCAACAGGTCGAGATCCGAATCTGGATGAGTACACGGCAGCCCCGTATAAATTTCTAAAGCGGCAGAACCCCACACTCCAAGAACAAGGCCTAATGCCTGGGCCTGGCTCTTGGCAAGAGCAAGGGCCGTGTTACATGCATTGCGTGGAGGGGTTTTTATCAAAGACAAAAGATCGTAGGGGCTGGTTATGCGTGCCACGTCTTTCTGTCGAACAAAGGCGGCTATACGCAAACGTCCCTGAGTACCTGTCGTGGGTGAGCTGAAACCGATCGGGATACAACCAGGGCGCAGTGGCCCGTCCTCACGTCTGACAACGCCAGGCACCCGCGTCCCGGTCTTTTCAGGCAAAAGAACTTGAGCATACTTTTCTCTGAGGATGGCGTTATCGGAACCGTTCTCTGCCAGGTCTGCGAGTATTTCCTCACGTCCACGGTCAGTGATATCAAGCAGAGTATGGCGCTTTAAGTTCATAACAACCTTTGCCCTTGCAAGTTGGTGTGCAAACTAGCGGGTCTTGTGCCAGGTTGGATCCGTTTTGGCGGTCTGTTGCAAATCAAGTTGAGCCTGTACCATAAGATCAAACATTCTGGTTTTTTCTGGGCCAGTAAAGACTGCCGCGACTTCAGGGCATTGACCACGCTCAGCAATGGCGGGCACAAGCTCAAGTACTGTTGCAGGCGCGCCAAGCTTAAGATCGTTACGCACCTTAACGACACGGCCTTTGATGCGCAGGATGGTCCTTGCTACACGCCCCACTGTCTCTGCTGAGCCAAGAGAGGTTGCGGTTACATAAACCTCGTATTCAGGATGCGTCCGCTGTCGTCGATAAGTAATAATTTCTCCTGCAGGCTCACCTTCCACCCGGCAGACATGCCCGGAGCTGCTGACAGGAAAGCTGTCACCCATTGGCAACCCACCCACAACGAGCTCGCTATAATGCTCCAGGTGAGGCGACGGGATCAGACTGATATCATCGCGCAAAGGGATGCCGTCCAGAGTCAGCCAGCCAAATTCCTGGCAGCCGTAGAGATCGTGCACCTGCCAACCAAATTTTTCCGCAGCAGAGAGCAGCTCCAGATCGAGGGTTGTGCCGGCGGTAAGCACGATAATGTCGCGAGGAATCAGCTCTTCCAATCCCAGTGCACAAGCATCCGTCAGCGAGGCACGAAGAAAGCTTGATTCACCTAACACCACAGCAGGCTTGTCCTTGCACAGAGACAGTATGAAAGCATCACGACTGGAGCATTTGGGGAAATTCCAGGTCAAACCGAATTGCACCAAGGCGTCCGAAGGAAAGACATTCACCAAAGGCGCGTAGGAAATCAGGACATGACTGCCAGCAACCACTCTCGCTAATTCAAAGGCCCTGAACGACGCCTTTGCTCTCTCAGGCAATTCAGCATGAGTGACACCGACGATGTTTTGGAAAGCAGTGGAACCGGTAGTGAAGCTCAAAAAAGCAAGATTGTAAGGGGTATGAATCTCTTCGATGACATGTGCTGCAGTCGCACCTGCAATCCCTTTATCAGCCAGGGTGCGACGATCAACCGTTGCCAATGTAGGCGCCGTAGCGAATTCATCTATCATGTTCTCGAGATTTTTTAACAGGTCAGACATGGTCAACCCCAATCGGACAGGTTAAGACAGATACTTTTCGGCAACTTCGGCAAATTCGTTATTCATGATCCGGATCACCCGGTCACGCTCCGTACGACTACCGCGGGCGAGACTCAGGGAACCCCTCCCCCAGGGGCCGAGCTCATCGTCCCTGCCCGCTGTTTTCTTGGCCCGCACCTCTGCGACATGAGCAACGATACGCTCACGCATCGCTTCAATGTTGTCGATAAGTTCCTCCACGCCGCCAAGCTTGTAAAAGTAATCCGGGCCAGCAGCAAACACCGGGTTACTCTCGGCCAACTCCTGCAACCACTCGATATCCAGCCTGGTAATACGAGAAATACTGGTGATCGGCATAACGTGAATCATGGTATTGAACTTCGTGCCAAGCGACAACACATGGTCGGCCTGCAGGCCATGGCAGAGGAAACCGCCTGAGATGGCACGCCCCACCACAATCGCCACGATCGGGTGACCAGCCTTGCGGGCTTCGGCGAGAGCCAGCTGGTATGCACCAGTCGACTTGTTCATACCGAAGATTTCTTCCTGCTTGCCGGCACCGTTGCCGGGAGTGTCCACGATCAAGACGATTGAACGCTTTTCGGCAGGCAGTTTGTCTTGATCTGCCTTGATGCTGTGATAGACAGCCAGGGCCATTTTATAGCCCTCTTCCAGGCCGATAATGCCGGCGTAGACCACAGGGAACTTGGGATTGGCGGTCATGGCGTCATTGGCAATGATCGTGCAAACTTCACCATCCAGTCTGGCGGTGCCGATCACAGCACTGGCACCGAAATCCTCGTCGGTCAGGAGCAGCTCACCCACCTCGCCTTCCAGAAAGCTTTGCGGGTCAACAATCATATCTATAGCGGCACGGCCTTGTCCGATCAGATCTTCCATCATCACCCTCCTAGGCAACTGTCCGTGAGGCGTTTAACTGTCTTGAGGAACTCATCAAGAGGCATGTCTGTCAGTTCCTCCGGGTTGTCGTTGCCCGCGGTTTTCCAGACGTCCCTGGCATCCTTCGGGGCCGTCTCAACGCAAAGCTCAACCAGCTGTAGTTGATACTGAACCTTTTCCAGACTACCGATACAGCTCATTGCCGCTATTTCACCATAGGGCTTGACCAGGATGTCCTTGAGGGCCTCACGAAAAGCAGCAATAGAATCCGCCACCAGAACATTGCAATCACCCATGATATATTTATGCCGGCCACCAGTGGTCCGATAAACCAGAGCCCGGTCAGAGGCATCAAACTCGTCTTTACCTAATTCCTCTTCGATAACTTCGGGACCAGTCAGACCAAGGCGACCGAACTGACTCATGATTATCACGTCGGCCGCAGCCGCGACGAAACCCATACCGCCAAAACAGCCGACTCTACTGCCAATCAAACCGACAATAGGGACCTTGCCCTTACAATCCTGAAATTGGTCCATGAGCTCCGCGTGGGCAAGCAAACCGGCATTGGCTTCATGCAGACGAACCCCACCCGTTTCAAAGGAAATAACCACTGCGGGTCGTTTCTCCTCTGCCAGGTCAGGGTTGGCTGTCAGCATCTCGTCGTAGGCTTTACGGGCCATGCGCACAATGTTGACGAGTTTGGCGCCATGCACTTCGCCCACGGCGCCGCCGATGAAGCTGCCTTCCTGGGAAGCCACGAACACCGGTTTTTCACCGATCAGGCCGACGCCGGTGACGATGCCGTCGTCAAATTCCACGGCCTCTCCCAACAAAGGCAGATGCGGACTGGAGACCCGGTGTCTGGGCCCGGCTAACTCGGTGAAGGTACCCTGGTCCACAAGGCCAATGGCTCGTGAACGCGCTTTACTTTCAAGGAAACTGCGCTTCTGGAGATCTTCCCACTTGCTAGACATCCCGACTCTCCTCAGTCAATTTCAGACAGCGCCTGGCGCAGTCGCAGCGAGACTACGACCGGAGTCGCATTATTGTCATTGATTTCAAGGCTGGCATTGGCAACACCAGTGTCGTTGACAAAACGTTCCAGGACACGCCGCCAGACTTCATCGTAGCCAGTGACCGGGGTGACGATTTTAACCATGACGGCGCCAGCCAAGTCCTTCTGTTCGACAATGACTTCCATGTCACCGGAACCGACCACGCCAAAATGGGCAAAATCTGCGACAAAATCGGTTGGATTATGAGCTTTCAACTCAAATTTTATTTCATGAAGTTGTTTCGACATAAAACTGACCTCCTGTTGCTACCAATTCCTGAACCTGGCTGGCGGGTCATAAAGACCATCAGACCAATCCACTAGTTCCCTGACGCTCTTGGCGGCCAACAGGGAACGATTTGCCCGGTCCCTGTCAATACCCAGATCTTCAGGAGTTTTTATGATGCCCTTGTCCCGCAATGCTTTGGTCTCCGCAGCTTTTGCAGCAAGCCCAACGTCAGTAAAGCCAGCCACACCGCGGATCGCCGCCATACGTTCTTCGAGGCTCTGGCATTTGTGCATAAAGGCGATACCTTCCTCGGTAAGAATATGGGTCAGATCATCGGCGTAAATCATAACTGGAGGCAGATCCAGATTGGCATTTTTGGCCAACTGCCAGGCATCCAGCTCATCGACGAATGATGGGACCATCTTTTCACCGAAAGTCTCGAGCATCTGCACAACCAATCGCTTACCACGCGGCATGGGCCCAAGATACTCACTCTGAGAAGTGAACTCCGCACCGCATTTGAGCCAGGCATCACTGGGATGTCTGCGCCCTTTGGCATCACAGCCCATGTTGGGTGCACCGCCGAAACCGGCCACCCGGCTTGCCGTGGCTGTGCTGCTGTTGCCATACTTGTCAATTTGCAGCGTGCCGCCAATAAACATGTCGCAGGCATAATGGCCGGCAGTTTGACTGAAAGCGCGGTTCGAACGCATCGTGCCATCAGGCCCCAGGAAAAACACATCGCCGCGAGCTTCGCAGTACTTCTGCATGCCAAGTTCACCACCAAAGCTATGGATCGACTCCACCCAGCCACTCTCGATCGCGGGGATCATGGTGGGATGGGGATTTAAGGCAAACTCAGTACAAATTTTGCCTTTAAGTCCCAGCTCCTCACCATAAGTTGGCAAAAGCAATTCGATCGCAGCGGTATTAAAGCCAATCCCGTGATTAAGGCGTTTGACCCCGTACTCACCATAAATGCCCTTGATAGCCATCATGGCCATAAGCACCTGGGTATCGGTTATGTTGGCCGGATCACGGGTAAAGAGGGGTTCAAGGAAGAATGGCTTCGGCGATTCTATGACGATATCGACCCATTCGCCGGGGATATCGACGCGCGAGACCTTGTCGACCAATTTATTGACCTGGGCAATAACGATACCCTGACTGAACTTGGTGGCTTCGACGATAGCTGGGGTATCTTCGGTATTGAAGCCGGTATACAGGTTGCCGTCGGCATCGCCCTCATAGGCGCAGATCAGGGAAACACGGGGCGTCAGATCGATGAAATAACGGGCAAAGAGTTCCAGGTAGGTATGGATAGCTCCAAGCTCAAGTTTACCCTCTTTAATGGCCTCAGCCACGCGCCCCCCCATGGGTCCGCCATAGGCAAAATCAAGCTTCTTGGCGATGCCGACTTCGAACATGTCAAGATGCACCGGCAGCGGCACGGCAGATTGCACCATGTGCAGATCATGGATGCGTTGCGTGTCGCATTTGATCAGAGCCTCAGCCAGAAAATCAGCCTGCTTCTGGTTATTCCCTTCAATGTTGACGCGATCAAAAGGCCGGATAACGGCCTCAAGCACATTGATGGTGTCTTCAGCCGTGACCACCTTACCGTTGTTGATATACGACGCGACACCGCTCATCCGTTCAAGGTAATCAGCCTTCCGTGTGTCCCACTTTCTTGTTTCTTTCATCACGGTTTCCCTGTTTAAGACTAAGGCAAATAAGTCAGATGTTTCTGAAAGAAGAAGCGCTCGCGGCACAACGTTAAGGCGTCAACATGCCAATCGTCGAAATAAAGACACCTGCCGCGATGGCAGAGACGATCAATCCACTCAAACTTGCGCCCATGGCCAGCGGCAAGATCATGCAGTATGGATTTTCTTCCATCGCTATTTTCTGGGCGATCTTGGCGGTCGTGGGCATACAGGAGACCCCGGCTATGCCAATCACCGGGTTAAACTTTTTCTTGGTGACATGGTAAATCACCCAGCCGCCAAGGATGGCGCCCAGGGCCGATATGGTCAGAGCCACAATGCCGAGTACGACCAGGATGCCAACTTTGGGGTTAAGAATAGTCCTGGCATCGCAAAGGACGCCAAGCAGCAAGCCGAGAAAGAAGGTTCCACCATACAGGACAGTGTTTTCCAGTAACGCATGCAGAGGCTCAATCTCAGCCTCTTTAACAGCCATGCCGATAAAAAAGGACATGATCAATGGCGCGGCAACCGGCAGAAGCAGGCAAAGCACTGTGTTGATGACCAGGATGGAAATAAATTTCTTGCGTTTGGATATTACTCCCATATCAAAATCGGTTTCGACCCCACGATACTTTGCCGGGATAAGCAGCTTCACCAGATAGGGGTAGCCAACATAAGTCAGACTCAGGTACAGGTAGGCAATGATCGATATCGGCACGAAGAGGTCTTTGGCGAGCATCAAGGAAGTAAACAGAACCATGGGGCCATCGGCCCCACCGATGGTGGCCACAGCTGCGGCTTCCCCGGGAGGCAACCCGAATTTCAAACCGATTACCAGCGTGGCAAAAGTACCCATTTCGGCAAACAGGGCAATAATGATACACGCCCAGGGGCGCATCAGCAGGAAGCTGATGTCACTCATCACGCCTATGCCCATAAAGACCAGGCATGCCACCAGGCCGTTACTGAAGGTGAAGTTGTAAATGGGCTGCAGAAAATTGACCTGCATGACATTGATCAGGCTGCCAGGGTCGCTGACCAGGGGGTTGAGAATAATGTTGCCGGTCGCGCCGCCGTCCAGAAACAGGACGCCGGAATTAATAGCTATCATACCCAGCCCCATGGGTACCATGATCAAAGGTTCCA
>Ga0316195_10000408_pt1 | contig 16930 bp, 11 predicted proteins | sample Phised1_MG_FD_204937 | JGI IMG/M metagenome (GOLD analysis project Ga0316195, IMG submission 204937) | Coastal sediment microbial communities from Maine, United States - Phippsburg sediment 1 | ecosystem: Environmental > Aquatic > Marine > Coastal > Sediment | place: USA: Maine | collected...
CGCGCTCGTCGACGCGGCCTTCGATGCGGGCATCAACCTGTTCGATACCGCGGACATCTATGGTTTCGATGGTCGCGACGGGTTCGGCGACGCGGAAATCCTGCTCGGTCGATTGTTCGACGCAGAGCCGGGTTTGCGATCACGGATGGTGCTCGCAAGCAAGGGCGGCGTGGTCCCGGGCGTGCCCTACGATTCCAGCGCCGACTACCTGGTCGCCGCCTGCGAGGCCTCGTTGCGGCGTCTCGGCACCGACCGCCTCGACCTGTTCCAGGTGCACCGTCCGGACGTGCTGACGCACCCGGCCGAAGTGGCACGAGCCATGGAAACACTGGTCGCGAGCGGCAAGGTCCGGGCAGTCGGCGTTTCCAACTACACGCCGACGCAGGCGGCTGCGCTCGTGGCGCACCTGCAGATTCCACTGGCCAGCATCCAGCCCGAGTTCTCGCCGCTGGTGCTCGAGCCGCTCGCGGACGGCACGCTCGATCTCGCGATGCAGCACCGGATCTCGGTCCTCGCATGGTCGCCGCTGGCGGGCGGCCGTATCGGTGCACCCGGCGACGATGAGCGTGCGCAGCGTGTCTGTGCCGAACTCGACGGGCAGGCGAGGCGCTTCGGCGTCTCGCGCGCCGCCGCAAGCTATGCGTGGATCATGGCGCACCCGGCCGGCATCGTTCCGATCGTCGGCAGCCAGCAGGCGAGTCGCATCCGCGAGGCTGCGGACGCCTGCAAAGTCAGCTGGACCCGCGCTGACTGGTATCGGGTGCTGGCCGCGTCCAGGGGCGTTGCATTGCCCTGAGGCGTGCGCCGGGAAAGAGGGCCCCGCCTCTCAGCGAGACGGGGCCCAGGGCCAGGCAGTGCTGCGCCCGGGAGCCGGATCCAGGTCAGTACACGTCGTCGACCGTGTTGTGCACGTTGAACTTGCCGGTCGGCGTCACGATGCGCGGGTCGTCGATGACCGCCTTGAGCTTCAGCGTCTTGTCATCGACGACGACCAGCGCCGATTTCTGCTCCTTGCCGTTCCAGACCGAGAACCAGACCTCGTCGCCCGCCGCGTTGAACTCCGGCTGCACGACGCGCTTCGGGCCCTCGCCGAGATTCGCCCACTCGGCGATCGGCAGCACGGTGTAGGCCGCATCGAGATTGTCGATGTCGAACACGGCCACGCTCTGCGCGATCTTCGGATCCGGGTTGAGCGGCGTGTCGACGTAGAGGTGCTTCGACTTCGGGTGCGTCTTCACGAACAGGGAGCCGCCACCCTGGCCCTTCAGCACGCGCACGACTTTCCAGGCGTTGCCCTTGTGCTGCACGGGATCGGTGCCGATCAGCGTGATCTTCTCGTTGCCGAGCGCGCTGGTCGTCCAGACCGGCCCGTTCTGCGGGTCGACGAAGTTCGCGCCGCGGCCGGGGTGCGGAATCTTGTCCACGTCGATGAGCGCGGCGAGCTTCTGCTCCTTCGAGTCGACCACCGCGATCTTGTTCGACTGGTTGGCTGCGGTCAGGAAATAGCGCTTGGTAACGTCCCAGCCGCCGTCGTGCAGGAAGCGGGCGGCGCCGATCGTCGTCGTCCTGAGGTTGTTGATGTCCTCGTAATTGACCAGCAGGATCTGCCCCGTCTCCTTGACGTTGACGATGAACTCCGGGTGCTCGTGCGAGGCCACGATGGCGGCCACGCGGGGCTCCGGATGAAACTCCTGCGTGTCCACGGTCATGCCGCGGGTTGAGACGACCTTGAGCGGCTCGAGCGTCGCGCCGTCCATGATCGTGTACTGCGGCGGCCAGTAGGAGCCGGCGATCGCGTACTTGTCCTCGTAGCCCTTGTACTTGGACGTTTCGACGGAGCGCGCCTCGAGCCCGACCTTGATCTCGGCGACACGGTCGGGCATCGGCATGAACAGGTCGATCAGGTCGATCCGGCCGTCCCGGCCGATGGTGTAGACGTAGCGCCCCGAGTTGGACAGGCGCGAGATGTGCACGGCATAGCCGGTCTTGATGACGTTGATGATCTGCTTGGTGTCGCCGTCCACGAGCGCCACCTGGCCGGCATCACGCAACGTGACTGCGAAGATGTTGTCGATGTTGAACTTGTTCTGCTTGGTCTTGGGACGTGCGTCGACCGGGACCAGCACTTTCCACGTGGCCTTGATCTCGGGCATGCCGAACTCCGGCGGCTGCGGCGGTTCGTGCTGGACGAAGCGGGCCATGATGTCCACTTCTTCCTGCGACAACTCGCCGCTCTTGCCCCAGCTCGGCATGCCGGCCGGCGAGCCCTGGTTGATGAACACCTTGAGGTAGTCGGTGCCCTTCTTCTGCGTAATGTCGGGCGTCAGCGGCTTGCCGGTCGCGCCCTTGCGCAGCACGCCGTGGCAACCCGCGCAGCGCTCGAAGTAGATCTTCTGCGCCCGCTCGAATTCCGCCATCGTCATGTCCGGTGCCCCCGGGGTGACGCGAACCTGGGCGCCGGCCGCGCCGACGGGCGAGGGGGCCCCCTGGTATTTCAGTTCCGACGTGGTGGTCGGGTGCTGCGTCGGTGAGTCCGCTTGCTTCGGTTGGCTGGCCGCGCGCGCCCGCTCCGCGGCAACCGCCGAGGCCGCGACGGCGCCGCCCTGGTTGCCCCATGAGTTGAGCGCATAGGTCAGTGCATCCGCGATCTCCTGGTCCGACAGCTGCACCATCGCCGGCATCACGGAATTGAATTTTGCGCCGTTGACGACGACCTCGCCCTGCAGGCCGTTCACGACGACGCCGACGGCGCGTTCCGTGTGGCCTATCAGGTAGTCCGATCCGGCGAGCGGCGGGAATGCCCCCGGGAGGCCCTTGCCGTCGGCCTGGTGGCAGGCGAGGCAGACGGTCTGGTAGACCTTTTCACCGGCCTGGAGCTGCGCGGGGGTGGCTGCCGCTCCAGCGGCGACCTCGGCCTGGTGCACCTGGGGGGAACTGCCGCTGCTGGACGGTTGCTGCGCCAGCGCGCCGGCGCCCAGTGATGCGCCGATCGGAATGGCGAGCCACCATGCTGCCCTCATGGCAGGCGTGCGAAGGGCGTTGGGCATTGCTTTCTCCTCGTCCTTTCCCATGCCGGGAACTGTCGGGTCACGTACTGAACCAGACTGTAGGGCCGTGCCGAGGGAAGCGCCTTGATCCGGGTCAAGCCGACCCGGCGGGGCGGATCAGGCTGTGGTGTCGAGGATCGACAGGAGCCTGCGGCGGCTGGGCACCACCAGCGCACGACCGTGGACGGTGATCACGCCGCTGTCGGATAACGTGCGGAGAATGCGAGACAGGGTTTCAGGTTTCATCGACAGGCGCGAAGCGATCTCCTGCCGTGATTCCTGCAGCTGGATCTCAGCCGGCCCGTCCGTGTCCGCGGGTAACCGACTCTCGATCATTCGCACCAGCCGGTGCGTGGCGCTTTCCAGCGTCAGGTACTCGATTTCGCGGATACGCAGGTGCAGGCGCTGGCTCAGGTGCCCGAGCATGCGCAGGCAGGTCTCCGGGCTTTCCCGCAGCATCGCGACGTAGTCGGTGCTGGAAAACCGCGCGATCCGCGCCCGCGATGCCGCCATGGCAGAGACCGGATAGACCGGGCCCGCCATGAACATGACGGCCTCGGCGCAACTCTGGCCGGGGCCGAGGATGTCCACGATCTTCTCCTCGCCAGCCTTGGAATAAAGGACCAGGTTAACCTGGCCCTCGACGACGACGTAGAAATGCATGGCCGGCTGCCCGCGGTCGAACAGGAGTTGCCCCGCATCGGCCTCCTCGATGCTCGCCGTCGCCAGCAGGCGCTGCAATTGCGGCGGGGACAGCCCGGCAAAGAGATGGTGCGCGCGGATGCCTGCGAGAGCGATCGTGTCGTTCAGGGTCATTTCGTGTCCGCCGGCGAACAGCAGATGGGGGCGCTGGTTGGATCCACCGGCGTGCATGATGCCGGGATGCGCAGCCGACTGCGACCCCGTCCTGCCGCCTCGAGGCGCGTTCAGGCGGCGAGACCGGAGAAGACGCCCAGCGGATGATGGGCCCGAGCGACGCTGACGATGAATGCCACCGTCAGCAGTGCCGCAACGAACGCCGCGATGCGAATAGGGCGCGTGCGGCCACGCTTGAGCGCGATGCTGCCGAGCACGACGTACACCACGAGCAGCGCGACTTTCATCGTCAGCCAGCCGTTGCCGAGCGGGTACTGGTGAATGACGGAGGCCAGCATCAGCGCGGCCGTCAGCAGCAAGGTATCGATGAGGTACGACGGGTACTTCAGCCAGGTCGAGTTCACGTGCGGCGACTGCGCCAGCATCAGGCAGCCGCGCAGCGTAAAGAGGCTCACCGAGAGTATCGCGAACCCGATGTGCGCGTGCCGCAGCGAGAGGTAGTACTCGGCCATCAGCCCGGCTTGCCGTCGATGCGCGGGGCGAGATAGATGGCGCCGACGCGCTGCACCCAGACGGCCACGGCGGCGACCCAGAGACCCACGCTCGCGAGCAGGAACCACTGCACGACCGCCGCTGCCTGCACGATTTCGCTCAGCACGCGGCTGGCCGCGCCCAGTTGCAGCGCGATGAAGCAGCCGAGCGTGACGCGATCCATGCGCAGGGGTCGCCCGGAGTGGCCCATCGTCACGCGCGTGACCATCGCCACCAGCATGCCACCGAAAAAACCCATGCCGAGCGCGTGAACCGGCGCGCGACCGAGCGCCCATTCGCCGGTCAGGACGAACGCGCCGTCACGGGCCAGCTGCAGCAGCGCAGCGATGGGCAACCAGGCGAAACCCGCGTACAGCGTCCACAGCAGCGGGTTGCCGCGTGCACGCAACGAGGTCCAGCGCAGGGCGCAGGTGAGCGTCAGCAGCACGAGTGCGGCGTCTGCCCACGGCAACAGGCTGAGCGTGCCTGTGGTTCCGAGCAGCAGTCGCGCATAGCAGAGCGCAACCACGGCGACCAGTATCCACGTGGGACGCCATGGCACGTAATCCCTGACGGCGCCCTGCGAGAAGAACGGGATCATGCGGTGACAGACAGCAAAGAAGACCGGCAGCAGACCGCCCCACAGCGAGGTTCGCACCGCGAAGTGCAGCGCAAAGTCGTTGCGTGTGCCGACGCCGTAGGCAAATCCGGCGAGGGCCACGAGCTCGACGCAGAGCGCCGTCAGGATGACCACTGCGTGCGGCACCACCTGCGGCGCAGAAATCAGCACGCGGAAGAGCGCCATCGTGCCGACCAGCAAGCCCGCGCCCGTCGCCGCACAGCCCGCGAGCAACAGCGGCGGACCTGCGAACGTGCCTGCGAGCCACAGCAGCGTTCCCGTCGCGAGCAGCGCCGCGGTCGTCACGTACTCGGTCCGCTTTATGACAGGACCGTTCATCCAGCGCGGAAACACCGTGAACAGGAAGCCGAAGAACATCGTCGGCAAGACGGCGAACAGCATGAGCCAGGCGTGGGCCCAGAGCGGAGCGGGCTGCAGCGCCAGTGCAAAGAGCGGGGCGCCGCTGTAGCGGGCGACGATGTGCAGGGCCCACCACACGCTTGCCAGGAGCAGGCTCAGCAGGCCGGCGAAGAAGAGCGTCCGGTGCGGCGCTGCCAGCAGCGCGGCGCTGCCCGGTCCTGGAACCCTGGATTCTGGCATCGAAGTCATTGGTCGCAGCAGTGGTCCGCCGTTCAATAAAAACGGCGGGCGTCCTCGGGGCGCCCGCCGCACCTGGGGAGAGGGAGCTTAACCTCCCAGGCGGACCGGCTGTTCGGCCTTGACCGGCACCACCGCGCCTTCCTTCGCCTTGCCGACGAAGAGGCGGAAGACGAATAGCGCGAGCATCAGTGCGCCCGTCGCGAAGATCACGTCACCCGGCATGCGCAGCCAGACGATCGTCTGCAGCAGCGGTTGCTGCAGGAAGTCCGCGGAGCGCGCGTACCAGAAGCCGTGCGATATCGCCGCGTGCACCTGCAACAGGCCCATCGGCAGCAGCGAGAGCAGCGCCATCAGCGCGAGGCCGATGTTCATTGCCCAGAACGACTTCGCGAGCAGCTTCTCGTCCCAGTAGGCCGTGCGGCTCAGGCCGCGCAGGCAGAACAGCATCAGGCCGATGCCCAGCATGCCGTACACGCCGAAGAGCGCGGTGTGGCCATGCAGCGGTGTGGTGTTGAGACCCTGCATAAAGTAGAGCGCGAGCGGCGGGTTGATCAGGAAGCCGAACAGGCCGGCTCCCACCAGGTTCCAGAACGCCACGGCCACGAAGAACAGGATCGGCCAGCGATACGCGGCCACCCACGGCGTCGCGTAGCTGTGCTTGTAGTTCTCGTACGCCTCGAACCCGACCAGCACCAGCGGCACCACTTCGAGCGCAGAAAAGATCGAGCCGACCGCAAGTACGGCCGTTGGCGTGCCGGTCCAGTAGAGGTGGTGGAACGTTCCGAGCACGCCCCCGGTCAGGAATACGATCGTGGCGAACAGCACGGCGTTGGTTGCCGTCTTCGGTCGCACCAGGCCGAGCTTGGTGAACAGGAAGGCGATGACCGCCGTCGCGAACACCTCGAAGAAGCCCTCGACCCACAGGTGCACCACCCACCAGCGCCAGTATTCGACCATGGCGAGGTGCGTGTTGCGGCCCCACATGAGGCCGGCGCCATAGAACAGGCCGATCGCGATCGTCGAGAGGAAGAGCAGCATCGTGATCGAGCGGCTGTCGTCACGCGCCTTGAGCGCGGGCCACAGGGCGCGGCCAACGAGCAACAGCCACAGCATCAGGCCGATGAAGAGGAAGATCTGCCAGAAGCGGCCGATGTCGGTGAACTCGTAACCCTGGTGGCCGAACCAGAAGTTGAGCCCCAGGCCCATCTTGTGCATCACGGCTGCCCACTGGCCGCCGAGTGCACCGACCACGATGACCAGCAGGCAGGTGAACAGGAAGTTCACCCCGAGCCGCTGGAACCTCGGCTCGTGGCCGGAGATCGCTGGCGCGATGTAGAGGCCCGTGGCGAGCCAGGCGGTTGCGATCCACAGCACCGCGAGTTGCAGATGCCAGCTGCGCGCGACGGAATAGGGCAGGTACTCGGCGAGCGGAATGCCGTAGAAGCCCTGGCCCTCGACGGCGAAGTGCGCGGTGATGCCGCCGAGCACGATCTGCACCACGATCAGCGCCGTGACCACCCAGAAGTACTTGGCCGTCGCCTTCATCGACGGCGTCGGCCTGAGTGCGCTCAATGGGTCACGGTCGGGAATGACCGGTGCAGGCTCCTGTCCGTGCGTCGCGACGTAGTACCAGGTGAGTGCGCCGACGCCGGCGAGCAGCCCCAGGATGCTGATGAACGTCCAGAGATACGTCGAGGTCGTCGGCACGTTGCCGACCAGCGGCTCCGAGGGCCAGTTGCTCGTGTAACTGATGTTGCTGTCGGGCCGGTTCGTCGATGCGGACCACGAGGTCCAGAAGAAGAACGCCATCATTGCCTGGCGTTGCGCGGCGTCCGGGATCGGGTTCTGCTGGATCGCGTACTGCGCTCGCAACGTGTTCAGCTCGAGGTCGGGGCCGAACAGGCGCATGTAATGGTCGGCTACCTGCCGGATCACCTGCGCGCGGTCCGCGTCGACCGTGATCACGCCCGTTGCCGGGTCATAGGTGTTGGTGCGAATCGCGGCTTCGAGGCGCGCCTGCAGGCTTGCCTGCTGCATCGAATCGAGGTCGGCGTACGCCTTGCCCGTCTCACGCGTGGCCCAGAGGTCCAGCAACCCGGTTGCTTCGCGGTGCAGCCAGTCGGCCGACCAGTCCGGCGCCACGTAGCTGCCATGGCCCCAGATGGAGCCCATCTCGTGGCCGCCGACGCTCTGCCAGACCTGCCGGCCCATGTCGTACTGTTCCCTGGTGAACAGTGTTTCGCCCGTCGTCGTCTTTACGGCTGCGGGAATCGGTGGCGCCGCGATGTAAATCTCGTGCCCGAAGTACAGGAGGATGCTGAAGGACACCACCAGCAGTGCCGCCAGCACCTTCCACAATCGATTCGTGTTCGTCATTGCAGGCTCCCAGCGGCAGGACGGCCGCTCCTTGGGCGCAATCGTGTGCGTGGCAGTGGTGCGACGCCTTGACCGAGGTCAAGCGCAGCACTGGCGGCGTAAGGGATAGCCGCAGGGCGGGGTCAGGTCAGCGGCGGGTCAATGGCCGATCACTGGCCTATCACTGGATCACTGGCCGATCACTGGCCTATCACTGGCTGGTCGCGGCGGTCGGTCTCCGGAGCAAGCCGCTCGAGGAAGTCGAGCACCGCAGCGCGTTTGGTGGGGTCCTGGATGCCCCCCAACTTCATCCGGGTGCCGGGCACCATCGCTTTCGGGTTGGTCAGGAACTGGTCGAGCCTGGCACGGTCCCACACGCCTCCCAGCGACTTGAGGGCGGGCGAATAGTCGAAGCCCTCGACGCTGGCAGTCCTGCGCCCCACGACACCCCAGAGCGGCGGGGCTTCCTGGGCTGGTTCGTCCTGAAGGTACGAGTGACAGGCTGCGCATGCCTCGAAGGCACCTGGCACCTGCAGTTCGTTCGCAGCCACGGGCGGCCCGAGTGGCAGTGCGGCAGCGATGGCAAGCAGCGCTACCCGCGCCCGGACTCTCGATCTACGGTTGCAGCCCGCGGTATCCCGCCGGTCGGACTTCGTCGTTCGCATGTGCCGGGTGCCCGCTGTGGTCGACAGCGCCGATCATGCCTGCCGGGTACGGCCCGGACAACGGCGACGTGAGGCAGCGAGTGGCCGCCGTGGTCAGATTGCCTTGCTGAACCGCTGCCCCGACGCCTGCACCGACGGCAGGTAGGCATCGAACGCCATCGCGAGATGACGCAGCAGCAGCCGACCCGCCGGCAGCACGCGCAGGCCGGGTTCGGCGAACTCGGCGAGCCCGTCCGCGACCATCGGCTCGAGTGCGGCGAGCTCGCTCGCGAAGTACTGGCGGAAGTCGATGTTGTGGCGCTTCGCGGTGGCGTCGTAGTCGAGCACGCCGTAGCACATGATCTGCTGGATCACGTCGCGACGAATGACGTCGTCGCCCGTCATCGTGTAGCCGCGGTGCACGGGCAGTTCGCCGCGATCGATCGCGGCGTAATACTCGGGCAGCGTCTTCAGGTTCTGTATGTAGTGGTCGCCGACCTTGCCGATCGAACTTACGCCGAGGCCCACCAGGTCGCAGTAGCCGCGCGTCGAATAGCCCTGGAAATTGCGGTACATCGTGCCGGACTCCTGCGCCAGCACGAGTTCGTCGTCGGGCAGCGCGAAGTGATCCATGCCGATGTAGACGTAGCCTGCGGCCGAGAGCTTGTCGATCGTCAGTTCGAGCAGTTGCAGGCGTGTCTCGGGCGTGGCGAGATCCTCGACCTTGATCTGCTTCTGCGGCTTGAACATCTGCGGCAGGTGCGCGTACGCGTAGACGGCGAAGCGGTTCGGCCGGGCCGAGAGCACCGTGTCGAGCGTCTTCGCAAAGCCCGTGACCGATTGCTTGGGCAGGCCGTAGATCAGGTCGACGCTGACGGAATTGAAGCCGAATTCGCGCGCTTCCCGGATCAGGCGCAGCGTGTCGGGCACGGACTGGACGCGGTTCACCGCTTCCTGCACGGCCGGGTCGAAGTCCTGGATGCCCAGGCTGCAGCGATTGAAGCCGATGCGATAAAGGTCGCGCAGCGTGTCGGTCGTGATCGTGCGCGGGTCGAGTTCGATCGAATACTCGCGGTCTTCGGCCGACGACAGCTTGAAGTGCTGGCCCATCTTCTCGACCAGCCGTTCGATCTCGAGCGAGGTCAGGAAAGTGGGCGTGCCGCCACCGAAGTGAAGCTGCTCGACGACGCGGTCGCGGTCGTAGAGTTCGCCCTGCATCTCGATTTCGCGATGCAGCCGGTACAGGTACGCCTCCGCCTTCTCGTGGTTGCGGGTAATGACCTTGGTGCAGCCGCAGTAGAAGCACGGGCTCGAGCAGAAGGGGATGTGGACATACAGCGACAGGGGCCGCGGGATCGGGTCCTGGTTGCTGGCTACTGCGACGGCGCGGTACTCGTTCACCCTGAAGCGGTCCGAGAACTGCACGGCGGTCGGGTAGGACGTGTACCGCGGGCCCGAACGGTCGTAGCGGCGGATTAGGTCTTCATCGAACCGGATCTGGTGCGAGTTCATCTGCGTTCCTGGGCTGCGTGGAGCGGGGTTGAGCCTGCGGCCGGGCCCGCCATCCTGCCTTGATGTGCGTCAAGGATGAGAATTTGTCTAAGCTGGCCCGCGGTTTCAAGCGGAAGTTTTCGCAGCCGTTGCGGAAAACACCGATAGGGCGGGTCGCGGTGCGCCATCCCCCCGGCGGAGTTTACGGGCGATCCGCTAGAATCGACGGAGTTTTGCCGGAGGTTCCCCCTTGACCGTTCCCAGTACCCCAGCGACCCCTATTGAAACGGATGCCCTGGTCATCGGCGCCGGCCCGGCCGGCCTGTTCCAGGTCTTCGAACTCGGCCTGCTCGGTATCAAGAGCCACGTCGTCGATACCCTGCAGCACCCGGGCGGCCAGTGCGCGGAGCTGTATCCCGACAAGCCCATTTACGACATCCCGGCGCTGCCCATCTGCGGCGCGCAGGAACTCGTCGAGCGTCTCCTGCAGCAGATTGCGCCGATGAATCCCGTGTTCCATTTCGGCGAGGAAGTGGCCGAACTGAAGCAGCGGGACGACAGTCGCTTCTTCCTGCGCACCTCGGCCGGCACCGAATTCCTGGCGAAGACGGTCGTGATCGCCGCCGGACTCGGTTCGTTCCAGCCGCGGCGCCTCGGCGTCGAGGGCTGCGACGCTTTCGAAGACCGGCAGGTGCACTACCGGGTTCGCAACGCGTCGGAGTTCGCCGGCCAGCGGCTCGTCATCTTCGGCGGCGGCGACTCGGCGCTCGATTGGGTCATCGACCTGAACGGCAAGGCGAAAAGCATCGTGCACGTGCATCGCCGCAACGAGTTCAAGGCGGCTCCCGCGTCGGTCGCGCGCATGCGCGAGCTGGTTGCGGCCGGCAAGATGGAATACATCGAAGGCATCGCCGCCGGCATCGCGATCGAAGACGGCCGGCTCACCGGCGTGACCGTCAGGCGCTCGGATGGCACGTCGCAGGACGTCGTCGCCGATCACCTGCTGGCGTTCTTCGGCCTGCATCCGAAGCTCGGCCCGATCGCCGAGTGGGGCTTCGAGCTCGAGAAGAAGGCGATCAAGGTCGACACCGCGAAATTCCAGACCAGCATTCCCGGGATCTTCGCGATCGGCGACATCAACACCTACCCGGGCAAGAAGAAGCTGATCCTGAGCGGCTTCCACGAAGCGGCGCTGGCGGCCTTCGCCATCGCCGAGCACTTGAACCCTGCGAAGAAGGTGCACCTGCAGTACACGACGACCAGTCCGATCATGCAGAAGCGGCTCGGCGTAACCGAGTGAGCGACGCATGAGCACGGTGCTCGCCGACCTGCTGCAGCTGCTCGACCTCGAGCGGCTGGAGATGAACCTGTTCCGGGGCGTGAGCCGCGACATCGGCAGCCCGCAGGTATTCGGCGGGCAGGTGCTCGGGCAGGCGCTGATGGCCGCGAGCCGCACGGTTGCGCCCGATCGCGCGGTGCATTCGCTGCACTCGTATTTCCTGCGGCGCGGCGATTTCGACGCGCCGATCGTCTACGAAGTGGACCGCAGCCGCGACGGTGCGAGCTTCACCAACCGCCGCGTCGTCGCGATCCAGCACGGCCAGCAGATCTTCCACCTTTCGGCCTCGTTCCAGTCGCAGGAGGCGGGGCCGGACCACCAGGTGGAGGCACCGGTGGTGACGCCGCCCGAGGAACTGCCCGACCTCACGGCCACGGTGCGGCAGCGGTTGCAGGACCTGCCTGACCAGCGGCGACGATTCTGGGAACTCGACCGTCCTTTCGAGTTTCGTTCGGTCGAGGCGATCAACGACGGCCGGCCGCGACCCGGCGTGCGTCACGTCTGGTTCCGTCTTGTCGGGCAATGTCCCGACGATGCCGTGCTGCATCGATGCCTGCTGGCCTACGTGTCGGATTTCCACCTGCTGGAGACGGCAACGCTGCCGCACGGCCTGTCGTTCTACACGGGGGACGTACTGCTCGCCAGCCTCGATCACGGCATGTGGTTCCACCGCCCGTTCCGCATCGACGACTGGCTGCTCTACGCGCTGATCAGCCCGAGCAGCAGCGGTGCGCGTGGCATGGCCTTCGGGCGCGTCTTCGACCGCGCCGGCCGGCTCGTGGCCAGCACCGCACAGGAAGGCCTGATGCGTGTGCGCGAAGGCTGAACCGGCCTCACTTCACCTCGAGTTCGAACCGCACCAGTTGCCCGTTGGCCGAGACCTTGCCGTCACGCGCGAGGAACACGCGCTCCGGCAACAGGCCAGTGCCGGCGAGCAGGGCGCCCTCCACGGCTGTGCCGCGCTGCTGCCCAAGCTGTTCCAGGTCGCTGGGTTGCGCCACTGCACGCGCGCGGCATTCCTGTTCCAGCCACGCCAGGCGTGCCTGCCCGGCCCGTGCCTTCGCTTCCTTGCGTGAGACCTCGTCCGCGGGCTTGGGCGGCTCGGGGATCACGGGTGCGGCGCCGGACAGCTGCGTGTACAGGGCCGTCAGGACTTTCTCCTGCTGCTCAGCCGGCAGCGTCTCGAACGCCGGCACCGGCGTCGTTTCGTCAGCGCGTCTCTTGCCGAGCAGAGCCGTGCGCGAGGCCGCCTGCAGCTCGCGCTGGTAGCGCGCCTCGGCCAGCGCCGACCCGTCGAGCGACGCTTCGGTACCGATCGGCACCTCCAGTCGCAGGTCCGGCTTGGGCGCGAGACTCCTGCCCAGCGCGCCAAGGCGTTCCGCGGCGGCCGGATCGAGCGTGGCCGAGCCCGGCGCGAAGTCGATGAATTGCGCTTCCTCGGCCCCCTTGAACAGCGCGCCGAGCGCCTTGAACGGCGCCGTCACCGCTTTCGTCAGGATGTTCTTGATCACCTGCCAGACGATCGGGCCGATGCGGAGCGTCGGGTCATCGAGCGTGCCGCTCACCGGGATGTCGAGGTTGATGACCCCGTCGGCGTCCTTGAGCAGCGAGGTGGCGAACTTCACCGGCAGCGTCGCTTCTTCCTTGCTCGCAGTGGCCTCGCCCCACTCCAGCTGGTCGATGCGGATCTTGTGCTGTGCCTCGAGCTTGCGGTTGTCGATCTGGTAATGCAGGTCGGTGAACAGCTTGCCCTGCGCGATGTTGTAGCCCGCGAACTTGCCCGAGTACGGATTGAACACCGGCAACGAGATGTTCTCGAACTTGAGCGTGATGTCGGTGTAGCGATCGAAGGCGAACGGCTGCGTCGTGCCGGAGATCAGCACCGGTGAATACTCGCCGACGTTGCCCGCGAGCTCGACTGTCGCACGCGAATTCGGATCGCTCGACATGCCGGTGATGCTGCCGTTGACCGACTTGATTGCAGCGGCAAAGTTCGGCTGCACGTTGAAGTCCGCGAAATCCATCGTGCCACCCACGACGTCGACTTCGCGAATCCGGATCGGCATGCCGGTTTCCCTTAGTTCGGGCGGCGGCGCGGCGGCAGCGAGCTTGCGCGCCTTCGCCGCCGCTTCCTCGGCCTGTTTTTCCGCCCGGATTTCCGCGCGCGATTTCCTGTGCCTGGGCGCCGCTTCCTGCGCGGCCTGGTCGGCTTTCGCCTGTGCCACCGCAGCGGCCGTGCCCTGCGGATCGAACACTGCCGAGACGTTGAGCACGGCGTCGGAACTGACGATCACCCGGGCGAACGGCTTCACGATGCGCACGCGGTCGATGCCGAGCGAGTCGGGCGCCATTGCGTACTTCAGTTTCGACAGCTCGACTCGCTCGAAGTTGATGAAGTCCTGCTCGAGCGCGTTGTCGATCGACTTGAAGTCCACAATGGTCGCGTTGCCGGCGAACTGGAGTTCCGGTCGGCCGGAGCCGGCCGGTGCGAGCGAGACCTTGCCAGTGGCGCCCACCGAGCCTTGCCGGATCGTGAGGTCGGTCGTGCCGTTGGCATACGGTTGCAGCACCTGCAACGGCAACCCGGCGAGGTCGATGTCGACGTCTGCCGCGAATGGCTCCGGCACCACGTTGCCGTCACCCGTCAGCTTCGCGGTGCCATTGATCGTCGCGTCGAACTTGACCGGCAGTGGCTGCGACAGGTCGAGGCTCGCACCGGTCGCGGTCACATCGAGGGGGGCCAGTTCGAAGCGTGCCACCGGCTCGACGGCACGGTCTTCGTAACTCACGGCGGCGTCGCGCAGCTCCACGTTCGCGACCGTCAGCGTCCAGGGGGCTTCGGGCGCGGCGGGTGCTGCTGCCGGCTTACCGGCGTCCTGGGGTGCGAGTGCGGTGTCTGCAGCAGGTGCGGTTGGAGCCGTGCCGGCGGGCTGCTCAGCGAACAGCTGATCGACGTTCAGTGTGCCGTCCGGCATCGTCCAGATGTCGGCTTTGGCGCCTTCGACCGCGATAGTGCCCAGCGTCACGGTATTGGCCGGCATCGCGATCGTCGTATCGCTGATGACGACTGCCGGAACCGTGACGTAATCCTCCGCCAGACCATGTGCGCGCACGGTCAGGCCGTTGAGCTGCATCTGTGGCAGACGCACGTCGAGTTGCAGGGACTCGCCAAGCACAACGCTGTATGAGCCCTGCAGATTCATTTCACCCTGTGCAATGACGAAGGGCAGCTCGACGCCCGCCACCTCGAGCATGCCGGGCACGTGCAGCCTGGTGACTGCGAATTCACCCGACGAAAAGATCTGCGGGGCGAGCGCGAACTTGCCGTGCCATTCCAGCAGCTCCGCGTTCTGGGTCTTGGCGGTGAGTCCGAAGGCGCCGCCTTCCGGCGTGGTCTTGAAATTGTCGAGCTTGAGATTGACCGGGGTGAAGTGGCGTTCGAGCGGCACTCGCCGGGCCAGGTCGGCGAACTGCACGGTACCGCCATCGAGCACGAACTGCTGGATCCAGATCGCGGGCAACGGTGCGTCGTCTTCAGCGTCGTCCGGCAGCGCGAGGTCTGCGAGATTGACGGAACCGTCGGGTCGGATCACCGCCCGCGCCATCGGCGCATCGAGCTGCACTTGCTTGAACACGAAAGCGCGCCGCCACAGCGACGAGGCTTCGAAGTCCACGAACAGCCGGCGGAAGCCGAGCATCGGCTTGCCGTCCTTGTCAGGCAGCACAAGGTCCTTGATCTCTGCCTGCAGCTTGAGCGGGTTGATCCTGATCTCGCCGATCGAGAGCTGCCGCCCGTACTTTTCGCGGACGAAATCGGCGGCCTGGCTGCGCACGATGCCGGGTGCGGCGTAGAAGCCGAGCACGGTGTAGAGGCCGAACAGCAACAGCAGGCCGGCCAATACCCGGACGATCTTCGACTTCAGAATGCTGCCCATGTCCCTCACCTCGGCAGATGCTCGACGCACTGGTCGCGCGGATGACGCGACACCTGCACGCGCCGCGTCGCTGGCAATCGGTGAATTACCGTTCTTCGCCGAGCCAGCGATAGACGTACCCCGCGACGAGGGCGCCGACGATTGGCGCCACCCAGAAGAGCCACAGCTGCGACAGCGCCCAATCCTGCACGATCAGCGCCGGACCCGTGCTGCGCGCAGGGTTCACGGAGGTGTTGGTGACCGGAATGCTGATCAGGTGGATCAGCGTAAGGCCCAGGCCAATCGCGATCGGCGCGAAGCCGGCAGGTGCGCGGCGATCGGTGGCGCCCAGGATGATCAGCAGGAACATCAGCGTCATGACGACCTCGGCGGTGAAGCCGGCCGCCAGCGAGTAGCCGCCGGGCGAATGCTCCCCGTAGCCGTTCGACGCCAGCCCACCGGCAAGGTCGAACCCCGCCTTGCCCGATGCGATCGAGTACAGGACGAGCGCCCCCACGAAACCGCCGATGACCTGCGCCACGATGTAAGGCAGCACTTCGCCGAGAGGATGCCGGCCGCCTGCCCACAGGCCCACGGTGACCGCCGGGTTCAGGTGACAGCCGGAAATGTGGCCGATGGCGAAGGCCATCGTCAGCACCGTCAGGCCGAAAGCAAGCGATACGCCGACGAATCCGATTCCCACGTCCGGAAACGCAGCCGCCAGCACGGCGCTGCCGCAGCCACCGAGCACGAGCCAGAACGTGCCGATGAATTCAGCAGCCAGCTTTTTCGACATGGGCATCGAGTCTCTCCCGCGTGAGTTTGTCTTTTTGTCAATTGACGGCTGACGGCCGGGCGCTCGCGCCCGAACCAGGCTCCGGGACACTCTAGCGGCCAAAGGCGGTGGGTCACAAGCGCAAGTCCGGCCGGATCGCGGCTGCGGTTGGGCGCAGCCGCGGCTTGCTCTGCGGCGGCAGGGCTCGCCCTATTCGCGCAGGACCTTGCCTGGATTCAGGATGCCCCTGGGGTCCAGCGCCTGTTTGATCGATCGCATAGCTGCGAGCGCGACCGGGTCCTTGTGGCGCGCGAGCAGGTCGCGCTTCAGTTGCCCGATGCCGTGTTCGGCGCTGATCGAGCCCCTGAATTCCCGCACGCATCCGTGCACGGCATTGCCGAGGGCCTCCTGCAGTGCCATGAACGCCGTGCGGTCGCCGCCGCCCGGCGGCGCGCTGAGATTGAAGTGCAGGTTGCCGTCGCCGACGTGTCCATATGCCACCAGACGCGCGCTGGGCGCCACTTGCGCGACAGCCACGGCGGCCTTGGCCAGGAACGCCGGCAGCGCAGCGATGGGCACTGACACGTCGTGCTTGATGCTGGCCCCCTCCAGCCGCTGGGCCTCCGGCACCGACTCGCGCAGTCGCCAGAGCGCCTCGCGCTGCGCGATCGACTCGGCGAACGTCGCTTCGAGCACGTCTCCGCGCTCCATCGCGGCACCCAGCGCGTCTTCGAGCAGGCTCCGCAGTTGGGGGTCGTGACGAGCCGTCGACACCTCGCACAACACATACGCAGGATGC
>Ga0316195_10000409_pt1 | contig 16920 bp, 16 predicted proteins | sample Phised1_MG_FD_204937 | JGI IMG/M metagenome (GOLD analysis project Ga0316195, IMG submission 204937) | Coastal sediment microbial communities from Maine, United States - Phippsburg sediment 1 | ecosystem: Environmental > Aquatic > Marine > Coastal > Sediment | place: USA: Maine | collected...
AATTTTGGGCGTGAAGAATGTTCCGGCGACCTTTTTATTGATCTCTCCGATGGTGGGGTAAGGATGCACGGCCGCCGCCAGGGTAGAGAGTTTTACCTTTCCATTTAAAACCGCCACCCATTCGCTGATCAGGTCTCCTCCATGGGGTCCCAAGATCTGAACGCCGATGGGCTTTTCTTTTTCATCTAAAATCATTTTGATTCTGCCGATCTTTTCACCTTCTGCAAGGCTGCGATCATTGTCTTTAAACGCTTCGACCCAGACCGAATAATCGATCCCGGCAGCTTTAGCAGTTTTTTCGTTCATTCCGATACTCGACAGTTCAGGATCGGTATAGGTGCACCAGGGCAAATAGGTGTAATCGGTTTTTCTCGGAAGATGGAAAATTGCATTGCTGACGATAATTCCCCCTTCGTATCCGGCCGCATGGGTAAATAGAAAGCCGCCGCTGACATCTCCTGCAGCATAGATATGCTTGTGATTGGTTCTCAACCGCTTGTCCACCGCAATACCGGTTCTGTCTGCTTTTACACCGATGTCTTCGAGTCCCATGAAACCGGTGTTGGGTGTTCTTCCCACCGCAACCAGTATGGTCTCTGCTTTTAGGCGCAGGGTCCTGCCGCCCGGGTCTTTGAGGGTCACTTCCTTTTCCCTGCCGAGGTCTTTGACGGCTTCAATGGAGGAATTTAAATGAAATACGACACCTTCGGATTCCATGACACGTTGAATCGTGTCGGCCATGTCTTTGTCCTCTTTGGCCAGAATCTGATCGCCCCGGTCAACAATAGAGACTTTGGTTCCCAGACGGTTAAATGCCTGTCCCATTTCGCTTCCGATGGGACCACCGCCCAAAATGATCATCGATTTCGGCAAATGATCCAAGTAAAAAATTTCTTTGTTGGTGATATAATCGGTTTTATCCAGGCCGGGTATGGGGGGAACAAAAGGGGAAGATCCGGTGGCAATCACCCAGGTTTTGGCCGAATACGTTTTTCCGTTTAGACGAACCGCATGTTCATCGATAAACTTTGCATTTCCGAATTCCACTTTTGCACCCAGACGGCAGAATCTTTCTTCGGAATCATGCTTTTGAATGACATCTATCACGGATTTGATTCTTTTGGACACATTTTTAAAATCGACCCGAGGATGTTTATTTGGGGAAGGCCGTATTTTTCGGCGTTTTTCATCATGTGGTAAACATGGGCCGTTTTAATCAGGGTTTTGCTGGGAACGCAGCCGAAATGAAGGCAATCGCCGCCGAGTTCCTTCTCCTTCTCGATGAGAAGTGTTTTGGCCCCCAGCTGGGCGGATCCGGAGGTGACGGTCAGACCGGCCGCTCCGCCGCCGATGACGCCGATATCATATTCATAACTGCCCATGGTCGACTCCTTTTATTGCGTTCGAAAAATCCGTTTTTTTCCCGCTCAGGAGGCATAAATCGAGCATTTTCGTACGGCCATGGCCGCTTCCTGCAAGGCTTCGGAAAACGTCGGATGGCCGTGAACGGTTCGGGCGATGTCTTCGGAGCTTGCATTGAATTCAACGGCCAGAACACATTCTGCTATCATGTCGGCCGCCCGGGGGCCGATGATGTGCACACCCAAAATTCGATCGGTTTTAGAGTGGGCGATGAGTTTGACAAAGCCGTCCTTTTCTCCCATACACCGGGCGCGCCCTGCCCCGGAGAAAGGATAGGTTCCCACACAGTAAGTAATGTTGCGTTCCTTGACCTGTTCTTCGGTAAGGCCGACGCCGGCAACTTCGGGCCAGGTATAAACCACTGCCGGAATGGCATCATAATTCACTTCACCGGGAAGACCCGCGATGCACTCCACTGCAGCGATGCCTTCTGCCGATGCCTTATGGGCCAGCATGGGGCCGGGAATAAGATCTCCGATGGCATAGATGGATGGAATGTTGGTGCGATAGGCCGCGTCCACCAGAACATGGCCGGTGATGGAATCGGTTTTAACGCCGATCTCTTCCAGACCTAAATTCTTCGTCAAGGGCCGTCTTCCCACAGAGACCAGGAGACGATCACAGGATAACGCTTCTTTTTTATCGCCGGTTTCCAACGTCATTCGGACCTTGTTTTTTGAAATTGTGGCTCCGGAAACCCGGGTGTTGAGACGAATTTCCAGTCCCTGCTTTCTCAGGATACGATCCAGCGTCCGGCCCACCTGACCGTCCAGGGTGGATGCGATTTGAGGCAGCATTTCGATCACGGTCACTTTTGCACCCAGGCGCAGCCACACCGACCCCAGTTCAAGACCGATATAGCCGCCGCCCACAATGCCAAGATGCCGGGGAACAGCCTTAAATTCAAGGGCTTCGGTGGAAGTGACGATATGCTTTCCGTCGAACTCGAGGCCCGGAACCTGGACCGGTGTGCTTCCGGTGGCCAGTATAATCGATTTTGCCTCCAGGGTCTGGGTCTTTTTATCGCCGGAAGATCCGGAATTTTGTCGAATTTCAACACGGTCTTTTCCGGCAAGGCAGGCGGTTCCGTGGATAATTTTGATGGTATTTCCTTCCAGAAGCTTGCGGACATTTCCGGTGAGTTCCTCAACCACCTGATCTTTCCGGGCCATCATGGCGGGCAGATCAATGTTCAGCCTGCCGGTTTTAATGCCGTGTTCGGCAAAGTGATCTTTGGCCAGGTGAAAGTATTCACTGGAATCGAGGAGGGCCTTGCTGGGAATGCAGCCTACATTCAGACAAACGCCGCCCAAGCGGGTATCCTTTTCGATGCAAACCGTTTTCAGCCCCAGCTGGGCTGCGCGAACCGCTGCCACATATCCTCCCGGACCGCTTCCGATAACGATAAGGTCGTAGATCTCTTTTTTCGCCATTTTATATCTCCATCATGATTAATTCCGGATTTTCGATACATTCTTTGATCTTTACCAGAAATCTGACTGCTTCTCTGCCGTCCACGATGCGGTGGTCGTAGCTTAACGCCACATACATCATGGGCCGGATTTGGACGTCGTCATCGACAACCACGGGCCGCTTTTCAATTTTGTGCATTCCCAAAATGCCGCTTTGGGGCGTATTCAATATAGGGGTGCTGAGCAGAGATCCAAATACACCGCCGTTGGTGATGGTAAATGTGCCGCCCTCAAGATCGGCCAGTTCCAGACGATTGTTTTTAATTTTGTCGACATAATCGACAATGGCCTGTTCCAATTCGGCGGAAGTTAAAACGTCGGCATGACGGATGACCGGTACCACCAGACCCCGTTCCGTACCGATGGCAATGCCGATATGGTGATAGTTGTGATAAACAATCTCATTTCCTTCAACAAATGCGTTAATTTCAGGAAATTCTTTAAGGGCTTCAATACTGGCTTTGATAAAGAAAGACATAAATCCCAGCGAAATCCCATACTTTTCTTGAAAGGGTTCCTTGAACAGTGCCCGCATGGCCATGGTTCGACTCATATCGATTTCGTTGAACGTTGTTAGCATGGCGGTATTCTGTTTGGCTTCCAAGAGGCGGGATGCAATCCTTTGACGAATGGGGCTCATGGGCTTACGGGTAACGTCTTCTGCCCGAGACGGGGTCGGTTGGGCGGATATTTCTTGCCCAACAACGCCAACATCCATCATTCCGGGAGCACCTGCCGGGGGCTGCTCCAGATAAAGGAGAACGTCGCCTTTGGTAATCCTGTTTCCGGGTCCGGTTCCGGCAATGGCGGTAACATCGATATTTTTTTCGGCCACCAGACGTCGGACGGCGGGGGAAAGGACTTGCCGGACATCGGGCGGTTTTGGTACCATGGGAGCTTCTTCAGTCACCGGCACGGCCGGTTCTTCCGGCTTTACAGGTGGTGCCGACGGTATTTTATCTTCTTTGGGTGGTTTTGGTTCCGGAGTTGGAGCGGGTGGTGCTGCTTCAGTGTCGATGGTTCCGACCACCGCACCGATCCCCACCGTCTGACCTTCGGGTATGATGATTTTTAAAACGCCGGATGCCTCAGCCACGATCTCCAGGGTTACCTTGTCGGTTTCGATCACAAAGAGGGGCTCATCTTTTTGAACGTTGTCGCCGTCCTTTTTATACCATTCCACTAGAACCGCTTCCTGAACCGATTCCCCCACGCTCGGAATTTTAATCTCTAGTTTCATAGATGCTCCTTTATTTAATCTTGAACAATCTGGTCCTCTGGGCCTCCGGCTCGTTGAGCCTACGCCTCGGAGAGCCACGCCTGTCCCGTATTGCGGGAGTCAGAGATCCCCGGCTTTGCCTTGGAGTTTGGTGTCTTAAATCACAAATCCCAAATTTCAAACCGTTTCAAAGCGATTGTTTTTTTGTTTGGGATTTTGAATTTCGATCATTGTTATTTGTTTGTTTTTTTGGGATTTGTTATTTGGAATTTCAATAAGTCAATAAACTTTCAATAAAGCAAATCCCCTTTGGGGATAAACAAAGCCTGGTCCCCTGGGCCAGGATTCTTTACAATGCTTGGGTCAATTATCCCTCAGATTCTGGAGGACCCAGTGCATTGTCTATTATGGCGGTCTGTTCTTTACGGTAGATATTGGGAAAACCGGTGGCCGGGCTGGACGCGGCCTTTCTGCCGATATATTCGATGGATTCCCCGGTTAATTTTTCAAGACGAGGCCGCAGAAAAAACCATGCCCCCATATTCTCCGGTTCTTCTTGCACCCATACGTACTTTCGGGCCTGTTTGTACTTCTGAATGACGGCTTTCAACTGCATCTCCGGGAAAGGATAGAATTGTTCCAGGCGAACAATGGCGGCATCTGGATTTTTTATTTTCCGGCGTCTTTGAAGTAATTCATAAAATATCTTTCCGCTGCAAAAGAGGATGCGACGAACCGATTTTAATCGGTCCGGGTCGTCCACAACTTCCCTGAATGATCCTGAAGACATATCTTTTAAATTAGACACTGCCAGCGGATGACGCAAGAGACTTTTGGGTGTCATGAGAATCAGTGGTTTCCGGAAACTATTTTTAGCCTGTCGTCGGATAAGGTGGAAGTACTGGGCCGGTGTGGTGAGGTTGCACACCTGGATATTGTTCCCGGCACACAACTGGAGAAAACGCTCCAGGCGGGCGCTGGAATGTTCCGGTCCCAATCCTTCCCAGCCATGGGGAAGCATCAGAACCAGTCCGCTGAGTCGCTGCCATTTGGATTCTCCGCTGGCAATATAAAGATCGATCATCGACTGTGCGTTGTTGGCAAAATCCCCGAACTGTGCTTCCCAGATGACGAGCCCTAAGGGTTGAGCCATGGAAAAACCGTATTCGAATCCCATAATGCCGGCTTCCGAAAGCATGCTGTCAACCACAGAAAAGGAAGCCTGGCGTTTTTCGAGGGCATTAAGGGGTGCATATTCTTCACCGGTTTGGATATCCATGAGAACGCTGTGGCGCTGGCTGAACGTGCCGCGGCCGCTGTCCTGTCCGCTTAAACGGATGGGGATACCTTCCGTCAGCAAAGACCCGAAGGCCAGGGCTTCTGCATTGGCCCAGTCGATGTTCTCTTTTTTTTCAACACTCTTCTGCCGATTTTCCAGAAGGCGTATCAATTTGGTATTCAAAGAAAAATCAGACGGAACGGTGTTAAGCTTACGGGCAAGGGATGTGAGTTTTTTGGAAGAGACGCCGGTTTCCAAAGGATCATGAGTGTAATTCCCGTGAAAATTTTTCCAGTTTTCATAAAAACGGGATTGGGGAAATACGCAGACACTTGCCCGAACCGCCTCAAACGCTTCTTCCAGATCTTTGTTTATATTTTTTGCCAGAAGATCCAGATTTTCCGGCTTGGTAAGACCTTGTTCAACCAGCTGCTGAGCATAAACTTCGTTCAAAGGGCGTCGTTCTCGAATCCGTTCATACATCAACGGTTGGGTGAAATAGGGCTCGTCTCCCTCGTTGTGTCCATATCGCCGGTAACAGATCACATCGATGACAACGTCCTTGTTGAAGGTTTTTCGGTATTCGGCGGCAAGCCGGACCACGTGAACAGCGGCTTCCGGATTTTCGCCGTGAACATGAAAGATCGGGACCATCAGCATTTTGGCCACGTCTGTGGCGTAGCGGGTGGAACGCGCGTTTTCCGGAAGTGTGGTATAACCGATCTGATTGTTGATGACCAGATGGATGGTGCCGCCGGTCTTATAACCGGTTAGCTGGGACATGTTTAGGGTTTCGGCGACAATGCCCTGTCCGGCAAACGCGGCATCGCCATGGATAAGAAGCGGTAAAACAGCGTTCCTATTGCTGTCTCCCAGAATGTCCTGGCGGGCCCGTACAAATCCCTGAACCACCGGATCAACGGACTCCAAATGACTCGGATTGTTGACCAGAAACACACGTAACGGCGCGTCCCGATGTGTCTTAATATCTGCCAAATAGCCGTTGTGGTACTTCACATCACCGGCGCCGAAGGTTTCGCCAGGATCGTAACAGCTTTCAAATTCACTGAAAATTTCTTCATAGGATTTGTTCAGTATGTGGGTCTGAACATTTAAACGTCCTCGATGGGCCATGCCGAGAATAATTTCCCGGCAATCGTTCATGCCGGCCCAGCTGACAAGCGCGTCGAACATGGGAATGATCACTTCCGCACCTTCAATGGAAAAGCGCGTCTGGCCCAGATATTTTTTATGGAGAAACTGTTCAAAAAGGGCGGCCTGATAAAGTTTTTCCATGATCCTGATTTTATCTTCGGATTTTAGATCCGGACGGTTTTGCCGGGGTTCCATACGGTCCTGGAGCCATCGGCGTTCGTCAGGATCCTGGAGATGCATGAACTCCACTCCGATGGAGCGACCGTAAGTTTCTTTCAGGATCCGGATGATATCCTTTAGGGAAGCCCGATGGTTAGTGATCAGGCTCTCAGCATAAAATTGGGTATCCAGATCTTCTACGGCTAAATTAAATGCTGAAAGGTTCAATAGCGGATGATCGGTGGGGCATGCAGTCAGGGGATCGAGGCAGGCGAGAAAATGTCCGATATCGCGGTATCGGTTTATAAGTGCATCCACACGGGACTGACGTAAAACATGATCCTCGCCGCAAACATCCGTGGTTTCCCGTTCCATGGCACCGGCGATTTCAAAGCCTTCAAAGAAAAACTGCCAGTCCCGGGAAACCGCCTTGGGATCGGCTTTCCACATCTTGTATTGAGCATCGATATAGTCTTTGCTCAAGGTCTCAGGTATATCCATGGTGTTGTTCCTTGAACCATTTCACGACTAATTTAGAGATCTTCAAGCAATGTTCCTCGTTGCTGAACATATGATCCGCGTCCGGTATAATGGCCAGTTTTGTATTTAATGGATTCAATTTCTGAGCCAGATAAGCATCCTCGACCGGAACGATTTCGTCGTGGTCGCCGTGGACAACCATCAGAGGTGCCTGTAAGGATTTAAGCGTTTCCGTCAGATTATATTGCTCGGCGTCGGCGAAAAAAGCCGTTGAAAGTTGAAGTGGACGTCCCCGGCTGCTGAAAGAGACCCTTCCGGTGTCATGAAGTTCCTTGATCTGGCGTTTACTGAAAAAATGGGTTACGTTTAACCCTGATAAACGTCCTGCCAGCGCGCATACCGCCTTTACGCGGTTTATCCCGGCTGCTGTGAGAATGGCGATAACAGCACCCATACTGTGCCCTGATAGGCCAATCCATTCGGCGCCTTTGTCAGCGATAATGTCGACGGCTCTCTGAATCTCGGCGATCTGTTTGGAGTAGGTGGACGCCGCAAAATCGCCTTGGCTCTGACCATTGCCCGAAAAGTCGAACCTTAAAGCCATGAACCCTGCCGCTGCCAGATCACTGCAGATATGACGGATAATACGGGTGTGACGGGAGCAGGTGAAACAATGAGCGAAAACCACGCCGCCACCCTTGAATTCATCAGGCAGATGGAGCGTTCCTGCAAGTTTTTCTTCCTGATAATTATAAAAATGGATCGATTGTTCCATGAAAAGAACTTCTGGGCTTAGTCCCCCTGTTCCGCCATATAGTCGTCATAATGACCTTCTAAAAAGAGTTTGTGTTTTGCTTCTTCCTGGCAGAGCACCTTGAGGAGCTTAATTTGTTCGGCATTGTCAGTCTTTTTCTGAAGTTCATTGTACATTTTTAAGGCCTGTTCTTCCCGTTTCATGGCCAGTCGCAGGATGTCTGTATTGCTCATCCCGTCCTCATATTTCATGTCTATCATATAATCGCTGCGCTTCATGTCGGGAATCCATTTAAACTTGTATTCCGCTACAAGCGCCTGATTGTTTTCCATATTTTTAAGCATGTTCTCATGCTTTTTTTCTTCTTCAGCCATTTCTTCCAACGCATCTTTTACACCTGAAAAAGAAGTTCGCCCCGCGAGATCCGTATAAAAGGCCGCAGCTTCTTTTTCTTTTTCTATTGCAAATTCAATCAGTTCCTCAAAAGATTCAAAACTCATAACATCCTCCTTTTATTTTTTCTTTTTCCCGACTAAAATTATTTATTTGTTGAAAGTATCACGGAATTTCCATCCGCGTGAGGCGGAAGAAAAAAAGTATTCTTTCAAGGCTTGAATTTACACCTCGAACATGGAATAATCTGTTAAAATTCCGTTTAAGCTCAAAGAAGTGAAATTTTAAAAATTGTAACAAGAGATCGCAATTTTATCAACTTAATTAATTCTCGGCAAATGTCGCGCCATTCTTTTAAGGATTTTAAAATAGAGATACCAGCCTTTATAATTTTTTTCAACCGGATAAAAGATGAAAACGGGATTGAAATAGGAGGCTATCCATGAATGTGGATCGTTTTGTTATCGGTGCTGCAGGCGGCATGATCCTGATCAGCCTTCTGCTATATAAGTTTCATAACCCAAACTGGTTATGGTTTACCGCGTTTGTTGGTGTCAACCTTCTTCAATCTGCTTTCACAGGATTCTGCCCCCTGGCAAAATTAGCAAAACTGTTTGGCCTCAAACTCGGCAAGGCATATTTTTAATTTTATTAAGGTCTAATTCTCCGTTGGTTTTTGCGAAGAAGACTTTAATGTTTTGCCTGCAGATTCAGGATGTTACTCGCTGGGCGCATAGTAGCATCTTTTTGGCGATGTTATCTTTCCCTGTTTTTTCAGCAGACTGATGATTTTTGAAACCGCCTTGCTTTCTTCTCCGATCATCTCGGCCACTTCACCGGGCCTCACCGGCTTTCCCGCTTTTTTCATGGCATCCAGCACTTTCTTCTCCATCTTTTACGCCTCCCAATATTTGACATGATGTTAATGAATGAGGTTCTTTTTTAACCATTCTTTTATTTTGCCTTCAATGGCATAAACGCCTTTAATGTTGCCGTTGGCTTTAATATAGCGTTTTTTCAAATCTTCCGGCATTTCGATTTGTGCCAGTTCCTCGGCCTCCTCGGAATTTCTTCGTATCAAGTAGATTATCGGTGATTCTCCCCAGGTATTTACGACGAAATAATGGGCTGTATCCTCTTTGGACCTGATGACATAATTGCCTCCGGCCCAGTTGTTTCCCCATTCAAGATAAAGCCTTACCGCCTCCTCCGGGGTCATGTCCCAGTCAATGGCATTTAAAAGGGCCGTGTTATTTTTTATATCGTCTAATCCCATCATAGAATCGCTCCTCTTTGAAATATTACGTTGAATGCTTATGAACAGATTGTTAGCAAGTAACATGCCACAATCTTTGTACGTGTTCAGGGGGTGCGCTCCCCCGCTTCACTTTGACGTCTACGTGTCTGGTCATTTCAATGACTTAGCAGCGGTGGCATTCCTGCCCCCTCCGCGTTCTCCCGCGAAAAGCATGCGGGAGCCGCGGTCTCCTCCACTGCTAAGTCATTGAAATGACGAAGCCTCTCTGCCAATATCGTTACACGGGGAAGTGAACCCCCTGAACACGTACTATCTTTTAAGTCAAAGATCACCGGTTTCCCTCCACGGGCATTATCGATTATTTGTTATTTGAAGATGAATTTGTTAAGGTGTTTACAGCTACCTGAGTCCAGATGATGGATCGTCGCCAATGATAAACCCATAACCATCTGAGATAAAACCTAAATCGACTTTCGACTCGATCTCAGATTCAATCAGAATCGAAGATCGTCCAAAATAGATCGGACTTTGATTTTTTTTCATCGATCGATAAAAAAGAGGGTTCCATAGTTGTATTCTGAGACATCTTCGTCTCAGAATGAATTTTGAAACACAAACGCACATTGATGCGGAAACAAAACCGGTTATGTCAACAAAATATAGCGCAAAGCCTTCCGGACAGCGTTTTTCAATCAGAGACGGTCTTAAGTTTCTCGCTGCAGCGGGATTGCTGACGTGGTTTATGTTCATCAGCGCCGGTCGATTGCACTACAACTGGCAGTGGTACCGTGTGCCAAAGTATCTTTTCACCATTGTAAACGGTTCATTTATATCAGGACCGCTTCTTGAAGGCGTTTGGGTGACCTTGAGAATTACCGCGGCGAGTCTGGTCCTGTCTTGCATATTCGGCCTGGTGACCGCTCTGTTTCGGCTGTCGGAGTCTTTTGCAGCCAAAACTCTGGCGCGCCTTTACATGGAACTCGTTAGAAACACACCGCTTCTTGTACAGATCTTTTTTATTTATTTCGTTGTTTCCCCGGTACTGGGGATCGGTCGGTTCTTTTCAGCGATACTTGCCCTGAGCCTTTTCGAAGGGGCATATGCATCGGAGATCTTTCGGGCCGGGATCGTTTCCATCCGCAAAGAACAGTGGGAAGCGGCGCACAGTCTCGGTCTTAATACCCTGAATACATATCGGCACATCATTCTTCCCCAGGCCATCCGTCGAATGCTGCCTCCCCTTGCCAGCCAGGCCATATCTCTGATTAAGGACTCCGCCCTTGTAAGCACCATCGCAATTTATGATCTGACCATGCAGGGACAAAGGATTATTGCCGAAACATACATGGTTTTTGAGCTATGGTTTACCATTGCCGTCATCTATTTACTTATGACAGCAGCGGTATCTGTTGGGATTAATATTATGGAAAAGCGCTTGGCCATTGAAATGTAAAACCCCATCCCGGACGAGCCTTTGCCGCAAAGGATATTTTCGACACGCGAGACAGGATGGAGCCAATAAGTTTTGCCACAAAAAGAACTGAAGTTATCCATTAAAAACGGATACAGAAAGGAGAATTATAATGAAAACCCATTCATCATTTCTAAAAAGTCTGGTGGTAGTCACAGCCATAATGGCCATAACTGCATGCGGTAATGATTCGACCGGCAACAACCCACTGAAAGTTCAGGAAAGTACCATTGAACAGGTTCAAAAGCGCGGTGTTCTCCGGGTGGGGATGTCTACGTTTGTGCCATGGGCAATGAAAGACAAAACCGGAGATCTCATCGGTTTTGAGATCGATGTTGCAAAGCGGCTGGCCAAAGATACCGGTGTCGAAGTCGATTTCTTTCCCACCAAATGGTCCGGGATCATTCCGGCGCTGATAACCGGAAAATTCGATGTAATTATCGGGGGTATGGGAATAATTCCGAGCAGGAATTTGAAGGTCAACTTCAGTATTCCATACGACCATACAGGGATGTCCATCGTCGCGCATAAAAAGCTTGCCGCCGGCTTTAGACGACTGGAAGATTTTAACGGTTCCGATGTCGTTATTGCAGCCAGGCTGGGTTCAACCGCCGTAACAGCCGCCAAGAAATATATGCCGAAAGCTCAGCTGCGTCTGTTCGACGATGAATCCCAGGCATATCAAGAACTTGTCAACGGAAATGTCCATGCCGCTGTGGGATCTGCGCCGACCCCTGAATTCCAGGCCATCAAATACCCGGAAAAGCTTTTTCTGCCACTGGATAAAACGTTCACCAGTGAGCCCATAGGATTCGCCGTCCGAAAAGGTGATTTTGATACCTTGAATTACTTCAACAATTGGATCCGTTATGTGGAATCCGAAGGATGGTTCAAAGACCGGAAAAATTACTGGTTCCGGACAAAAGACTGGGAAAAAATGATCAAATAGCAAAACCTGCCTCGGGTTTTTTGGGTAGAATTGGAAAAATGGAAGGGTTGAGCTGCAACAGCAAGTTTCAATAACCGAGTGTCGGAGCATGGATCCCTTTGAGAGCCCTGAAAGCTAAAATTACGCGTCTGGACATGGTGATTTTTTTTATTCTGGCAGCAGTCTGTGTCTGGATTTCGTATCGAATAACCGTCAAAGTTCATTACAACTGGAACTGGGGTGTGATGCCCCAGTATCTGTTTAGATTTGATGCGGCAGCGGACAGGTGGGTGGCGGGCCTGATTGTTCAGGGTGTGTTTATTACGCTGCGGCTCAGTATATATTCCATCGTCGTTGCCATGGTCATCGGAATGGTGATGGGCCTTTTCCGTACCAGCCGAAGCCCTTTCAGACGGATGGTCGGCTGGAGTTATGTTGAAATTATTCGCAATATACCCATCCTGGTCTGGATATTCATTTTTTATTTTTTTATCAGCGATCAGATTATTCCGGTCATCGGTCTGGACGATCTGGCAGGATCAAAATCGCTGTTCACCAAAGATTTGGTCTCTTTTCTATTTGTTTCTCCGGCACGATTTCCGGCATTTTTGTCCGGCCTGCTGGCGCTGGGTATTTATGAAGGGGCCTATATTACGGAAATCGTCAGAGCCGGCATCCAATCCATCGATAGAGGACAATGGGAAGCCGCATCAGCTTTAGGATTTTCAAGATATCAGCAACTTCGCCACATTATTTTTCCCCAGGCGGCAAAAAACGTGCTCCCGCCCTTGGCCGGGCAGTTTATCTCGACCATAAAGGATTCTTCTATAGTCTCCGTCATTTCCATACAGGAGCTTACGTTTCAGGGCATGGAGCTGATGTCGGCGACATTTTTAACTTTTGAAGTCTGGATAACGGTGATGCTTTTGTACCTGCTGATTTGTCTTGTCTGTTCTCTTGCAGTAGAACGCCTTGAGATCCACATGAAAAGGGGTATGGTCTGACGACCCTCATTGACGCTGCCCGAGACACTTAAAACTGAAGTGTTTGTACCGTCTTGACGGAAATAGGAGTTCCGTGCTAATGAGTAGCGGCTTTGACAGCATCTTAATGCCGATGGAAACTAACTTGGAATGCGTAAATGGCACAGCCAGTCGATTCATATACAGGTCTATCCCGGTTAAAACTTTTCTTGGCGCTCTCCAGAACACCCCATGGATTGCTGGACATGGCCACCCCTGCGCTGGGTGCATTGCTGTGGCTCGGCCGATTCCCATCTTTTGGAGTGATTATTCTGGGTCTTATCACGACATTTGCCGGATATACAGCGGTTTATGCCCTTAACGATGTCGTCGATTATCGCGTTGACAAAGAAAAATTAAGACGTTGCGGGGATCTTGGCACCGGATGTGACCTGGATGCCGTGATGGTCCGTCATCCCATGGCCCAGGGATATTTGAGCTTTAAAGAAGGGGTGCTCTGGACCGTGGCCTGGTCGATGGTGGCGATATTGGGGGCGTACTATTTAAACCCCATCTGCATTGCGATTTTTATCATCGGTTGTGCTTTGGAGACGGTTTACTGCCTTTTACTCAAAGTCAGCCATCTGCGAACCCTTATCAGCGGGGGCGTTAAAACGGCGGGGGCGATTTCCGGCGTATTTGCCGTGGATCCGAATCCTTCACCTGTGTTCGTGGCGATGCTGTTTTTCTGGTTGTTCTCATGGGAGATTGGGGGCCAGAACGTTCCCAATGACTGGGCCGACATCGCAGAAGATCGGCGTCTTCATGCCCAAACCATTCCGGTTCGACTGGGTCCTGACAGAGCCAATGCCGTTATTTTAGGGGCTCTTCTTTTGACATTAATGCTGTCCATGGTCGTTTACTACGTTTCTCCGATCCCTTTTGAATTTCCGTTTATGGTGGCTTCCATGGCAACAGGGGTCTGCTTTCTGATCCTGCCCGCAGCGCTTCTATATATCACCAAAGCAGCCCAATATGCCATGGCCCTTTTCAACATGGCCAGTTATTACCCGCTGGCGCTGTTCGTAATTGTGATTGTCAAACTATCGGTGGGATGAGCTTTTCGACAGATTAGTTCTTTGATTCATAAGCTCGGTAATGAGTTGTTTATTCAGGACTTGATGCTGAATAAATAGATTCCCCCCAACATCTACCCACCTGAAAGGTACCGGGTATCGCAAAATTCGGAGGGACCATTTCATGTCATAACTCCTATTGAATCTTTGTTGCCGAGTCTCTTTCAATAATTTTTAGAAGTTCATGCCCGATACGGTTAAGGTCTAAGCCATTTAATTGTGTTTTGCCTCATTAATTTTCTTCTATATTCAATTTACATCTTTTTTCAAATGGATAGCAGTATATGACTCGTTATCTTGGTCTAAGTTTTGATAAACAGATGGACGAATTCGAGTAAACGTCGCTCCATATAAGGATAAAACGGATTCCACCGGAGCCGAAGCATGTCTTCGGCAGGTATCTGCAGGACACCGCGTTCTCCACGAAGATCAATGTTTCCAAGCTGAATCTTTGAATGGTCATTTGAATCGATCATACCGTAAAGCGGATCATTCTCGGGAAATGGGAGCGATACGTGAGAAAGCGAGTAAATATTAACCGGCCATTTCATATCAAGGGGTTTACGGGTAATTTTGGAATCACCTGTTTTTTTTTGGAGAACGACGATGTCACGGCTATCCTTTCTGGCGCTGGTCACAAGGCTGATAGCATAGGACAGGCCGGGACCTTTGAATATGGCCTCAATACTCGACTTGGGATCTTCTATGAGAACGTGCTCTACCTCGGAGAGGCGATTGACATCAAAGAGTACCAATTCATGACCGCCTGCCGGAAGTTTTGCGAACAGTCCATCAAACACGGCACGTGTCGATACCGTCGCATCGACTATAGACTGAAAGGCCAGCACCGGCGGAAATCGGTTTAACTTTCCGGCTGCCCCAAGTGATTCGATCCTCGATCGAATTTCGTTGGTAATTCGGTAAACCTGTTCACCGGCGTTCACGGCAAAAGAATTGTACTTGAAGGGGTCATACTCGGGCAAAATACTATGCCACTCGATTTTTTTAAGACCGAGAAAGCGACCGAGCTTTGCCTGCCATTTCGCCAGGGCAGAAATTGGCGTGACGCCTATCGAGGGTGAAATCAAAACCATCCCGCTAATCTTTGGCAATGTTGAATCTTCCATCCCCGAGAGAACATATTGAACAGCCAAGGCACCGCCGTTGGAGTACCCCACGAGATAGAGCGGCCGCTCTCCCACTTTTGTGCTCAGATGCCGCATGGCCAGCCGAACTGCCGCGGCCATGTCCTCCCATTTTACCTGAAGCAGCCCTGAGGGTGCTGTACCGTGGCCCGGCAACCTCAGCCCGATTACCCAGGCACCAGCTGAGTGCAATTGATGACCTAAGCTTCTCAGGCTGTAAGGCGAATCAGACATTCCGTGTAACAGCAAAACACCCGCTTTGGGTGCGTCTGTTGACAGTTCGAATGTACGGTTCCAATTCGGAGACCAGCGGCCAGGGTCCGACAGGCTTCCCCGGTGGTAGCGATTGATAAGGTTCCGGTCTTCGGTCGGAATACGGGTAAAGACACGCTCGTCGAGCTGAACAAAGAGCTGTTTCTCCAACGCAAGATAGTCTTCAAAACTCTGTACCGGACTGTCTGCAGTGAATTCGGCGTCAAGCTCGATCTGATGCCAGACTTTGAGTTTGGGTCGGCTCTCGAGAAACAGTACAAAAATGATAATCAGCACGACCAATCCGCCGGCAATCCCGTAGATGAGGGCTTTTATAATATGCTTGATTAAACTCACCATAAAATGCCTCATGACAGGTAAATAGATCAATCCTTGGCAATGCTGAGATTGATGTTTTCGCGAATATATTTTGGTCATCGTTTATTCTAAATACGTTGAAGATGACGCTGGTTTCGCAAAAGATCCCTAAATCCCAACATAGTGTGTAGTTTTTTAAACAATAAAAGCGTGAATTGATTATCCAGGCTTTTTTAACAGTTTGATAGCCTTTACAGCAAGAACCCCGAAAATCAAGTATATCCGACTCTCGGGGTATCTGTCAGCTCCAGTCCTTAGTAGACCAAGGGGATTTGCGTTGCCAGCCCATATTTTACTACAGCATTGATCTTGTTTTCCAGTTGGTAATAGCGTGCCACTTTCTTTTCCGGCAGAACTTTTCTGAATTTGGGTAAAAAGGATTTCATGAGTGTTACCCGTTCTTCTTCAATGGTCAAGTACCCATTGATCAGTTCCTTGGCCGCTTCCTCGGTCATGGTCTGATAGTTGGCGGCGTAGTTATCGATCAGCTTGACGGTTTTATCGACAAGTTTGCTCAGATCTCTCTGATAATTCTCATAAACCGGCCAGAAAACTTTGGCCTCAGATTCCGTAAGATTCATATTCTCTGCAATAAACAGTTTCTTATCGGTCTGGATCTTTTCACGAACTATCTGCATATTGTCGGCGGGCTTTTCTTGTGCCATCGAAGAAACAATAAAAACTGTCATCACTGCAAACAATACGATAAAAAAAGGATATATTCGAATTTTTGCTTTCATTTTCAACTCCCTATGAAGTGGTATAAGGTTTAAGTGCACAGCAATATCTGTTTTAAGATTTTCGATAGTGAAAACTCCGTATTGTTTACTTGAAAATTGTGGATCAGAAATATCTGTGCATAACGAATCTAACTTTTGTAACAGACCAGCTGTTTTTATGAAGATGGGGTTTGGCAAACCTGCTGCGTTACCCCATCTTCATGCCTGTGTGGTCATGGATGACCGGATCGTTTATTGAACCGGGGTTAATTCAACCCTGCGGTTTTTGGCCCGGCCTTCCTTAGTATCATTGCCAGCGGCCGGCTTGGTTAATCCAA
>Ga0316195_10000410_pt1 | contig 16902 bp, 16 predicted proteins | sample Phised1_MG_FD_204937 | JGI IMG/M metagenome (GOLD analysis project Ga0316195, IMG submission 204937) | Coastal sediment microbial communities from Maine, United States - Phippsburg sediment 1 | ecosystem: Environmental > Aquatic > Marine > Coastal > Sediment | place: USA: Maine | collected...
CCTGACGCCTCATTCGCCGGACAGCAGGAAACCGTCCTCAATGTCCGCGGCCTGGACAAGGTCATCCAATCAATTCATGAAGTATTCGCCTCACTGTTTAATGACCGGGCCATTGCATACCGGGTCCACCAGGGCTTTGAGCACGAGCGGGTAGCCCTGTCAGCCGGCATCCAGCATATGGTGCGCAGTGATCGCGGCTCCAGCGGCGTCATGTTCACACTGGACACCGAATCGGGCTTCCGGGAGGTCGTATTCATCACTTCCTCCTACGGTCTGGGCGAAACCGTGGTCCAGGGCGCTGTGAATCCCGACGAATTCTACGTATCGAAACGCGCCCTGGAGCGTGGGGACTTCCCCATCCTGAGGCGCAATATTGGTGGCAAGGCCATCAAGATGATCTACAACGAGGACTCCAGCGATCCCTCCACCGTAAAAACCGTGGAGGTCAGCCACGAGGAGCAGTTGCGCTTCTCCCTGACCGAGGATGACGTCATAAACCTGGCCCGCCAGGCGATGATAATTGAGAAGCATTATCAGCGACCCATGGACATCGAATGGGGCAAGGACGGCGAGACCGGCAAGATTTACATCCTGCAAGCCCGTCCGGAAACTGTGCAAAGCAGAAGCGGCCGGGTACTCCAGCGCTTCAGCCTGAAAAAGCATTCCAAAGTCATTATCGCCGGCCGAAGCATTGGCCACCGTATTGGCAGCGGCGCAGCCAGGGTGATCGACAACATCAAGGATATGGGCCGGGTCCAAAGTGGCGACGTACTGGTTGCCGACATGACCGACCCGGACTGGGAACCGGTAATGAAGCGCGCCTCAGCCATCGTCACCAACCGGGGTGGACGAACCTGTCACGCGGCCATTATCGCCAGGGAACTGGGCATTCCCGCCGTGGTGGGCTGCGGCACCGCCACCGACAAGATCTCTGATGGAGACGAGGTCACGGTGTCCTGCGCCGAGGGCGACGAGGGTTTTGTTTACGAGGGCATCCTGGATTTCGAGCAACAGGAAATCCAACTGGACGCCCTGCCGGATATTCCGGTGAAAATCATGATGAATGTGGGCAATCCGGACCGGGCGTTTGATTTCGCCAGTATCCCCAATCGGGGCGTAGGCCTGGCAAGACTGGAATTCATCATCAACCGGATGATCGGCGTACACCCCCGTGCCCTGCTTGAATATGACTCACTGAATGTGGATCTGAAAGAGACCATTTCTCACCAGATGGCCGGATACACAGACCCGGTGGAATTTTTCGTGAGAAGACTGGCCGAAGGCATTTCAACCATCGCCGCAGCATTTGAACCCGAGCCGGTCATCGTCAGGCTGTCAGACTTCAAGTCCAACGAATACGCCAACCTGATTGGCGGCAGTCTTTACGAACCCCACGAGGAAAACCCCATGCTGGGATTCCGGGGCGCTTCGCGTTACCTGGATCCGGCGTTCAGACCCTGTTTTGAGCTCGAATGCCGCGCCCTGAAGATGGTGCGTGAGGAGATGGGCCTAACGAACGTCTGGGTCATGGTGCCCTTCGTACGGACCGTCGCAGAAGGCAAGGGAGTGATTGACCTGCTCAAGGAAAACGGCCTGGAGCAAGGCAAAAAAGGCCTCAAGGTCATCATGATGTGCGAGGTACCCACCAACGCCCTGCTGGCAGAGGAGTACCTTGAGCACTTTGACGGCATGTCAATCGGCTCCAACGACATGACCCAGCTGACCCTGGGCCTGGACAGAGATTCTGCGGTAATCGCCCACCTGTTCGACGAACGGGACCCGGCAGTGCGCAAAATGCTGGCCATGGCCATCAAGGCCTGTAAGGACAAGGGGAAATACGTGGGGATTTGCGGCCAGGGGCCGTCAGATCATCCGGACCTGGCTAAATGGCTGCTGGAACAGGGCATCGAAAGCATGTCCCTGAATCCCGACACAGTAGTCGAGACCTGGCTACACCTGGCCGGTCAGAAAGTCTGATTGAGTGGGCGGCCTCTTTTAGAGGTCGCCCCAACTCGAGCGGCGACGCCAGCGAATCCGCGGCAGAATCAGCCCAAGCAACAAACCAACGAACAGCACACCACCACCGGCCATAAACCATTCAAGGGTCCGGCGGTTGGATAATTCCTCATTGAGGATGCTTAGCTGGTCGTTTTCACCTTCCAGAATGGTCACGCGCTTACGCAGCGCGCTGTTTTGCTTGTCTATATTGAGCACATCCGAGGCTTTTTCGCGCACTTCGTGGAGCTGTTTCGCCAACGCCTCATTCTCGCTGCGCAGGGCATCTCTTTCCTTTTCCAGTCCGCTCAATGAACTGCTGGAGGCATTGAGCTTCGCACTCGTGCTCTTGGAGGACTCCACAAGCGCTGCATACCGGCGCTGCACATCGGGCAATACATCCCGCGCCACAGGCTGGTCCACGAGGAACCGGCTCAGGACCCAGCCTTCTGTACCCGAGGGGAGCCTCACCAGGCTGTAGCCGGTGTCACTGCTATCCTCAAGCACTTCCAGCGCGGTACCCGACTTGAGCATGCGAACGATATTGTTACGGGTACTTTGGCCGCTGCGAAGCGTCACTTCCAGTTCATCAGTCACATAGCGGGTTTCAGCAAAGACTGCTCCGGCCAGTCCCAGCGACGCCATCGCCACCGAACCGAGCACAACTAATTTGAGAGTCTTGTAATTCATAGGAGGCCTCTGTTCCCGCTATATGTGAAGGCAGTATATCTGCCGTTATTCTAGTTGCGATTTATTGTAACCTCAGAACCGACCAAGAACAGCGTCGCATTTTACCGACGGTTCCTGGCGAGCCCGCTTCCAATAACCCGGAGATTTCCAGTCATGACTACAGCCTACCTTTGCGTACTGTTCGCGGGCCTGATGCCCTACATCTTTACCGGCATCGCCAAGTCTTCCAAAAAAGGCCTCGACAACCGGGCCCCGAGAGAATTTCTTGCCACCCTGCATGGCTGGGGGCAACGGGCAAACTGGGCGCAAATGAATTCGTTTGAAGCCTTTCCGCTTTTTGCTGCCGCGGTGGTGATTGCCCAGCTTCGCGGCATGGACCAGTCGCTACTGAACAATCTTGCCATGGGCTTTATAGCCGCGCGCATCGCTTATGGCGCCTTTTATATCTTTGACAAGCCCTCGTTGCGCTCCCTGTCATGGACAGCAGGCATTGGCTGCTGCGTGGCGTTATTCCTTGTCTAAATCGAAAGCCTGGTCCTGGGAAAGATGGGCCAGTGCGTGGGCATTGGCTTCCCAGTTGCGGCCATCAAACGGTGTAATCGTCATGGATGCCACCGTAGCAGTATCCAGACACCGGGCATTCACGCTGTAACCATCAGGGTTGGAGCGCGGAATATAAAACGATTTCACGCCACAATGCCGGCAAAAATAGTGCTTGGCCGCGCCAGTGTTAAACGTGTAGCAATGCAGATCATCATCACCCTGGATTAGAGTGAATCGAGTCGAGGGCACGATCAGGTGCAGATAACCGCTTTTCGAGCAAATTGAGCAATTGCACTCGTCCACCGCAAGGTTGGCCGGCGCCTGCACATAGAATCTCACCCGGCCGCAATGACATCCGCCGCCATGAGTCACCATTTCTTCTGCGCTCATATTCACTGCGCCTCCGGGGACTCCATACTGACCACCATGGCCAGCCTGGAATCGTCCTGGTTAAAGCTCAGTCGAGTGATGGTACCACCCAGCGCGTCACCGAAATCCGCGACCGCTTCCCATTCGGACTGGCCGGGCTCCCAACGCCATAATGCGGTCCCCGATGCCATCCACACCCTGCCCTGGCGGTCCAGGGCCATATCCTGGGATTCGCCGGGAGTTTCCAGGTAAGAGGTTTGCTCGTCGCTGCCAAGGTCGCGCCCGGTCAACGTCCAACGCCCTTGCCCGGAAGGCATAAGGTAATACAGCATTCCGGTGCGCGGATCCCTGGCGAAGGAGCGTCCTGGTTCCGTCGCCAGCAGCCGCACCCCGGGAGCCGCGGAATTTCCGAGCACCAACTTCATGGGTTCACCGACCAGGAATAGCGCCAGGGCCTTTTCCGGCAACCAGAGGTGATACCCCACGTTATCCAGTTCACTGACCAGCATTTCGCCAGGAGAGCCATCGGCGTTGTAGACCCATAGCCGCTGGCTGCCATCTTCCTCCACCCGAACCACGGAAAAGCCGCCGCCAGGCAGGGGTGTTGGCGAGTACTCACTCTGCACGGTCCGGGTCAGGCGTCGGGAATTGCCCCCTTGTATATCCAAAACATAAACATCCGACTGCAATTCCCCGCGTATCGAACTGAATATCAGCTGTTGGCCACCAGGCAGGAAGGCTGGCTGATTGTCATACCCTGGCCGGGCTGTCAGGTTGCGCAGGCTCGCCGTGTCGGGCATGCCCTGGGTATTCATGCCGAGGATGAAAATATCCGTATCCGGCACCTGGCTGGCGATTTCCTCTGCCGCCGACTCTTCCACAGCCTGGCTCTCAGTAGTTTCGGCAGTAGCCGGCGCACCCGCCGGCTCCGGCGTTTGCTGGCCACACCCGGATACCAGTAGAACAATCAATAAAATATAGCGAAACTGCATTGGTGATTTCTCCATTCCTGTCCGCGACCGCTGCAACATCGGACACTTACCAGGGCAGATGGTCCAGGTCCACATTGCCACCACTGATGATCAAACCAATTCGCTTGCCGGGCAGTTCCAGCCGACGATGCAGCAAGGCTGCAATGGGTACCGCAGACGAGGGCTCGATAATCAGTTTCATTCTTTCCCAGACAAATCGCATGGCTGCGATAATCTCGCTTTCCTCGACACAGATAATGTCGTCGGCATAGCGATGAATCAGCTCGAAATTTCGCTCGCCCAGTGAGGCTCGCAACCCATCCGCGATGGTGTCTGGCGAATCCATGATCACCCGGGCGCCCCGTCGCAAAGACTGGCGTGCATCGTCCGCCTGGCGCGGCTCTACCCCGATGACCCGGGTGCCTTTTCCGAAGCCTTCCGCGACCAGCAGGGTACCGCCAATCAAGCCCCCTCCCCCCACGGGAACCAGGATTACATCCAGTCCCCCGACATCATCCATGAGTTCCAGCGCGGCGGTCCCCTGGCCGGCGATCACCAGGGAGTCATCATAGGGATGAACCATGTGCGCACCGGTTTCCTGCATCACCCTGGCGAGGGTCTCCTCCCGGTTACGCATACCAGGCTCGCAGTCCACGACCTTCGCCTGGTAATGGCGCACGGCGGCGCGCTTTACGTCGGAAGAATTCAACGGCATCACCACGTGGGCCGGCGCATTGCGAATCATTGCAGCAAGCGCTACAGCAGCGCCGTGATTCCCCGAGGAATGGGTCGCCACGCCTTTTTTGATCTGTTCGTCGTCCAGGGCGAACACCGCATTGCAGGCGCCACGAGCCTTGAACGCCCCCACCCGCTGCAGGTTCTCGCACTTGAGAAACACCTGGGCCTGGGTCACCGCGTTCAAGGTGCTGCTGGAATGTACCGGCGTGCGGTGCACATAACCTGCTATGCGCTCACGGGCAGCCAGTACGTCTGCGTATGTGGGGATATCAACCATTCTGCTTACTCCTGTTCCAGCACAACAGCATATTGTTGGCCGGCATATCCATGCGCGTTGCCAGGGTCAAGCCAAGGGGGGCCGCTACAGTCTCTAGTGCCCCAAGGTCACGCACGCCCATATGGGCTGCCCGGATTCTCAAACCCGCGTCAAAGTCGCGATTACTCTCACTGGTGAATTTACCACCAAGATTGAACGGACCGTAAATCAAAAATCGCCCGCCATGAGGAAGCATGCAGCTTACCCCGCGAAACATCGCAAGGACCTCTTCCCAGGCCATGATGTGACAGGTATTCGAGGTATAAACTGCTTGCACCTCCACCGAGGGCCACAAGTCCTGGGCCACATCCAGCAGCAGGGGGCCGGCCAGGTTATCAAGCGGGGTACTTTCCAGGTTCGACCGGATGGCGGAATGGTTTTCCTGCCGGTCGCTGGTGACCCAATGAAGATGCTGAAAATGCTGTGCGAAATACACGGCGTGCTGGCCGGTACCCGAACCGATCTCCAGCACGCTGCCCCACCCAGGGAGCAAACTGGCAAGCGCCTGTCTTATCGGTTCCTTGTTCCGGTCAGCGGCAGAAGAATATCCCGTCACACATAAGACCCCGTAGGTTCATCCGGTAATCCCAGCAGGCGTTCGCGATAGTGCTTGAGTTCATCAATCGAATCGTGGATGTCATCCAGGGCCAGGTGCCGGGACTCCTTGGAAAAACTGGCCAGGACTTCCGGCGCCCAGCGCGCGGCCAGCTCCTTCAGCGTACTGACATCCAGGTTGCGATAGTGGAAGTAGCGTTCCAGGTCGGGCATGAAGCGGGCAAGGAAGCGTCGATCCTGGCAAATGCTGTTGCCACACATGGGCGACAAGCCAGGGTCCACGTACTGGGCAAGAAATTCCAGGGTCTTGCGCTCGGCTTCAGCCTCATTGACCCTGCTCTCACGCACACGCGCAACCAGCCCGGAGCCGTTATGTTGCCGGGTATTCCAGTCATCCATTTCCTCCAGAATCGAATCTGCCTGGTGGATAGCGAACACTGGACCCTCTGCCAGGACATTCAGGTGGGTATCGGTCACCACGGTGGCGATTTCGATAATCACATCCTCATGAGGCAGCAACCCTGTCATTTCAAGGTCAATCCAGATCAGGTTCTTTGGGTCTTTGGACATTTATGGCACTCCGTTTGCTTGCCGCGCATTCTAGCAAAGGCTAAGCTGATGCGCCCTTTGAACGTGGATGCCGAATGAGCCTGTTTACCTCGATTTTCATTACATTTCTCGTTGCAAGCACCCTGTGCCGCCTGTGGCTGTCACTGCGGCAGACCCGGCACGTCAGCGCACATCGAGGCCAGGTACCGGCACCGTTCACCGGGCAAATATCCCTGGAGGATCATCAAAAGGCCGCTGATTACACCAACTCAAAAGCCCAGCTAGGCAGAATGGAGACGGTTTTCGACTCGCTGCTGCTGGTGGCCTGGACCGTGGGCGGCGGCATCGCGCTGGTTCAATCCCTGGTTGATAACACCGGTTTGACCGGCCTGTGGGGCGGCGTGGCGATGATCATTGCCGTACTGATAATCAGCAGCCTGCTGTCTCTTCCGTTCAGCATCGCGCAAACTTTTGGCATTGAATCCCGATTCGGCTTCAACAGGTCCTCCCCCGCGCTATTTGTCGCGGACATGCTCAAGGGCTTGGGTCTTACTCTGCTTCTGGGTGCGCCGCTACTGGCAGCCGTGCTGTGGATCATGTCCCACACCGGCGAGCTTTGGTGGGTATACGCATGGGCTGTCTGGTCCGGATTTGGCCTGTTGATGTTCTGGGCCTACCCCACGCTGATCGCACCCTTATTCAACAAGTTTGAACCCCTGGAAGACGAGACCCTGAAAGCCAGGGTCGAGGCGCTGCTGGATCGATGCGGCTTTCATAGCAAGGGCATCTTTGTCATGGACGGTTCCCGACGCTCGGCCCATGGCAACGCCTATTTCACCGGCATCGGAAATAACAAGCGAATCGTGTTCTTCGATACCCTTATCGGCACGCTGGAGCCCCTGGAAGTCGAAGCGGTGCTGGCTCATGAACTGGGACACTTCCGCAAGCGTCACGTTCGCAAGCGCCTTATCTGGTCGCTGATCAGCAGCCTGATCGGGCTTGGCGTTCTTGGCTGGCTAAAAACCGAGACCTGGTTCTACAGCGACCTGGGTGTGGCAGCGGTCAGCGACCAGGCGGCGTTATTGCTGTTCATCATGATTACCCCGGTATTCACTTACTTCATCTCTCCCCTGTCCGCGTGGTTCTCGCGCAAGCACGAATTCGAGGCGGACACCTACGCCGCCAGCCAGAGCGATGCTGATGCACTGGTGGATGCACTGGTGAAACTTTACCGGGAAAACGCTTCCACACTGACCCCGGATCCGGTGCACTCGGCGTTTTACGACTCCCACCCGCCGGCAATGATCCGTATCCAGCACCTGCATGACCTTGCCCAGGCCAAGACATGAACCGACAACAGGGAATCATCGCGGCGAACTTCGGCCGGCAGGTGCTGGTCGAGAACACTGACGGCGCATTGATTCCCTGCATTATTTCGGGACGCAAGTTGCGGCCGGTAACCGGGGACCGGGTCATGTGGGAACCCCTGGACGGGAAGAACAAGGGACTGGTCTGCGAGGTTCTCCCCAGGGACAACGAGCTTACCCGGCCCGACCGGCGGGGACGCACCGATGTGCTGGCGGCAAATGTCAGCCAGGTGATGGTAGTCTGCGCCCCCCGCCCGGCGCCTGACCTGTTTCTCATCGACCGCTACCTGGCAGCGGCCGCCTTCATGGGCGCCTCGGCCTCGGTGGTACTGAACAAATCAGACCTGGAGAACGAGGCAGGCCTGGTGCCTCTTCGTGAGGCCCTGGTTGAGTACACCAGGATTGGCTATCCGGTTATTCAGACCAGCGCCAAGTCAATGGACGGCCTGGAACCACTGCGCAAGCAGTTGATAGGCCATACCAGCATCCTGGTAGGGCAATCCGGCGTAGGAAAATCATCAATCCTGAATGCCCTTCTGCCCGAGGCGGATATTCTTACCGGAGAGTTATCTGAGGCCAGCGGCGAAGGACGGCACACGACGACTGCTTCACGCCTTTATCACCTGGATTCCGGCGGTGAACTGATCGATTCACCCGGGGTGCGAGACTACGCCCCCGCAGCCTTCGGCGAGGCGGATCTGACTTACGGGTTTATCGAATTCGCCGAGCCGGCAGGCACCTGCAAGTTCGCCAATTGCCGTCACCTGCACGAACCACATTGTGGCGTCACCAAGGCGGTGGAAGACGGTAAGATCTGCGCTCGCCGATATGAGAGCTACAAGCGGCTGACCCGCCTTATGGAGCAACTGCGCCCGGGGTATTAGCGCCAGGTGCGCGGCTCGGTTTTGTCAGACATCCACCAGGACACGAAAATCATCGCACTGCCCACCACGGCCAGGGACACGAACAGTGTCGCCGGCTTGCCATGGGGGAAGTCCTCCATAATCAGCTTTACGCCCACAAGGATCAGCATCGGATAGACCAGCCACCTGGCTTCGGGCCATCTCTTGTGGCGACTGGATATCGCCAGGGTGACAGCCGACGCGGCCAATACCGACGTTCTCAGCGCCGCCAGTACCGCCATGTCCGCATCCGCACCCGGAACACCGGCAATTGATGGCCCGAGCAGCAACACAACAAGGCCGCCTACTTCCCATACCGCCAGGACCAGCACCATGACCTGGGGCAGTCCCGCCAACTTGCCCCAGCGGTTGGACCGCTGGGCCACGGGAATAAACAGGCTCCCAACGGTGGCCAGGGCCACCACTACCTGCCAACTGATGACCGGGGGCCAGCTTGCAGCGGCATTGCCGGCAAGTGCAAAAAATCCCATGGAAAGCACACCCGAACCAAATCCCGCCGCAATCAGCAACAAGGAGCATTGGAAGCTCAAGGTCACCATACCCTGTCGGCCGCTAAACCAGGCCAGCAACAGGGCCAGCACTGCCCAGCCGGCTGCAGCCACAACTGGCGTCAGGACAATGGCACTTCCGGCGGCCACCAACATCAGGCCCAGGGTCGAATAGAAAAAGAAGTTGGGCCCCCGGGAAGCCAGGGTCCTGGGCGTGAATCCCAGGCCATAAACAAGAGCACCAAGAATCAGGGCCAGGAAGCCAACCACGGTCAGGCTCACGTGCCCGCCCCTGGATACTTCACCTGCCACATAAACGAGCAAACCCACGGCAACGATAGCCTGTACAACCTCAAAGGCACCGACATCCTTACCGCGAACATGGGTCTGGACAGCGAAACTCACCAGGTAAGCGAGTAATAGCGCGACCGCAAAGCCAAAGGCCTCCATGTATCCCACATCCCAACCTTCGTTGGAACTGAGCAACACCAGGGCAACAACTCCTGCGTTAACCCCCAGTGCGGCAACCCATTGAGGACCCTTCCAGGAGCGCCAGTACACGGCCCACAGGCAAGCAATTGCCAGCAGCAGCATGAAGGCTACAAAAGCCTGTGCGGTATGTGATGCACCAAGCAAATACAGCGCCGTGCCCACTCCACCACCGCTTATCAGCCATGCCAGGAGTCGCATATCCCTGATCACCGACACCAGTAATGCCAGCGCGCAGAACACGCTCAAGGCCATAGCGCCCTGGGTACCACTGAGCAGGTCGAATTTTGTAACCGCCTCCGCCAGCAACGGCAGGGTCAGCAATGTTGAGGCCACCGCGAAGAACAATGCGCCCGCCTTGCGGCCTTCTTTGCCACCTGAGCGGTAGGCCATGAATAGCCACAACAGCGCGTAGGATGCGCCAATGAAAATTCCAAGGCCTGTCGCAACAAACTGGAAATCCGTCATGGCACGCAGGAAATACGCGCCACCGAATATCAGGAGCACTCTTCCCAGGTGGGAAGACACGCTCGATACCATTCCCTCATTTAGTGCTACACCGGCGGATTGATTTTCGGCCGCGGCACCAATACCCGTCCTTTTCTCGACGATTCGCAAGCGTTCTTCAACAGCGGCGAGTCGCGTTTCAAGAGCAGTCAGAGCATCATCCATAGCGGCACCTTCGAGCGTTGCGGCGACAAATAATCGAAGCAGTCACCGTGGCTATCCGGTTATCAGATTATTGTTATTTTACCCTACCCCTTATACCCGACAGGGATAGCCGACCTGTCGGGTCCTGCGAATTTATTTAACGAGGTCGCAGTGAGGGCACAAATTTGTTAATGATCGAAAACAGCAGGAACGGAATCACTATGACCGTCAAGGCACCAAACAAACCTTCCTTATAAGTTTCCATGCTGTGAGGAATAATCGGCAAGTGATAATGCATGTATCCGGAGAACGACAGGGAGAACGCCTGCCCACCTATAACAACGTTCCAACGCATCATAAATACGCCAAACAAGATCAGGAACAGCGCCACGACCGTTCGCCTGATCGTCAGTTTCGGCAACAACAAGAGTACGAATGGCACCAGGTTGCCCAGGGTGTACTGGAGGACAAATATATTGAAGAAATCCTTCCCGTACATCACCGAACGCAAAATATCCCAGGACTTCATCGCGGTATAACCACGGAAGATCAGGTCAAGCATCTCAAGGGTGATAGCCGCAACCAGGAAGCCCAGCAGATAACGCCCGGCCTCGAAGACGACCGCTTTCTCGGCGCCATGTATTTTGCCCGACTCGTTGGCACTGCGCCTGTGTCGGAATGCCTGCCACTCCATAATGATGATGTAGGTGAGCATACACAGCGCGATACCGGAGACCACGGCAGACATGATGAAAATCACCGGCATCAACGGCGACATCCACAAGGCATTGGCCTTGACCGATCCGAAAATAAAGCCTGCATAGCCATGCAGGAAACAGGCCACAGGAATACCCACACCCGCGAGTATCTTGGCTGCCTTTTTATCAGCAGCAATCGCCTCCTCGCCAATGTCATAGGCGCCCATGGTGAGCACCTGGTATACCAGCCGCGTCATCGCATTGGCGATCCCGGGCTTACCCCTCAGATCCTGGACCTGCTCGACAAAATACTTGCGATACACAAACCAGATCTCGCTTACAACAATCAAGGCATAGGTTGTAAACACAATGCCAAAGGCCGCAATCGCAGAAGTGAAATGCGGTGTCAGCAAGGGTTCCATAGCCCTGGTCGGTTGTTGCAGGTGAAGCAGCAATGGCAGGGCGGCAACCGGTAACAAGGCCAGAGAGAACACCAGCGAAAACTGGGCGATGTCCTTAAGGCTTTTCTGGTCAAACACATGATAGAGCGATGACAAGACAAATGCGCCTGCCACCAGACCGGTCATGTAGGGATACATGACAATCTGGATACTCCAGTAAATGAATTCATTGGGATAGACAAAGAGTTCTTTAACTGTCCATTCAACGCCATGTACTACTAGATCAGGGGACATATCATCTACCTCACGTTTTCATCGAGGCCCAAATAGAACACATGCGGTTTCGTCCCATACTCGTCTTTCAGCACAGCTACCCGCTTGGTCGTAATGGTCTTTGTGACTGGATCGTCTGGATCCTTGAGATTGCCTATCTTCCGGGCATCGAAGGCGCAGGCCTGGACACAGGCAGGCTCCAACCCTTTGCTGGTACGGTGATAGCAGAAATTGCATTTGTCGGCTGTCTTGGTAACCGGGTGGAAGAACCTCACCCCGTAAGGACAGGCCATGATGCAGTAGCCACAACCGATGCACCAATCCCGATCGATAAGCACCACACCATCCTCGGTCTGGTAGGTGGCGCCCACTGGACAAACCTGCACACAGGGTGCGTTTTCGCACTGGTTGCACAACTTGGGTACAAAGAAGGCCTTGGTGATGTCCTTGGGATCTATCACCTCGTCGCGAATCTTGTCGTCGATAAATCCGTCACGGCCGCCCATTGGCGAGTCAATATGAGCCTGACCATCTCTTGTGATCACGTAGCGCTCAACCCAGGTACGGGTAACCGGCGCATCGTAGGGTATTTCGTTTTCAATCTTGCAAGCCTTGACGCACATACCGCAGCCGACACATTTATTGGTGTCGACCAGGAACGTCCACCTGACTTTCTTGTCCTCAACCGCCGCTTTTAGTTCTCCGGGGGTAAGGAATACCATGGTACTCACAGGCAACGCGGCAGCCAGGGTGGTGGTGGCGGTGTCCTTGAGGAATTTTCGACGAGAGCAGGTCATCACCTATCCTCCAGATTTGGATTATGTGGGTTATGGCACTTACTACACTCGAACTTGCTCTTATGCTTGTCGGGTACGACGCCTTTCATCATTCCCCGTCTGCTATTAGGGTAATCGAGTAATGCATGGCATCGCAGGCATTGCTCCCGCGAGCGGTCTATGACAAGTTTCTTAACCTCCCTGGGATGGCCCGCGGCAGGTCCATGACAACTCTCGCACTCGATTTTCTTGTGCTTGGAGTGACTGAGCGACTCAGAATTTTCTTCGTGGCATTTGGAGCAGCGCTCCCGGCCCTGGTATTTGACCGGAAAATCTTTCCACTCATCGACATTGCTCAGGCGATAGAAGTTGTAGGTGAAGGAGTCACCGTGAACGCCAAAATCCTCCGGTACCATGAAGTGCCGGGCAATCATTATCAGAACGACTAACCCTATGGCCAACCATAGCGGTCGCAATACGTGGTTCTTCATGCCCCCTCCAGTCGATTCTTCTAAAAAACGTTCTTTTGAACCTTCAGCACGGGCCGTCAATACCGTTATGAATTCTTTTTTGCCTGTTAAGCAGGCCTGGAAACGGTTTTAACTAACGTCCCTCTTCGCTTCGTGTCTAGTTTTTGTTCGAGTCCATCTTTGCTGTGATTATTTTTGTTCCGCAATAGGTATAAACCAGAAGCAATCTCGGTAGGATGCCGTATGAATGCAATGGCGCACCGCGGCATTTCCTTCCATCGGAAGCCGAAGAAAGAGCTTTTATATAGGGGAAATGCGACCTTCTCTTGATCAATACCAGGAAACAAAATTGCCTATAAAAGTGAGGAAAATCGCTTCGCAGTAGATTGCGAGTTAAAGGGGAATGGTCATTCTTGCTGGCAGTCGGAAAGACTCATTCCAGACCGCGCAATCGCGCATGAAATATCCCTGTAGACTAAGGTCATGTTTTCAGGCCGGAAAGTCGCCGCCACCCTGCGATCAAAGGCTGCCAAAGAGGAGATCTGATAGAGCAAGGAATCCGCCGTTGATTCGGCTATTCCATCGTGTGCCGACCTGCCAGGGCGTGAGACAAAGTCCCGCCATCGACAAATTCAAGCTCGCCCCCAACCGGGACGCCGTGGGCAATCCGGGTTGAGCGAATTCCTCGCTGGTTTGCCAGTTCGGAGATGTAGTGGGCGGTGGCCTCGCCTTCCACGGTCGGATTGGTTGCCAGGATGACTTCTTTCACCGACCCGTCATCCAGGCGCCGCTCCAGCAAGTCTATACCCAACTGATCCGGACCCACGCCATCTAATGGTGACAAGTGCCCCATCAGGACAAAATACAATCCGCTGTAGCCGGCGGACTGTTCAACCGCCATCACGTCTGCCGGAGTTTCCACCACACACAGCATGCTGGCGTCACGGGACCTTCCCTTGCATATCCAGCACCTGGTTTCCTCGGTAAGCATCCGGCAACTTTCACAGTGCCCGACCTTTTCCACTGCCTGGAGCAACGCATCGGCCAGGGCGCTGGCCCCGTCTCGATCACGCTCAAGCAAATGGAAGGCCATGCGCTGGGCCGACTTGGGTCCAACCCCCGGCAAGCATCTAAGGGCGTCAACCAGGCGACTGACAAGCGGCGAATAATTCATGATTACCTAAAAGGGCAACTTCATGCCGGGCGGTAGCGACATGCCCGAGGTCAGGGAAGACATCTTTTCGCTGGTGCTGCGTTCAATACGATGCACGGCATCGTTAATGGCCGCAGCAACCAGGTCTTCCAGCATTTCCTTGTCATCACCCAGTAGCGAGTCGTCGATATCCACGCGGCGAACTTCGTGTTTACCGGTCATCACAACCTTGACCATGCCGGCACCGGACTCACCGGTGACTTCCATGCGACCCAATTCTTCCTGGGCCTTGGCCATATTCTCTTGCATCTGCTGGGCCTGCTTCATTAGCTGGCCGATTCCGCCTTTCATCGGGTCAAACTCCTCGGTTCAATTCGGGTCAGTCATCCAGCGGCCTGACCGATTCTTCATGAATGGTAGCGCCAAATGTAGATTTCAACGCCAGGATATTGGGATCCTGCTCCAGGGACTCCCTTGCATCGCGCTGCTTTTCTTCCTCAAGGCGAGCCACTTGCTTTGCCGGGGTTTCCACCACCGGCGCCTCCAGGGTGATGCGCAGGGAAATACTGGTCTTGAAATACTCGCTCAGGCTCTCCTGCAACTTCCCCTTTAGCGTCTCGGTTAACAACGTCTTGCTTGAGGGATCCAGTTGCAGGGAAATTGTATCCGCCTCGCGACCCAGCATGACGCAGTTCACGGCAACCTGTCGGGCGACGCCTTTCAGGCGCATGGCAGCAATCAGTGACATCCAGCTTTCCGTGTCGGGCGCGACAATCTGTGCCTGTTTCGCCCCGGAGGGTGATTGAACCACGGGCCCGGCATCGGCCTCGTGAGCCGTTGACGCCCGGGATGTCGGGGCGGGTGCCGCCGGCGCTCTGGCAAGTCGTTCGACAGGGGCTTGGGCCCTGGTCTTGGGCGCAGGAGCGCTCTTGGCTCTGCCGGCCGCAGGGGGAACGGGCGGTGCCGTACCCGCCGTACCGGTATCCGGCGTGAATGCCAGCATACGCAGCAGGGTCATCTCAAAGCCGCTCCTGGGATCAGGCGCCAGGTCCAGGTCTTTGCGACCGTTTATCGCAATCTGGTAGAACAATTGAACATCTTCCGGCGACAAGAGCTTCGCAAGCCGTTGCACCGAATCATCGTCTTCATCTTCCAACCCCGCACCTGGCACAACCTGGTGCACGGCGATTTTCTGCAGGATGGATGACAAATCGATCAGCGCCCGGTCGTAATCCGGCACATCCTGGGCCAGGGCCTCGGCCCCTTCCATCAACGCCGAGCCATCCTGGGCGGCAAGAGCCTCAACCAGGTGGGTGACATGGTGTCTGTCAATGGACCCCAGCATCTTGCCAACTTCGGCTTCCCTGACCTCACCACCACCAAACGCGATGGCCTGGTCCAGCAAACTCAAGGCATCCCGCATGCTGCCCTCGGCAGCACGGCCCAGCATTCTTAAGGCAGGCAGGTCGGCGCCTATACCTTCCGCCCCTGACAGCAATTCCAGGCGCTCGACAATCAGGTCCAGGGATATCCGCTTCAGGTTGAACTGCAGACAGCGTGACAATACGGTCACCGGCAGCTTTTGCGGGTCCGTGGTTGCCAGCAGGAACTTCACGTGGGGTGGCGGCTCTTCCAGTGTTTTTAGCAAGGCGTTGAAAGAGTGGGTGGAAAGCATGTGGACCTCATCGATGAGGTAGACCTTGTAGCGCCCCCGTGTGGGCGCATACTGGACGTTCTCCAGCAATTCCCTGGTGTCATCCACCTTGGTGCGGGATGCCGCATCCACCTCAATCAGGTCAACAAAACGACCCTCATCAATCTCGTTGCAGGCTGCACATTCCCCACAGGGGGTCGAGGTGACGCCTTTTTCACAGTTCAGAGATTTTGCGAAAATTCGGGCAATCGTGGTCTTACCCACTCCCCGGGTACCCGAGAACAGGTAGGCATGATGCAGGCGATCATTATCCAGGGCATTGATTAGCGCCCGCAGGACATGTTCCTGGCCAACCATTTCGGTGAAATTTTTTGGGCGCCATTTTCGCGCCAGGACGAGATAACTCATGCGTGGTGGATCGTCTCGGAAAAACGCTTACTCTAACACCAATACGCAGAATCGTGGCCTTCGAAATGGAGGCGGTCCGTACCAGCCACACCCCGGCGCACAGCGTCACCGTTGCCGCTGCTCCCTTCCGGGCCTGACGGGGTTCACGGTTGGCCGTCGCGAGGGGACCGGCACGAACCACCATTGCTTATTGCGGCGCGTAGTCTACCGTGGTTTTCGGTTTGATCCCAGAAAGTATTGGGACTTTCTGCCCGGGATCATGGATAAATCTCCGGAACCCCTGGGTACAGGCGATCGGCGGATTTGATTTAGAGGAGAGGGTGGGGTTACTCGGGGCTGCGCCCCTTCGCCCTTCGGGCCGCCGCCGCTGCGCGGCGACGTTGTCTCGGCCGGCTGCGCCGGCCACGGCTCGAACCCGGGTGGGT
>Ga0316195_10000411_pt1 | contig 16899 bp, 19 predicted proteins | sample Phised1_MG_FD_204937 | JGI IMG/M metagenome (GOLD analysis project Ga0316195, IMG submission 204937) | Coastal sediment microbial communities from Maine, United States - Phippsburg sediment 1 | ecosystem: Environmental > Aquatic > Marine > Coastal > Sediment | place: USA: Maine | collected...
GTGGCCGTCCGGATCAAGCACAAACGCACCGTAGTAATGGGCGTGATAGGCCGGCCTGAGACCGGGCGCGCCATGATCCCTGCCGCCGGCCGCCAACGCTGCATGGTAAAAGGCATCCACCTGCGCGCGGTTATCCGCAACGAATGCCAGGTGCACCGGCGCAGGCGTCGTCATGCTGAGACGCAAGGTCAGATAAGGCATGTGGTTGGTGCCGAAAGCCGCATGCGCCTCGCTGGCCCCGAGCAACCCGATGCCCAGCGGCGCTAAAGCGGCCGCATAAAATGCACGCGCGCGGCCGAGGTCGCGCACCGGCATGCCGACATGATCAAGTCTGTGGGGCCAGTCCGTCATATGCAGGTCTCAAGGCACCAGTTGCCGGGCACGCAGGTAATTTTGCAGTTGCTCCGCTACCAGCGCATGGCCGGCCGGCACCCAATGCGTGTCGTTCATATAAAGGCAGCGGGGGTCACGCCGAAACACGTCCAGCAAATCGAGCGTGTTGATGCCCATTTCTGCAAACCTTTCGCGCAGATAACGCTGCGGCATTTCGAAATCATAGTTCGCCCGATCGGCCGCCGGAATCACACGTGCCTGCAAATCTGCATTCAGCTGGTTTTCGTCAGGCAGAATGGCAACGACAAATTGCGCGCCCAACTTCGAGGACAGCGTCTGCATACGTCCGATTTCGGCAATGCTTTTGTCCATCAGGGTGCGCATTTCGGGCGACGGGTTTGCCAGATGCGCCTCGACACGTTCTTTTTGAATAACGATATATATATCGGAAAACGCCGCGCAGTCGCCATCGGGCCGTATATATGTCTGATCGTCGGGCTTGCTGCTCATGAGGGCGCGGTAGATGTGCGAATGCTCATAGATCCAGACACGCAGCCCGATGCCGGGTTGCGCTGCTGCCTCGCGCGACACGCGCCGACCCATGACGGCCGTAAGCGTCTGATCGACGCTGAACTGATCAAGGTAAATGTCATTGCCTACGAACAGGCCAACCAGCACAAGATCGGGCTCGTACTGTGCACCGTAATGCTCCAGGAACTGGGCGTACTGAAACGGGTTCCAGCCGCCGACGCCGGTGTTGACAACCTCGACCCTGGGGCCGCCGGGCACATTCAGCATGCGCTCGAGCACCTGTCCGTAGGCGTCCGCCTCCTGCACATTGGCACCCACCGTAAACGAATCGCCAATGAGCAGAATCCGGAATACGCCCGGGGGCTTCGGGATGGCAACTTCGTCGTCGCGGTTGCCCTGGCTGTTCGCGCGGGCGGGCATATCCGGCTGGTACATCCCCACCGTGTCAGGCTTGTGCCGATAGCCGGTGTAGGGGTCGGGCTCGAAGTACATATTGACCTCGAGCGAATAGGGAATCGGGTAAAAAACCGCCAGGAACAGCTCGACCAGCAGCAGGCCCAGCAAGCAGGAAATGATTGGCAGAATTATATAGAAGCTTTTACGCGTGCCACTCATGGCAGGTAATGCAGCCGCAGATCCGCGATGGACGGCAATTCGCGCCGGGCCAGCTCGTGATCCAGGCGTTCGCGCTCCTGGTTATTGATCGCCGGGCTGCCAATCCATTGCACGAGCTGCGCTACGACGCCGTTGATCTCTTCCATCGATTGCGAACCCATGATGCGGGCCGTGTATTTTTTCTCGAAATAGCCATGCGGATCGACTGCCAGCCCGGCCACCAGCTGCGCAAAAACAACGGCAAATTCCTGTAAGCCGTTTTTATCCTGCCTGACGATGGTTTCTATGCGGCTAGACATGGGGTGTCGACGTTCCGGTGCAGTGTTGCAGAACTCAGAGTTTCTGCCCTTCCTCTTCCGCAAGATAACGAACAAACCTGTTGTCGCCGTCCACCAGTATGACTTTGGCCTGCACGGGCTTGTCGGTGTATTCGAATGCCATTATGACGACTTCCTCGCCCGCGGCGATCAGGTGAGCCGCCGGCCCGTTCATGCAGATCCTGCCCGAGCCCCGCTCACCCTCGATAACATAGGTCTCGAGGCGGTTGCCCGAGGTATTGCTGGCGACGAGTACCTTTTCGTTCGGCCAGAGGTCGACCTTCTCGGTCAGGTCCCTGTCGATAGTAATACTGCCAACGTAATCAGGATCGGCCTGAGTAATGGTTGCTTTATGTATTTTTGCTCGCAAAACGGAACGCAATGCACCGTCTCCCGGCCGACTGCACTATCGAGCTGCAATCGACCCTTCGTTTAACCGACGGGCTGACAACCATGCCAGCCCCCTGAATTCGACAAGCCCTGCCCGGAACCTGTTCACCTGTTCATCCACCCGCAACCGGCGGGCCGCTGCAGGGGCGCTCATCCTACCAGAAAAGACCGGAATACCCTGCAACCGGGCGACCCGGCAGGCGGGCCGCACGGAACCAAAAGTGGTTAGGGTCATCAGCCCATCTGGCCGAAAGTCGGGCCACCCTGAGCCAGGTAGACATTCTCGGCAGGAGTCGAATGCCTCCCCAGCACGCTGTTCCGGTAAGGGAACCGGCCGAACTCCGCGATGATGTCGCGATGCCGGACGGCAAAATCGTGATAGCCCGAGGCCAGCTCACGCCATTCAGGCGGCGCTGCCGCGACCATCGCATCGTAAAGCGCGACGCCCGACTCCTGCACGGCAAGATCTTCGGCATGCTGATACGGCATCAGAAAGAATGCCTGCTCCGGAACGGTCAACCCGGCCAGCTGGCCCCGCGCAACACCCTGCTGGGCGAGCTGCAATGCGCGGTGATCGTAACGATAAACCTCCGCGGTGCCGCGAAAAATATTCCGCGGGAACTGATCCAGCGTGATGATGAGCGCCAGCCGGCCCATGGCCGTGTCACTCCAGTTCTGGTAGTGACCGTTGGCTGCATCACTGACATCGTCAGCAAACAACTGCCAGATCTGCTCATCGACAGCACTGTCAGGCGTGAACCAGAAAGTATTACGTTTACCGGCGGCGGCGGGCGAATCGCAGGCGTCCGCGAACCAGAACTGCAGTATGTCATCCGGATGCAACATGACTTACCCGCTTACTCGCCCATCGCAGTGTCACGTGATACCGGCACACCGTCCGGTGCCCAGAACGGCGGGAATCGCATGGCAATCGCCGAGCAGGTCATGGCGAATGCATAGAGCAACACAAACATTCCCGCATCGCCGTAGAGTATCAACAAGGTGAGTGTCACGAGCAGAAAAGGCTGGTGGGCCAGCGCAACCTTGCCGTTGTTCGTCGCACGCAGATTGTGCGGCGGTGATACATAGATGTCCCACCAGCCGAGCTGATAGTTCAGGCTGTACACGGACACGACACCGATGAGCAGGATGGCATTGACGATGCCCGGGAAGCCGAACTGCTCGAGCATGGCATACATGGACAGGTATACGAGCCCCGCACACAAGCCCCAGAAAAACCCGTGCACCAAGGTCGGCAAAAGGTACAGCTTGCGACCGTGCGTAATCGTCCCGCGCGGCCACCAGTACGCATAGCCCCAGATCGCGACCAGCCAGCAGGCGGCGATCAGCAGCAGCCAGCCCGTGTCCTGCAAACGCTCCGGGGCAATCAGGGGCTGCTCCAGCACATAGCCCAGTGCACCGGTGATCCAGCTGATCAGCAGCACAAACACGTAATAAACCCAGGCGCGTATCCAGGCGAGTTTTGGGCTGTGCCGCTGCGGATCATGTTTCGCGCGCTCACTGAAAAACAGGGCGCCGATGCCTATACCCGCGATGATGATGCCGAGCACCACCCACTTTAGCCACGCAGGTCCGCCGAAGGCGGCGCCTGCAAAATAATGCGTTGCCGACATTTCTGTTTAGCCCCCTTGAACGACGATTGCGGCGCGCGAAACTGTGCTAATTAACTTAGTGCTTAATTCAGCCAGGCCAGCACGGCGCCGATCAATGCGCCGAGCATGAGTACCGTCTGGGCCAGGTTACCCACCATGAATCCCCGGCCGCGTTTCGCAGGATCCCGCACGTAATCAACGCAATACATCCAGCGACCGATCAGAAACACAATGCCGAGACCGGCGGCCACGAGCGGTTGTACATACCAGCCGAACAGCCACATGACGGGCAGAACAACGATCAGTTGCTCGAGCGTGTTCTGGTGAACGCGGAAATACCGCTCAAAGACCTCGTCGCCGGTGACTGCCGGCGCCATAACTTTCCGCTGCACGCGCGCTTTGCCGACGAGGATGGCAAATACGAAGAACTGGATGAGCAACAACACCGTCGCGACAGCGACGGGTTCCATTCCCTGCAAAGACATGAGACGACCCCCTTAGTGCTTATTTACCACGAGGCGCCGGGTGGCACAGCAACTATAACCGATTGGAATAATTGCGGAACCCGTTCTGCGGATCGCGACAAATCTAGTTGGTAAGCTCGTTGATCGGCACAGACTCTTTAATGCCCGCTTCCTTGATCGAGTTCACTACGCTGACCAGCGTCTCCGCGCGGGATTTTGAATGCGCGAGCACCGAAACCGTCGCTTTCGGATTTTCTGCTTTCGCGCGGACGATCTGGGCAGCAACGGCGCGCTTGTCAACGCTCAGACCGTTGATTTCGATTTCGTCATTGGACCGGATAACGACCGTGACTGACTTGTTGTCGGTCGTAGCGAGCTCCTGGGCGGGCGGCGTATTCACATCGAGCGCAAGTTCTTTTACGAACGATGCAGTCACGATGAAGAAGATCAACATGATGAATACCACGTCCAGCATCGGCGTCAGATCGATCTCCGCCTGATCTTCCTGCGCTAGCATCTGGCTGACTTCGTCGATACGGCTCATTCTTCGTCCTCGTTATATTTATTACGCTGCCTGTCGCGCTGCCCCTGGTGTGCCGGCCGGATACCTGAAACAGCTCCGGCAGGACGGCTATTCTGCTTGAAGCGGCCGGACAAACCAAGCGGCAGGAGCCTTTCAGGTACGCGGCCGCCCGGCAAACAGCAGCCATGCGGACAACCCGCCCAGCCCCCAGCCCAGCCAATCCGGACCGATCGGCTGCACGAGGCACACGCCCGCCGCGACGAGCGACAATACCCCTGTAAAAGCCAGGTAACGCTGGCGGACGCGCTGCAACATGGCGAAGTTATCCGCGGCGGAAAGCCGGGATTCCGGGCCGTTGTCCTCGTTATCCAGGCGCTCCAGGACCTTGCGCGCGACGCCGGGCATCCGCTCCAGCATGTAGCGGATTTCCGGCAATTCGCGCCGTATCCGGCGCAGCACCGCGCGCGGACCGCTGCGTTCTTCCATCCACTCGCGCAGCACCGGCTGGCCGGTCTGCCACAGATCGAGCTCCGGGTAGAGCTGCCGGCCGAGGCCTTCGATATTGAGCAGGGTCTTCTGCAGAAGCACCAGCTGCGGCTGGATCTCCATATTAAAAGAGCGTGCAATGCTGAAGAGCCTTACCAGGACCTGGCCAAAGGAAATATCTTTCAGCGGTTTGTTAAAAATCGGCTCGCACACGGTCCGTATAGCGGACTCCAGTTCGTCCACGCGCGTACCCGCCGGGACCCACCCGGAATCCACGTGCAGCCGTGCCACCCGATGGTAGTCGCGATCGAAAAACGCGAGAAAATTCTCGGCGAGGTAACGACGGTCCTTGTCATCGAGTGTGCCGACGATGCCGAAATCCACCGCCGCATAGAGAGGGTTCGCAGGATCGGTTACATCGACGAATATGTTACCGGGGTGCATGTCGGCATGAAAAAAGTTGTGGCGGAACACCTGGGTGAAGAAGATCTCCACGCCATTCGCCGCGAGTTTGGGGATGTTGGTGCCGGCGCGCCGCAGCGTCTGCATGTCACTGATGGGTACGCCCTTAATACGCTCCATGACCATGACATTGGTGCGGCAATAGTCCCAGTAGACATCGGGGACATACAGTTGATCGGAACCGAGAAAATTGCGTCGCAACTGCGAGGCATTGGCCGCTTCCCGCATCAGGTCGAGTTCGTTCAGGATGGTCTTCTCGTATTCCGCAACGACTTCAACGGGTCGCAGGCGGCGCGCGTCTTTCCAGTAACGCTGCGCCAGCCCGGCAAGTGCATACATCACTTCCAGATCGCGCTCGATCTCATGGCGCACGCCCGGCCGGAGCAATTTGACGACCACATCCTCGCCGCTGTGCAGCCGCGCCGCGTGCACCTGCGCGATTGACGCCGCCGCAAGCGCCGTGGAATCGAATTCGGCGAACACTTCGCTCGCCGGCCGGCCGTAAATCGACTGAATCTGGGCCAGCGCCTCGGCGGCGGAAAACGGCGGCATCCGGTCCTGCAACTTGGCCAGTTCCTCGCCGACATCGTCGGGCAGAATATCCTGACGCGTGGACACCGATTGACCGAACTTGACCCAGATCGGCCCGAGTTCCTGCAGTGCTTCACGGATGCGGACCGCGCGCGATGCACCCGATCTGCGCTGGCCCCACGTCCAGGGCGAGATATAAAACAGGAACCGCGCGGGACGCAGCAGGTGCGTGGACACGATCAGCTCATCCAGTCCGTGCCGCACCAGCACGCGCTGAATGACGAGTAACCTGAGCAGCAGTCGCAAGCGCATGGACATCCCGTTCAGCCGCGGCCGTTCGGGTCGCGCAGCAACCGGAGCCGGGCTTCGCAGCGATCGACGGCAACCGCGAGCTCATCGACCTCGCGACAGAATTGGTCGAGTTCGGCAGCCGCCGCCAGGTCACGACGCTCTTCGGTGAGATATTCCGCGAGACTGCGGCCCAGCGAGTGACGGGCACGCCCGGCCCAATCGCCAAAACCGCGCACCGCCCGACCCACTTCATGCGCGATGACGTCACCGGTCAACCGCGACAACTCCTCTTCCCAGTCGGGCCGGACTATATCAAGCAGCGCGCGAAAATCCGTTGCGACATCCGCGTTGCCACTGATCTGCACCGCGCCTTCGCGTATCACTGCCTCCGGATCGTCGCCCGCAAGCCGCGCCAGGTTGAGCGGACTGCCGCGCAACACTGCGTCGGGTGCTGCCGGGCTGCCGGCAGTGCAGAGCAGTTTGCCCTCGGCCACGCTGAAATACAGGTCAAGCGCCGCAACACCTGTCACGACCGCCATGCTGCGACCCTCGAGACGCTGGCACAGCGCCGCTGCAGTGCTCGAGTGTGAAACACCGCGATCGAGAAACCGTTGCAGGGGACTGGCCAACAGCGCCGAGATTGAACTGGAAATAGTCAATGAGCTAACCCTGAAATCCGCAACTAATAGCGATAGCCGACATGCAGCGCGACGATACCGCCGGTGAGATTGTAATACCGGCAGTCTTCCAGACCGGCCGCCGCCATCATGCCCCTGAGTGTTTCCTGGTCGGGGTGCATGCGGATCGACTCAGCCAGGTATCGGTAGCTGGCAGCGTCACCGGCAACCAGTTTGCCGAGCGCGGGCAGCACCTTGAACGAGTAGGCGTTATACAGCGGCTCCAGCCATTTGAGTACGGGCTTCGAAAACTCGAGCACCAGCACCCGGCCGCCCGGCTTCAGTAGTCGCGCCATTTCATTCAGCGCCGCCTGTTTGTCCGTTACGTTGCGCAGACCGAAACCGATGGTGACGCAATTCATCGTCGCATCGGCAAACGGCAGGTGCTCGGCGTTCGCCTGCAACGATGTCACATTGGCGGCAAGACCCTTGTCGAGCAGCCTGTCGCTGCCCTCTGCCAGCATCGCCGCATTGATGTCGGTGTGAAATACATGGCCAGTCTTGCCGACCTGGCGCGCCATGCCCGCGGTCAGATCGCCCGTGCCGCCCGCCACATCGAGCGCCGTATCGCCCGGTCGCAGGCCGGTCCGCGCCAGTGTGAATGCCTTCCACGCACGGTGCGCACCCAGCGACATGAGATCGTTCATCAGGTCGTACTTCGGCGCGACGGAATCAAAAACCTCCCGGACACGACCCGCTTTCGCGGCGGTCTTCACCGTCTCGTAGCCAAAGTGGGTGGTGTCGTTATCGGCCTGCATGTTGCTGTTGTCGTTATGCGCTGCTGGACGGGCAGTGTAACGAGAAACGGGCCTCGACCCCAAGCATTCACTGGCGGATTCCGCTCATCACGACGGATAGCTGCGCGGGGGCAGACCCGCATTCGCCTGGTCACCGCGCAGGCGGGCGCGGAGGATCACGTCCCGGCGCGAGTTTCCGTGCCTGAGCGCTGCGAACTGATCCGGAGCGCGAGCCCGGCTGCCAGCTGCAACTGATGCGTCCGCTCGCAGGCGCCACCGACGCTTAAGCTAGAGAATGTAGCGACTGAGATCCTCATCCTTGGCAAGCTCCGCCAGCTGCGAATCCACATACGCCGCATCGATATTGACGTCCTGCCCGCTCCGGTCGGCAGCTGCAAAAGAGATCTCTTCCAGCAAACGTTCCAGCACCGTGTGCAGCCGGCGTGCGCCGATGTTTTCGGTCTGCTCGTTCACACGAAAGGCGATTTCGGCAAGGCGCGCAACGCCATCGGCTGTGAATCGCAACGTCAAACCCTCGGTACCCATTAAGGCCGTGTACTGCTCGGTCAGCGATGCGTCCGGTTCGGTGAGGATGCGCACGAAATCATCGCTGGTCAGCGCGTCGAGCTCCACGCGAATCGGGAAACGTCCCTGCAGTTCAGGGATCAGGTCGGAAGGTTTCGCGACATTGAACGCACCCGAAGCAATGAACAGGATGTGGTCCGTTTTCACCATGCCGTACTTGGTGTTGACGGTGCAGCCCTCGACCAGCGGCAGGAGGTCGCGCTGCACGCCCTCGCGCGACACGTCGGCGCCGAGCGCTTCGGCCCGGCGCGCCACCTTGTCGATCTCGTCGATGAACACGATGCCGTTCTGCTCGGCAGCCTGGCGCGCCGCGAGCTTGATTTCATCTTCGTTGATTAACTTCGCGGCCTCCTCCTCGATCAGCAATCGCAGCGCTTCTTTGACTTTGACCTTGCGCGTGTGCGTGCGGCCGCTGCCCATGCTCTGAAACAGGCCCTGGAGCTGACTGGTCATTTCTTCCATGCCGGGCGGCGCCATGATTTCCACGCCCATGGCCGGAGCCTGCAGATCGATCTCGATCTCCTTCTCATCGAGCGCCCCTTCCCGCAGCATCTTCCGGAATTTTTGCCGGGTATCCGTCTCTGCAGCCCCGTCCGCATGGGCAGGCGGGGGCAGAATGATGTCCAGAACCCTGTCCTCGGCCGTGTCCTCGGCGCGATGACGCACTTTGGCCATTTCCGTTTCACGCGTCAGCTTGACGGCGACATCCATGAGGTCGCGGACGATACTGTCGACTTCCCGGCCGACGTAACCCACCTCGGTAAACTTGGTGGCTTCAACCTTGATGAACGGCGCTTTGGCCAGCCCCGCCAGCCGCCGCGCAATTTCGGTCTTGCCGACGCCGGTGGGGCCCATCATAAGAATGTTCTTGGGCGTGATTTCGTCGCGCAGGCCATCGCCAAGCTGCATGCGGCGCCAGCGATTGCGCAAGGCAATCGCCACCGCACGTTTGGCCTTTTCCTGCCCGACGATGTGTTTGTCGAGCTCCTGCACAATTTCCCTGGGCGTCATTTGTGACATCAATGAATTCCTGTCAGGCCGTTTTCTTGGCGGCCAGTTTCTCAACGAGAATATTCTGGTTGGTGTAAACGCAGATACCTGCAGCGATCTTGAGGGCCTCCGTGACGATGGCCTCAGCGCCCATATCCGTATTGTCGAGCAGCGCACGCGCAGCCGCCTGCGCAAAGGGACCGCCGGAACCGATCGCCATGAGATCGTCCTCGGGCTCGATAACATCACCGTTGCCCGAAATGATCAGCGATACCTCGGCGTCGGCAACACACAGCAGCGCTTCGAGCCGCCGCAAGCGGCGATCGGTGCGCCAGTCTTTCGCAAGCTCGATGGCAGCGCGCGTGAGATTGCCGAAGCGTTCCAGCTTGCCTTCGAACAGTTCGAATAGCGTGAAGGCATCCGCCGTGCCGCCGGCAAAACCTGCAACGACCCGGCCATTGGCCAGCTGCCGCACCTTGCGGGCATTGGCCTTCATGATGGTGTTGCCCATGCTTACCTGTCCGTCGCCGGCAATTGCGACGATGCCATTGCGCCGAACCGACACAATGGTTGTTCCGCGATATTGATCCAATGTCTGCTCCAATGATGCCGGTGTCCGGCACGCGTTGTTATTTCTTGGTCTGGCGGTGGGCCCGCGGGTGGGCCTGATCATATATCTTGGCAAGATGCTGGAAATCAAGGTGCGTGTACACCTGGGTCGTACTTATGTCGGCATGGCCAAGCATTTCCTGCACCCCCCGCAAATCGCTCGAAGACTCCAGCAGGTGCGTGGCAAAACTGTGGCGGAACAGGTGGGGATACACCCGTTTGGGCAACCCCGCTGCCCTGGCGCGCCGGCGCACCAGCGCCTGCACCGTGCGCGGACTGATGCGCCGTCCCTGCCGACCGACGAACAGTGCGTTCTCTTCTATATCGGCGAGGTTGGCGCGCTGCCGCTGCCAGTCGGCGACCGCAGTCATGGCCAGGCGGCCGACCGGCACGATGCGCTGCTTGCTGCCCTTGCCGGTGACCCGGACCGTTCCGTCGTCCGCGATATCGCCGCTGTTCAGTCCGACCAGTTCCGCCAGTCGCAGGCCGGATGAATAAAGCAGTTCCATGATGGCCCGGTCGCGCACATCGGCAAAGGTCTCGCCCCTGATATCGAGCAGCCGCGCCATCTGGTCCGGATCGAGCGCATCCGGCAACCGTTTCGGCGCTTTAGGCGCAATGACCCCGGCAACGGGATTGCTTTTGAGTACCCGCTCCCGAATCAGGTATTCCATGAAACTGCGCGCGCCGGACAAACGGCGCTGAATGCTGCGCGCACCTAATCCACCGGCGAAGCTGACGGCAGCGTAGCGCCGCAGGTTGTGAACCTTCAGATCCTGCCAGCGGGCGATGTCGTTGCCGGAACAATAAGTGTGCAGGCATACCAGGTCGCGTCGGTATGCGCTGATCGTGTGCGTTGAAAGATTACGCTCGCGTTGCAGGTGCGCGAGGAAATTCTCCGCAAGCTGCCACTCTTCGCTGTTCATGGTCTGTCACGCCCCGGCAATTCAGCGCAGGGCCAGTGCGCACCCCAGCAAATCGCCCAGCCGGGCCAGAAAATCCATGCTCTGCCCGGGATGGAAATACTCGGCATCACGGCTGCCGATCGCCAGCATGCCGGTGGCAGCGTTTTCACCCAGCGGGACGAGCGCAGCCGAGCCGATTTCATCGGTATCCGGGCCAAACAGAAAGGTTTTCTGACTGTCGCGAATCTTGCCGCAGCGGGGTTCTCCGCTTTGCAGGAAAGTCTTGAACGGCCCGAGCAATGGATCATTGCGATCAATCAGGCGCAAAAACCGCGTTTCATTGCGGCCAAACTCACCCTGCCGGCCAAATTCGTTGGCGGTATCGGTTTCGAACAACACCAGCACCGACTGCTCCGCATTGAAAGAACTGCGCAACAGCTCTTCGGCCACGCTGACGGCATGGGCGCGGCTGCCGGCTGCAAGCAAGCGCGTTGCCAGACCGTGCACTTTATTGGCCAGTTCATCGTTACTGCGCGCCACATCGAGCAGATCACGCAACTTGCGTTCGAGCTGCAGGTTTTTCTGCCGAAGACTCGCCACCTGTTTCTCAACCAGCGATACAGCGCCGCCCGGACGATGCGGAATGCGCAGGCTGGTCAGCAGATTCTGATGACGATCGAAGAAATCAGGGTGCGCCCGCAGATAGTTGGCCACCGCCTCCTCGCCAAGAGCGCCCGGCGTTTCCGAACCCGCTTCCGGTTTGTTCACGCTGCTCATACTTCTATAACCCCTTCAAAAGCCTTCACCGCTTCGCCGATCAGCCATACAGGCTCACCCGCGCCAGCCCACCTGACACGAAGCTCGCCACCGGGCAACTGCACCGTAACATCTGCGGCGAGCAATCCTGCCCTGCGCCCAACTGCCACCGCGGCGCAGGCCCCCGTTCCGCAAGCGCTGGTTTCACCGACACCGCGTTCAAAAACCCGCAGGCGAATGCGTTCGGGAGCAACAACCTGCATGAACCCGATGTTAGCACGGTTTGCAAAACGCTCATGACTCTCCAGCAGCGGCCCCAGCGTCGCAACCGGCGCGGTGCTCACATCTGCAACTTCGAGCACAGCGTGCGGATTGCCCATCGAGACAACCGCGAAATCCACCGCAGTGCTGTCGACAGGAAGATGGTAACGATGATCGCTCGAACTTAAACCGCCGGCATCGAAGGGCAGGCTCGCGGGATCGAAATCCGGTTCGCCCATATTGACCGCGATGCTGCCATCGGGCTGCAAACGCGCCTCGACGATTCCGCCCGGGTAGGCAAGTCGCCAGACCCGATCCGTGCTTTCGTCTTCACCGGCAATATAGCGGGCGATACAGCGCGCCCCGTTACCGCACTGCTCGACCTCGCCGCCATCGGAATTAAAAATGCGGTAGTAGATATCCGCGTCCGGGGTTTCATCGAGCCAGAGCAACTGATCGAAGCCGATGCCCGTGTGCCGGTTGGCGAGGCGCCTGATCAGTTCAGCAGGCAACTCCGCCGCACCGCGTACGACAACGAAATCGTTACCGAGGCCGTGCATCTTGGTAAATGGCAGTCGCATCACTGTTTCTCGAGAGGCCGGGCCCCTGGCAAATCATTAAGGTGCAAACCGGGCAGCTGTATAGGCCCGATGCATGTCTCCGGGCGCGCAGGCACGGAAAAAACGTTGCCTAGTATAGTGGCAGGTGCCCCGCACCGGGGCTTTTGGGGAGGACTTCGGCAGCTGCATTGCAAATATTTTGTTAAATGCGAAGATACCGCCCCGGCCAATAAGAACCTTAATATCCAGCCTGACGCGGGGAACTACTAAAAATGCGACACATCATGGTCCTGAACCCGAAAGGGGGGTGCGGCAAGAGCACCATCGCCACCAACCTGGCCAGCTACTTCGCGCTGCAGGGCGCCAGGGTAGCCCTGGCCGACTACGACTCACAGCGTTCGAGCCTCGACTGGCTGGACAGGCGACCGTCCGACCGGCCCGAGATCACGGGGATTGCCGGCTTCGATGAGGGCATGAAGCACGTCCCGCGCAATGCCGACGTCGTGGTAGTGGATGCGCCGGCGCGCGTGCACGGCAAAGAACTGACCGGCCTGCTGCATCACGCCGAAACCATCCTGGTACCCGTGCTGCCATCGACGATCGATATGCAGGCAACCGCGAAGTTCATCGACGAACTCAAGGCCACGCCCACTGCAAAAAACCGCAAGGTCAAGGTTGCCGTGCTCGCTAACCGGGTGCGCGAAGGCACCTTGATATTCGACGAGCTGGACGCCTTTCTGAATAACCTGAAAGTGCCGTACGTCGCGACCTTGCGCGAAGCGCAAAACTACATACGTGCCTATACGCGTGGCCTCGGTGTACACGAGCTGCCCGACTACCTGTCGTGGCCGGACCTGGCCGAATGGGGTCCCCTGATCGACTGGCTGGAAAGCCGCGGTTCGCGGCCCTAACGATTCCGGCGTTCAGGCTGAAGCGGCTCGCGAAAATTCACAGAGCGCCGAGGCTGAACACAGATCTCTAGCTGCCGTCCGTCGTGCGCGCGGCGAGGCGCAGAACGTCGCTGTTGCCATGGCTGATGAGCCGCAGCCCTTTCTGGAACGCATCAGAGGCAGCAGGCGCCTCGCCCATGCGCACCAGCAACTGGCCAAGCTCATTCCAGCTTTCCGGCGAGGGACGGATGCCGATACTGGATTCGAAATAGCTGCGCGCCTTGCCCCAGAGCTCGTTGCTCACGCACAGCCGTCCTGCAGTCAGCAGCAACACGGGGTCATCCGGACGATCCCGCAGCCAGCGTTCAGCCTGTCGTAACATCGCGACCGGATCGTCGCTCCTGATTTCGCCGTACAGCAAAACCAGTTCATCACTCCATTGCCGGTTGAGCTCCTTGCGCAAAATACGCGCGGCCTCGGCAAGCTGTCCTTCCCTTGCCAGCGCTTCTGCGCGGGCCCGCACAAGGCGCGGATTGCCGCGCATATTCCGTGGCAGGCTTTTCCACAACGCCTGTACCTGGTCGACCGATGTATCGGGATTGCCAAATAATGCGGCCCAGGTGCGCTCGTAGCTGCGATCGAGCGTTGCCTTGGCAACATGGCCGGACTTTGTGAGCTGCGGCAGCAATGTCTGCAGCTCTTTCCAGTCACCGCGGGCAAGGCAGAGTTCCGCCTTCAGCCGCAACGCCTCGGCATTGCGCGGCGAAGTTTGCAGTATCTGCTCAAGGGTGGCCCGCGCCGCTTCGGTTTCATCATTGGCAAGTTGTAATTCTGCCTGGGTCAGCAATACCGCAGACGTCGCTCGCGGATCCTGCTCACAGGCGAGCTTCAGCCAGTTGTCACGACGATCTGTATCACCCTGCGACTGCGCCGCGCGTGCGGCGGCGAGGTAATTCAGCACGGGGGTGTCGCTGTTGCTAACCCCGCGCGTCAGCAGCCGCTCGCCGCGCGCGAAGTTGCCTTCTGCCAGTTCTATATAGCCGCGCACCATGCGCTCACTGGCTTTACGACTGCGGCGCCGTGCCGCCATCGCACCTAACTGGCGCGGCGCTTGCCAGATACGCACCAGCGCGCGCACGCTGACATAGGCCAGCAGCAGGAACAACAGCAGTACAGGAACCGACATTTCGATGGCATAGCCACGAAAGTTGATCAGCACATAACCGTTATCCTGCAACAGGAAATTGGCGGCGAGCGCACCCAGAAACAGCGTCAGCAGTATTGCCAGGCCGGCCTTCATTTTGCATCGCCCGACGACGCCGTATCCGCGGCAGACAGGAGCAGCGTGAGCGCCCCCGAAATGTCGGGCAGCGGGCCCGGCAGTTCCGTCGCCTCCAACTCGGCTAACGCAGCGAGCGCTGCTGTCACGGCGGGCGCCTGCGGGTCGAAATACTGGCGCACCTGCGCGATCGCCTGCACAAGGGACTGGCGGAAAGTTTTTGCATCGTTGTCGGCGAGCGCGAGCCGGGCAAGCGTCAGTTCAGCCTGCAACCCTGCAATAATCAGGGCCCGTTCCTCTGCACCCAGCTGCGCCAGCGGCCGCGCACTCGTCTGCTTGACGCTGACGATACTGGTAAATACCGCCTTGATCGTCGTTACAAAACGATCCCATGGCGGGAGATCGGCCTGCGTTTCAGGGCTGCCAACGGCTGGCGCGAAACGCTCCGGCGCGCTGCTGCGGAAGGGCCAGCTATCCGCCTGGCTCGCAAGTGCCTGGAGACGCAATGCCATGCCGGCACGATCGACTTGCGGCAAGGCTTTTAACGCAGCGAGATCGGCAGTTAATTTTGCACGCACGGCTGTCAGCGCCGGGTCACCGGTATCGCGTAATTTGTCATCGGCAAACTGCAATGCGATTGCGGCTGTACGAGCATCTGCAGCAAGCGTGGCCTGCGTGTTGGCAACCTGCAGATAATACAAAGCCTCGGCTTTCAGCCACGCATTGCGCGTGCCGGCATCCGTGGCAGACAAGCTTTCGAGTTGCTGTTCACTCTGCTCAACGCGCGCTGTCAGTTCAGGCAGTGCGCCTAAACCGGCATCAAGCGAATCTGACAGGCCCTCAAGTTGCTGCTGCTGCCGTTCGCTGCTGGCCGCGAGCGTATCGAGCTGACGCGCCAGGCCGATGACGCGGCTGCCGTCCGCGCCGATGCGCGCCGGCAACTGCCGGAGTGCCTGTAATTGCCAGTTGGCCCAGCCCGCCGCGAGCAAGGCCAGAAACGCCAGCAGCAATGCAACGGTGCCGAGCCCCCGGCCAGCCGGGGAGGAAGCAGCAGCGGAACCAGGATCCTGCGTGTTTTCGACCTTGCTGGAGTCGCTCATGCCCGTTCCTGTCAGACCACAGATAAGGCCCATTCTGCCAAGTATTGGGCCGGGCATCCATGCGTATCTGCAGGGAGCAGACGAGTGAGGATCTGGCTACTGCTTCAGGCGCTGGCGCAGCGGCCCAAGATGGCGGCGGCTGACGGGCAGCGGCTCGGCCAGTCCGCGCAAGTGCACCGCATAGTGTCCGGCTTCGTCGTGCGTCAGCCGATCAATGGCGGCGATGCGCACCAGCGAATTACGGTGCGTGCGAACGAAAGCAGCCGAAAATTCAGCGCCGAGACTTTTCAGGGGTTCATCGATAAGCGATTCGCGCATCGCTCCCTCGGCGTTATGCAGAAGGCGTACGTATTTCTGATCAGCAACAAACGCGATGATACTGTCGACCGGAATCAAGCTGATGGTCCCGAACAGCGTAACCGGAATGTTCTGTCGGGCGCCAAGTTCCGGATTGTCACGGGTCAGCGCTTCGACCTGCATACGGCTGATGCGCGCCGCATGCTCCAGTGCGCGCAGCAGGCGGTCGCGCCGCACCGGTTTAAGCAGGTAACCCAGCGCGTGCGCATCGAAAGCGTTGACGGCATATTCATCGAATGCAGTGGTGAACACGACCGCCGGCGGCAAAGGTAAACGCGCCAGGTGCGCCGCCGTTTCGAGGCCGTCCATGCCGGGCATCCGGATATCGAGCAATACAACGTCGGGCAGTTGCTCCTGGCATTGCTGCAGCACTTCGACACCGTTCGCTGCTTCGCTCAGCACCGTCCAGCCGCCGGCATCCGCCAGCATATCGCGGAGCCGCGCGCGCGCCGGGGCCTCGTCGTCGGCAATCAGTACCGTGTGCATCCCGTTGCGCATCATGCCGCCAGCGGAAACCCGACCCGCACTCTGAAGGTATGGTCAAGCTGTTCGATCTCGAATAACCCGCGGTCACCGTAGGCAAGCTGTATACGCTGGCGGATGTTATCGAGCGCCAGCTGATGGCCTTCGGTTTTGC
>Ga0316195_10000412_pt1 | contig 16899 bp, 9 predicted proteins | sample Phised1_MG_FD_204937 | JGI IMG/M metagenome (GOLD analysis project Ga0316195, IMG submission 204937) | Coastal sediment microbial communities from Maine, United States - Phippsburg sediment 1 | ecosystem: Environmental > Aquatic > Marine > Coastal > Sediment | place: USA: Maine | collected...
ACGCAATGCCAGTGATCCGCGCGCAGCTGCTGAGGGCATTCAGCAGACCATTGCTGCAATATTCCCCTGATTCGCGCTTAGTGCGCCGCGACGGCCTGGCCCGTGCCGGCGGGAATTGCCGCGGATTGCTTGCGCAGCTCGGGCTCGAGTGTTGTCCACACCGTTTCAAGCAGCAGAGGCTGCGCTTCGGCGGTCGGATGCAGTCCATCCGCCTGCAATAGCGATGGATTCAGCGCAATGCCATCCAGGAAAAACGGTATCAGCGGCACATCGAATTTCCTGGCCAGCGCGGGAAAAGCGGCCGCAAAGCTCTTTGTATATTCGTCACCGTAATTGGGCGGCATCAGCATCCCGGCCAGCACGACTCGCGCACCCCCGGCTTTTGCCGTGCGGATCATCTCCGCCAGATTTTGCTGCATCACTTCGACCGGAAGACCTCGAAGCCCGTCGTTGGCGCCAAGTTCGATGATGACTATCTCAGGTTGATGTAGGTCTATTGCACGCGGCAGCCTGCGCAGTCCATTACCGGTCGTATCGCCGCTAATACTGGCATTCACCATCCGATAACCGTACCCTTTAGAGTCAAGCCGCGCCTGCATTAGCGCAACCCAGGTATCTTCGAGGTTCAGACCAAAGCCGGCACTCAGGCTATCGCCCACAACCAGGATATTGGCGCGTGAATCAGCAAACGCTGTCGGAGCGAATACACTCACGCACGTTAATAACAACATTAGCTGGAAAAATTTTTTACGCATGTCCAGAGAAATAGTTTTATCCACTCAGCAACTCGGCAAACAGGTTAGCAGCCCCGAGGGTCCCCTGACTATCCTGGAGGATATCAACCTCGAAATTTTCGCGGCTGAATCCGTTGCGCTCGTCGGGCCATCAGGCGCCGGCAAGACCACCTTGCTTGCGCTGCTCGCAGGCTTGGACAATCCCACCAGTGGCCGAGTTCGCCTGTGCGGCGAACAACTTGAAACCCTTGATGAAGACGGGCGCGCGCTGGTGCGCGGTACTAACGTCGGTTTCGTATTTCAGTCCTTTCATTTGGTGCCGTCCCTGACTGCGCTGGAGAACGTTATGTTGCCTCTGGAACTGCGCGACGAGAAAATGGCAGCCGTCCGGGCCCTTGAAGCGCTCGAGAGTGTGGGCCTTACGGCCCGCAAGAGTCACTATCCGCGCCAGCTTTCAGGTGGCGAGAAACAGCGTGTGGCAATAGCACGTGCATTCGTTAACAAACCCGCTGTTCTGTTTGCGGATGAACCCACGGGCAACCTTGATACCGCCAGCGGTGAGCGAATCAGCGGGTTGTTGTTCGATCTGAACCGCCAGTCGCGTACAACCCTTGTTCTCGTAACCCATGACAAGACGCTCGCCGCGCGGTGCGACCGCATTATCGAAATGGATGCTGGCAAACTCGTGAACGGAACGGCCCGATCGTGATATTGAAAGCCGGAAAAATCTCATGATAAGCATCAGTGCCCGGTTTGCACTGCGGAACCTGCTGCGGGATTTCAGGGCGGGCGAGCTTACGGTTCTGCTGATCGCCGTTGTGCTTGCCGTAACGGCGATGACCGCCGTCGGATTTTTCACTGACCGTGTCGCCCGCGCCGTGCAGGCACAGGCAGCCGAAACACTGGCGGCGGATCTGGTGATCCGCTCGCCTGCAGCGATCGATGAGCGTTTCCTGCTCCGGGGACAGCAGGCCGGTTTGCAGACCGCTCAGGCATTTGGCTTTCCGACCGTGGCGATCGGCAAAGAGGACAGCCGCAGCCTGTCAGTCGTAAACGCTGTCAGCGAAGGCTACCCGCTGCGGGGCAAGGTACTGGTCTCGGACAGCATGTTTGCCGGCAGCTACGAAGCTTCGAGCGTGCCGGAGCCGGGCACGGCATGGGCCGAGCCCGGTCTCATGGCGCGTCTCGGTCTCGATATCGGCGACACCGTGCGGCTGGGTTCTGCGGCGTTTCGCCTGACAAAGGTACTGGATTTCCGTCCCGATCAGAGTTTCGGCTTTCTCAGTCTGGCGCCTTCGATACTCGTCAACCTGAGCGACGTCCCTTCGATGGATGTCGTACGAACGGGTAGCCGCGTAACTTACCGGCAGATGTTTGCGGGCACTCCCGAGATGATTGCGGGATTCAGGCAGGCAATCGAAGCTGACCTCAGCGACGACGAACAATTGAGCACCATAGAGGATGCCGGCGAACAGATCGTCGCCGCCATCGATCGCGCAAAGCGTTTTCTCACGCTGGCATCACTGGTGACGGTGATACTGGCTGCGGTTGCAACGGCGATGGCCGCACGTCGCTATGCCATGCGACACATGGATACGGTTGCGCTGATAAAAAGTCTGGGCGCAACCCAGGGATTTATCCAGTTCACCACGTTGTTGCAGTTAATGATCATCGTCCTTGGCACCGCGATTGCGGGTACGTTGCTTGGCTATATTGCGCAATATGCTCTGGCAGCAGCGGTCGCGAGCCTCACGCCCTTTGTCCTGCCTGCCGCCTCCATGCAGGCAGCCATACTCGGGCTCGTGACGGCTGCAACCATCACGATCGGTTTTGCTTTACCGCATCTGCTGCAGTTGCGGACGACGCCACCCTTGCGGGTGCTGCGACGGGACGCACGCCCCCGCCCGTTGCACGCCGGCGTAATTTACGCGATTGCGATGCTGGCGCTGGCCGCGATGATCTGGTCCATCGTGCGGGAACTGCAGCTTTTGTTATGGATTCTTGCGGGCCTGTCCGGACTCGCAATAGTGTCCTTGCTCGCCGGCTGGCTGGTAGTAAGGGTTTTCACCCGCTTCCGCGGAGTCGGTGGCGTAGCATGGCGTTACGGACTGGCCAACATTGCCCGTCGCGGCAGCGAGAGTGTGGTGCAGATTGTGGCCTTCGGCCTGGGGCTGATGGTTTTGTTGCTGCTGACGATCGTTCGCAACGACATCCTCGAGGACTGGCGCGGCAGCCTGCCGGCGGATGCGCCCAATTACTTTATTTTTAATATCGAGCCTGAGGACTGGGGCGGTATCAGCGCGCTGTTCAAGTCCGAGCTGGGCCGTAGCCCTGATTTCCTGCCCCTGATTCGCGGCCGACTAAGCGCAGTCAAGGGCGTGCCGATTGCAGATTACAAATTTCCGTCCATACAGGGTCAGAATTTCGTGCAGCGGGAAGCGAATTTGACCTGGTCTGCCGATCTTCCCGAGAGTAACCGTGTCACCCAGGGTGAATGGTGGCCGGCCGGCTACAAGGGTCCGATGCAGGTTTCACTCGAAGAGAAATTTGCGGCTAACATCGGCGTAACGATCGGCGATGAACTGGAATTTTCGGTGGGCGGCGAAACCGTTTCTGCCACGGTAGCCAGCTTGCGCTACGTGGCCTGGGATTCGCTGAAGCCAAACTTCTTCCTGATTTTCTCGCCTGGTGATGTAAGTAATCTGCCGCAAACCTATTTGAGCAGTCTCAACATCCCTGATGACAAGGGCGACGTGCTCAAGAAATTACTGAATAAATACCCCGGCATTACCTTGCTCGATCTCGAGATCACACTGGCGCAGGTCCGCGATATTATCGACAAGGCCGCCGCCGCTGTTCAGTACGTGTTTGCCTTTACTTTGCTGGCAGGCATTGTTGTATTGCTTGCCGCGATACAGATAACCAGTGATGAGCGGCGTTTTGAAAGCGCCATTCTGCATACGCTCGGCGCACGTCGCAGCCAGATTTTGCAAAGCATTGCGGCGGAGTTTGTAGCGCTTGGCGCGCTTGCCGGGTTTCTTGCGGCACTGGGTGCCAGCATTGTCAGTTACGGGCTGGCCGAGTTTGTTTTCGATCTTTCGTACCGCATCGATCCGGTTTTATGGCTGGTCGGGCTCGTGACGGGCGCAGTGATTGTCGGTGCAACGGGCACGCTGGCGACGAGAAGGGCGGTGACCGAACCCCCCGTGCGCGTGTTGCGCAATGCGTAGGGCTAACTGATGCGAGCCGATATCAGCTAGCAAACGCGATTGCGCTCCTTGCCGGCCGCAAATGCCACGATATTTGCAACGATTTCATCCAGCGCGCGCTGCCTGGATTCACGGGCGCTCCAGGCAATGTGGGGCGTCAAAATCAGGTTGGGCAAATCGGCAGTCAGCAAAATGTCGTCATCGTCAGGTGGTTCACTGATCAGAACGTCGATTCCGGCACCGGCAATCTGGCCCTGCCTGAGTGCCGCAACCAGCGCCGCGGCATCAACGAGTCCGCCGCGGGCCGTATTGATAAGCAAGGCATCCGCGCGCATGCGCCGCAATGCATCTGCGTTGATCAGATTCCGGGTTTCAGGGGTAAGCGGGCAGTGCAGGCTGACGACGTGTGACTCTTCCAGCAGTTCATTGAGCGCCAGTCGCGGAGCGCTCTGGCCCGATGCGCCTGCGGGTTCACTAATGCGCCAGGGCAGGCGTGCCGCGATTACCCGCATACCGAAAGCTCGTGCGACCCCGGCAACTCCGCTCCCAAGCGCTCCCAGCCCGATGATTCCGAGGGTCTTGCCGTGCAATTCGCTTATCGGCGGCTCGAACAGACAGAACTGCCGGCTTGCCTGCCAGGCACCTTTGCGCAGTGCGTCCCGATGAACGGGCAGATGCTGCGTTAGTGCAAGCAGCAGCGCAAACACATGCTGCACAACTGAATGAGTGCAGTAGTCGCGCAGATTACTAACTGCGATATCAAGCTCACGCGCCGCATCCATATCGACATTGTCAGTGCCTGTTGCGGCCAGGCATACGAGCCTGAGACCTGGCAATCCGCGCAGTGTTACAGCATCGAGACGTAGCTTGTTGATGACTGCAACTTCGGCATTTGCCAGCCGCTCTGCGATTTGATGAGGTTCAGTATCAGGCCAAAGCTGAACCTCGCCCAACTTGCGGTGCAGGCCGGTTGTATCGAGGTCTGCGGGGTGCAGTGAATCGAAATCGAGAAACACGGTTCTCATCTGCTTTCTCCCGCCGGGGCATCAGCTTTCGCGATCGCACTCCCTGTTTCGATCTCCAGGCTCACTTTAACGGAGTCACCGTCTGTTTCCGTTGTAGCTTTGATCTCACCGGGTATTACCCGCGCGGCATCCAGTACACCGTTCTCTGTCATGTGCAGGATTACCGCAGATTGTCTGTCTGCGGCCACAGCCACTAGCTGCGGGTCGGCAATCTGTTGGACTGCTTCGAGACGGCGTCGTAACTCTGCTGAATAGGCGACTTCATCCAGTGTCGCCCGTTGCGAATCGGTTGCCGGCCGCTGAAACTGCTCACGCATGGCGTTGATATCCAGATCCGGAAGTTGCTCACCGGCCAGGCGCTCCAGCGCCTTCCGTGTGCGTGCAATCAATACATCCTCTTTATCGGCGCCTGAATCGTCGCCAAGCCGCTCGGCAAGCAGCGTTTCAACCGCCGTCGCTTGCAATGCTCCCGTATCCAGTGCCCTGTTGTATTCGCCCGGCACAGCCAGGACCAGTTGAGGCCGCTGGCCGAGTGCGATAGCGAGTTGATCAAGCTTCTCCTTTTCCGGTGCAAGAAGATCGGCGCGCCCCGGCGCAAATATCAGCTTATCCAGCTCGATATCCGGGCTGCCCGGCAGCAAGCCGGCCAGTAATTTGAAGGGCGCGGTTACAGCCTTGGTGATCAGGTTGGCAAATACCTGCAGCAGAACACTGCCAACACTGAAGTCCGGGTCCTCGAGATTGCCGCTTACATCGAGCTGCAGGTCTATAACGCCGTTGCTGTCGGTGAGCAGGCTCACCGCCAGGTCGAGCGGCAGGTCAAGCGCATCAGGATTTTCTACTTTTTCGCCCAGCTGGAATTTTTCCAGCACTACCTTGTTTTCGCCCTGTACGATGCCGTTGTCGAAGCGGTAATTCAGATCGAGATCCAGTTTGCCGGAGGCGATTTTGCGCCCCGCAAATTTCGCTGTGTAAGGCGATACTTTCGGCATGTCGATGTTGCGAAATGTGACATTGATATCTGCCAGCTGCGTCGGCGCCATTGCATTGAGGCCCCCGCCGACTTTTACGTATCCGTACTCACCAACGGTCCCTTCGAGCGCGACATCAGTGGCAGCAGCGCTGTCGGTTGCGAATGCCGACAGTGATCCGCCGAATTCGCGGATCGGCACCTGGAATGGCAGCGGCAGTGAATAGTCGCCGAATTCCATTGCGCCATTTGTAATCACAGTCCTTGCCACGCTCACGGCGAAAGCCTGGTCGTCTGCTGTTCCCTGTTCGGCTGAAGCCCCGTTTGCCGTTTGAGCTGCTTCCGGAGCCGGTTGCCCGGTGCTCGCAGCAGCAGGGGGCTGCTCTGCTGCTTCGCTGTTTGCGAGGCTTTGATAGTTGGTCGTGCCGTCCGCCGCGATGATTAACCGGACAAAAGGCTTCTGCAGGCTGATCTGCGAAATATCCAGCCGCCCGCCCGTTAACCGCAAGCGTGTTTGCTCAAGAGCCAGTTGGTCCCAGCCTATAAGCGGTACCTTTTCCCGTGTATCGCTTACCGCGAGGTTCGCGATGCCCAGATCACCTTCCACTGCAAGAACTTCATCGGCATTGGAGGCAAGCGTACCGGAGAAACCGAACCGTCCGTCACTGATAGCAATTTGCGCGATGGGGGACACCCATGGCTGCAAATCGGCTATCGCAATATCCGCAATTTTCAGCTCGGTTTCGAGCGCTATAGCCGGCAGTACGATGGAGCTGCCCTGCATCGTAAGGCTGCCGCGTTCACCGATTTGTGCCGACAGAGAAAATGGCCAACGGGACTCAGCGCGGTTGCTGATTTCGCTTACTGTCAGATCGAGTGAAGGAACCGAAAGGGTTCCCGGTTGTGCAAGAGAGAGATCTTCAAAATCAACGCGCATTCCGGCGATCCGCAGGGCTGCAACACTCACATCCCATTCGGGTTCATTGACCGCGGCTGTTTGTGGTGCGCTGCTGCCGGGCGGGGGTTCCGTTACCGGAGCATCTGGCGAAGCACTGTCGCTTGCCGAACCTGCAGTCGATGGATCTGCTGCTGTTGCAGGCGTTCCGGCTGAGCCACCGGGCTCCGGTGCACTGTTGGCCCCGGCAGGCGCCAGATACTCAAGATTAAGCATGCCATCCGGCTGCAGCCAGATAGCCAGCTCCGGTTTGTCGATCAGAATCTCGCCGATGCTCACTGCGCGCGCCGGCCACTCAACTCGTCCGTTGCTGATGCGAATTTCCGGGACACGCAGAATTTTCTTGTCGCCTTCCAGCGTCCGAATGTCAAGTTCGCGTGACGACACAGTCAGGTTATCAACGCTCGCGACGACATCCCCGGCTGGTGCGGCCTGCACACTGTAGTCGAGCGTTATGTCGAGGCAGCAATCCTGTACTCGAAACCGCAATTGATCTTTCAGGTATCGATATACAAGTGGCAGCGGCGACCCCGATATTTCGATCTTACCTGCTGATTTTAACGGCGACAGTTGCAGATCACCTTCCCATTTCAGGGTAGCGCCGGTTTCCGTGGTAACGCTCAACTTTTGCATACCGGATGCATCCGGCAGGGTGCTGAGATCGCGGATGTTGATATCGATGGGCCCAAGGCGCGTCTCGAAGGCGCTTTGTGAAAGTTCATCGCGGAAAGTTAAAGTGCCGTCGCTGAGGCCCAGGTTATCGACTATCAGGCGCGGTAAGCCTGAATCCTGGCTCTCCGCTTGCGGATCCGCCGGCGAAGAGGCTTCTATATCCGCCAGCATCCGCCCGACGTTGCTGTCGGCAAAAGCGTAGCGGATAAGGTTTATGTGCGGGCTCCGCAGTGATATCTCGCTGAATACAAGCGCCAGCTTTAGCGCACTGCGCAGTTCAAAATTAACCACGAGCTGCTCGAAGCCGGCAAGCTCCGATTTATCCGTGTCAGCAAGGGTGAAGCCGTCTATTTGCAATCGAAGCGTGAAGGGATTGAAGCGGACGTCCTGAACATCCGCCGTGCGCATGATGAAGCGCTGAGAAAGCTCACCCACATTGGCTTTTAACAACCAGGGGACCAGAAAAAAACCCGCCAGCGTATAGGCCAGTGCGATAGCAAGCAGCCAAAAGCGTTTGTTGCGCGGACTGCGCCACGCCTGCAGGTCAATTAAGTCCGACAGCTGCATAAGCCCGATTCCTGATCGGCAGACCTTCGGTTGCCGCAAGCTTTATTGAAATTCGGTGGCCGTAGTGTGTGGCCGCCCCTTATTGCTCTTTAGCCTACGGTAACGCTTTGCGAATAATTGCTCAACCGGGACGAACTAGCCTGACGTCTGCAGCCCGCGTGCAATCCCGTTTACGCTGGCAATCAGTGCCGTTTGCAGGGCCGCATCCGATCGATCACCGCTGCGCCAGCGGCGCAGCAATTCGACCTGCAGAAGGCTCATCGGGTCGACGTAAGGATTTCGCAAACGGATAGACCGTCGCAATGTAGTGCTGTTCTCGAGCAGTATTCTGCACTGGCGCAGGTCGAGTATCGCGCGAACGGTTCGTTTGTGCTCCGCTTCGATGCCGGGGAAGAAGCGCTGATGCAGGTCGCTTCCTGACAACAAAGAATACTGGCTGGCAATGCCCAGATCCGCTACGGCCACTGCCGTTTCGACGTCCATCACCAGACGGTTGAAGAAAGGCCAGCGATCGATCATGTCGCGTACGGTGGCGATGCCATGTTTCTGGATCGCAGCCTCCAGCCCTGCACCGAAGCCGTACCAGGTTGGCAGCACGAATCGGCTCTGCGCCCAGGCAAAGGACCACGGGATGTTGCGCCAGGCGATCTCATCCTCGATATTGGCAAGCGTATTGTGGCCCAGCCGCATGCGTTCGATAACGTCGATCGGCGTTACGAGTCTGAAATAGTTGTCGAAAGCGGCCTCATCCTGATCCAGATCTCCCAGCGCCTCGTTGCCACGTGCCGCGATGAGTTCCATAACAGCCTGCCATTCCCCCAGATCCGCCGGCGTTTCGTCGAGTTCCGCAGTCGCCATCACAACCGCATTGAAGGCCTTCTCGAGCGTGCGAAAGGCTATGCCCCTAACGCCGTAACGCTCATTGACCGACTCGCCATGCTCGGTTGCACGCAGGTGTCCACCCGCAATGCTGTCCAGCACGCCGCCCCGGCCGGAGAATGTTCCCCGGCCGTGGAACAGGGTGAAATCCACACCGGCATCGTTGAACAATTTACCTAACTGTCTGTGGGCCTGTTGCATGTTCCAGCGTGATGCGGCAACACCCCCATCGGTGCGCAATCCGGACGCGCTTAACATTACGATTTGCTGATTGTTCCGGCTTGCCAGATGGGCTTTATACATTTCGTTACCCAGCAAACTGCCGATCAATTTTGCCGAGTCCCTGAGTTCATCCCCGGTTTCGAATGCCGGCACGACATCGAGCGGCACGGCTCCCTCTGAATCATGCATGCCGGCCCAGCGGCCCAGCAGCAATGCCGCGAATACATCATCTATGCCTTTGCAATGCCTTACCAGGAAAGCACCGATCGCGCGCCGGCCGTATTTGCGACGGCAGAAAATAAGGGCCCGGAAAACGGACAGCAGGCGTTTTGCATTGTTGTCCGGTTCTACGACGGGGGAGTCATTGACGCGCAAAATTTGCTCAATGCGAGCAGCCCGTGCATCGGACGGCATAGCCAGCCAGTCCTTCTCACCAAGGCAATAGCCCACGGCCGTTTGCAAATCCCTGGCGCTGTAGCGGACATCGAGGCTCAGGAAGTGAAAGCCAAATGTTTCCGCACGCCTGATCAGACGCTCTACCGCAAACAATCCTGCATTGGCGCCCTTGCGCCGGGTAAGGCTTTTTGCGATCAGCTGCAGGTCATCAATAAACTGCTCAACTGTTTCGTAGGGAAATGCACGGTCATCATAGGTAGCCTGCAATCTCTGGCAAACAAGCCGCAACAGCATGCGGTAAGGCATGTTCCGGTAGCGCTGCAGCATGCTGCCGCGCACCTGCGGAAACTGCTTGCTGTATGCATCTATCCGCTCGTTTATGGCGCTGTCGACGTCGATCCTGCTGACGCTCTGGCTCAGCTTTTCCGCGAGTCCCCGACAGTCCTTATAGTAAAGATCCAGGATGAGCGAGCGCTGACGCGCCATGGTGTCACGAATCACCCGTGCCGAAATCTCCGGATTGGTCGATGCATCTCCGCCGATCCATGACGCAAAGCTCAACATGTTGGGAATTTTGAATCGTGCGTCAGCTGCGTAGGCGTCTTTCAGCGCAGCCTTCAATGCCTCGTAGAACGGAGGAATGACCCGGTAAATAACATCCGTCAGAAAGAACAGTGTGTGCTCCAGTTCGTCGAATATTGTCGTGCGCGTTGTCGGGCTTTCCTCGGTTTGCCAGATGGCCGTGATATCGGCACGGATGCTTTCGAAACAGGCCTGCACCTCGTGCGGCGTCAGTGCCGGATTCTGCATATCGACCATACGCCGGACGATGTTCTGATGCTTGCGCAGTATTGTGCGTCGCGTGGTCTCTGTCGGGTGTGGTGTGAACACCGGTTCTATATGAATCTGCTGCAATAGTTTCGCTGTTGCTGCTGCATCGAAACCCGCATCACGAAGTTCGAATACGGTGGTGTCCAGCGCGCGAGGCTGACGATTTTCAGTGTCTTTGAGATAGTCTCGACGGCGGCGGATTCTGTGCACCTGTTCCGCCGTATTCACGACCTGAAAATAGGTTGAGAACGCCCGCACGATATCCCGCGCTGCCGTCGCGCTCATGCGGCTCAGGAGCTTGTTGAGCCGCTCACCTGCCTCCGCATCGCCTTCACGGCGCGCGATCGCAAACTGGCGCGCTGACTCGACGGTTTTGTAAAGCGCCTCGCCACCCTGCTCGAGCAGTAATTCGCCCACCATGCTGCCAAGAGCGTGCACATCCGCGCGCAGCGCCGCATCCTTTCCGGAAAACCGGATGTTCTGGCGCTCGTCGGACGTACCAGGCGTGTCTAATGTTGTTGTTGGTTCAGTCATCGTGGCCACTTGGCTTTCGAACGCACTCCGGAAGGGCTCGTTGCTGTTCGGCATCTTAAGGCGCGCGCGCTCGTCAGGGAAGCGCACGGCTAAAAGCCCTGCTTCGGAAATCCTGCAAAAGCGGCATCATTTGCCACAGGCAGCCGCATGGCCGATCTGGCAGATTCACCGCTTCCTGCAGTCTCGCAGTATTGGGTAACTGGTTGATTATGGACAGTCTCACGGATTCTGAGCTGGCAGTCGCCGCTGCGCGTCTTGAAAGCAATAGCCAGCAATGGGAGCAGCGGTTCCGGAATTTGTTCAAGAACGGTTTTTTGCGCGTGCCGGCCGCCCCGGGAGCCGAGCTTACCTTGCAAATCCGCCCGGAATATTTCGCAGCCGATCCCGGCGTTGCCGTGGCACAGTGCCTTCGACATCTGCAGCCCGCGCTGCGTCGCGGTGGCATCGCCTGCATCGATTTGTCCGCACTACCGGCAGCAGAGTTCGCTGCCTGGTTGCAGGAAATTACGACGGTACCTGGAGTTGCGACCGATGCCGCCCCCATTGAAGGTCGCTTGTGCTTTTCCCTGTGCATCGACCATCCCTGCGTTAGCAAGTTTCTGCAATTGCGTGGATGTCGAACACTGGGTTATCCGCGATTAGCGTTGCGTTTCTCGCCGGACAGCATCCGACAAAACCGCTCGGCATGGCGCGCGATCGTTGCAACCAGCCATAACGATTGCCGGCTGCACCTGGTGCCGGGCACGGTGTCACCCGATTCGGAGAGCCGGCCTGAAAAGACCAGCTGCCGGTCCGTGATGCCGTTCAGCCTGTTTGAGACACAGCCGGGAGTCGCTCCGATCAATCTCGAGCTCGATGCAGGCTGTGCCAGACAGGGCGCCGGTTTCCGCACGCAACTTGCATACTGTATGCGCTTTGCAGACAACCTTATTGACTTGCAGCCGTGGCGATTGCCGATCCAGCACCTTGATGCGCTTCTCAACCGGCGGGTAAATATTCATATCGTTGGTATCGGCCAGATGATAGCCAAAGCCGGCGACGATCCTGCAGATTTCGCCACATTACGCGGACTCCAGCGCTGGCTTTGCATGGTGCGGCGCTGCCTTGCGAGAGCCTCGACTCGGCTTGCAGAGAAAAGAGGCGCATACCCGGCATTTGGTGCGCCGGAACTTTTGGCGGGCCTCGCGCCCCGCTATGGCATTGCGGAGGCAACCCGGCTCGTTCGTGCACGAAGTCTGCGACACAGATATGCGCTCGCGCTTTCGCCATTTTCATTCTTTCCAGACGAACTGCAAGACAATCAAGCCGATCTCTGGATAAATCTGCTGCCTGCGCTGGCGTGCGCCGATAAAATTACGATGTTTGGAGACCATCGGCGCACATCACTTCGTTTAGGGAGCTGGTCCCGGGTGCTGCAAATGGCGGGTGCAATGGCTTGAGGAAATAGTATTAACTGCCTGGCCAAGCGCTGTTAGAGTTAAGTGAGATTGCCTGGCTTTGATTATGGCCGGCGCCGGTTTGCCCATTTGCTGCTAGGAATTTCGTTTGCCACCGTTGCCCGATCCCCATGCCTTGGCCGTCATCCTGTTAACGGGCGTGACGCTGTATCTGTTTGCACGCGAGCAGATACCGATCGAAACCACCGGCCTGCTGGTGCTTGTGGTTTTGGTGCTGGGCTTTTTCGTTTTTGAATACCCGGGGATAGAAACCAAACAATTTCTTTATGCATTCGGCAACGAGGCGCTGGTAACAATATGCGCGTTGCTGGTCGTGAGTAAGGCAATGGAGGTTACCGGCGCGCTGCAGCCGCTTGCCAGGCTGATGGCGGCAGGCTGGCAGGAGCGGCCGATGCTGAGTCGACTGACTGTCCTTCTGGTTGGTGCGAGTGCCAGCGCGTTCCTCAATAACACGCCTATCGTCGTAATGATGCTGCCCATACTGGTCGCTATATGCCTGCGCAGCGGCGCCTCACCGGCCGGCGTGCTCATGCCGATGGGCCTGGCCACACTGCTTGGCGGCATGGCAACGACGATTGGCACGTCCACAAACCTGCTCGTTGTCGGCATAGCCGAAACTCAGGGTTTGCCCGAGTTCGGGATGTTTGATTTTTCGTTGCCGGTGATTGTGGCCGCAGTTCCGGGTCTGCTGTTTCTGTGGCTTGTCGCGCCCCGTCTTGTTCCTGAAAGACAGGCGCCGATGGCCGATGTTTCGCCGCGACTCTTCAAGGCCATGCTGCACATAAATGAAGACAGTTTTGCGAATGGCAAGATGCTCTCTGAAGTCCGCTCCAAGACAGGTAATCGCATGCGCATCGATCGCCTGCAGCGCGGTGAAAATCTGTTCGTCGCGCGCCTGCCGTCCATTGTTTTGCAGCAAGGTGATCGACTGTACGTTACCGATACCGTTGATCGTCTTAAGGAATTCGAGGAGGCACTTGGCGCTACTTTGTATAACGCCAGTGATACCGAGCATCCGGTCAGCGAAGATGTGCCGCTTGCCAGCGAAGGTCAGCAACTTGCAGAGGCTGTCGTGACGCGCGGTTCGCCGCTGCACCATCGCACGCTGCAGGTCAGCCGGTTCATTTCACAATACAATCTCGTGCCGTTGGCGATTCATCGCGCGCGCGCCATGGAAGATGTTGTAGGCAACCTTGAGACAACGCGCCTGCGCACAGGCGATGTGATTCTGGTGCAGGGTTCCGCCGATGCGATTGCAGAGTTGCGGACCAGCGGTTCGATGCTGGTTCTCGACGGCACCATAAACCTTCCGCACACGGCGCGCGCCAACCTCGCCCTCGCCATCATGCTGGGTGTGGTCGTGATGGCGGCCTTCGGCGTGCTGCCGATTTCAGTCAGTGCGCTTGGCGGCGCCCTGGTTATGTTGCTTACCGGTTGCCTGCGCTGGAAGGACGCCAGCGATGCAATCAACATACCGGTCATCATGATTATCGTCGCCAGTCTTTCGCTGGGTCTCGCAATGGAAAAAACAGGCGGAGCGGAGTACATCGCCCAGCTCTTTGTCGCAGCCACATCCGAGTTGCCCACGCCGATGATACTCAGCGGGCTTATTTTGCTGATTACGCTGCTGACCAATGTGGTATCAAACAACGCGGCCGCCGTTATCGGCACGCCCATAGCAATCAGCGTGGCATTTCAGTTGGGTGTTTCTCCTGAACCATTCGTCCTTGCAGTTATCTTTGGCGCCAACATGAGTTTCGCTACGCCGATCGGCTATCAAACCAATTTGCTGATCATGTCGGCGGGTGGTTACCGGTTTTCCGACTTCGTGCGAGTGGGTGTGCCGCTGACATTGATCATGTGGCTTACCTTCTCTTTAATACTTCCTGTCCTTTACGACCTGTAGCGGCTTGGCCTGCAGTTTGCAGGGCGCAAAGGTTCCCCTGCGCGGGTTAAAGGCCTTCCTCGGCAGATACTGTGCCAGTGGCCGCCCCGATAGACTGTCCCGATTTGATGGTAGAATACGCTGCAAAACAGCGAAGCTTTCCGTGGCTTTGCGCGCTAAATCGATGCCCTGGACAGCGGAGTGGGTGGTCGATTGCAGCAATCTTGAACAAAGCAGGCGTGCGACAAAATTAAATCGAGGCATGCATATACGGCTGAACCACAGCTAACGATCAGCCGGGTTGCGGGAACAGAGACTATGCTCAAACGCGATACCAGCTCGTCGCGACTGACCGTGTGGCTTGATGCCCGGGGTCCAATCTAGCCAGCGATTCTGCTGCAAGGGTTATCAGTTTGCCTCCAGTACCTAACATGCACGCGCTTGCCGTACTCCTGCTGACGGGAGTGGCGCTTTATCTGTTCGCGCGCGACCGGCTTCCGGTCGAGACGACAAGCCTGCTGGTGCTGGTCGCCATGGCGCTGGGCTTTTATCTGTTTCCCTATCCCGGTCTCGAGCCACAACAGATCCTGCGAGCTTTCGGCGACGAATCGCTGGTTACGATCTGTGCGCTGCTCATCGCCAGCCAGGCTGTCGAGGTGACGGGCGCGCTCCAGCCGCTTGCAAGAATCATGGCGTCCGGCTGGCAGGACAGCCCCCGTCGCAGCCTGCTGATCGTGCTCGTCGTTGGCGCCTTCGTAAGTGCGTTTCTTAACAATACCCCAATTGTTGTCATGACAATGCCGATACTGATTGCGGTATGTCTGCGAAATAACATGTCGCCTTCTACAGTCCTCATGCCGATGGGCTTCGCTGTCCGCATCGGCGGCATGTCTACCACTATTGGTACCTCTACAAATCTGCTGGCCGTAGGTATTGCCGCATCGCTGGGTGTGCCGAAAATAGAAATGTTTGACCTTACTTTTCCGATGCTGGTAGCCGGCATCCCCGGGATGCTTTTTCTGTGGCTCGTTGCGCCGCGTCTGGTGCCGGGCCGCAAGGCGCCCATGTCGGATGTGGCGCCCCGGCTTTTCAAGGCTCTGCTGTATGTGAATGCCGACAGCTATGCCAACGGCAAGACGCTCACGGAGGTAAGGTCCAGAACCGATAACCGCATGCGCATTGAACGGGTGCAGCGTGGCGAAAACCTCTTCGTCGCGCGACTCCCGTCAGTGGTGTTGCAGGTCGGCGACCGGCTGTACGTGACGGACACGGTTGAGAATCTCAAGGAATTCGAACAATTGCTCGGGGCAACTCTTTATAACGCGGGCGACACTGAGCACCGCGTCAGCGAAGACAGGCCGCTTTCCAGCGAAGGGCAACAACTCGCCGAAGCCGTTATCACCCGCAGCTCGCCCTTGCACAATCGTACGCTGGACGTCAGCCAGTTCGTGTCCAGGTACAACCTGATGCCTATGGCGATCCATCGATCACGCGGTATGGAAGATGTCGTGGGTGATCTCGAGACGACCCGCTTGCGGACGGGCGATGTGATTCTTGTGCAAGGTTCCGGCGATGCGATTGCGGAATTGCGCGCCAGTGGTGCGATGCTGGTGCTCGATGGCACCGTAGACCTTCCACATACGGCGCGCGCAAATCGTGCGCTCGGCATCATGCTGGCGATTGTCGGGCTTGCTGCGTTCGGAATTTTGCCTATTGTTGTCAGTGCAATCTCCGGTGTCCTGCTGCTGCTGCTCACCGGCTGCCTGCGCTGGCGCGATGTCGGCAAATCCTTACATGTACCTGTGATCATGATGATCGTTTCCAGCGTTGCGCTGGGGCTGGCGCTCGAGCGCACCGGTGCCGCCGAGTACGTCGCGCAGTTATTTGTTGCCGCCACGAATCAATGGTCTGTGCCGATGGTTCTGAGCGGGTTGATTATGCTCATAACGATTTTGACCAATGTGGTCTCCAACAATGCAGCCGCCGCAATCGGCACGCCTATCGCCATCAGCATCGCCTTTCAGCTGGGTGTTCCGCCGGAGCCGTTTGTATTTGCCGTCATTTTCGGCGCGAACATGAGTTTCGCGACACCGATCGGCTACCAGACGAACCTGCTGATCATGTCGGCGGGCGGTTATCGCTGGTCGGATTTTGCGCGGGTCGGTATCCCGTTGACCCTCATCATGTGGATCGCTATTTCGCTGATCCTGCCAGTGATGTACGACCTGTAGCCGTTTTGGCTGCAGCGGGTGGCGGGGCATGGCGGGCAATATTCTGAGTCGCTAAGCGACCCCTCAATTCGCGCGCCCGAATGCGCGCAAATTCCACTCAGACACGGCAACTCGTTCGGGTGAGTCACCCGCCATGCTCCGCCAGATCAGCGTCAGCTAAAAATTCCACCGGCTAGCAGTCCAACCACGGTTGCTCATCATCGTGGTGGAATCTGCGGCATAGCGGTTGCCGGGCAGGGGCTGTCGCGGAGCGGGTGTGGAGGCAAGCGCAGCAGGACAGCGGAGCGCAGCCGACTACACAGTGAGCGAGGCCATGGATGTCCGACCGAACG
>Ga0316195_10000413_pt1 | contig 16897 bp, 12 predicted proteins | sample Phised1_MG_FD_204937 | JGI IMG/M metagenome (GOLD analysis project Ga0316195, IMG submission 204937) | Coastal sediment microbial communities from Maine, United States - Phippsburg sediment 1 | ecosystem: Environmental > Aquatic > Marine > Coastal > Sediment | place: USA: Maine | collected...
CGATCAGGGCAATAGTCGCCCGATAGGTTTTTTCAGGGCTGGTATAAACCCATTCCGGCTGAGTGCGAATCGGCAGGCCCGTGCAGGGGCAGATGGGAGGAAACATCTCCGGGACAGCCGGAACGACAGTTTTATCGAACCGGCTCATCACGGCCTCCAGGTCGGTTCGGGAACGTCGGGATCCGTCCATGTCAGCCAGTCTTTAAGCGTAGGGGTGTGCCCTTTGAGGCCGGCTTTGGCACGCATCCGCTGACAATGGTTCTCGATGGTGCGGTGGGAAAGACCCAAATTGGTTGCCATCTCACGCGGAGTTTGCCCGGTGGTGAACAGATAAGCGATCATGCATTCCCGTGCTGTGAACGGCGTTTGTAATCGCTTGGATTCACCTGTAAGGGATGTCCCGATGCAACCGATCACATCTCTCAGCAGACGAATCAGAGTCCCCTGGCGTGGCGTCATGGGGGTACCGGCAAGTCCGTCCACCAGCGGTCGAAGGAGCGCATTGAAGCGGTCTTTGATAAGCACTTCCAGTCGCTGGCGTTCCTCCTGCCGGGCGGTCAGCAAAATATTCAAGGCGGTATGGGTTTCATTGAGAATGGCCTGTTTTTCGGTCAGTTCATTTTCCCGCCGTTCCAGGTTTTCGCGGGCCTCGCGATGGCGCTGGAGAATGGCCTGCATATCGTCCCGCAGCAGCGCCAAAGCATCATAGACCGGACGAAAAGGGTGATGTAAGGGCACCGCCTGGTAGATCGGTGCAAAACCATATGATTCAAGGTTGATGCTCCCCACATAGTCAAGCAACTCAGCGGCAAATTCGGCGAGTGGTTCGGCCGTTCGATCGCCATGACCTTCATCGGTGGCCTCATCTTCGCTGAAGATTCTTTCGGATGCCGCGTTCCTCGTGCCGGCCTGGGCCGCCATTCGCCTGGATCGCGCATGGGCAATGGCCACCGCCTCCTCATAATCCCTGGCAACCACCAGATCAAAAGGGAAAACGCCAAATCGCTGGCTCAGCCCAAGTCCCAGGCGGAAAATTTTCGACGCCCCATAGACAATATAGGCTAGCATTCGCGGCTGTTGGCGCAAGGTCCGGATAATGAAACGGCGGGCATTTAAAGATGCCCCCGTGACGGACGAATAATCATCAATGGCGATAAACGGCGCTTCCTCCGGCAGCATGGCCAAAAGGACATCCTCAACGAGCGCCATTCCCTGGCGGGCATGCCGGAGAAGCACATGACCCTGTGGTTGCAGCCATGCAATCCGATCACCGATAAAACTGACCCGCAGCCGGTAATCGCCCCCGGGACTGACATAATTCCAACTGGCATCACTATAAATCGGCAGGCCGGTAACCGGGCAGTGTCTTGGCAGAGGCGAGTTGACGCGCAACGTTGCGGCGGATCGGATCATGCGTCGGACACCCTTTGCGGGACCCGCCCATCAAGTGAAAAATGCGGCAAGGATCCATTCATTCTGTTGCAGCCAATCCTTCCTGTTCATATCGCCACACAGCCGTTGAATGCATAACCGGCCGTGAAAACCCCTTGGCACGTGGGCTCTTATTATGATGCGGCTCGAAATCCTCAATGCTTATCTATAAATGCCTCTTTTCCACGACAGATGGTCTTGCCACAGCCTCAGGCGTGACGTTTTTCAGCACCCTTCCAGATAGCCTCTTCTTTTCAGGCCTTCTTTACTTCCGTTCAGGCCGGTCCCTTAAAGGGTTGCGATCTGACCTCTTCAAACGCCATCACCCGCCCCCCCTTAGCACGGGCAAATTCCCGCGCCTGGGCGTGGCGGTCAAACGCAATGGCTTCCGCCCCCATCGGGCCCATGGTGCCTGAATCGATAACGTAATAGGCGGTCCGCCCGCTGATCCATCGCCCGGATACAAAATCGACGACCCAGATCATACCGGGTCGCCCCGTATGTAAAGGGTCGTTCTTAAGATCGGTCAACCAGGTAAACAGGCAATGGGTCGAGCAGAAATGGTCGACACGGGCGTCACCATAGGATACCTGGCTGCAATGACGCGGATAACGCGCGGGATACATGCGGCAGACCACACACTCGTCCTTCAAATCGATCGGCGGTACAATTTTCCCTGTGGCAAGACGCTTGCGGCCAATCATGGCGTTTTCTTTCTCAAGCGCCTTGCGGGCCAGTTGATAGGTCGTCCCGTAATCGGCGACCTCGCCGCCGCAGGCGCGCGCAAAATCTTCAGCGGCGGGCCGGATGGGGAAGGCCGCTTTGCTCAGCATGGTCATGGTGCCGCTGGCGGATGAGCCAACCACGTACCAGGCCGCCATCGCAGACACCATGCCGCGCGGCTGAAGAAACAGGGCCGTCTGAACGTCCTGCGGGGTCTGGTCGGATTTCACAGCCATGTCCGCCAGGCAGTGGAAGGAACAGGCCTCGCGCATGCCGTCATCCAGGCGGAAGGTCTTCCAGGTGCGTGCCCACATGGATTGCATCATGCCGCAGTTGGGACATCGACGCTGCAAAGCCAGGTCGGGAGGCGACAGTGGATGGGCAACCCGGCAATCCGTATCCGCCGCCAGCGACCAGGGAAAAACAAGTGACGCCATCGTTAAACAAGTGACCTCGGTGATAAATTGCCGCCGATTCATCCCATCCATCCGCTTCTCCCTTCGTTCGCGATGATCCATCATTTCATTACGAGGATAACCAAATATGATCCAGAAAGATAACCCGGGGACAATCCAGGCGGGTAGCAAAAAGACCCACCGCCATTACCGCGTTCAAATCCATAGCGCGTCCTTCAGGAGCCTGTTCTAAATCTTGCAGCGTGATGAGGATACGACTCCACCCGGGTTCAGCCATTCCCACCGCCTCGCCAGGTACCGCGACGTCCAGAGGAAAAAAGCGAAAACATGCCCGAGATTCCACACGTGATTCAGGATAGGACCCGCATAATACGCCGGCCCCCCAGCAAACAGCAACACTATCAATACCGCGGAAAGCAACCCCACCAGTATGTCGATAGCGGGCAGCGTCCTGAAACGGGCGGTCATGGCCACCGCCCTTCACCGGCTTGATCCATCCATCCGGTCGATCGGCGACCCCGCCCGTTCCAGCACAGAGCGTTGGGCGAAGAGACATTCATGAATCGAACTTCAGTGTTTTCAAGATGGCCAGGCGCGGGTCGAGGTCATTCCCGGTGCAATCACAGGTCTTGTCGTTCAGATTGGTTCCGCAGCGGGCACACAGTCCCCGACAGTCTGCACGGCAAAGGGGCTGCATGGGGATGGCCATGATCACCTGCTCCTGGAGAACATCCCGGAAATCGATGTGATCGCCTTTAAACAGGACCACCCCCAATTCTTCCGCCTGAAGCTCATGGGTTTCAGACAGGCGATCCGTATCATTGCCGGGAATGGTTCGCGTGAACGACAGCCTGAAAGTGGCGCTCAGCGGGGTCTCGGCAAGCGCCAGGCAGCGACTGCAGGTCAGCGATGTCGTCCCCCTTATGTGTCCTTCCACCTGGAACATCCCAGCGGCCGGACTTACCCGCATTCTTACCGTCAAGGGCCCCTTGAACACACAGGCGTCATTTTCCTGCAACGCGACAAGATCCGGCAACTGCCGGGGATCGATGCGATCCGTCACTTGCACGCCTTCAGCGGGTAAATCCGTGACGCAAATCTGCATGGCTCTTCCTCTGGATACATATCGGATTGTCAACCGGCCTTCTCATGCAAGGCCCCCCGTTCGGGTCCTCAACCGTCGGCATCCTGGCGACGCGCCCGAAACATCAACGCCCCGCCTGCGAATATGTACAACAAAGCACAGCCGGCAAGGCCAAACTTCGGCCAGGCACACAGAGCCGCCAGTCGCGGATGCCAGGATTCGCCGTGCCCGATGAGAAGCTGGATGAGGGCCAGATTCTCGATCGTGTCCAGGAGCGCGGCGCCCCATGCCCCCCAGGCCAGAACCATCCCCAGCACCCGTAGCCGGGTTGATGCAAAACGCGCCGCCACCAGGCGGCAGGCCCCGGCAAGCGTGTAGGCGTAAGCCACCAGGAAAAAAAAGTCGAGCCCCAAACTGACACCGGCCTGGATGCGGGCCGGTTCGTCCCAGGAATCCATAATGCTTTCCGCACCGGCTAATGTGCCCACCAACTCGAACGATATGATCCCGGCCGGCGCTGCCGGAGTCTTCAGGGCCCGGTCCAGCACAACCATCCCCAGCAGCAGGACAACGCTCAACCCGGCACCGATGACCAAGGCAGCCATCGTACGCCTTGCAGGATCGGAGCGGTCATTCAGTTCCAACTGATTCCCCCCGGATGAGGACAAAGCCGGTTTATGGCCGCACGGTTTCATCGTCATGGATCTCCAGACGATATCTTCGGATGGAATTCGGTCGATATTCGCAAGGGATTCTCCCGCAGTTTTCGTGTTGCGGCCTGACCCGCCTCCATCAGCGGGGCATGAGATGTTCCGGCACCTGAACCGCGACCACTTCACCGGTTGCGCACACCTTTCCGTCGGCGATCAGCCGCGAGGCAACCACCACCTTGCGTCCCTTGATTTCCTTGATGACGGCACGAACTTCCAATGTCTCGTTGATGGGGGTGGGGTGTCGATAATCCACATGCAGCGAAGCGGTCAGAAACCGTGCGACAGGTTCCGTCCCGCCGGTAGATTCTGCCGTGCGACAGGCTGCCGCCGAGGCGGTGCCCGTGCTGTGACAGTCGATCAACGAGGCAATCAAGCCCCCGTAGACATATCCCGGTATGGCGGTGTGATAAGACGCCGGCGTATACCGGCAGACCGCTTCCTCGCCCTCCCAGTAACTTTTTATCTGCAGCCCGTGCGGGTTGAGCCGGCCGCATCCGTAGCATTGACTCAAATCGTCGGGGTAGTTGTCCTGGAAGGCTTTCGAATTCATCACACCATCCTTTCCGATCGTCTCGGTGCATGGCGGTGGCCACGGGTCGTGAGCCGCCGAAGGCAAAATAATCCTGATTTTTACCGAATAGGCTGGCCACCTGTCAACCGAAACCGATGTTACCTTTTTTGCAGGAAAACGCCTGCCTCAGCGTCAAACAGACTGGCCGGCCTGGACGCCGCACCTGGGCGTTTCGATGATTCCTGATTCTGTATCGTAATCGCGAAAAAATGTTACGGGGGGGATCCGATTCAGCACACGGGGCGATGGTCGCCTCAGGAGAGAACCGTTTCAATCGAAACGGCGCTAGTCGGTACGACATTCCTTGCGAAACCGGTTCAAACCATTACGCACCAGTTGAACAACCGCTGAAAAACGCTGACGGGAGTTGCGGTCGCCGTTGCGGAATATTTCCTCCAGTGAAATATGGGGGTCGCGAACCGGACTGCGCATATAGGCCCTGAGGGCCTGAAGCCGCCGGACAATTTCTTTTTCCATTTCTTCCCGAAGAATAGCTTTGATCGTTAAGATGTCTTCCTTCAATCCTGGATCAGGCTGGTTGTGCTGGCACTTTTCAAGCTTGTAACGGATGCGGGTCTCGATCAGCTGTTGGACGCGGGTCTCATGCGCCTCCCCAAGCCACAGGACTTCCGGTACCAGGTCTCCAAAATGGGTGACGCCCATGACATCTTTGTTCTGGAGCCAGTAATTTTCAAGGTAGTCAATCTCCAGATCCTTGTAATTTTGCAGCGGCATGTACATGCGCCGAAGGTGCTGAAGCACTTTCTCCGTTTTCTTTTTGTGGCCCCCGATAATGACCGAACCGCCGATTTCCCCTTTTTTAGCCCCTCGTGTCCAGGGTGCCCCGGTAACCGCGAAATCATTGAAAACCGGGACCATCAGCAGCGCGGAAAGGGTGTTCAGGGCCAGCGCATAACCGGCCGAAGGCCCGCCGACATTGTAGGATGCGGTCAGGAGCTGGTGGTGAATGGTATAATGATCGAGAAACTCGCCGAACAACCGCGGGATGCTGATCTTGGGTTGCAAATGCTGGAGGTAGTTTTTCACCAGGGTCAGGGCCTCCTGGGCTGACTGATGGGTCATTTTGACAGACATATCCAGTTCGGCGGCACCTGGAGCAGACGTCGATACGGCGCCGGTCACAAGGATCTTATCGGGCGCCATCTTATAGTTCAGGCTGGTCGCAATGGGCAGCAATACACCCGTGACGTCATTGGCCCCCACGCCGACAATAAAACCCACCTGGGGCTCTTCGCTGAGTTCGCTTTCTAAAAATTCATCCAGTTGGACTTTGCCCTTTTTGACCGGACTCTGGGAGATCTCACTGCGGGCGGATTCCAGGTGCGCACTACGCAGGGGGTAATCGGCTTCATTTTCGATATCGGCAATCAGGTCCAGAACCACGGCATGGCGTTCGATAAACTTTTTCGGGTTTTCCCGAATCATATTCACCATCTCGATCGGCGCTTTCAAAGCATTAAGCATGCCCAGCAGGGTTTTCAGGTTGAACTTGATAAAGTTCCGATTGTCCTTGTCGGACATCGTGGGGATCTTACGCAACCGAAGAATGATTTCGTATTCCGTGCTACGCAGCGCGCGTGCCTTTTCAACAAAAGCGGTAAAATCCGCCGGCGTATTGCAGATGTTCTGGGCGGTATCCACCACCGTCGTGCGGTCAAGTCCCTTCTCCAGGGGAACACCCCCCAGGGCGGCCTCGACAATGGCGGCGATGTCGTTTTTGCGCAGATGACCGGTGACCTCCAGCACTTTCAGCCGCTTGGACCGGATGAGGGCCGGGTCCAGAATATCGAGACGGTTGGTTGTCAGAACGGTAAAAACCTGGTTCAGGGGAACTTCGCCATCGATCAGGCTGAGGAACTTATTGGTTAATTTGTCCTGCGGCGAGCCGCCGGTACTGCTCCGTTTGGGCGCCAGGGCATCCCCTTCGTCAAAGAAAATAACCGTGGGAGCGATCATCTTGGCGATGTCATAGACTTTCCCCATATTGTCCACGGCCCCCTCCACCGGATTGACCGGGTCCTGCAAGGCGCTCGCACTGGTGGCAATATCATGGATAGCGCTGTTCTCACTGAGCCAGGTGCGCACGAGAAACGTCTTGCCCCCCCCGGGCGGACCGTTGAGTACAACCCCCTTTTCCTCGCTCAGGCCGTACTGCAGACAGTTGTTAGCCATTTCCGAGAAAGCATACTTGATGTCGCCGATGTATTCTTCCCATTTGACCCGGCGATCCATGCGATCGACAACTTTTTTGTAGAGATCCCCGTAAGTGTTCTTGGCCACCAGTTCAAACGCCTGCCGCACCAGATCGGCATCATCCAGATAGGACGCATTGAAGGTTTTTTTGATCATGATTATGGAGTGCACCAGTTTGCGCACGTAAGCCGGTGTAAGCGTCAGGGTCCGTTCCCGGAACAGGCGGTAGACGCCCTCCACACTTTGATCAAGATCGACCGTTCGGATATGGTGCGTCGACTCTGACGGCAGGGGATCGTCAGGACCGACAATACGGATGTCGTTGCGCTGGAGTTCAATACGGATAACTTCACGCAGGTTGACCTTATTCCTCCAGTAGTCCCCCAGGTCGATGATGACCCCCTTCTCCACAAATCGGCGGTAGATCGCACCGTCGATGCGCTCCGGCTGATCGGTCGTGGCCACCAGAACACAGTCCCGTCGACCGGTGGCAATCTCGTCCAGCACGATGTTGGAGGCATCCACCAGCGAACGCTGTTGTCGCTGGACACCACTATGGTCTTCACCGGCTTTCCCGAAGGCACTGTGCGCTTCCTCGATATGGCGAATGGTCGTTTTCTTGGGATCTCCCATGGCTTTGCGGAAATAATTGCCGGGTTCGCCGGCCAGGGCTGTCTGGTACTCGTTGGGCGTGACAACCGCGTAATCCACGGTGATCCCGTGTTCACCCAGCTCGTTCAGATTGAGTGCAATCCGTTTTTTAAACAACCACCGGATCAACGGGATTCGGCTCAATCCTTGATAAAAACGCGTCTGGTGCCGCCGGGTGATCTCGAAGGCCAGGTTCGGGTCCACTTCCTCGATGGTTTTCCAGAACGGCAGATCCGCCAGGATGGCTTCCTTTTTTTGATTCAGGTCGATTTCAGGTAGAATTTCATTGGCGAAAATACCGTCTTCGATAACCCGTTCAACCGTGGCGCTTTTGCCGCTCCCGCTCGTACCGACAATTAAAATCAATGGCGACTTGGGCACCTCGGGATCAGACAGATATTCTTTCCGGAGGTGGGCGCGGTATATTTTCTCAAATAGCGACTTGAATTCCATGGGCACGTGAATGTCTCTCAACTCGCGCTCCAGGAGGGATAAGAGATACATATGATCCCGCGCGGAAATCTCTTTGTCCAGAATCTTGTTCCAGGCGTCCTGGGGGTTGCGTTGACCCGATATTTCGAACCGTGTCTGCCAATCCGTGATGACATCCGGGTCGTTGATGATTTCAAAGTGTTTGATGTGCTCGCCCACGACCAGGGATAGAAAATGATCCACCAGGAAATTGAAAACGCCTGTCCGTGGTTTATACTGGTTCAAGCGGGCGCGCATGAAGGACCGCGTTTCGTAGGGCCAAGAGGAAACCAGTTCGTTGATTTCACGGATACGATTTTCCGGCAAACGAATATACTTGACCTGTCTGGTGATTCGACGTGCCATCGCTATTCTCCGTCGACCGTGCCGGCCGGGGCCGGGGCCGGGGCCGGAAGGGTTAGAGCAGAATTCCCCTGGGTATTTTGGATCACCATGGTATTCTGTCCCGTTTGATTCTTTTGATAGGCCGAGGCCCACTGCTGCTGGACCAGGAATTGTAACAAGGCTGTATCCGTCGTGCTGTCCCCGCGTCCCAGTCCTTTCTGCAAGGCCTGGATCCCCTCCAGGTAGGCCGCATACAGCTTGCGGATACGGCTGGCCTCCTGGTCAGCGGCATAGTTCTCCGCCTCGGCAATCAGTTCACGGCGCTTCTTTTCCTCGGTCGCGGCCACCAGCTTGTCACCAAAACGCGTTTCCTTCAGTACGAAGCTGACCACCTCGATGCCGTACTTTTGCTCCAGGGTCGGACCGCCTTCGTTTATCGGCCGCGCCTTGAGAGCCCTGAAAATCTTCTCTTTGATGGATTCGCGATCACTGATTAACTGGTTGACCTTCTGGGCCTGGAGAATGTCTTTGACGATACCGTCATAGTCTCCACTGAGGAGTTCCTGAGGATTCAGGTTCTCGATGGCCCATGTCTGGAGGCTGAGAATCCGATAAGTCAGCAGCGCCGACGTCCAGAGGGCCACATTCTCCTGTGATATAATGCGCATGGGTTCGGGAGACCCGCCCAGATAGAGCACCTGGTTCATCAACGAGACTTCCTGTTCGATGCGTGTAAAAAACGGCAGGCGGACATGCCAGCCAATGTCGGTGATGGCTTCGCGCATCCCTCCGAAACGTTCCAGCACGACCGCATAGTTTTCTTTGACCTTATAGATCGTCTTCGAAGCGTATACCAGGGCCACCAGACCATAAACCATGCCGCCTAAGGCGGCGATAGCGAATATTCTTCGCACCACCGTCTTGACGAACGCCCTACGCATAATTTTTTTGGAAAGCTGATTAGCCATAAGCTCCTCACTATGGTGGGGGGGGATTAAGGAGGTATGTCGATCGTCGTGAATACCAAAGCGGCACCATTCTGACCTTGCTGATTAGCCGGCAATGAATTTTATCGGGCTTCGATCGCCGGACCAGGATCAAAAGGGGATATTGGCTGGGGTTTCGCTTATATAATTAGGTCCGCAACGGGGACCTTGCAATCGCCTACCCCGTTCCTGCATTCGGTTGGTGCGATGATTTACCGTTCGGTGTCCGTGAACGATACCCATGTATTTAACAAAAAATCAAATAATGAATTTAATTTTTTAAGCACCCCCCTTGCCCCGCCGGCCTCACAGACATATCGGCACGTCCTGACATCCTCATCCAAGTTGACTTCAGACCCTATTTATGCTTGTTTTTATTATTATTTTTGATCTGCATCAAAAGATTTGCCCCTCATCTCCATAAAAAACATGACTATGAATAGAATTCACTTGACAAATTTTATCCAGTAAATGTATTCAGTTCTACAGAATTTGTATCATTCATGCTAAATTTTCGTGAATTGTACGCCTCAACATTTATTTTCAGGCATTTATTAACCTGCCGTTAATCGACAACTGATTTCAGTAAAGTCTGACGCACGTACAGTTATGGTTTGAATGTAGGACGCTCCAGTTTGCGCCTTCAATTTTCACTAACTTCTAACTTTATGGGGGGGTAGGGTATGACGGAAAAAGTAAGTGTCGAGACCTCTGAAGCTGAAATTGCGGTACACATGCAGGAGGAAGCCTATTTTTATCCGCCGCGTGATTTCGTGGCCCAGGCCAACATGACGGACGAAACCATTTACGACCGGTTCAGCCTGGACAATTTCCCCAATTGCTTCAAAGAGTATGCCGATATGCTAGACTGGTACGAGTATTGGGACGAAATTCTCGATACCAGCGACGCTCCCTGCTACAAGTGGTTCAAGGGCGGCAAAATCAACGCCAGCTACAACTGCATTGACCGCCATCTGCCCAAAAACAAAAACAAGACCGCCATCCATTTCGTGCCCGAACTCGAAGAAGAACGGGTTCAGCACATCACCTATCAGGAACTCTACGTTAAGGTGAACGAAATGGCAGCCCTACTGAGGGACTTTGCCGGTCTGAAACGCGGCGACCGGGTCACCTTGCATCTTCCCATGAGCGCCGAACTGCCCATCACCATGCTGGCCTGCGCCCGCCTGGGCGTCATCCACTCCCAGGTTTTCGGTGGCTTCAGCGGCAAGGCCGCCGGCGACCGTATCGAAGACTCCGGCAGCCGTGTCCTGATCACCATGGACTCCTATTACCGTGGCGGCAAACTGCTCGACCACAAGAAAAAAGCCGAAGAAGCGCTGGCCAAAGCCGCCGAAGGTGGCCAAAAAGTCGACAAGGTGCTCATCTGGCAGCGCTACCCAGGAAAATACTCGGCGGCAACCCCGCTCGTCGAAGGCCGGGACTTCTTGATCAACGACGTCCTGAAAGACTTCTACGGCGCTCGTGTCGAGCCTGAAAGAATGAATGCCGAAGATCCGCTCTTCCTGATGTACACCAGCGGCACCACCGGCAAACCCAAGGGCTGCCAGCACGGCACCGGCGGCTACCTCGCCTATGTGACCGGCACCTCCAAATACGTTCAGGACATCCATCCCGAAGACGTTTACTGGTGTATGGCCGATATCGGCTGGATCACGGGACACTCCTACATTGTCTACGGACCGCTGTCCCTGTGCGCCTCCTCGGTGATTTACGAAGGGATTCCCAACTATCCGGATCCCGGCCGCCCGTGGCGCATCGCCCAGAATCTGGACGTCAACATCTTCCACACCGCACCCACGGCCATTCGCGCCCTGCGCAAGATCGGTCCGGACGAGCCCGCCAAGTACAACTACAAGTTCAAACACATGACGACCGTGGGCGAGCCCATCGAACCGGAAGTCTGGAAATGGTACTACAAAGTGGTCGGCAAGGAAAAGGCCGCCATCGTGGACACCTGGTGGCAGACCGAGACCGGCGGCTTCCTGTGCAGCACCCTGCCGGGCATCTCCCCCATGAAACCGGGCAGCGCCGGTATGGCCGTCCCGGGCATCCATCCCATCATCCTCGATGACGAGGGCAAGGAACTGCCGCGGGGCGCGGGCAAGGCCGGCAACATCTGCATCCAAAACCCCTGGCCAGGCATGTTCCAGACCATCTGGGGCGACCGCGACCGTTTCGTGACCAACTACTTCGCACGTTACTGTAAGAACCCCAAGAGCAAAGACTGGCGCGACTGGCCTTACCTGACCGGTGATGCCGCCGTGGAAGCCCCCGATGGCTACTACCGCATCCTGGGCCGCATCGACGACGTTATCAACGTTTCCGGTCACCGCCTGGGCACCAAGGAACTCGAGTCCGCCGCCCTGGTGGTGGAGGAAGTGGCCGAGGCCGCCGTTGTGCCGGTCAAGGACGACATCAAGGGCGTGGTGCCGGATCTCTATGTGGCACTCAAACCAGGGTACGAGGCCTCTGATGCAATTGCCAAGAAAATCATGGATGCTCTGATCAGCGAAATCGGACCGATTGCCAAACCGCGCAAGGTCTGGATCGTGCCCGACATGCCCAAGACCCGTTCGGGTAAGATCATGCGCCGGGTTTTGGCCGCCCTTTCCAACAATAATGATGTGGGCGACGTGATGACCCTGGCCAACCCGGACGTTGTCGAAATGATCAAGAAGCAAGTGCAGGGATAATTGCGCTAACCCTCGCCGGTGGACCGGACAACGGCCCACCGGCGATAGCGGTCATCCAGACTTCCTTCAACAGTGCCCGGCCCTTCCGTCTGGATGGCCATCTTCCCTGACAGCCACCATGCTGTCGGGGGAAGAGAAACATTCTTACGATGGATCGTCGACTGCCCCGGCAGGACACGACGACCCCTTAATTCGACCCTATCTTCAGACACCGGTCAGCCATCGAAGCCGACCAGCGCGAGATGGGAGCCGCTCATGAAAGGAGGTGATAATCCGTCGACGGCTATTCTGTTATTGATCGCTGCTAACGATTATGCCGATTGCCTGGTGACAAGTGTCAACCGGAAGTGGCATATGAGGAAACCATTGGAGGTATGGTATGGAATCAAATACAACCTGGGTCTACGTCTTTCTTGGCCTGTATATCGTGTATTGCTTCTACTGGGGGCTCAAAGGATATTTCACCGAGAAGACGTCCTCTGGTTACGCAATCGCTGGCCGGTCCATTCCCTTTTTCGCGTTTCTTCTCGCCGCCACGGCCGCGTCGTTTAGTGGATGGACCTTTATCGGTCATCCCGGCCTGATATGGCGTGACGGCTTAGCCTACGCGTTTGCATCGTTTTACGTGCTGACCATCCCCATCACCGGCACGTTCTTCTCCAAACGCACCTGGCTCATGGGCAAACGCTACGGGTTTATCACCCCCGGCGACATGTATGCCTATTATTACAACAGCGAGACATTGCGCTGGCTGGTCGTTTTAACAGCGGTGCTCTATTCCATTTTCTACTCGGCTGTACAGCTGATGGCGGCCGGCGCCCTTTTCAACGTTATCGCCGATGTCCCCACAGCCTACGGCGCTATCTTTCTGGCCTTCATCGTGTGGTTCTATGTCTGCACCGGCGGCCTGAAAGCCTCCACCTGGGTGGGCGTTATCCAGTTCGTCCTGCTGGTGGGCGGTATCGTCATCCTGGGCTTCTTCGTCATGCGGGCACCTGAATTCGGCGGCTGGACGGCCTTTTCGACCTCGATCAAAGCCCTTGAGCCGAAGTTCCTGACGGTACCTAAGGTCATCAACTTCGGTCTGGGTGGCGGCTGGACCTCAGTCATGATTCTGACTTACATGTTCGCCCTCATGGGGATCCAGTCCTCACCGGCCTTCACCATGTGGACTTTCGGTATCAAATCCCCGAAACCCCTGGCATGGCAGCAGGCCTTCATGTCCACCTTCGTGGTCGGCTTCGCCCTGTTCTTCTTCACCGCCTTCCAGGGCATGGGTGCTAAGGTCCTGCAGATCGCCGGCAACCCGGCCTTCATCGATGTCAACCAGGCCACGGTCGTACCGACCCTGATGAAGACCTTCCTGCCGCCGGTCATGCTGGGCGTCGTTTTCATGGGCGCCATTGCGGCCATTCATTCCACGGCCGCTCCCTATATCGGCACCGGCGGATCTATCCTGCTGCGCGACGTTTACTGGCGCTATATCAAGAAACAGGAAGCCAGCCACGCGGAACAGATCTGGGTCAATCGTCTCATGGCCACCCTTCTGACCATCGCCGCCCTGGCGGTCGGTCTGACATCCAAAGCGGCTCTGGTTATCCTTGGGGCCCTGGCCACCGCCTTCGGCTTTCTCATGTACCTGCTGCTGGCCGGCGTCCTCTGGGGATTCCGCTTCCCAGCCGTGGGGGCTGTGGTCGGTATCTTCTCCGGCATGATCGCCGTGGCGCTGACCTACAAAGTTTGGCCGAACCCACTGTCCATGCACTGCGCCTTCTGGGGTGTGTTTACGGCAGCCGTCATGGCCTACCTCTGCCGCGGTATGGGTATCAAGGACGATCAGGAAACGATTGATCGTCAGCAGGAAGTGCGCACCTTTCTCGACAGCATTGATGAACCCAGCGAGTCTGGCAAAGCCTGGCGCAAAGTCATGAAAATCGCGACGCCGCTATGGTACTTCTTTGCCATCGGGCCGGCCTGTATCTTGGGCAACGGGGCCTTCTCCTTCAGCGGCTTCCCGAGCCTGTGGTCATGGCAGATCACCTGGTGGATTCTCGGCATCGTCATGATGTGGGCTCTGTGCTTCAAGGCTGAAATGGCCACGACCACCGAGACCCAGATCCAGCGGGCCGAAGTTGAAACCATGACCGTAATCAGAGAGGCCTGATGCAGCGCGCATCAGCTTACGCACGCATTAACCTGAGACTTAAGGAGAATGCACCATGAAAAAAGAAGATATCTGGATGATTGTCCTCGTAGGCTTTTCAATTGCATGGACGGCCTCATTTGGTATGGGTGTTTTCGGCTAAGTCCGCCATGCTGCATAACATGGGTCCAATAAAAAGGGGGGGTCCGCAGGGCTATCCGGCCGGCGGACTCCCAGCGACCCGTTCCAAGCCCATACCCATCCGGGCCTTGTCCCTTAATGGCCCATCGCACAGATAACACCAGGCAATCTTAAGCGCCGGCGACACGAACCGTTGTGTTGCCGGCGCTTAAAACGCCGGCTTGTAACTGACTTGGTGTGCGTTCAAAGGGACTGCGCCCCGGCAAAACCATCTTCCGGGATGGTTCATTCAAACAGGGCTCCCTATGGTCGCGGATCAACCTGATTCAGCATCCCACCCGCGAGGCCGCATTCTTATTGCGGACCACGAACAGGGGACAACTATCCCTCTGACATACCTCCTGGAACAAAGTGGTTACGAAGTTCGAACTGTGGACAGCGGTGAAGCAACCCTGCGAATCGTCGCGGCGTATAAACCCGATCTCATCCTGCTTGAAGCCATGATCGCCAACCCGGACGGTTTTGAGATTTGCCAGACCATCCGGGACACCCCCGATATGGCAGCGACACGAATTCTTTTTGTTTCCGCCATGGCACGCGATATGGATATCGCCAAAGGCCTGGCCTCCGGCGCCGACGGTTACATCACCAAGCCGTTTTCCAATTCCGAAATCATGGATCACGTCCGAAAGCTATTGGAAATCACTGATGGATCCGACGAATAAATTCTGGTGGTTCGCCGGAGTGTCTATATTTATCACCTTGCTGATTTTTATCGGCATCGCGCTCTTTTTCTGGCAGCAGCTTCTCCCCGACCAGCAGGCCCTTCTGATCAATATCATCAAAGATCATTTTATCTATATTTTTGTTGCCTTAACTCTCTTCATGGCTGCAATCGGATTCGGGCTGGACGGGATTTTTCACAGCTACATCCTGCCGCTCAACCGGCTTCCCGAAGAAATCGAGCTGATTCATACGGTCAATTCAAGCCACCGGATCAAGCGCGAAGGCAGCAAAGTGGTAAACCTCGTCATCGATGCCATCAATGAAAATGCCGAACACTACCAGCGACTTGAAAACGACGTCACGACCCGCGTGATCGACGCCAAATCGGAAGTCGAGAAAGAAAAGAATATTCTTGCTGTTATTATGTCGGAACTCCCCGAAGGGGTATTGATATGTAATCGCGACGGACAGATCCTTTTTTTTAACAAACAGGCTAAAAGATTCTTTGCCGGAAAAAATGATGCCCGCTTGGACGCCCCCCCGGCATCCGACCCCCAGCCCCCGTTACCGTTTCCGTTTTTCGGATTGGGGCGGTCCGTATTCGAAATTATCGACCGTCACTTGGTTTCGCATGCACTGGACGACATCACCGAAAAGCTTGCGCAAGGCGCCTCCGGGGCCGCCTCTTATTTTGTCGCGGTCAGCAAGAGGGGACGACATCTGCGCGCTGAAATGGTCCCCGTGCTGAATCACCAACGCCTGTTTACCGGCTTTATCTTAATATTTTCCGACATCACCTCCCAACTCGAGACCGACAGCCAAGCCAACCTACTGCTTCAATCCCTGAGCGGCGGTATTCGCACGCCGCTCGCCGGTGTTCGCGCCGCCGTTGAAACAATGATGGAATTCCCAGACATGGCGCCCTTCCACGTCCGCGAATTCACCCGTATCATCTTTCATGAGTCTCTTAAAATCGGCAAAATCCTCAGTCAACACACCCAGGAGGCGACCCGCGACCGTCCGCGCACCCAATGGCCTCTGATTGAAACCCGTGCCGATACCATGCTGGAGAAAATCACAGTCAAAGCCAAGCACCTGTTGCAACTTCAGTTTATCGCCGAGGCCTATGACGAAGACCTGCAGCTGAGCACGGACAGCTATTCGTTCACGTTGGCCGTTCTTTTCCTGCTCCAGCGTTTAAGCGATGAAGTCGCCGTGCGGAATTTTACGTGCCGCGTTCACAAAACCAATGAAATGATCAATTTTGATCTGCGCTGGCAGGGCAAACCAGTGCGTATGGACAAGGTACATACCTGGGAAGAAAAAGTCCTCAGCCTGCCGGACATGGGCTTGCCCCTCACCCTGGGGGAGGTTATCCGTTACCATGACGCCGAAATATGGCCTTATACCGAAGCCGCCCATGACTGGTCGGGGTTGCGACTGATCCTGCCGGCGCTCCTGCCGACGGGCATCGCGTTGACCCGCAAGCCCACCATTATTCCTGACAGTCGGCCGGAATTCTATGATTTCGACCTTTTCAATCAACCCGGGCAGAACCCCTCCAT
>Ga0316195_10000414_pt1 | contig 16893 bp, 17 predicted proteins | sample Phised1_MG_FD_204937 | JGI IMG/M metagenome (GOLD analysis project Ga0316195, IMG submission 204937) | Coastal sediment microbial communities from Maine, United States - Phippsburg sediment 1 | ecosystem: Environmental > Aquatic > Marine > Coastal > Sediment | place: USA: Maine | collected...
GTTCGGCAGGTCTGTCGGAAAGCCGACGTCCCCGAAAGGAACGCCCGAGAGGTACATCCATGACGTGCCACCGGCCTCCTTCTCACCGTAAATGTGGTCGAGATATCGCTCCGGCTCGTTTTCGATCCTGCGTCGGGCAAGCTTGAGCAGGTCGCTGCGCTTGCCGAATGTCAGCGCCCCGGCCGGGCAGGCCTCGGCGCAGGCCGGGATCCGCCCGTCCTTGATGCGGTCGTAGCAGAACGTGCACTTGACTATCTGCGGCTCGAAGGCACTGCTGTAGCTGTACGCGGGCACGCCGAAGGGGCATGCCGTCATGCAGTAGCGGCAGCCGAAGCACAGGTCGGCGTCATACTTGACCGCGCCTTCCGGCGTCTTGAAATAGGCGTGCGCCGGGCAGGCTGTCGCACAGGCCGGTTCGTTGCAGTGATTGCACTGGATCTTGCGATAGACCGGGCCACCGCCGTCGCCGGCAACGTCGTACCGGTTGACTACCGTATAGGCGCCCTCCATGGGCCGCCTGTGCTCGTCGAAGACGCCGGGGTCCTCGAACGACTTCTCAGGGGCCGGCAGTCCGTTCCACTCGTTGCAGGCCCGTTCGCAACTCCTGCAGCCCACACAGGCTGTCAGGTCCGTGAGCATGCCGAACCGGTCCGGCCAGCCCTCGAGGTTCGGTGTCGCCGCAGCCATGCCCGACGTGGCCGCGAGCGTGGCGCCGCCCAGCGCCGCCGCACTGCCCATGAAGGCCCGCCGGTTGATCGTCTTCACAACGGGGGCGCCCGCCAAGTCACATGCGCCGGCTCCGTTACCCGCGTTTGTCGTTGTCAGCTTGGGTGCCATGAGTGTACTTCTCCGCGTAGGTTGTTCGGCAGCTTGTCGCCGTGTGCGCCGTCTCTATTTTTTCGCGTGGCACTGCTGCTCGCAGCCCGCCGGCGTCGTACCGAGGTCGCCCATGCCCCTGTGGCAGCTGAAGCACACCTCGTGGTATGCGACCTTGAGGCCGGGCACTTCGGGGCTGGCGGGGTCGTAGTCGCCGTGACAATTGCCGCAAGCGCGGAAGCCGCGCACGACAGAATCCTTGAACTGCGCGGCGTCGATCGCGTGACAGCGCTTGCAGGGCAGCTTTTCATAGCCGCGATGCTGATGGTGGCAGTCACCGCAGCTTTCCGCGAACCTGGTGGCGTGCCGCTGGTGATCGAAGACGACAGGCTGGTAGCGGCTCTCCAGCTGTCCAAGCGTGATGACGTCCGGGCCGGCCAGCAGGCCTGCGGCGGGTGGAGGCGCGGAAGCGGTTGCGGTATCGGCGGCCGGCGCAGGATTGACTGTTGCCATGAGGAGCAGCAGCGCGCTGGCGGTTACTGTCGAAACGAGACTGTTCATGTTCTTTTCTCTGCCTGTGGGAACATCACTGCGACGAAGGCACACAACAGCGACGGAGCAGTGGCGACCCGAATGAGACTCGCGCGACGCTCAATTGATCTGACGATCTGTCGCGAATCCCTGGCCGCCCTGCCCCGCCTGTTCAGGCTGGTGTGCTTCCAGGCCTACCTCGTCGGCCCTGTCAATCCTCCTTCTTGTCCTTGTCCTTGCCCTTGTCCTTCGCCTGCCGCCGCTTGCGACCCAGGAAGTACGCTTCCTGCGGGCGCCAGCTGAACGACGTCGTGGCGCCCAGCGTCCTGGTCAGCGCATGCCAGTTGGAAACGGCCCTGCGCGCAATCCATGCCGAGCTGACATCGAGCGCCTGCGAGACTCCGTCCACGATGACGAGACTGAGCGCGGACATGAAAACGAAGGGCAGTGCGGCGACATACCCAATGACGAGAAACGGCGCGGCAACGACACGGCCGGCCGTTCTCAGTACGCTGGCAGAGCCGCCGGCCTGGCTGATGTGCTTGAGGTCCTCCCGGGCGGTTTCCATCATCGCCTTGAAGGGACGTGGCTTCAGCGCCTCCCACAGCAGGATGAACAGCCCGATGGCCGACACCGCGATGAGGTACTCAGCGCCTTTTACCTGTGTGACAAAATCAAAGAGGGTGTACATCATGATGCCTAGCTCCTCTCCTTGTCGGCCTCAGGATCCGGCTCACGAGCTTTCTCGTCGTGCCTGGCCGTCTTCTTGTTCTTGCGCGACATCAGGTAGGCCTCTACCGGCCTCCACCCGAATGCAGCAGTCCTGCCAAAGACATCGAACAGCATCTGGCTGATCTGGCTGCTGACGAGCATCAGAATCATTGCCAGTCCGATGAAAGGCAGGATCAGTACGTAGAGGAATCCGATTACAGGCCCCATCAACACCATGAGCAGGGTTGGGGCTTTCAGGTACCTGGTGTGGGCGTTACCTGGAAGTGTGCCTTCGCACTTGAGGTCTTCACATTCACCGCTGACGAGATTCCAATAGGTGCCCCGTCCGACCACCGTTCCACCTTTGTGCTGGAACATACCTCTCTCCTTTAACCTTCTGAGCGCCTCCAAAGTTGTTTGCCACTGGGTACTGTTTAGCAGACACGCGGGACCTGCAAAAGAGAATGTCTACCTAAGTAAATTGCCCTTAAAAACACGCACTTTGAGCAATCCGGCAGCCTGCGGATGCCGCCTGATTTTGGAATAGTTCCAGATTGAAATTCGCGGGAATATCCACAGGGCAAGACCCGCCTTGCTGGTGATGCAAGGCGGCCTGCAATTCGTCGCAAATCGGACCCGCGTCTTGCTGCCAGGCGCTGGCCAGTCACCAGCCCGCGGCGTGTCAGTGCAACATGCTCGCTGCGATCCTGATGAGTTCGACGGAGGGAGATTTCATCGTGAGCATGATGTGAACATCGCCCTCGTCCCACTCGATGCGGCTGCACGCGGTTCGATCCTCGCAGGTTCCCGCCTCCAGCCGCGCACTCCTGCCCTTGAGGACGAGAGGAACCGTCTCGGTGATTGCATGGAAGCGAATCGGGACGTCGGGCTGGAAGTTCTGGCTGGCAGCCTGTGAGATGACGAGCACGGTCGCCCCGTCGCCGGCACGGGCGAATTTCATGACCACGGCCAGATATGGCTTGCTCTGCGCAAGGATCGTCGCCGGCGGCCAGTTGATGGTTTCCGGAAAGTACGCGGGAACGTATACCTTCCTTACGGCAAGTGTTGCTTCGACGGCATCGATGCTCGGGTACTCGGCCATGAGGCCAGGCTCGAGCGCCCTCGGGGCCCAGTTGACCAGCTTCAGCACGCCGATCACGACTGCCAGGGTGACTAGGAACGACAGGGCCTGCAGTGCTTGTTTCTTCACGTCGCGTACCATCAGACGATGTAGTAGTTCATGACGAGTATCGCTGCGAGGGTCAGCATGAACTTCAGCCAGTCGCCCGCGCCCGCCACCCTCGGAGCGCGTCCGGCGAGCCGGTTGATTCTCTCCCGCACCATCAGGTCATAGCTCATGCGTTCCATGTCACGGAGCGAGTCGCCCGGATCGTGGTCGCCAACTTCGTACACCGCGCTATGGCGCAGCTTTTCCAGCACCGCCGCCAGCGCATCGGGCCTGCCCGTCGCCCTGACCGCCCAGTCGTCGCAGATCTTTTCCTCTTCATCAGCGGCCTTCCTGAACGCCACGAGGGTTCCGGGGCTGAAGAACAGCAGCACGCGCATGACATAGGCCACGACAAGCAGCGGCAGGCGGCTGCGCTTGATGTGCGCCATCTCGTGCGCGATGGCCACCCTGAGCTCTGCCGGTTGCACGCTTCCCACGAGGCCCGTCGTCAGGTAGATCCCCGGGCTACGGCCGGTGGTCGAATGAATCTCCGGATCGTCGTCCTCCACGATGAAGACATCGGGTGGATCGGCGACTAGCCCCTCGGCCGCCGCTGCTGCCACCGATCCCTGGCTGGCGAGGACCGGCCGGTAGTCCGGGTCTTCCGGGCCCGGCTTGTGCCGCAGGATCGGGATCAGTTCCTGGACCAGGAAAATCAGTGCGGTTGCCAGCGGCACCGCCAGGAACAGCAGGCCGACCGGCAGCACGCCCCAGATCTCGACGTCGAACCAGCGATTGGAGTCGAACAGCGCGTCGAGCCTGAATTGTATGGATCCGCGTTCCGGGTTGAACCACTGATACAGGGGATAGGAGAAGACCGGGACGAATATGGCAGCCAGGTGGAACTTCTGCCGGACCACCGGACTCTGGATATCCCAGGCACGGACAGCGCGATCGGCGACGATCATTGCAGTCAGCGAGTGCATGAACGCCTGAATGAGGTGAACGCCTGGATAGGCATTGAAGAAATTCGTCAGGTCCATGGCCGGGCGTCGGGGAACAGCTGTTCAGCTGATACTAGTTGGACGCCCCGCGGCGCGCCAGCAGGTCGTCGGCCCGGCCGTCATCGTCGCATCGACAAGCCTTGCCTGCGCCATCAGGGTGATCGATGGCAGGCTTCCTCAGAGCCGCTGGGCCATACGACGGGACGGGCCGGAGAACCATCGCCGATTGCAGCGGACGGCGCCTTCACCCAGCCAGGCTTCCACGGATGCAGTTGAGGTACAGGGTGCGGAAGTCGTCCACGCTCATGGGCAGCGGGTTGCCGCCCGTGGAGGGATCGGCCAGGGCCTGCGGCGCAAAGATTGCCGCGTGCTCCTCACGTACGCCAAGGTCGGCGAGCGTCTGCGGGATGCCTATCGCAGCACGCAATTCCAGCACCCAGTCCAGGAAGCCGTCGAACGATTGCCGGGGCAGCCCCAGGAAGGCCGCGAGGCGAACCATTTTCTTCTCGATCGCGCGCCGGTTCCATGCCAGCACGTACGGCATGACCACCGCGTTGGTCAGGCCATGCTGTGTATTCAGGTTCGCTCCACAGGGGTGGCTCAGGCTGTGCATGGCGCCCAAGCCCTTCTGGAAGGCCGTGGCGCCCATGGATGAGGCGACCAGCATGTGTGACCGCGCCTCGATGTTGGCGCCATCACGCACGGCTACCGGCAGCCAGAGCCGGACCAGGCGCATTCCCTCGGCCGCAATGCCCTCTGCCATCGGATGATAGAAAGGCGAGCACCAGGCCTCGAGACAGTGCGACAGGGCGTCCATGCCGGTTGCCGCTGTGACCTGTGCCGGCAGGCCGACCGTCAGCTCGGGGTCCGCAATGACGATCGCCGGGAGCATCCTCGGGTGGAAAATGATCTTCTTCGTGTGATCCGTCACGTCCGTGATGACCGAGGCGCGTCCGACCTCGGAACCGGTCCCGGCGGTCGTGGGAACCGCCACGACGGGCGCCATGCCCGACACGTCCACACGGGTGAACCAGTCCTCGCGGTCCTCAAAGTCCCACAGCGGGCGCTTCTGTCCGACCATCAGCGCGATCGCCTTCGCCGCGTCGAGCGCGCTGCCGCCGCCGAAGGCGATGACGCCGTCATGACCACCGGCCTTGTAGGTCGCCACGCCGGCGTTGACATTGCCCTCGACCGGATTGGCCTGCACCTCCGAGAAGATCGCGCAGGGCATCCCCGCCGCGCGGCAGACTTCGGCGACCTGCGCGACGATGGGTAACGCAGCCAGACCGGTGTCCGTCACCAGCAACGGGCGCTTCATGCCGAGGCTGCGGCAGGCGTCTGGCAGCTCGCGTATGCGGCCCGCCCCGAAGCGGATGGACGTGGGATAGTTCCAGTTGCCCTTGAGTTCCATGTTCATTCCCCGGTGATCAGGTCTTGAGCCGCAGGTGGAAGGACTTCGGCCGCGTCAGGTGCTCGTAGCCGACGCGCGAGAGCGTGCAGCCGCGGCCGGAATCCTTGACGCCGACCCAGGCCAGCGCCGGGTCGAGGTAATCGCAGCGATTGACGAAGAAAGTGCCCGTCTCGATCCTGTCGCCGAGCGCGGCACCCGCGTCGATATCGGACGTCCACACTGCCGCCGTCAGGCCGAAATCGCTGTCGTTCATCAGCCGCACGGCTTCCTCGTCTCCGCTGACCTTCATGATGCCGGCCACCGGTCCGAAGATCTCCTCGCGCATGACCGACATGCGGTGATCCACCCCGAGCAGCAGCTGCGGCGCCATGTAAGGCGTACCCGCGGCACTCCTGGCGAAGCCTTTCTCGTCAAGGGCCGGGATCGCCCCCGCGGCGATCGACGCGGCAACCTGAGCACGGATCTGCTCGGCGGCCGCCGCGCGTACCACGGGTCCGAGGGTCGTGTCGGGCGAGGTCGGATCGCCCAGCACATAGCGGCTGGTCAGCGCCACTGCCCCGGACACGAAGTCGTCGTAGAGGCGCTCATGAACGTAGATGCGCTGGATACCGCAGCAGGACTGCCCACTGTTGAAGAAGGCGCCGTCGACCAGGCTCTCCACCGCGTGCGCCAGGTTGGCGTCGTCACGCACGTAGGCCGGATCGCAGCCTCCCAGCTCGAGCCCGGTTGCAATGAAGCGACCCGCGGCGGCCTGCTGCACGGCATGGCCGCCGGCGACCGATCCCGTGAATGCCACGAAGGCGACCCGCGGGTCGCGAATCGCCCGCTCGGTCGCCGCGTGCGACAGCTGCACGGCCTGAAAGACGCCCTCGGGCAGCCCGGCTTCCGCGAAGCATTCGGCAAAGCGCTCGGCGCACAGCGGGGTCTGGGCCGAGTGCTTCAGCACCACGGCGTTGCCGGCCATGATGGCCGGGATGACGCTGTTGACGGCGATGAGGTAAGGGTAGTTCCACGCGGCAACCGTGAACACCACGCCGAGCGGCTCCCGGCGGATGAAGCGCCTGAAGCCTTCCTTCGGGCCGGCATCGACGTCGGCCAGCGCCGCGGACGCGATATCGATCATGTAGCGGGCGCGCTCCAGCGTCCCCCGGACCTCGCTCGGCGCATAGGCGACTGGTCGGCCCATTTGCCAGGTCAGCTCCAGCGCAATCGCGTCGCGCTTTGCCTCGAAGCTGTCGCAGAACCGGCGGCACGCGGCTGCCCGCGTGGCCAGGTCCGTATTGCGCCACTCGCGCTGTGCCTTGGCAGCACGCTGCAGAAGCGCGTCTAGCTCGGCTTCGCTGGCCAGCTTGCGTTCGCAGTAAACACTGCCGTCGACCGGCGTGATGGTTCGTTGGATATTCATGTTCAGATGATCTCGAAGTAACGCGCCATCTCCCAGTCGGTGATGTGGCGCCGGTATTCCCTTTCCTCCCACTCGCGGGTCGCGGCGAAATGATCGACGAAGTCGTCGCCGAACCAGTCCCGCGCCATCTTCGAAGCCTTCAGCCTCTGCGCCGCGTCCCACAGCGTGCGCGGCAGCGCCAGGCGCTGCGGGAACTTGCGGTCATAGGCGTTGCCCTTGACCATCGGTTCCGGCTCGATGCGGTTCTCGATGCCCCAGAAGCCGGAGGCTGCAGCCGCCGCCAGGATCACGTAGGGGTTGGCGTCGGCCGCGGCGACACGAAACTCGATGCGCTGCGATTTTGCGCTGCCTTCGATGACCCGCAGTGCCGTCGTCCGGTTGTCCACGGACCAGGTCGAATCGGTCGGCGCCCAGAAACCCGGGATCAGCCGCGTATAGGAGTTCACGGTCGGCGCAATCATGGCCAGCAGCTCGGGCATCAGCTTCTGCTGCCCGCCCAGGTACCAGCGCATCACGTCGCTCATGCCGTGCGGCCTGGTGGCGTCGTGGAAGACGGGCTTGCCGCCCGCATCGCGCAGCGACATGTGAATGTGGCCACTCTGGCCCGGCCAGTCCTTCGACCACTTGGCCATGAAGGTCGCCATCAGCCCGCGACGCTGCGCAATGATCTTGGCGAAGGTCTTGAACAGCGCAGCCTTGTCGGCCATGGCAAGCGCATCGTCCGCGGCGAGCGCCGCCTCCATCACGCCGGGACCGGTTTCCTCGTGCAGCCCCTCGATCTGCAGGTCCATCTTCTCGCAGCTGTCGAGCAGTTCGCGGTACAACTCGCTCCAGACGCTGTTGCGGATGACCGAGTAGCCGAAGAAGTCCGGTGCGATCGGTTTCAGGTTCCGGTAGTTCTTCGCCCGGACCGAGTCGGGCGTCTCCTCGAAGACGAAGAATTCGTACTCGAAGCCGGCGAACAACCCATAACCCATGCTGCGGCCGCGGTCCAGGACCCGCCTCAGCAGACCACGCGGGCAGATCTTCTCCGCCTCGCCGACGAATTCGCCGAGGAAGAACAGCATCGGTTCTTCCCATGCCAGTGCGCGGCAGGATTCGGGCAGGACCCTCACGTTCGCGTCCGGGTAACCGGTGTGCCACCCCGTGTAACGCACGTTGTCGTAGAGCTGGTCCTTGCTGTCCCAGCCCAGGACGACGTCGCAGAAGCCGAAACCGCCCTCCAGGGCCGATTCAAATTTCTGACTGGAGAGGTACTTGCCGCGCAGGATCCCGTCGATGTCGAAGGCGCCAACCTTGATATGGTCGAGCCCCCGCTCCGCGACGATCGTTCGCGCGTCGGACGCGCTGCGTACGTTTCTCGGTTCCATTTCAACCCCCTGGTGAGAGGCGCGTCGCCCCGGCCTCCCGATGCGAAGCGCTCATTATCGCCCCGTGCCCACGGCAGTCCGCGTACGCAGCTACCGCAGGCGATTCCTGTCGCCACCTCGCCGCGCCAGGCTCCGCGAGGCGTTCAGCCGCAACCGGGGCGCAGGCGTACGCCGGGACGCAGGCGTGTAAACGGCAGCCGTGCCGGGTCGGCAGGATTCGGTCCGGGCGCCTCGACGAGCAGTACGCGAGCTGCCATGGCACCGAAGTCCGCCCGAAAGTGCACCGAGCTCTTCAGCATCAGCACGCTCGACTCCGCCGGCTCGGCGCCGACGTGCCGGAACATCGCCTGGTCGGCCGCCTGCTGCTTGCGCGAGGCGACGACGATGCGGACGTTGCCGGTCGACAACAGCGCCATCCTGCCCAGTTCAAAGCGCCCGCCGCGATAGAACGGCCCGGTCCCCGTAAAGCGCCCGTCGCCAAGGGCTTCGATACGGTAGCGCCCGACGATCGGCGCTTCACCCGGGAAGCCGGTACGCGCGCCCAGCGCCAGTTCGACCACGGCCCCCTGGCCCGCCGCGTGCGCCCTCGCCGCTGCGTCCGGGTCCCAGATCACGCCCGCCAGCGTCCCCGGGATATCCGCGTCCAGGAGCGCCTTGAGCAGGGTCGTGGTATCCGCATTGCCGCCCGCGCCGGGATTGTCCTGGGTATCGGCCAGGACCAGCGGGTGCCCGGCCCGGGGGACCTGCGTTCGCGCCTGTTCGATCGCATCTTCGACGCTGGAGATTTCCAGGCCGAAGGCCGCCTCCTGCCGGAGTACGTCGGCGTAGACAGCGGCCACTTCGCGCCCCACCGCCCCCTCGTCGCGCCCGTAGCCGATGACGCTCGGGCCGCATTCAGCCACGTCCGCGGCCGGGAATCCCGGGAAGAAGCCGAGTGCGGTCACGCCGGCGGACCGGGCGAGGCCGATCCGCTCCATCAGCGAGCGCGTCGGCTCGAGCAGCGTGCACTGGGAGGTCAGTGGAATCAGGAACGGCAGGCTCCGCAGACGTTTGGCAGACGGCGATGCCTCGAGCACCTCGCGCAGTACCCGGAAGGCGCGCGCACCCGTCTCGGCCATGTCCACGTGGGGATAGGTCCTGTAGCCGACCAGCGCGTCGGCGGCCTCGACCATGCGCGACGACACGTTGGCATGGAAATCCAGGCTCGCGACGATCGGCACGCTGCGGCCCACCAACCGACGAACGCGTTCGAGTACTTCGCCGTCAGCATCGTCGACATGCTCGGCCACCATTGCCCCATGGAGATCGAGGTAGACGGCGTCCAGCGCAGACTGTGCCGCCAGGTCCTCCAGCAGCATTCCACAGATGCGCTCGAAGGCGTCCCGGGTCACGCGCCCGGATGGCTGGGCGGCACACCAGGCGAGCGGCGCGAGCTCGCAAGCCGCTGCGCGGGCCTCTTCGATGAATCCCGCTGCAGGCAGGTTGATTCCGCGTACCGCCTCCAGCAACGCCCCACCCCGAACCAACCCGGGCCAGGCGTCGGGGGCCTCGAAATCCGCAAAGGTCGCGGGCAAGGACGCAAAGGTATTGGTTTCGTGCTGGAAACCGCCGACCGCGATGCGAGTCATGGGGCGAACGCGCTCCTGCCCTGAATGCGGCAACTCTAGCCGAACTCCCTTCAAACCGGTGCCGGCTCGGGGGTTTCGGCGTTTTGCCCGACGCAAGGCCATGCCGCGGCTAACCCCCGAAACCCCCGACCCGGCACCGATCTGCGGCCGGCCCGCTTTCCGAAGATGTTTGACTTTAGTCGAATGCTGGGGCTAAGAGTCAGGTGTGACAATCCAAGGATCCTGTCACGAGGGAGGAAGTCCTGCTGCATCCTGGAAAGTATTCCGGCGACGGTGAAGGACACGTCCTGGCCTGCCTGGCGCCGTCCCGGTGCCTGGGATGCGACGAGGGGGATTTGAATACCAACAAGTAAGGAGAGCGAGATGGAGCGAAGATCATTCCTGAAGGGCGCGGCGCTGACCGCGGCTGCGACATCCACGGGGCTGCTGGCAGCCTGCGGAAAGAAGGGAGACATCGCCGGCGCACCCGCCGTGTCGACTGCCAAGAAGACCGCCATCAAGTGGCGCCTGCAGACCTACGCGGGACCCGCCCTGGCCGAGCATGTCATCAAGCCCTCCATCGAGGCTTTCAACAAGGCCGCCAACGGCGAAATGGCCATCGAGCTGTATTTTGCGGACCAGCTCGTCCCCACCGGCGAGCTGTTCCGCGCCATGCAGGCCGGGACCATCGACGCGGTGCAGAGTGACGACGATTCCATCGCTGCGCCGGTCGACGTTTCCGTCTTCGGCGGATACTTTCCCTTTGCGACGCGCTACAGCCTCGACGTCCCCACGCTGTTCCATCGCTACGGGCTGAAGGAGATCTGGGAGGAAGCCTACGGCGAGGTCGAGGGCGTCAAGTGGCTCAGCGCCGGGTCCTGGGACCCGTGCAACTTCAACACCGTCAAGCCGATCAGGAGCCTCGCCGACCTGAAGGGCCTGCGTGTGTTCACCTTCCCGACCGCCGGCAAGTTCCTGTCGCGCTTCGGCGTCGTGCCCGTCACGCTGCCGTGGGAGGACGTCGAAGTCGCGGTGCAGACCGGCGAGCTGGACGGCATCGCCTGGTCCGGCATCACCGAGGACTACACCGTCGGCTGGGCCGACGTCACCAAGTACTTCCTCACCAACAACATCTCGGGCGCCTGGATCGGCTCGTACTTCGTCAACTCGGCCGCCTGGGAGAAGGTGCCCGAGCACCTGCAGACGCTATACCGGCTGTGCATCGACAATTCGCACTACTATCGCCAGTACTGGTACTGGGGCGGCGAGGCCCACCTGCGTGTGAACGGCGCGAAGATGGAGCTGACCACCATTCCGGACAAGGAGTGGGCGACCGTCGAGGCGGAAGCGCACAAGTTCTGGGACGAGATCGCGGCGACCAGCCCACGCTGCGCCAAGGTGGTCCAGATCTTCAAGGACTACAACGCCGTCATGGAAAAGGCTGGCCCCCCGTACCGCTACACTTGATGGCGGCACGCGTTGGCGAGCCCGTTGCATCGGTCTGCCCCGGCCCCGGATTGTGGGACCGGGGCAGAACGGGACGCGATCGGGCGTCGATGAAGCCGCGGCGCTCTCCCTGACATACGGCCGACCTCGCGAGACTCCGACATGCCCAAAGCAATCCGAGCCTATGTGCGCTACGTCGACAAGGTAAATGGCGTCATCGGCTTCTTCGTGATGTACATGGTCTTCGCCATGATGGGCGTACTGCTGTTCGCCTCAATATCCCGGTACGTCTTCAATACGCCATACCTCTGGATCATCGAGATGGCGCAGTTCCTGATGGCTGCCTACTACCTGCTGGGCGGCGGCTATTCCATGCAACTGGACGCCCACGTACGCATGGACGTGCTGTACGAACGCTGGGCGCCGAAGAAACGGGCGTTCTGGGATTCGATCACCGCCTTCTTCCTGATTTTCTACCTCGTCTACCTCGTGCGCGGCGGCGTTGCGAGCTCCACCTATGCGCTCAAGTACGGGCAGACGAACTATTCCGCCTGGGCGCCGCCGATGGCGCCGATCAAGATCATCATGACGGTGGGCATCATGCTCATGTTGCTGCAGGCGATCTCGATCTTCTTCAAGGACCTTGCGAAGTTCCTCGGGAGGGACATCGCATGAGCCACGAGATGATCGCCCTGCTGATGTTCTCGATGATGATGCTCATGCTCATGACCGGGCAGCGCGTATTCGGCGCCATCGGCTTCGTGGCCACCATCTTCGCGCTGGTGCTGTGGGGCAAGGGCGGCGCGGAGATGCCGTTCGCCTCGACCATCACCCTGATGCACTGGTACCCGCTGCTGACGCTGCCCATGTTCATCTACATGGGCTACATGCTGTCGGAGTCCGGGATCGCCGGCGATCTCTACCGCATGTTCCACGTCTGGACGGGCCCGATGAACGGCGGTCTCGCCATCGGCACGATGCTGCTGATGGTGGCGATCTCGGCCATGAACGGCCTGAGCGTGGCCGGTATGGCCATCGGCGCCAGCGTCGCGATGCCGGAACTGCTGAAGCGCGGCTATGACAAGCGGATGGTCACCGGCGTGATCCAGGCAGGCAGCTCCCTGGGCATCATGATCCCGCCGAGCGTCGTGCTGGTGCTCTACGGCATGATCGCCCGCCAACCGGTGGGCCAGCTGTGGCTGGCCGGCGTCTTTCCGGGCTTGATGCTGGCCGGCCTTTTCCTCGCCTACATCACGATCCGTTGCTGGATCCGTCCCGAACTGGGACCGGCCCTGCCACTGGAGGAGCGCCAGCAGATCACCTGGAGCGAGAAGATCCGCCTGCTCAGGGCCGGCATCCTGCCCCTGGCGATCATCTTCTCGATGACCGGCCTGTTCCTGATGGGCGTTACCAGCCTCGTGGAAAGCTCGGCGGTCGGCGCAGCGACGGCAACGCTTGTCGCCTGGTTCAAGGGACGGATCACGCGCAAGGTGATGGAAGACACGCTCAGGAAGAGCCTGTCGGTCAGCTGCATGTTCATGTGGGTGATCCTCGCGGCGCTCGCCTTCGGTGCCGTCTTCGACGGCCTCGGCGCGGTGAAGGCGATCGAGATCCTGTTCCTCGACAAGTGGGGCCTGGAACCCTGGCAGGTGCTGGTGCTGATGCAGCTGACCTACATCCTGATGGGAATGTTCCTGGACGACACGGCGATGTTGATCATCGTCGCGCCGCTGTACGTGCCGCTGATCATCTCGCTGGGCTTCAACGCCATCTGGTACGGAGTGCTGTACACGATCACCTGCCAGATCGCCTACATGACGCCGCCCTTCGGCTACAACCTGTTCCTGATGCGGGCCATGGCGCCACCGGAGATCACGATCGTCGATATCTACCGGTCGATCATCCCCTTCGTGCTGATCATGATCCTGGGCCTGACCCTGGTCATCATCTTCCCGGAAATCGCTCTCTGGCTGCCCAGCCAGTACTACGTCGAGTAGTCCCCTTCCTGGGGTTCCGGTGCCGGGTCGGGGGTTTCGGGGTTTTCAATGACCCCGCAACCCCCGACCCGGCACCGATGAAATATTCTCCTCGCCCGCACGGTCTTCTCGAGTACAGGCCACTGAGGCCGGAGGACAAAGCCCCGGCAAGACCTGTGCATCAAGGACTTTGAACCCAACTATCACGGAGATCGCAACAATGAACATGAAGAACCTGGCCCTGGCCGCGGCCATCGGCAGCCTGTTGAGCGTGGGCATCGCCGGTACGGCTGCCGCCGGCGACAAGATGGACAAGGAGAAGTGCTACGGCGTCGCCAAGGCTGGCCAGAACGACTGCGCGGCCAATGGCCACTCCTGTGCCGGCCAGTCCAAGGTCGACAACTCCCCGAACGAATTCAAGGTCGTCCCGGCGGGCCAGTGCGAGACGATGGGCGGCAAGACCGAACCCGAAAAGAAGATGTGAGCGGCCGATGAGTTCGACTGCTGAAGCGAACTCGAGCGGGCCGGTCCTGGCAGGTGCCGGGATCGGCCTGCGCTCCGCCCACCACCAGGCGCTGCTGCGGGAGCGGCCCCGTGTCGGCTGGATCGAGGTCCACACGGAAAATTATTTCCACGACGGCGGCCCCCACCTGCGTGAACTGGACCGGGCCCGCGAGGACTACCCGCTCAGCCTGCATGGCGTCGGCATGGGACTGGGCTCCTCGGAACCGCTGGACCGTGACCACATCGCCCGGGTGAAGCGCGCCATCGATCGCTTCAGGCCGTCGCTGGTCTCCGAACATGCCTGCTGGACCTGCCACGACGGCGAGCATTTCAACGATTTGCTGCCGTTGCCCTATACGGACGAGGCGGCCACCCACCTGGCGCGCCGCATCGCCCAGGTGCAGGACCTGCTCGGACGGCAGATCCTCATCGAGAACCTGTCCTGCTACCTCAGCTTCCGGAGCTCCCGGCTCACCGAATGGGAGTTCCTGGGCGCCGTCGTCGAGCGCGCCGGCTGCGGGTTGCTGCTCGACGTGAACAACGCCTACGTCAACTCGGTCAATGTTGGACTCGACGCGGTGGCGTTCATCAATGGTCTGCCGACCGCCGCCGTCGGCGAGATTCATCTCGCGGGTCACGCCCGCCAGATCGTCAACGGCCGCGAGATCCTGCTGGACGACCACGGCTCGCAGGTCCCCGAGCCCGTCTGGGACCTCTACGAACTGGCGCTGCGGCGCCATGGTCCGATACCTACGCTGATCGAATGGGACACCCACCTGCCGGAGCTGTCCGTGCTGGTCGGTGAGGCCAACCGCGCCCAGCGCTACCTGGAGGCGGCCCATGCCCTCGCTGCCTGAAATCCAGTCAAGCTTCGCCGCGGCGTTGCGCGGCAGCCCGGCGTCCATGGCCGAGGACATCAATGCCGACGGCCTGGAACCGACCGACCGGCTGCGCATCTACCAGAACAACTCCCGGGCCATGTTCGATGGCGCGCTGGAGCGCAGCTATCCGGTCCTGCGCCGGCGCGTGGGCGACGAATACTTCCAGCGGCTCGCCCATGAATACCGGGCGCGTCATCCGTCTCGCAGCGCCGACCTGCACTGGGTGGGCCAGCACTTTCCCGACTACCTCGCCGATACCCAGGCCGGCACTCCCTACGAGTGGCTCGCCGAGCTCGCTGCGCTCGAGTGGGCCTGCGAGACCTCGCTCGTGGCAGAAAGCAGGCCGTCCCTGGATCTCGCCTCGCTGGCGACGCTGGACCAGCAAGCCATCGGGCAGGCCGGCCTGGAACTTCAGCCTTCCCTTCGCTGCGTCCCCTCGTCCGTCCCCATACTCGACGTCTGGCGCGCAAACCAGCCTGATGGCGACGGACAGCCGGTCGACCTGTCGAAGGGCCCACAGCACATTCTCGTCAGCTGCGGCGCGGCCGGCCTCGAATTGCGCGAGGTCCCGGCGCCGGCGCTGGAATTCATACGGCTCCTGCAGGCCGGCGCGAACCTGGGCGATGCGCTGGACGCATCGGACCTGCCGGCGGAGTCCCTGGTCGAGGTTCTCGGCCTGCTGTTCAAGGCGGATCTCGTGACGGGCCTGCGCCCCCTGCCGGAGCAAGCTGCGTGAAAGCGTTCCTGAATCGCACGAATCTTCTTGCCGAGAAGGTCACGCTGCCCCTGGCGTCAATCCTCCTGCTGGCGACACGGCTGTACGTGTCGGCGCAGTTCCTGAAGTCCGGCTGGCTCAAGCTGACGAACTGGGACAGCACGCTGTACCTCTTCCAGGAGGAATATCACACGCCCATCCTGGCGCCGACGGCCGCCGCCATCGCCGGCACCTTTGGCGAGCTGTTCTTCCCCGCCCTGCTGGTCGCCGGCCTGTTCGGCCGCTATGCAGCATTGGGCCTCTTCGCGGTGAACATCGTTGCGGTCGTCTCCTACGCGCACGTCCTGCTCACGGAAGGCTTCGAGGCGGCGCTCGGCCAGCATGTCCTGTGGGGATTCATGCTGCTGGTGCTCATCGTGTTCGGCACGGGGCGCTGGGCGGTCGATTCACTGGCGCGCACAGGCCACTCAGGCGGTGCCGGGTCGGGGGTTTCGGGGTCTTGAGGGCGACGGCCAAAGCGCCGAAACCCCCGACCCGGCACCGATATTCCCACTACGGCCAGCGCGGGTTGTCCGGATCGAGGTCGAAGGCCTCGACGATCCAGTCGTAGCACTCCGGAGCGGCCAGGAAGCCGAGGTAGAGTTCATTCACCAGCTGCAGGAGCTTGCGGACCGCCAGCAGGGGATCGCCGGCCTGACTGACCAGGGTCAGTTGCATGTCGCCGCCCAGGTTGCGCAACCCGGCCCGCAACTGTTCCGGATCGAGACGACGATGCGACGGAATTTCCGCCGCTTCCCGTGATCGCAACCAGGCACGCAGCCTGCGGTCGAAATCCGAACGCGGCACGACGGGCGGCAGCAGCCGATCCAGGGAGGCTCGGGCGCGCCGGACATCCACGTACAGGTCCATCTGTTGCCCGCGAAACCAGACGAGGCGGTAGCCTTCGATGCCGCGCCTGCGCGGCGGCAGCGCCGACGCGCTGAACACGCCACGGGCGACAAAGTCGTCTATCAGCGACCCGACGGATGCCGCCCGGTTCAATGCGCGACGGCCCCGGTCCCCGGCTCGGCGTTCAGTGAAATCCCAGGCGGGTAGTCCCTGCCGTTCGTGAATTCCTTGATCCCCTGGCAGTTGATCAGCGTCGATGCCCTTTCGTCGCGGCCCGCCTTGTAGGCGCGGGCGAGCGCGGCACGGAAGTCCCCCGGGGTACGCACGTATTCGCCCCGGGCGCCGAGCGCCTCGGCCATCTGGTCGTAGCGCAGGTGTTCCTGGAACAGGTACATGTGCATGGAGCGGGCGGAGCGCGCCGCGTTCGGCCAGACGCCCCAGGCATTGTTGTTGTAGACGA
>Ga0316195_10000415_pt1 | contig 16879 bp, 18 predicted proteins | sample Phised1_MG_FD_204937 | JGI IMG/M metagenome (GOLD analysis project Ga0316195, IMG submission 204937) | Coastal sediment microbial communities from Maine, United States - Phippsburg sediment 1 | ecosystem: Environmental > Aquatic > Marine > Coastal > Sediment | place: USA: Maine | collected...
AGGTGTTCCCGAACGAAGTTGAAGACGTGGTGATGCTGCATCCCGGCGTGATGGAGGTGGCCGCGATCGGCGTGCCGGACGAGAAGTCGGGCGAAGCGGTGAAGATCGTCGTCGTGAAGAAGGACGCAGCACTCACCGAGCGCGAGCTGCTCGAGCACTGCCGGCAGCACCTGACCAACTACAAGGTGCCGCGCATCGTCGAGTTCCGCACCGAGCCGCTGCCGAAGACCAACATCGGCAAGATCCTGCGGCGCGAACTGCGCACGCCGCAGCCGAAGGAGGCCGTTGCCGCGTAGCCGGCCCCGTCATGAAGGAAGCGGCGGTGCATACTGCCGCTTCCGCAGCCGGCGCACCGCTCGATGAGTTCAGACCCCCGGCGTTTCAACATCCCCCTGATCGCCCTGCACTGGCTGACGCTGCTGCTGATCGCCCTCGCCTACGCGACGGACCAGCTGCGGGAAGCGTTCGAACACACGCCGACCGAAGGGTTGCTGACGCACTGGCACAGCGTGTTCGGCGTCACCGTGCTGGGCGCGACGGCGTTCCGGTTGGTCGTGCGTGCCTTCACGCGCGCACCGGCCATCGTGCCGGCGCCGCCGCGCTGGCAGGAAGTCCTGGCCGCGCTGACGCACGCCGCGCTCTACGGACTGATGATCGCGCTGCCACTGACGGGCTGGCTGATGTTCAATGCCGACGGCAAGGCCGTGGTGTGGTTCGGCACCCAATTGCCCACGCTGCTAGGCCCGAGCAAGGGACTCGCCAAGGCGCTGAAGGAAGTGCACGAGGCGATCGCGACGGCCGGCTACTTCCTGATCGGCATGCACGCCGCAGCGGCGCTGTTCCACCACTACGTCGTGCGCGACAACACGCTGCGGCTGATGTGGCCCGGACTGCGGCCGCGGGCGCCCTAGTCGACGGCTCGCCCGACGGCCGCGTCGCCGTCGCTACGCCGTGGCGCGGTGCGCCGCGCGCGCCGGCTTCTTGGCGGCAGACGGCGGCATCACTTCACACCAGGCTGCCTTCGCGTCGCGGGCGATGTGCCGTCCGGCGAGCCGCATTGCGCGCCAGAGCGCCTGCACCGGCTCGCGCGACGCCTTCGCCGCCCCGGTCACTTCGCGCATCGAGCTGCGCGCGAAGCGTCCTGCCGCGTTGCCGGCAACCTGGAGCTTGCGCCCCGCCATCTCGATTTTCGCCTTCATCTCCGCAACCGGAACCGGCTGCGCAGCCGGCGCGGGTGCGGCAGACGGCTTCGCCATCGACTGGCGTGCTTTCCGCTGGGCGGGTTGGGATTTGCGGGCAACCATGGTTTCTCCTTTCGAGTGTCTCGGCTCCGGCCGTTTGGCTGCCGGACGTTTCCATGGTGAGCGGTCGCGGCCCGGACGCCATGCTTCGCGTCACGGCGGGCGCATTCGAGGTGGAAGGTTCTAATTTCCGGCCGTGTGCTTGCGCACCAGCAGGCCGGTGGTCGAGACCTGGACGTCGAACTCGGCCTCCCGATCCGCCGGCACGAAGGACGCCGAGCCGTACTCGGCGTCCACCAGCGGCGCCAACGCCACGAAGCGGCGGCGCAGGTCGAAGAGGTCGAGCGGCTTCTTCGCGCCGAGCGCATGCACCGTGCGCGGCAACGTGTTCTCTTCCGTCAGCGATCGATAGCGCCCGGCGATGCGGTCGAGTTCGTACGACGTGTGCAGCCCCATCAGGCTGGCCATCGGCGTCCACTTCAGGATGTGCGCGTCGATGTAGATCTCGTCGCCGGCGAGCTGGTAGGTGAGCGTGCGCCCGTCCGGAAAGCGCACCACCGCCTGGAATCTCTTTTCACCGAGCGGACGGACTGTGACGTGAGCGGCTGTCTCCTCGTGGGTCAGCGCACGGTAGCCCGCCGTGCCGATGCCCACCGTGCCAAGCAACGCCGCCAGCGTCGCGAGCAGCGTGCCCGTGACGAGCTGCAGCACGAACGACACGGGGCGCACGCGGAACAGCGCAACGAGGCTGGCAATGACCAGCACTAAACCGAGCAGGCCCAGCACCGCCGCCACCAGCGGCCATGAAAAGTCGAACAGCGATGCGGTCATGAACGGCAGCCCTCGCAAGTACGTGCGCGGGCGGTCGGCGCTCGCCCACTATCCAGACGATAGGCCATGCCCGGGCTGCCCGCTGGCAGGCGGATGGGCGGCTCTCTGCGCTACCGCCCGCCGTCGTCCTGGTCGTCGTGCCAATGCCGGTGCCGCGGCGGCGGTACGACAACCACCGGCGGCGGCACGACGCGTACCACCGGCCGGCCGTAGCCGTAGCCATAGCCGGGATAGGCCGGCGCGACCACGCAGCCGGACAGGGCGACCGCACCGGCGGCCAGGGCGATCAGGGTCAGCAGGCGACGCGACATAAGGGCCTCCTTCGGAGCAGGGCGTCGACGCACGTCGCGTCGATACCCATGCAACGGCTCGCGGAAAGGAGGCGTGGACGCCGAAGTCGTAACGAGAGGTAACGCCGCGCCAGCCGCCCGGCGCGCAATCGATCAGGCGCGGCCTAGCGCGGCAGCCTGGTCGTGCACCACTCCTGTTCACACGGGATGCCGTTGTTGTCGGGATCGAGCTGGGCTCCCGCGCAGCTCTTGAGGAAGAACTTCGCTTCCTCGCACGAGGTCATCTCCGAGCACTGCGTGCGGCCGTCGCATCGAAAGCGAGCGGCCGGCGAAACCTTCGGGGCGTCGAGCGCACCCGCAGGCGCCGGCGGCGGCGAATCGGAACCGGCTCCGGCGTATTGCATCCAGCCATAACCAGCGGCGGCGAGCAGCGCCAGCGCAATGACGATGCCCCCGAGCGGACGGCCCGCGCTGCGGCGTGCCTCGCGCGCCCGTCCGGGCTGCGGACGGTCCGGATGCGCCGACCGGTCGCCGGCCCGCCGCACGTTGACTGCGCGCTTCGTGCCGTCGGCATCGGACTCGATCTCGAAGCTCACCCGCTCGCCGAGCTTCAGCCGGCGCGTGTCGCGCGGAAAGGCGGAGACATGCACGAAGATCGGCGCCCCGCCGTGCTGCGGCGTGATGAGGCCGACGCCGCGATCCTCGCTCCATTCCTTCAGCGTGCCGTCGAATCGCATGCTCCAGTGTTGCAGAATGCGCCACTGCGCGCGGCCCGACAGTCGGCGGCGCGCCGCCGCCGGGCAGGCATCCGGTCCGCTGCGCAGCTACTTCTTCGCCTTCGGCAACCGGTACTCGACCTTGTTGTCGTCGAAGACGAGAACGCCGTCGCGCTCGAGTTGCTCCATCAGCGCCGGCAGCTGGCCGGGCTCCATCTTGCGGCCGAGGTGCGACTCGATGTGCCTTTCCAGTCGCGCGCGCTTGGAGGGTCGCTTGTCGCCCATCTTATGCAGGCTCGCGATCACCTTGGCGATCGCGTCCGGCGCGGGCCGGGCCGGGGCGCGCGTCGACGCGGCCGCCTTCTTCGCGGCCGCGGGCGCGGCGGCGGACTTCTTCGCCGGAGCTTTCCTGCTCGCGGATTTCTTTGCCGCCGGCGCCTTTGCCGCGGTCGCCTTCTCGGTCTTGTCCGTCTTCTCCGCCCTGGCCGCCGGCGCCGCGCGCGCGGCGCGCTTCCTCGCCGCCTTCGGCTCCGCCGGCTCGGCGCCGTTGCCTTCGAGCGCCGCCTTCAGCGAGGCGACACGCGTGGCCGAGTAGCCGTGGCTGCGCACGTGCATCAGCAGCGGATCGAAGTCCGTGTCGCGCGACACCACGACGAAGCGCGCGCCCTTGCCGGCCGCTGCGCGGTCCTGCGCCGACACCAGCTCTCCGAGGTAGAACGCGATGTGCATGTCGACGGCGTTGCGGCCCGCCTTGGCGCAGCGGATGAAGGTCACACTGGCGCCGAGCGGCTGCCAGGCCTCGGCAACGTCGGCCGAATACTTCGTCTGGCCGGGACCGCGGAAGATGCACAGGCGCACGCCGTCGCCGCGCACGAGCCCGATGTCGGCGGCGGAGGGCTGGACGTTTTCAAAGTCGACGAGGATGTAGGTCAGGGTCATGGCCGCGCCTTGGCGCACAAAGGAATCCCTGCACACTCTAGCGCGCCGGCGTCGACTCGACCCCGGATGGCGCAAGCGGGGCGGAAACGGTGCCCCCGGAAGCCGCGCCGGGCGCGCGCCGCCGCGGGTGTCCGCACGGGCACTGCCGATCAAGCCGGCAACGGCTTCTGGTTCGCCTCCTTCCGCCGCATTGCCTAGACTGGATGTGTCCGTGGGCGGGATCCTTCGCGGAGCCGAACCGCTCTGGACCTGGAAGCGGGTGTGTCCTCCTGGACGGACCCGCGCAGGATTGCCGAGTCCCTCAAGCGGTCCGCTGACGGCAGCCGCTGCGCGGCCTGACGTCCCGAACCTCGTTACCCGCTGGCCCTATCGATGGAAGACGCGTTCAGACTGCAGGAGCACGAGACTCTGGTCAGCGGCCTGCTGAACGCGTCCGCATACCCCCATCCGGCCCAGCGCGTCGAACGGATCGACACGCACATTTCAACGGTCCTGCTGGCCGGCGACTTCGCCTACAAGATCAAGAAGCCCGTCGATCTCGGCTTCCTCGACTTCTCTTCGCTGGAGAAGCGGCACCGCTACTGCCTGCAGGAGCTGCGCCTGAACCGGCGCACGGCCCCGGACCTGTATCTCGACGTCGTTCCCATCGTGGCGACGGCCGCCGGACCGCGCATCGGCCCCGCGGCAGGAGACCCCATCGACTACGCGGTCCGGATGCGGCGCTTCGACCCGGACTGCACACTGGACCACGTGGCTGCGCGGGGACAGCTGACCGGCGAACTCGTCGATCGCCTGGCGGCCGTCGTCGCGCGCCTGCATGCCGGAGCGGCCGTCGCGCCGCCGGGCTTCGGCACATCGGGCGCCGCGCGGCAGGTCACCGACGCCAGCCTTGGCGCGATTCGCGACCGGGTGCAGGCGGCGTCGGACCGCGCCCGCATCGACGCGCTTGCCGCCTGGTCGGCCGCTGAATGGCGCGCACGCGCGCCGCAGATGGACGCGCGCGCTGCCTCCGGCTCCGTCCGCGAGTGCCACGGCGACCTGCACCTCGCCAACATCGTGCTGCTCGACGGCGAGCCGGTTCCCTTCGACGGCATCGAGTTCAGCGACGAACTGCGCTTCATCGACGTGATCTGCGACGTCGCGTTCACGTTCATGGACCTGATGGACCATGGCGTGCCGCCTCTGGCCTGGCGCCTCGTCGGGCGCTACCTCGAGCTGACGGGCGACTACGCGGGGCTGTCCGTGCTGCCCTACTACGCCACATACCGCGCGCTCGTGCGCGCCGAAATCGCCCTGATCCGACTTCGGCAGCCGGAGCTGAAGCGGCAGGTTCGGCTGCGCGAACACACTTCCTTCGAGCATTACCTTGCGCTGGCGGAGCGGCTGCGCCGTGCGGGCACGCGGTCGCTGGTGGTGATGACCGGACTGTCGGGTTCGGGCAAGTCGACGATCGCACTCGAACTCGCCCAGCAGCTCGGAGGCGTCCGCATCCGGTCGGACGTGGAGCGCAAGCGGCTGTTCGGCTTCGCGCCACAGGACCGCACCCAGCGCGCCGTCTATTCCAGAGAAGCTACTGCGCGCACCTACGACCGCATGGCGGAGGTTGCGCGGGCAGCGCTCGCGGCCGGCGTCCCGGTGGTCGTCGACGGCGCCTTCCTGAAGCGCGCGGAGCGCGATCGCTTCCGGGCGCTGGCGCGGGAACTGGACGCGCGCTTCGCGCTGGTCGCCTGCGAAGCGCCGCCGGACGTCCTGCGCGCCCGGGTGGCCGCGCGCCATCGCGCGGGCAGCGATGCATCCGAGGCGGACCTCGACGTGCTCGCGCGCCAGATCGGGTGGCAGGAGCCGCTGTCGCCCGATGAGCGCGTCGACTGCGTCCAGATCGACACGCAGGGAGACTGGACCGGCGTGGAGGCGCAGTGTCGATCACTCGTCGACGCCTGGCAGAACGACGCCCGATAGCGCCGGTTGCACGCGATGGCGGCAGCCCGGCTGTCGCTTGCATGCATTCATCCGCGCGTTCGCAAGAGGCTGGAATCCGCTCGCGAATTTCCTCGGGATTCATCCCGGAATCGCCAGAGCTTCGCGCGGCCTGGCAAGGAACGGGGTCGTCCGCTTTCCGCGCCTACTTGACGGGCCAGACGTGCGCCGCAGAGAGTCGATTGTTCATGCCGTCCGGCTCGAGGAAGTCCACCCGGACACGAGCGCCCGGCTTCAGCGCCGAAAGGTCGTACACCTCCTCGCGCACGTGGACATCGGCCGTCTTGCCGTCCGCCGACTGAAGGCGGACGGTCCGTGCGTATGTGTCGGTGGACACGACGACGAACACGCCCGGCTGCGGCGCGTAGTTGATGCCTCCGCCCTGCATTCGCTGACCGCCATCCCCTGCCGGCCGCTCCGCCAGGGCGGGGGTCACGCAGCAAACTGCGCCCAGTGCAAGCGCCAGAAACCTTGTGGCCGCGTTCATTCGTCCTCCCAAGTCAGGCCCGGAGCGTCAGGTTACTCGGGTCTAGCCGCGTGAAGCGCAGTCGCCGCAGCGGGCGAGCGCCTCCACCGCGCCACGTGCGATCAACTCCCCGGCTCCCCGCCGCGCAGGTTGAGCATCGCCACCACCGTCGTCCCCCGCCCGGCATTCTCGAAACGGTGCGGGCGATCGCTCGCGAAATGAAAGCTGTCGCCGCGCGACAGGGTCCAGGTGCGCTTGTCCACCGTGAGGCGCAGCCTTCCCTGGATCACGAGTCCCGCTTCTTCACCCTGGTGTGCATACAGCTCGAATCCCGACGTCGCCCCGGGCTCCATGGTCATCAGGAAGAACGTGAAGCGAGCCGGCGTGTCCGCGGTGAGGAGCTGCTTGTAGATGCCCGAGCGCCACGCGGTCAGCTTTCCCCGTGCGGCGGTCCGGACGACGATCTCGCCCTGCGATCCATCCGCGTGGGACGGCTCGAAAAGCATCGACAGGCCGACGTCGAGCGCGTCCGCCAAGCTGGTCAGCGCGCTGAGCGACGGCGACGAGATGCCGCGCTCGATCTGGCTGATGAATCCGATCGACAGCGACGTGCGGTCTGCCAGCATGTGCAGCGACATCTTTCGCTCGTGGCGAAGCTTGCGGATGCGCGCCCCGACCTGCGCGTCCGTCGCCTTGCCGTTGCGCCGTAGCGCCGAGACCTTCGCGGCGGAGGGTTTCGTCGGTTTCACGGGGCGCGCCGATCCGATGATCCGATCACTCGACCTCCAGCCTGTCCCGCATCCGGTAGTAGCGGATCAGCGCACGGGCGACGGTCCTCGTGAAGGGGTAGCCGAAGATCGGCCGCATCGCTGTCACCGGGAACGGAATGTCGTCGGGCCGCTTGCCCGCGACGAGTTCCGCCAGGTAGCGCCCGAGCAGGGGCGCAAGGCCGACGCCGCGGCCGTTGTACCCGAGCGCTGTCCACACGCCTGGCGCCAGCTGGTGCAGGTGCGGCAGGTGGTCCTTCGTCATCGCGACGCGGCCTCCCCAGTGATACGCGAACGGAACGCCGCGCAGCCAGGGAAAAAGCGTGTCGACCGCGGCGCGGAGATTGACGGCGTCGGCGGGCCCGAGATTCTCCCTGAACGGTGCCCGGCCTCCCATGAGCAAGCGGCCTGCGGCATCGCGCCGGTAGTACCAGAGCAGGCGGCGCGTGTCCGAAGCGCAGTGCCCCTGCGACAAGATCCTGGCGCCAAGCTCGGCGGGCAGGGGTTCGGTGGCGGCCTGCATGCTGATCATCGGGACGACCGTGCGCGACAGTCCCGGCCAGAGGGCATCCGTGTAGCCGTTGGTGCCGATGATCACGGCGTTCGCCCTGACCGCCCCGGAGTCGCTGCGCAGCAGCCAGCGACTGCCGTCCCTCGCCAGTTGACGGGCTGGCGAGCGAACAAAGATCTCGGCGCCGGCGCGGCGGGCTGCCGCGGCCAGGCCGCGGTTGAACGACAGGGGCTGCACGTGCCCGGCACGCCGGTCTTCCCATCCGCCGAGGTAGCGGTCCGTGCCGATCAGCTCCCCCAGTCGCGCCCGATCGACGAAGGTCGCCGGCGCTCCGCGCCGGGCCCACTGGTCGCAGCGACGCTTCACCATGTCGAGCGTGCGCGCGGAAATCGCCGGCTGAAGCCAGCCCTTGCGCGTTGCCTCGCAGTCGATCCGGTGCTTCTCGATCAGGCCGAAGACTTCGTCGCCGACGCTGCCGATGGCCGCGACGAGTCGCGGACCCAGCTCTGCGCCGAACATGGCCTCCAGCTCGTCCGGGTCGTACTTCAGGCCCGGGATGACCTGGCCTCCCGTCAGCCCCGAGGCCCCGCGGCCGATGTCGTGGGACTCGAGCAGCACGACGCTGGCGCCGGCGCTCGCCGCCGCCAGCGCCGCGGCGCACCCCGTGTAGCCGCCGCCGACGATGGCGACTTCGGCGCCGAGTTCTCCCTTCAGTTCGGGCCAGGGCGTCGACCGCGCGGCCGTTGCGTCCCACAGCGAACCCTTCGTCCCGTCAACCATCGCGACCTCCGCAAGCCGGCCGTGAGCGGTGTGCTCACCCAGAGAATTTTCACAATCGTGAAAATTCTGGCACGGAATTGAGTAATATCGTTGAGCAATATCCACGGCTAGCAGGATTGTGGGCATGCATCCACCCGCAGCCGTTCAACCTCTCGATTCTCACGAGGAGACAGGCACCATGAACTTCACGCTCAGGAAGTGGTTGGCAGTCGCGGCGGTCGTCGCGCTGGGTCCGGGAGCCGGCGCGGCGCTGGCGCAGCAGACCTACAAGGTCGGATCGACGCCGACCGGTGTGCCGTTCACCTTCATGGACACCAAGACCCAGACGATCGAAGGGGCCATGGTCGACCTGATCACCGCGATCGGCCAGGACCAGGGGTTCAAGGTGCAGGTGGAAGCGACGCCGTTCTCCGCCCTCATTCCCTCGCTGACCAGCAACAAGATCGACATCATCTCCGCGGCGATGCTGATCACGGCGGCGCGGAAGGAAGTGATCGACTTCAGCGATCCCGTGTTCCCGTACCCCGAGGGAATGATCATCAAGGCCGACGACAACACGAAGTACAAGTCGCTGGCCGACCTGAAGGGGCAGGTCGTCGGCGCGCAGGTCGGCACCGTGTACGTGGACTTCCTGAAGAAGAACGGCGAATTCCCCGAGGTGAAGACCTACGATTCCATCGCCGACATCATCCGCGACGTCGGACTGGGCCGGATCAAGGCGGGCTTCGGCGACGGGCCGATCGTTCGCTACCAGCTGTCGCAGCGCAAGGATTCCGGCGCCAAGGTGTCGGAGACCTACGAACCCAAGATGGAGGGTTACGTGGGCATGGGTGTACGCAAGGGCGACAAGGAACTGCTGGCGAAGATCAACGCCGGGCTGGCCAAGATGAAGAGCAGCGGCAAGCTCGACGAGATCCTGAAGAAGTGGAACCTCAAGTAGCGTCGTCCTGAAAGGCGGGCAGCGCCCCGGCGGCGCCGCTCGCCCCTCGCCGCCTGCCGCCTGCCGCCTGCCGTCCCCTGACGACCCGACCCGAGGGTTGAGGTGTTCTCCAGCGCCTTCCTGAACGACGCACGGGAGTTCCTGCCCATCCTGCTGCAGGGTTGCTGGACGACCATCAAGCTCACGGCGCTCGCGCTGGTCCTGTCGACGGTCATCGGATTCCTGCTGGCGCTGATGCGGCTGTCGCCCTACGCGCTGGTGCGGCTGCCGGCCACGACGTTCATCACGGTGATCCGCGGCATTCCGATCATCGTCCAGCTTTTCTACATCTACTTCGTCTTTCCGGAAATCGGCATCGAGCTGTCGGCGTTCCAGGCCGGCTTCATCGGCCTGGGCATCGCCTATTCCGCGTACCAGGCCGAGAACTTCCGGGCCGGCATCGAGGCGATCGACCACGGGCAGATCGAGGCCGCGCAGTCCCTTGGGATGCGCTACTGGCTGCTGCTGCGCCGCGTGATCATGCCGCAGGCGATCCGCATCACGCTGCCGCCGTACGGCAACACGATGATCATGATGCTGAAGGACTCGTCGATCGCATCGACCATCACGGTGGCCGAACTCGCGCGCCAGGGACAGCTGATCGCCTCGTCCACGTTCAAGAACATGACGGTGTTCACGCTGGTGGCGCTGCTCTACCTGACCATGAGCCTGCCGCTGACGGCCCTGGCGCACTGGCTCGAGAAACGGTTCGGCCGGCGATGATCTCGGTGAAGAACCTCTCCAAGTCGTTCGGCACCCATCGGGTGCTCGACGACGTCAGCCTAGAAATCGGCAAGGGCGAGGTGGTGTGCATCATCGGGGCCTCCGGCTCCGGAAAGTCCACGCTGCTGCGCTGCATGAACGGCCTGGAGTCGTACGACTCCGGCGAACTGACGATCGAAGGTCGGGCGATCCACCGGGACGATCGCGACATCCACCGGCTGCGCACCGAAGTCGGCATGGTGTTCCAGCGCTTCAACCTTTTTCCCCACCGGACCGCGCTCGAGAACGTGATCGAAGGCCCCGTATACGTGAAGAAGGTGCCGCTGCGGCAGGCGCGGGAGGAAGGGCAGGCTCTTCTGCAGAAGGTCGGACTGGCCGACAAGTTCGACGCGTATCCGGCGAAGCTCTCGGGCGGCCAGCAGCAGCGGGTCGCGATCGCCCGCTCGCTCGCAATGAAGCCGAAGGTCATCCTGTTCGACGAGCCCACCAGCGCGCTCGACCCCGAGCTGGTCGGCGAGGTGTTGCGGGTCATGCAGCAGCTCGCGGAAGAAGGGATGACGATGGTCGTGGTCACGCACGAGATGGACTTCGCGCGCGAGGTAGCCGACCGCGTGCTGTTCCTGGACCAGGGCCGCATCCTCGAGCAGGGTGCACCCGAAGACGTGCTCAAGAACCCGAAGAACGAGCGAACGCGGGACTTCCTCAGGCGGGTCATCCACGCCATCTAGGCGCGCCGGGCCGCCGGCGCAGCGCCCGCCACCCCGGACCAGTCGGCCGGGTATCCTTGTGCGGGCATCAGACCCCGGCGCAAGACCGGCGGAGGAGCGCGATGAACAAGCCTGCGACACTGGCTGAGCTGGACAAGCTGCAGTCGATCCACCCGTTCACGAACCTGCGCAAGCACGAGGAGAGGGGCCCGGTCGTGATCACGCGCGGCCGCGGCATCCACGTCTACGACGAGCAGGGGCGCGAATACATCGAGGGCATGGCCGGGCTGTGGTGCGCGTCGCTCGGGTTCTCCGACGAGCGCCTGATCGCGGCGGCGAACCGGCAATTGAACACGCTGCCGTACTACCACGGCTTCGCGCACAAGGCCTCCGACATCGCGGTGCGGGCCGCCCAGGCGCTGCTCGCCCTGGCGCCGGCGAACATGGCGCGCGTGTTCTTCGGCACCAGCGGCTCGGACGCGAACGACACGGCGATCAAGCTGGTGCGCTACTACAACAACGCGCTGGGCCGGCCGACCAAGAAGAAGATCATCGCGCGCACCAAGGGGTACCACGGGGTCAGCATCGCAGCGGCGACGCTCACCGGGCTGCCGCACCTGCATACCGGCTTCGACCTGCCCGGCCCGGACGTGCTGCGCATCGACTGCCCGCACCACTACCGCTTCGCGCATCCCGGCGAGAGCGAGGAAGCGTTCTCCGCGCGGCTGGCGCGGCAACTGCAGGTGCTGATCGAGAAGGAGGGCGCGGAGAACATCGCGGCCTTCATCGCCGAGCCGCTGATGGGCGCCGGCGGCGTGATCCCGCCGCCCGCCGGGTACTTCGACCTGATCCAGCCGATCCTGAAGCAGAACGACATCCTGCTGATCGCCGACGAGGTGATCTGCGGCTTCGGCCGCACGGGCCAGATGTGGGGCAGCCAGACCTACAACATGACGCCGGACATCGTCACCTGTGCCAAGGCACTGACCGGCGGCTACGTGCCGTTCTCGGCGACGATGGTCTCGGAGCGCGTCTACCAGCCGATCGCCGAGCAGTCCGCGCAGATCGGCACGTTCGGCCACGGCTACACGTACTCGAGCCATCCGCTCGGCGCCGCCGTCGCCGTCGAGGCGATGACGATCTACCGCGAATCCGACATCACCGCCCGCGTGCGCGAGAACGCGCCGCGGTTCCAGCAGGGCCTGCGCGCGCTGCTCGACAGCCCGATCGTCGGCGAGGTGCGCGGCGTCGGCCTGATCGCCGCGGTTGAACTGGTCAAGGACAAGGCCACGAAGGAGTCGTTCCCGGCCTCGACCGCGGCGGCGCTCCACTTCGCGGACCGCGCGCACGCCCACGGCCTGGTGGTGCGTCCCCTGGGCGAGGCGGTTGCCCTGTGCCCGCCGCTGATCATCACGCCGGAGGAGATCGACGAGATGCTCGTGCGGTTCACGCGCGCGCTGCGCGACACCGAAAGCCACGTGCGCCCGCAGTGACGGCCTTCGTCGAGTTCGATGGAGTCTGCAAGACCTACGACGGTCGCCTGAACGTCGTCGACCGGCTCGACCTCGCGGTCGCCGAAGGCGAGTTCCTGTCGCTGCTCGGCCCGTCGGGGTCGGGCAAGACCACCACGCTGATGATGCTGGCCGGCTTCGAGCGGCCGACCGCGGGCCACATCCGCCTCAGGGGCAAGTCGATCGAGGCATTGCCGCCCTACAAGCGCAACTTCGGCATGGTGTTCCAGAACTACGCGCTGTTCCCGCACATGACCGTGAGCGAGAACCTGGCGTTCCCGCTGTCGGTGCGCGGCGTCGCCAGGGATGCCGCCGCGGAGCGCGTGCGGCGGGCGCTCGACATGGTGCGGCTGCCGGGCATGGAGGCGCGCATGCCGGCGCAGCTGTCCGGCGGACAGCAGCAGCGCGTGGCGGTGGCGCGGGCGCTGGTGTTCGAGCCGCAGCTGATCCTGATGGACGAGCCCCTGGGCGCGCTGGACAAGCAGTTGCGCGAGGAGATGCAGCTCGAACTGCGCGGCCTGCACGACCGGCTCGGCATCACGATGGTCTACGTGACGCACGACCAGTCCGAGGCGATGACGATGTCCGACCGCGTGGCCGTGTTCCACCAGGGGCGCATCCAGCAGGTCGACGATCCCAAGCGGCTGTACGAGCGGCCGGTCAACCTGTTTGTCGCCTCGTTCATCGGCGAGAGCAACCGGCTGAAGGCGCGCTTCGTCGGGGACTGCGCCGCCGGCGAGTGCGCTGCGCAGCTCGACGGCGGCGCGACGGTGCGCGGTCTCGCTGCCGGCCCGTGCCGGGCGCAGTCGCCGGCCACGGTGTCGATCCGTCCGGAGCACATCAACGTCGCGGCAACGGGGAGCCACGCAAACACGGGCAACTGGTTGCCTGCGCGCGTGGCCGAGACTATTTTTCTCGGTGGCCATGTGCGCGTGCGCCTGCAGACGGCGGCCGGCGACCTGGTCGCCAACGTGCCCGCGCAGGCGGCCCATGCACTGCCGCCCGAGGGGGCGGATGCGGTCGCGCACTGGGCGGCCGCGAGTACAGTCGTATTCCCGGAGTGAACCCGGGCCAGAACTACAACGAAGCGAAGGAGGAGCGATGAATTTCATCAAGAAGTGGAGCGGGCACGCGGCCGTCGTCGTCGCTCTCGCGGTTGCCGCGGGCGGCGCACTGGCGCAGGGGCGGCCGTTGTCGGTCGTGTCCTGGGGCGGCGCCTACCAGGATGCGCAGAAGGAGGTCTACTTCAAGCCGTTCATGGAGAAGACCGGCATCAAGATGGTCGACGAAAGCTGGGACGGCGGGATCGGCGTGCTGCGCGCCAAGATGCAGGGCGGCGCCAACAACTGGGACGTGGTGCAGGTCGAAAGCGAGGAACTGCTGCTCGGCTGCGAGGAAGGCCTGTTCGAGAAGCTCGACTGGGCCAAGCTCGGCGGCAAGGACAAGTTCCTGAAGAACGCGGTGAACGACTGCGGCGTCGGCTCGATCGTCTACAACTTCGTGCTCGGCTACGACGGCGACAAGATCAAGGCGGCCCCGAAGGGCTGGACCGACTTCTGGGACGTGAAGAAGTACCCCGGCAAGCGCGCGCTGCGCAAGGGGCCGAAGACCAACCTCGAGATCGCGCTGCTGGCCGACGGCGTGCCGGCCGCTGACGTCTACAAGCTGCTCGCCACGCCCGCCGGAGTCGATCGCGCGTTCAACAAGCTGTCGCAGCTCAAACCCAACCTGATCTGGTGGGAAAAGGGCTCGCAGCCGCCGCAGATGCTCGCGTCGGGCGAGGCTGCGATGGTCTCTGCCTACAACGGCCGCATCGCCGCCGCGAACAAGACCGACAAGAAGAACTTCAAGATGGTCTGGGCCGGGAGCCTCTACACGATCGACTCCTGGGTCATCATGAAGAACTCGCCGAACAAGGCGGCTGCCGAGCAGTTCCTCGCGTTCAGCAGCGATCCGCAGAACCAGAAGAACCTGCCGCCGCGCATTCCGTACGGCGTGACGAACGTCGCCTCCACGGCGCTGGTGGACAAGGCCGTGATGCCCGACCTTCCCACCAACCCGGTGAACCTGAACGCGTCGCTGTACATCAACGACAAGTTCTGGCTCGAGAACCTGGACAAGCTGAACCAGCGGTTCAACGCCTGGCTCGCGAAGTAGCGCGGTCCACGCCCCGCGGCCGGCATCCATCACGGTGCCGGCCGCGCGGCCGCTGAGCGATCGTGCAGCCCCGCGAACCGGAAACGGCCGGCCGCCCTCCCGCAGGGCCGGAGGCGCGGCGCGCGCCGGCCCCCGGGCCGTCGCTGGAACGGCAGCTGGCGGCAGCGGAGCGCTCGAAGAAGTGGCGCGCCTTCCTGCTGACGGCGCCACTGCTGCTGTTCCTCCTGCTGACGTTCCTCGGGCCGATCGGCGCGCTGCTGTCGCGCAGCGTCGTCGACACGGAGTTCGCGGCGGCGCTGCCCAACGTCGCGCGCGAAATCCGCCGCTGGGATGGCCATGCACTTCCCGACGAGGCGACGTTCGCGGCGCTGATCGCGGACGTGCGCGCCGCACGCGCGGCGGACACGCTGGCGCCGGCGGCGACCCGGCTCAACTACGACGTCAGCGGCTTCCGGTCGCTGCTCTTCACCACCGGACGCCGCCTGCCCGACCAGCTGCAGGGTTCGGCGCGCGACACGCTGACTGAAATCGATCCCAAGTGGGCCGAGGTCGAGACCTGGGGCGCGATCGCGCGTGCGTCGGGTCCGGTGACGTCGCTCTTCGTCCTCGCCGCGCTCGACCTCAAGCGCACTGCAGGCGGCGAGTTCATCGGCGCGCCGGCCGAGGAGAAGATCTTCGTGCAGGTGCTGGTGCGCACCTTCGCCATCGCGACGGCCGTGACGATCCTGTGCCTGGCGCTCGGATACCCGCTCGCGTACGTGCTGGCCTCGCTGCCGACGCGCACGGCGAACGCGTTGCTGGTGCTGGTGTTGCTGCCGTTCTGGACCTCGCTGCTCGTGCGCACGTCGGCGTGGATCGTGCTGCTGCAGCACGAGGGCGTCATCAACGAGGCACTGCTGCAGACCGGGCTGATCGAGTCGGCGCTGGAGCTGCTGTATCGCCGCGCGGCCGTCTACGCGGCGATGACCCACGTGCTGCTGCCGTTCATGGTGCTGCCGCTGTACGCAGGGATGCGCTCGATCCCGCCGGCGCACGTGCGCGCGGCGCTGTCGCTGGGCGCCACGCCGCTGACCGCGTTCTGGCGGGTGTACGCGCCGCAGACCCTGCCCGCCGTCGGCGCGGGGGTGCTGATGGTGTTCATCCAGGCCCTCGGCTACTACATCACCCCGGCGCTGGTCGGCGGGCCGGACGACCAGATGCTCAGCTACTTCATCGCCTTCTACGCCTCGAAGACGATCAACTGGGGCATGGCCGCGGCGCTGTCGGTGGCGCTGCTGGCCGCCACCGTCGCGCTGTACTGGGTCTACGACCGCCTGGTCGGCATCGACCGGATCCGCATGGCATGAGCTCGACGCGACCCGCCTACGAAACGAGGGGCCAGCGGTTCGGGCGCTACGCGCTGTGGGGCCTGGCCGGCCTGGTGCTCGTCTTCCTGATCGCGCCGATCGGCGTCATCGTGCCGCTGTCGTTTTCGGCCGGATCGTTCCTGCACTTCCCGCTGCCCGGGCTGTCGCTGCGCTGGTACGAGGACTTCTTCACCTCGGAGCTCTGGCTGCCCGCGTTGAAGAACAGCCTGATCGTCGGGACCGGCGCGACGCTGATCGCCACGACGCTCGGCACGCTCGCCGCGTTCGGGTTCTGGCGCGCACGGTTTCCGCTGCGGCGGCTGCTGTTCGGCGTGCTGCTGGCGCCGCTGGTCGTGCCCGTGGTCATCGTCGCGGTCGGCGTCTACTTCGCGTTCGCGAAGGTCGGGCTGGTCGACGGCTACCTTGGCCTGATGCTGGCGCACGCCGCGCTCGGCGCGCCCTTCGTGCTGGTGACCGTGCTGTCGACCCTGTCCGGCTTCGACCGCAACCTGCTCAACGCCGCGGCAAGCCTCGGCGCGCCGCCGTGGCTGACGTTCCGCAAGGTCGCGCTGCCGATCATCTTCCCGGGCGTCTTCTCCGGCGCGCTGTTCGCGTTCGCGACGTCGTTCGACGAAGTGGTGGTCGCACTGCTGCTCACCGGTCCGGGCGAGCGCACGCTGCCGCGCCAGATGTTCGCGGGCATCAACGACAACATCAGCCTCACCATCACGGCCGCCGGCACGCTGCTGATCCTGATGGCCTGCGCGCTGCTGGTCGTCGCCGAGGCCCTGCGTCGTCGCTCGGAGCAGCTGAGGACGCGCAGGCTGCCGTGAACCCCGAAGGGTCAGGCGGCGGGCGGACGCTTCCTGCCGCGCGGCCGCTCCGGCTGCGGGGACAGCAGCCCGTGCCGCTGATGCCAGTCGCGCAGTGACTCGTGC
>Ga0316195_10000416_pt1 | contig 16851 bp, 18 predicted proteins | sample Phised1_MG_FD_204937 | JGI IMG/M metagenome (GOLD analysis project Ga0316195, IMG submission 204937) | Coastal sediment microbial communities from Maine, United States - Phippsburg sediment 1 | ecosystem: Environmental > Aquatic > Marine > Coastal > Sediment | place: USA: Maine | collected...
TGATATAGATCACCTAATAGCTACCCCTATTTTTGACTCCACCAGATGCAGTATTAATTTTCATCCACTTCATTCTTATTGGGCAATTGCAATTTATATACTCCTTTTTATTTACAAAAATACGAGGATTATAGGGCTTGCTTTACTCATTCATATACTGGCAGACCTGCTTGATTGTTACCTCCAGTTATCTGAGTCGAATTGAAGTCAGTACCGGGTAGTGATCAGATAATTTTAGCTCAAAGTTTTCATGTGTTATGACATCCATAGTCTTATCTACTAAAATAAAATCTATTCTAAAAGGGACAATCTTTAAGTCAAAAGTTTTTCCAAATCCCGAACCCTTTAAGTCATAAGTGTCCTGTAGTGCTCCTTTGGTAATATGGTAAACATTGGAAAAAGCAGTGTTGTTTAAATCCCCGCAAATTATAAACCTATAAGGCGAGTTATTCCTGTGCTGGTCAAAAATATCTGCCTGTTCCTCCTGTTTCAAAAAAGTCTTCTCCATTCTGTCATAAGACTTAACCACGCGACTTAAACTCTTCACTCTGGATGGAATTACATTAAATGACTGAAAGTGAAGGTTATATACCCTTATGGTATCTCCTTTGTAATCAATATCCGCATAAATAGCATTATTTCCCGTCTCCGGGAAATCAAGAGATCCATTTGCAATGATAGGGTATTTTGAGAGAATTGTTTGTACCGTTTTTCCAGACCAATATGGGGTTATATAGTGATAGGTATATTCAGGCAATAATTTTTTTGCTTGTCGGTTAAACTCCTGGAAACAGACTATGTCGGGATTTTTTTCTTTGATAAAATCGACTATTTTATGATTAGTTAATTTACCTTTTATCCGACCCGCAAATTCAAAGTCCCGGCAATTATAGGTCATAATACTCAGGTCTTCATGCTCAGGCGTTTGATTGGAAGAACCAAATCTATAAAAAGACCCAAAAGTGAAATAAGTGAGTAGAACCGCTGAAAGTGACAGGATCAGATTTCGTTTCTTTTTAAAGAACCAATAGATAATAAAAGGTAGGTTTATAATAAATAAAAAGGGCACTACAAGACTCAAAAAAGATAAAGGAAGAAATGTCTTTGGCGAAATATAAGGTGCCAGATTGGATAACAAGAGTAGAATTCCTAAAAGTATATTTAGAATATAAACTGTCTTATCAAAAAATGATAGTTCCTTCACAGATTAGTCCTCTTTACCTGCCTTAAACAGGAAATCCTTTTCTGTTTTGGAGAGACTTTCATAGCCAGATTTACTTATCTTATCCAGGATGGTATCAATCTTGCGTTGTTTACTTTCCCTGTCGTAATTGACACTCGAAACGCTATTTCCTTTAGCGCGTCTGTATACCGTTTTTAGAGGCGCTTTTTTCTCTTTCTTCTTAAAAAGCCCTTCAAGGTTTTCCAGCATTTTGGTGAACCCCTCTCCAATATCCCGACCCTTTAAAAGTTGTCTGGCATAAACATATCCTAATAAAGCTCCCCCAAGATGGGCAAGATGACCACCGGCATTTCCGCCGGTTGGAATTTGTATTAAATCTACCAACACAAAGAAAACTCCTATATACCACAGTTTTACATTGAAAATAAAAAGCCTTACCTCCTGGTTGGGAATATAGGTACAAATAAAAATTAATACGGCAGTCACGCCGGCAGAAGCCCCAATAAGGGCCGCATTCGCGCTTAAAAGAGCCGGAAATACATTATAGCTTAGCAAAAAGATTAGTCCGCCTAATATGACACCTAAAAAATAAACGCTTATAAACTTTTTAGGCCCAAAAAGATTAAGGAAAATTCTTCCTGAGAAATAAAGCATGACCATATTCCAAAATAAATGCCAAATACCTCCATGAAAAAAGGAATAGGTCACCAGAGACCAGGGTTGAGAAATAAAGTCGATAAAATCCTTTGGCAATTCGAACCAACGGAGCAATGTGTTGGAAGCCATTCCCATTAGGAAAGTTAATAAGCCATTTATTATAAAAACAGCAACATTTACTGCAATTAACTTTTCTGCTACACTGAGCCGTGCAAATTGATATTTCAAATTTCCCGAATCCATCCTAATTCCATCGATTTTTATTAAACTGGTTTTTTTTCCAGTACCACATCATCAAAAATCCGAAAAGGGCTCCTCCAACATGGGCAAAATGAGCAATTCCATCGCCAAAAATAGAATAGCCGGTTACTCCTGAAAACAAGTCGAGTCCTATTAAAACAGGAATAAAAAATTTGGCCTTAATAGGAATTGGCAAGAAGATAAGGAATAATTCACTATTCGGGTAAGACATTCCAAAGGCCACCAATATCCCATAAATAGCACCTGAAGCACCTACAGCCGGTGTATTAAAGGCGCTTAAAAAATTATCTATGACACCTTGTGGAGCATAATTATACCAGTCCGGACTATATTTACCTCCTGAAATTATTTCCAAAATCTGACTTTTCATTATGCCAGAATTTACAAGAGCTTCAATCCCCTGATTGAAATAATAATAATTTACGCCTGTATGTATAAGAGCTGCGCCAATTCCAGCCGAGAAATAAAAGAACAAAAACTTATTCCGACCCCACATCCGCTCTAATGGAGTTCCAAAAGCCCAGAGCGCATACATATTAAATAAAATATGTGTAAAGCCTCCATGCATGAACATATGGGAGACGATCTGCCAGATTCCAAAATTCTCATTCTCCGGAAACCACAATGAAAACCACTGATACATCTGATCTCCATATAGGTTTGTTGCTACAAAGAACAACACATTAACAATTAGCAGATGCTTAATGGCATCAGTTAGTCTTCCCATCTAGTTAAATTTATTATCAATATCACGTTCGGTTATTGTAACGTAAATTAATTTATTAAACGGACTTCGGTTAGTTTCCTTACATGCAAACAATGCATTTACCAAGGCCTGTTGAGACTCCTTATCTAATATTTCACCGGTTTTTACAGCCAGGGACTTACAAAGCACTTTTGATAATACCTCAGACTGTGTGTCAACATTCCCGCTAATCTCCATTTGGTAATCCGCTATTAATTGATCCAATAATGCTCCTACTTCACTCTCATTAATGAGCTGCGGAATTCCCGTAATCTGGAGTTTTTCCCCTTCAAAAGTGCCGAAGGCAAAACCCAGGGATGTTAAACTTCCTCTTATATCATCAAGTACGGCTAATTCAGCTTTTGAGAATGTAAGCGAAATTGGAAAAAGTAATTGCTGACTTAAAGTTTCCTTTACGGTAATACTCCTAAGAAATTTTTCATATAGTACGCGTTGATGGGCACGTCCCTGGTCAATAATAAGCATGCCAGATTTTATGGTCGTTACAATATATTTTCTTCTAAGCTGAAATGTGGTTGCACCTATCCCTTCTTCTCCCGGTTGTTCGTTAAAAATGGAACCTGTAATCGTCTCAGATTCAAAATGTACGGTACTAAAACTCTCTTCTCTCCCAACTTTTGATTCCAGACCTACATACATGCTTTCCCAATCCCCTGATGGCAATCTTTTAGAGAATCTTCCGGCCCCATTTTCATATCCGTTTTCCTTAAATGGATTGTATCCGGGATTAATAGTAATGCCAGGCTGTTGTGCCTGTTTGTTTAATAACACGTAAGGTGTGTCCAAATTCTGATCCTTTTCAAAATCCAAAGCCGGACTTACATTAAACTGACCCAAGCTGTGTTTTATTGTTGATTTAAGTATGGCATACAAGGTATGCTCATCATCAAACTTAATTTCTGTCTTTGTAGGATGAATATTAATATCTATAGATGATGGATCAACATCCAGATATATAAAGTAACCGGGGCTGGTATCCGGGCGCAATAGTCCCTCAAAAGAAGCCATTACGGCATGATGCAAATATGGACTCTTTATAAAGCGATTGTTTACAAAGAAAAATTGTTCGCCCCTGCTTTTTTTTGCGTACTCCGGCTTACAAATAAAACCTGTTATTCTTACTACCTGGGTTTCTTCCTCTATTGGAACCAGTTTTTCTTTTGTTTTGATGCCAAATATATGTACAACTCGTTTTTTTAAATTGGTTGATGGTAAGTTGAATAACTCATTGTCATTATTGTAAAAATAAAATTGTACCGAAGGATGTGCCAGACATACCCTATGAAATTCATCGGTAATGTGACGCAATTCCACCTGGTTAGACTTCAAGAATTTCCTCCGCGCCGGAATATTAAAAAAGAGGTTCTTTACAGATACTGATGTCCCTTTAGGGGTTACAGTCGCCTCCTGTGACATCACCTTGCTTCCTTCAATTTTAATGAGTGTGCCCACTTCATCTTCTTCCGGACGGGTATGCATTTCAACATGCGCTATGGCCGCAATTGAAGCAAGCGCTTCTCCACGGAATCCTTTAGTGCTGAGGTGAAACAAGTCCTCAGCGCAATTTATTTTAGAAGTGGCATGCCTTTCAAAACTCAATCTGGCATCAGTCACACTCATTCCCTTACCGTCATCGACAATCTGGATCAAAGTCTTTCCTCCGTCTTTTACAATCAGCTTAATTCGGGTCGCTCCTGCATCAATAGCATTCTCCAACAACTCTTTTACCACAGAGGCCGGACGCTGAACTACTTCACCTGCAGCAATCTGATTAGCCACATGGTCTGGCAAAAGTTGTATAATATCTGCCATTATTTTGAATAGAATATTGATAAATCAAAATCGATGATGTACAGGAATATGAGGATCAGGATGGCTATTATAATGAGCATTCGTAATTTGATGTTGCGATCGCCTGCATTTTTGATATCTGCCATGGCATTTCTGAATTTTCCCTTTAATCCTCTTGGAGCATCTACCGTAGTGCGGAATTTATCAAGTTTTGGTTGCATTTTAAAAGGACTGCCTTCACCCTTATCGTCATAATAACGGGGTGTATAATTGTATTTTCTGTTCTTACGTAGTTTTGTAAATTTTCCCATGGACCTCTGGCTCAAAGTTACTCAAAATCAAAAAATATGAAGAGATTTCCTTCCCAAAAATTGTTAACAGTCCGCCGCAGTCAAAATAGTCAGACATCATTTGTCATTTAATCCAAAAAGGATTAAGTGCCCCCTAAATATCTGTATTAATAATTAAAGTGATAAATTGGAGTACGTAATTAGAGTAATGCCATTTTAATTGCAGCAATTGCGGCTTCTGTTCCCTTATTGCCATATTTACCACCACTTCTGTCTTTGGCCTGCTGGAGAGTATCATCTGTTAGCACACAAAAAATCACCGGGGTGTTGAAATTTACATTCAGGTCTTTTATTCCCTGTGCCGCAGCGCTACAAACAAAATCAAAGTGTTTGGTTTCGCCGCGTATTACACTACCAATTGCAATAATGGCATCAGGATTATTATCCTGAATCATTTTTTTACATCCGTATGTCAGTTCAAAACTACCAGGAACGTTCCACCTTAAAATATTTACATGCTCTGCACCGCAATCCAACAATGCAGTTTCAGCCCCCTTATAAAGACCTTCCGTAATCTCCGAATTCCATTCTGAAACAACAATCCCAAACCGAAGAGCCTTCGCATTTGGGATTGCATTCTTGTCATAAACTGACAGATTTTTATTGGAAGTGGCCATTTATTTTTTGCTTTTAGCCATTCCTATAAAGGCGTCAATGGTTTTGGCTTCTTCTGAATTTGCAAATTCATCTTTAATTCTCTGAAAATACTGAAGTGCCTTTTCATTTTGATTGAGCTCCATGGCAGTTACTCCGGCTTTAAAAAGAAATCTTGGAGTAGTGAAATCATTGATATTATGGGCAAATGCCAATTCGTAATACCCTAGCGCATCCGAAGTTTGCCCCAGTTGCATAAACGCATCTCCTATTCCCCCTTTTGCCAGAGCACCAAGGATTGCATCATCGGAAGAGAAATTTTCCAAATGACTGATGGCATTTTCGTATTGTTTCATGTTCAAATATGACATGCCAGCAGAATAATTGGCCAGGTTGGCCGCCTTTGTTCCTTTGTACTCTTCAATAATATCCAGAAATCCATATTTACCTTCCGCTCCGTTTAAGGCCAAAGTAAATAGCGAATCCTTTTCAGCTGTATTATTTAATGCCTGATCAAAATATTGCTGGGGATAAAACATTTCATTGGCCGCATTAGCCTCTTTAGGTTTCTGAATAAACTGATTATAAGCCAGATAACCCAATACGCCTATGGCAATCACACCTATCAGCCCAAGGATATAATTTTGATTTTTAGCTACCCATTGCTCCGATCTGGATGCACTCTCGTCCAGGCTGCTAAAAACCTCTGCCGTAGCACTTTTCTGAGAATCAAGTTCTCTTTCTTCGGCTTTATTCTTAGGCTTGTAACCCCTTTTCTTATATGTTGCCATCTTTATATTTATTGGTCGGGCAAAAATAAAGTTTTTATCCAAAACCAAAAGCCAAATTATTCGTTATTTTTCGATAATTTGCACCTTCCATGTTTATTGCCAAATTCCTTTCCGAATGTTTCTGAAGAATTTATCGCTTGTTAACTACAAAAATTTTGAGGCACAACAATTTGAATTCGATTCCAAAACCAATTGTTTTGTTGGTGATAACGGAAAAGGGAAAACCAATATTCTGGATGCTATATACCATCTGGCTTTTGGAAAAAGCTACTTTAACCCCCTTGCCAGTCAGAATATAAGGCATGGTGAGGAATTTTTTATTATTGAGGGTACTTTTAAACTCAATGATAGGAATGAAAAGATCGTTTGCAGCCTCAAAAAAGGCATGAAGAAGATCATAAAAAGAAACAATAAGATATACGATCGCCTATCAGATCATATAGGACTTTTGCCTTTGGTTATTATTTCACCGGCAGACAGGGACTTAATTCTTGAGGGAAGTGACAATAGAAGAAAATTTATAGACAGTGTTATATCCCAGTCAGATAAGGAATACCTGCAAACTCTACTTAAATACAATAAAATACTCCAGCAACGCAATACCCTACTGAAATATTTTGCTGCCAACCACTCATTTGACCAGACAACAATTTCTATTTATAATGAGCAGTTGCACACTTTTGGAACACATCTTTTTAATAAACGGGCCGCTTTTATCAAAGATTTTATTCCAATTTTTAAAGACCAGTATTTGTCTATTTCCGGTGGAAAGGAGCTGGTGAACATCCATTATGAAAGTAAATTATTCTCGCAAGACCTGTTGTCTCTTCTGGAAAGCAATATTGCAAAGGACAGGGCCTTACAATACACTTCAACAGGTATTCATAAAGATGACCTCAGCTTTGAAATCGAAAATTATCCTATAAAGAAATTTGGAAGTCAGGGCCAGCAAAAATCATTTTTAATCGCCTTGAAGTTTGCCCAGTTTCAATTTCTAAAATCTCATTCGGGAACAACACCGATAATGCTTTTGGATGATATCTTTGATAAATTGGATGAGAATAGAGTAACTCATATTATTACTTTAGTGGATGATGAAAATTTTGGTCAAATATTTATAAGTGATACGCATGCAGAACGTACCGAAAACGTTGTGAAATCTATTCATCAATCCTATAAAATTTTTAAATTGTAGTATGCAAAAGCTGGCCTATTTACTGTTATTTTTTAACTTCATGGCGTGTTCTGAAAATATATCTGTTTCGGATTTAAATCATTTAAATGGATATTGGGAGATTAAGGAAGTAGAATTTCCTGGTGGAGAAAGAAAAGAATATGACGTAAATACAACTATTGATTATCTTGAATATCATGATATGAATGGCTTTCGTAAAAAAGTCCAACCTGCATTTGACGGAACTTACGTTACTTCAAGCGATGCAGAGTCATTCCAAATTAGTGAAAGGGATGGTTCATTTTGGATGAGTTACCGGAATAACTTAAGTTCATGGGAAGAACGCATATTGGTGATCTCCAAAACCGAATTGGTTGTTAGGAACAAAGAAGGCCTGTCCTATCATTACCGACGATTTCAACCCATAAATGCAAAGTAATAATGGCTAAAAACAAAAATCAACAATCACTTGGTGAAGCTTTGAATGCATTTATTGAAGAAAATAAATTACAGAAAGGTATAGACAAGGTCATGGTAAGAAAAGCCTGGGAAAAAATAATGGATAATGGCGTAAACAATTACACCACGGCGGTTGAGCTGCGCAATGACACTCTTTTTGTATCACTTTCTTCATCAGTTTTGAGAGAAGAGCTCAGCCACGGAAAATCCAGGATCATAAACATGATCAACGAAGAATTGAACAAGGATTTAGTTAAAAATATTGTATTGAGGTAACTGCCAGGTTTTAGGTGCAATTTTCGGGTAAATAGCTGATTAATAGACTTCCCGGCCAGAAAAATGAAAACTACCTTCAATCGAGGCGTTCTCGTCGCTATCTGAACCATGTACCGCATTCTCACCTATATCTTTGGCAAATAATTTTCGAATTGTTCCTTCGGCAGCTTCCTCAGGATTGGTTGCTCCAATTAATGCTCTAAAGTCATCAACTGCATTGTCTTTTTCTAAAATAGCAGAAACGATAGGTCCTCTTGTCATAAACTGAATCAGTTCTCCAAAAAATGGCCTGTCACGGTGAATAGCATAAAACTCCTGGGCATCACGTTTGCTCAACTGAGTATATTTCATTGCTATGATCTTGAACCCTGCAGAAGTTATTTTTTCTAAAATGGCTCCAATATGTCCATTTTCAACTGCATCCGGTTTGATCATCGTAAAAGTTCTGTTGCCTGTCATTTATTAAAATTTTCGGCAAAAGTACACTTTATTACAGCAAACCACAACATTAATAATTCTGTCTTATCTCCAGAGGTACAACGCCATTATTTTCAACTATTTGTAATTGGACTTCCTTCGTAATCATATTCAGCTTAATTAACCCAAAACTTTCTTTGGCAACCACATTACCCAGGCGATAGGGATTGGGCTCTCCGGAATAATTTGAGTACGCATGTGTAAGGCCGCTACTGGTAAAATCTATTAAAGGATAGGATATACCGGGAATATTAATTTTAGAAAATTCAGAAATATGACGGTCTCCGGAAAGAACAATTACCCCCTTTGCCTGTGAATCCACCAACAATTTTTTAAATCTATCCACTTCGTGGGGGAAATTTCCCCAACATTCAAAACCGTGTTCATTGGACAAAAATTGAATACTGCTTACAACCAGGTTAAAATCGGCATCTGAAGTATTCAGCTCTTTACTTAGCCATTCCCATTGAGTTTCTCCAAGTAGCGTCCCCTCACCATATGGGTTGGGCTTATAGCGTTGTTCTGTTTCCGTGTCCGGAGTTAGAGATGTCCTAAAATATCTCGTATCCAGTACTATAACTTTTATTTTACCCAGGCTTCCATTATAGTTATAGGCAAAATATACTCCCTCCTGTAACCGTCTGGGATGATCTGCAGGTACATCCATAAAATCAAGGAATGCCTGTTGGCTCTGTTTTTTAGATGCAAATTCGGAACCTCCATCATTTGATCCGTAATCATGATCATCCCAGGTCCCTATTACCTGTGTGTTTTTCTTTAGTTTTTTATACCCTGGCACTTTATTTTGGGCATCATACATTGTTCTTATTTCACTTACATCATCGGAATCTGCATAAATTATATCCCCACCCCAAATCCACAATAATGGCTTAGAATTCCTAATATCATCCCACAAAAGATTTTCCAAATTCAATTTATTACAGGAGCCAAAAGCAATTGTAATTTCCGCCTCCGGGATCGTTGTTTTTACTGATTTTTTATTGCTGGTACAACTAGAGAAAAAACCGAACAGGGCTGTAAAAACTAATAATTTGTACATTAATCAAGTGATTTAGTAAACAAAAATAAACTTTTACAAAAAGAATTTTAACTAAATAAACAATACTTCTTGTCCAAATTTTAGAGCTGGCTAAAATTTGAAGTATTCCCTGCCAATCAATTTTCAAATTTTACCTTTTAGGGAATCCCTAATTTAATTGTATCTTTGCGCGCATGAATTCTGAGGATGTAAAAGGCATAAAAGCACTGCTCTCAAAGCCACAAAAAATTGTTATTGTACCCCATAAAAATCCGGATGGAGATGCCATAGGTTCTTCGCTTGGTTTGTGGCATTATCTTAAGTTGAAAGGCCATGAAGCCAGGGTGGTTGTCCCCAATGATTATCCCAAGTTCCTAAAATGGATGCCAGGGACCAAAGAAGTTATTAATTTCGAAAAAGATAATAGTACTGCTGTTGAATACCTCAATAGCTCTACGCTTTGTTTTACGCTGGATTTTAATCATCTGGGGAGAGTTGGACAGATGACCTCACTTCTTGAAGGTTTAGGAATCCCTTTTGTTATGATAGATCACCATCAGTCTCCTGATGACTATGCCCAAATAACTTATTCAGATGCCAAAATGAGTTCTACATCTGAAATGGTATTTAATTTTATTAGTTCTTTGGGAGATGAAAACAAGATTTCAAGTGAAATTGCCGATTGCCTATATGCCGGGATTGTGACTGATACAGGTTCATTTAAGTATTCATCAACCACAAGCAAAACACATCGTGTTGTAGCTAAGCTTATAGATAAAGGGGCGAAAAGTTCTGAAATCCAAAATCAAATATTCGATACCAACACACCGGAAAGGCTGCAACTTTTAGGTTGTGCTTTAAAAAACATGGTCATTCTTAAGGATTATAATACGGCCTATACCTTTTTAAGTCAGGAAGAATTGGATGTCAACAACTATAAAAAAGGAGATACCGAAGGTTTTGTAAATTATGGCCTGACGCTTGAAAATATTCGATTTGCCGTTATCTTTATTGAAAATAAAGAGGAAGGGATCATAAAGATATCTTTTCGTTCGGAAGGAAATTTTTCCGTTAACGAATTTGCCAGGAATCACTTTAATGGCGGTGGCCATACAAATGCCGCCGGAGGAAGAAGTGAAAAAAATATGCCAGATACCCTAAAGAAATTCGAAGCATTATTGGAAAACTACAAAGACCAGATTGGCAAATGAAAAACCTTATTTATGGCTTGCTATTGATATGCCTTATGGCTTGCGGAGGCCCTGAACCGAGGCCTCCTGTAAAAACTAAATCAGGAGGTTTTATCAATGCCTCTGCCCAGCGAAACAGAGAGCTTTTAAACCTGGAGGAAAAACTTATTCAGAAAATTATAGAGAACGATACGCTTCATGACTATCTGGCATCTGCCAACGGATCGTGGTACTATTACAACGCTATAAATGAGAATAGTGATTATATGCCACTTCCCGATGATTTGGTGATTTTTAATTACAACTTGGTCAGTCTTGAAAATGACACCATCTATTCTATGGATGAAATTGGAACTATAACATATAAAGTAGATAAACAGGAATTATTCCCGGGCTTACGAACTAGTGTAAAACTTCTCAAAGAAAATGAGACTGCAACTTTCCTCTTTCCCTCTGCAATGGCATTTGGTTACCATGGCGATGATAACAAAATTGGACCTAATATACCTCTTAAGTCCACTATTACCATTCTAAAAATTGACAAACAAAAAAATAATATTGATAATTAAATTTTGAAAAATGAAAAAAATAATTGTAATAGTTATAATAGGCCTGTCGGTATTAACAAGCTGTACATCAAGTAAATACAGAGATTTGGGCGATGGATTATTTGCCGATATAAATACCAGTCAAGGAGACGTCATTATAAAGCTTGAAATGGAAAAAACACCCATAACGGTAGCCAATTTTGTTTCTCTTGCCGAAGGTAACAGCCCTTTTGTAAGTGAAGAATATAAAGGCAGAAAGTATTATGACGGCATTATTTTTCATAGAGTAATTAAAGATTTTATGATTCAGGGCGGTGATCCTACAGGTACAGGTCAGGGTAATCCAGGGTATAGGTTTAAAGATGAATTTAATGATTCCCTGACCCATCATAAAGCAGGTATACTTTCCATGGCTAATTCCGGACCCAAGACCAATGGCAGCCAGTTTTTCATTACACACAAAGAAACCCCTTTCCTAAATGGTAAACACACCGTTTTCGGAGAAGTCGTATCAGGATTGGATGTGGTAGATTCCATAGCCAATGTTAAGACCTATGCAGAACCCAACAGAAAGGACAAACCTGTAGTTGATGTGGTAATGAATTCCGTGACCATTGTAAGAAATGGAAAAGAAGCTAAAAATTTTGATGCTGTCAAGGTAATGACAGATTATTTTGCAGAAGAAGAGGCGGTTATAGCAGCAATGGAAAAATTGAGGGTTGATTTTGCAACTGAGCTCAATCAACAAAAAGAAAGTATTCAATCTCTACCTTCAGGATTAAAAATCCTCACCCTTAAAGAAGGAACCGGGGATAAACCAAAAATTGGGGATAAGGTTTTAGTGAGTTATGCCGGATGGCTTAATGACGGATCTCTTTTCGACAGTAATTATGAGGAGATAGCCACCAAATTTGGCCAATATGATGAAAGAAGGAAGCAAGGACGGGGCTATGAACCCATTCCTATGGATTATAGTCCAGATTCAAGACTTGTAGCCGGTTTCAAAGAAGGTTTATTAACTATGAAAGTTGGGGACAAAATAAGGTTGTTTATTCCACCACATCTGGGTTATGGCCCGCAAGGTGGTGGACCTATTCCTCCGAATGCAGATCTTGTTTTTGATCTGGAAATTTTAGGCATAGCCGAATAAAAAAAGGGCCCGAACATTTTCGGGCCTTTTTTTATGGAGTACTTTTTAATATCTGTAGCAGAAAGGTCCAAAACTTCTTTACGGAGGGTACATTTACTCTTTCATCCGGAGAATGGGCACCTTTAATGGTCGGGCCAAAACTAATCATATCCATTTCCGGATAATTATGGCCAAGGATTCCACATTCCAAACCTGCATGGCAGGCTACAACTTGTGGTTTTTCTTTAAACAGAACTACATACTGTTCTTTTAGTACTTCCAAAATCTCGGAATTTGGATTTGGACTCCAACCAGGATAATCTCCAGCTAAAGTTACCGTGCAATCTGCAAGCTCAAAAACGCTTTTGAGAGAATTTGCCAAATCGAATTTGGCTGAATCTACGGAAGACCTTGTTAAACAGCCAATCGTAATCTTCCCTGATTTGACCTCGATTCTGGCAATATTATTAGAGGTTTCGACCAAATCAGGAATTGCTGCACTCATGCTGTATACACCATTATGAGCACCGTATATGGCCTTTAATATTTTTCTTTGAGCGATTTTTTCCATGATTTTAGCAGGTAGTCCTGCCGTAACCAGGGTTATGTCCAGATTTGATTCAATATAAGAATTCTCACTTTTGATGTCCTGTATCCACTCGGTTAATTTAACCTCAAAATCTTCTTTTTTGTCCTCCCCTACAACTATGGTTGCAAAACTCTCACGAGGAATTGCATTGCGAAGACTTCCTCCATCAATATGAGCCACGCCAATATCAAATTCCTCCGTACTTTTGAATAAAAGGCGGTTCATTATCTTATTTGCATTTCCAAAACCCCGGTGAATATCCATACCACTATGCCCTCCGTGTAATCCTTTAACACTCATAACATATGCAATGGTTCTCTTCGGGACATCTTGTTCATCATAGGTCCTTGTCGCTGTAATATCTATTCCCCCGGCGCACCCAATATCTATTTCGTCATCTTCCTCAGTATCTAAATTCAATAAAATCTTACCCCTGAGCAAATTTTCTTTTAATCCTTTGGCACCTGTCATACCCGTTTCTTCATCAATAGTAAACAAAGCCTCAATAGGCGGGTGTGCAATATCTTGGCTTTCAAGCAAACCCATAATCGCTGCTACTCCAATACCGTTGTCTGCCCCGAGCGTTGTTCCTTTAGCTTTTACCCAATCACCTTCCACGAACATCTCAATTCCCTGCGTCTCGAAATCAAATTCGGTAGCGGAATTTTTTTGATGTACCATGTCCAAATGCGATTGAAGTGTAATCGGTTTACGATCTTCCATTCCCCTCGTCGCCTCTTTTCTAATAATGACATTTCCCACCTCATCTTTAAACGTATCCAGTTTTAAAGACTTACCAAAATTCATCATAAATTCAATTATTCTTTCTTCCTTTTTGGAAGGACGTGGCACAGCGTTTAGTTTCGCGAAATTATTCCAGAGCCTCTTGGGTTCTAATTGTTGTATTTCCTGATTCATATTTTAATTTAAGAGATCAAAAATACGTATTGCAAATTAACCTTACGAGATAATTGGTATTTTTGATTTCATGAATAATAGATTGAAGAATGCCATTGCATTATCTCTTATCCCCCAAATAGTAATGGTTAAGTGGCTTGGCAGCTACCCGGAATTTGTTGAAAATTATTATAGCAAAGGCCTTTATCCCTTTGTGTCGGGCGCCTTTCGTATTGTATTTGGATGGTTCCCATTATCTATTGGCGACCTTATTTACGCATTTCTGATAATTCTTGCCATCCGGCATTTAATTATACACAGAAATCAAATAAGAAAAAACTTGAAACCTTTCTTTAGAGATATCGCTATGGTGCTCGCCGTCGCTTATTTCACCTTTAATTTCATGTGGGGTTTAAACTATTACCGTGTGCCGCTTTCACAAACACTTCACCTAAAAGACACCTATACGACTCATGAATTGCTGATTTATACGGAAAAGCTAATTGAAAAGACAAATAGTCTGCAATATCAAATTACTTCGGATACTTCACAAATTGTACATATTCCCTATAGCCAAAAGGAAATATTTCAAAAAACCCTGGATGGCTATTCAGAATTTGGAAAAAAATATGCGTTTTTTAACTATAGGAATTCAAGTTTAAAGAAATCTATCTTTAGTACTGCATTAACTTACATGGGATATGGAGGTTATCTCAATCCGTTTACAAATGAAGCCCAGGTTAACAGTAAAATACCCAATTTCAGATTCCCTGTGGTTACGGGGCATGAAATAGGTCACCAAATTGGTTATTCCGCAGAAAACGAAGTTAATTTTATTGGCTACCTGGTTACAGCCAGTAACGAGGATCTTTATTTTAAGTATTCTGCGGCAGCTTTCGCACTTAGTTATTCTTTAAGTGAAATAAAATTAAGAGATAAAACGAAATTCGATGAATTGTACTCCCGTTTAAACTTCGGTGTTCAAAAAAACTACGAAGAGCTGAATAAATTCTGGTTAGCCTATGAAAATCGGTTGGAACCTGTATTTAAGGCTATTTTTAATTCCTTTCTCAAGGCGAATAACCAGGAACAGGGTATAAAGAGCTATGGGCTTATAGTAACTCTTTTAGTTACCTATGACGCGAAGTATCCCGTTGAATGACAGCGTTGGTTTAGGAAAAAGACATGGCACTGATGATTTTATAACTTTTCTATTCCCAAGTTTAAAGTACACCATCATGGGCATTAAATCTTCTTTCTAAAGCTTTAGGATATTTGGATGACTCAATTTGGGCCTACCAGTCAGAATTGTTCCTATGTTCAGTATCTTCCCTGAGTATTTCTTTGCAGGAAAACAACCTTGTTAAAGTAAGTAATATAATATATTCCGCATTTCGGTTTATATAATTTGCTGCCTTTGTCCAACAACAGGCAGAAAATAAACCAATTCTCCTATTTTTGTCCTATGAATAAAGTTAAGCAGATAAGTAGTTTACAAAATCCTTTAGTCAAGAAAGTATTCTCATTAAAGGAAAAATCCCGTGAACGCCGAAATTCGGGCTTGTTTGTGTTAGAGGGACAGAGAGAGTTTGAATTGGCTTGTAAAGGCGGATATACCATAGAGAGTATCTTTTTTTGCCCCAAAATGATCACTGAAAAAAGGGTCATGGAAATTATGGGGGAATCTGAGGAATATCCGGCGTTAATTGAAGTATCAAAGGAAATATATCAAAAAATTGCCTATCGCGAAAGTACGGAGGGAATTGTTGCTGTTGCCCATTCAAAAAATCACAATCTGAATCATATTTCGTTTAAGAATACAAATCCATTGATATTGATTGCAGAAGCACCTGAAAAACCTGGAAATATCGGGGCTTTGTTAAGAACCGCCGATGCCGCTAACTTAGATGCCGTAATCATTGTAAATTCTAACGGAGACCTGTATAACCCTAATATCATCAGATCCAGTGTTGGTTGCCTTTTTACTGTAAATATTGCTATTGGGAAAACTCAGGAGGTAATCAATTTTTTAAAGGAAAATAAGATAACTATTTATTCTGCTGCCCTTTCAGCTTCCTGTGCGTACACCAGGGTGGATTTCAAAAAAGCATGCGCCATCGCCGTGGGGACAGAGTCTTCCGGATTAACATCAGACTGGCTGGAGCAATCCGATCAAAATATTGTTATTCCCATGCAAGGTGAGATAGATTCCATGAATGTTTCAGTATCTGCGGCAATTCTTATCTTTGAGGCAAAGCGCCAAAGAGATTTTAATTGATAGGATCACTGCGCTAACTCATTTCATTATAAAAATCAAACTCTTTCGAACTTAACTTATAACAATTCGTTACATTTCAAATTAAACTTTAAAAACGTTTTATGAATAGTACATTCCTGTTTTATGCCATCATAACTATCATAGTACTTCAATTCCTTATGGAAACTGTTCTTGATTATCTCAATTCACGGAAATTTATGGATCCTGTCCCCAAAGAATTAGAGGATGTATTTGATAACAAGGAGTATATAAAATCACAGGCCTATAAGAAAGATAACTACAAATTTGGTATTCTTTCTTCCTCTTTTTCAATAGTTCTTACCTTGGGTTTTTTAATATTTGGCGGATTTGAATGGATAGACTTATTTGTTCGTGACATAACGGTGAACCCAATTTTAATGG
>Ga0316195_10000417_pt1 | contig 16834 bp, 16 predicted proteins | sample Phised1_MG_FD_204937 | JGI IMG/M metagenome (GOLD analysis project Ga0316195, IMG submission 204937) | Coastal sediment microbial communities from Maine, United States - Phippsburg sediment 1 | ecosystem: Environmental > Aquatic > Marine > Coastal > Sediment | place: USA: Maine | collected...
CGTGACGTCGGCCGGCTTGAGAGTCATCGGATCGTCCAGGGAGTAGCGGCCGGCTCGCGCCTGCTTCATGAGCTCAACCAGGATCGGCACCTTGATGGCGCTAGCTTGTGTGAAGACCAGGTCGCCATTGACAGAGAATGATTCGCCGTTTGTCAGATCGATAAATGCGACCCCGGCGACGCCGTCCAGTTCGGCCACGATCTGCCGAACCTCGGTCTCGAATTTGGTACGCAGGACATCGGTTGTCGTTGCCTGCGCCCAAACGGAGTGTTCCGGGAGGCCGGCCAGAATCAGTATTGTGTACAGCAGACGAGCGATGGCTTGCATGGAGAACCTCTCAAACCGGGTTTGGCGCAGTTATTGAGAATATTATCACCGGAATGTCCGTGAATCCGGCGCAAGATCAGAGCGAAGTCAGTCCGCTTGTCTTTCCTGTAAGACACCAATTCTGTATGAATCAATGATGCCGATCAGCCAGCATATGACGAGAATGGTCAGGGCGGCATTCTCCATGAGGCCACTACCGTCACTGGCGGAATTTGAAACCATGTCGGCAATTGAGTCCGAATCGATTGGCATTGCGCCGCTATTAATGCGATCGACAACAACGAGCGCACGTTGGAAAGTACTTGTGAAGATCAATGAAAGGGCGGCCAATGCCGTAGCTACCAGGACGGACCCGCGGACGTACTGCTTTAACGCTATGTGCCCGAGACCAGGAAAGATCAGGGCGGATAGCAACGCCGCTTTTGAGGAGCTCTTCATTTGTGCACTATAGGCTCGTTAACCAACTCTTGTGCGTTTGATTGGACGGGAATACGGAAATTCAGACCCGGCTCCGGCCACCGCCAAACATATCGCCAATCGACCGGATGTCGGCAGCGGCCAAAAAGACTATCCCAGCGCCAGAATAATTGAGAGTCTTACGCTTTGCCGCCCGGCTTTCAAACAAGGCCGGGCCTCATCACGGAGCAGGTAATACTATGAAAATATTAGTAAAAAACCTTTGCTGCGCGGCAGCATTGCTGTTCGCAGTTGCCTCAAACGCAGCCGACATGGGCACCGTGGCCGTAATCGGTACCGGCGACATGGGCGATTCCCTTGGACCTCGTTTCGCCGACCTTGGCTATCGCGTGGTTTACGGATCGCGCGGCCCTGAAAGCGACAAGGTGAAAGCACTTGTCGCCATGACAGGGGAGAACGCGTCGGCGACTACCCAGCTGGCGGCAGCGCAACAAGGGGACATCGTGCTGCTGCTGGTGCCCTGGCCGGCGATGGAAACGGTGGCCCAGAATCTTGGCAACCTGGATGGCAAGATCGTTATCGACGTTTCCATGCCTCTGGTACAGGGCGAGGACGGCTATCCGACACATATGCTGGAGACGTCGAGTGCCGAAATGATTCAGGCCTGGAATCCCGGTGCGATGGTTGTGAAAACCTTCGGCACGATGGGTTCGTATCTCATCGATGACCCGAATGCTGCAGACGGCATGGTGACGATCCCCGTTGCATCGGATCATCGTGCTGCGAAAGAAAAAGTCGCCGGCATCGTTGCCGCCATGGGACTTGATCCGGTCGATTTTGGCCCGCTCCGTATGGCCAGGAACATCGAGATTATGCAGATGATCTATATGATTCCGCTGTCGCAAAACCGCCCCGAAGGTTGGGAGTTCTATTTCCGGCGCAGCGATCATTATCGTTGTTACCTGTCCGGCGATAGTAATGTCGAAGGGCTGATGCCTGTCGTTGACTCCGGCAACCTCGCCATGTTTCCCCAGCGCGGAGAAGAACCGCTACCCTGTCCGGAATAGAGCATTTCCTGCTACCGGCGCAGATTCATCCTCGCCCGACGAAAAAGCAAAGGCAGCGAAACGAGAATGTGCCGGCACTCAATATCCAAAATCATGTTATGAGTAGAAATCAACCAATACCGTGGACCCGCATAGACGCCGAAGGGACGGCGATTGTCGTCAGCATATTGTTTGCTTTTGCTATCGATGCCTGGTGGGAAGGACGCCGCGAAACTGCCATTGCTCATGAACAGATGTAGTCGCTTCTTGAAGAATTAGAAGAAGGCCGAGAGCAGCTCGAACTTCAGGTTCGAAGGCTGGAGGTTTCGCTGCGCGGCACGACTCGAGTGCTGCAGCTGATGGGGCCCAACGAGTCCGTGAACTCGATTCCGGAATTCCGAGTGGCGCTGCGGGATAGTTTGAATGTCGGTGTTTTTTCGCCGCCTCAAGGAACCCTGCGCGAGTTGCTGGCCTCACGCAGCGTCCTGGTTTTTTCGAGTCCCGATACCTGGGCAAAGCTGCAGGACTGGCTAATTATTGTTGACGATCTCGGGATCGATAGCCGGCATCTTGAGCGGAATCGCGAGGAAGATTTCATGGCAGGCGTGATTCGGCTGGGCATTCCGCTGTCGACACTCGTAATGACGCCAAAGGGCGTCTCGCCGGCAGAAATTCCGCTCAGCTTGCCGGAGAGCAAATTCGACGTCGATTTGTCAGCGCTGCTTAGGGATCCCGGTATGGAAACCGTATTCACGATGCGATCCATAAGAACCCAGCTGCTCCTGGACAGTCATAAAAGCGCGCTCCTGATTGCCGATCAAATTATCGAGCAACTTGGCGATGTGAACTACCCCGAGTTTCATAGAGAACTAGGAGCGATTCATTATGTAAATATGAACGCAGGCCTGCGTTTCTCCAGCAGAGGCTCCCAAGACTCTGCCAAATGCACGATTATGGCCGAAATCAGCCGCTGGGTTGCTAAACTGACTAGAGGCGGCTTTGGACTGCACCGAGTTTCATTGACAGCGCCGAGCCGCAAAACCACAGGAGATCAACCCGTGAGCGATGACAACCAAAAAGAGCCCAAACAAGCCTCTGCAAGCATTGATGCTGAGGACGATCAAGCGCCACAAGAGAATGCGCAGAAAGCGACCCAAAACGGCCCGAAGTTTACAAAGGGGCCTGACCCGCTCGCTGGTGTCAAAAAAGGTGTTACCGATACACTGGCAGGTATGGAAGGAAAAACCGTGTCCATGAAACTCTACGTCGGGTCGATTATCGGCGTCATCGTATTGATGCTGTTGGCGCGCTGTGGCGGATAGAAAATAGCGGCATATTTCACACGGTCCGCCTGGAACGTTATCCGGCGATGCGAACGCCCGCCATTCGCCCAATAGTTGCCGTCGAGGCCGAATCACGCTCAGAGGTTGCTACTGACCCAAAAGAGCCATTCGGAAAAATCGCGTTTTTTCTCACAGAAACCTTTTTTGGCTAGTCGGGGCTTGCGATGTTTATTGGACACTTTGCCGCAGGATTCGGCGCAAAAAGATTCGCCCCTCAAGTGTCGCTCGGTATTCTTTTTCTGGCTTGCCAGCTGGCGGATATCGTATGGCCAAACCTTGTTCTTTTTGGCATTGAGACGCTGAAAATTGAGCCGGGCGCCACCGTAATGACACCTCTGGACTTCTCGAGCTATCCTTACTCGCATAGCTTGATAGCGCTTTTGCTCTGGAGTGCCGTTTTTTCGGCACTCTACCTCGCTCTTTCGCGCGCCGGGTTGAAGGCAGCCTTCGTCATCGCGGCACTTGTCCTAAGTCATTGGGCTCTGGACGTACTCACTCATCGGCCTGACATGCCGATCACCCTTGGTGAATCACCCAAAATTGGCGCGGGGCTTTGGAACTACCCAATTATCGCCGTGCCTTTAGAGCTGCTGCTTTTCGGTATTGGCACGTGGATCTACCATCGCTGCACGAAACCGCTCAATCGCAACGGCAGTATAGGGTTTTGGGCGCTGGTTCTGTTTCTTCTGGTTGTCTATGTTGGCAATGTTTTTGGGCCACCGCCGCCGTCGACAACAGCGGTGGCCTGGTCTGCTCAAGCAATGTGGTTGATCATCGCCTGGGGCTTTTGGATCGATCGTAATCGGGCGAAGAGACTCGACGCCGAGCCATAAGCGAACGTGCGCCTCTGGCCGAAAGCGGACCCTCAAAATCGACTTGTTTCCTGCGTCTGAGCGCCTGTTATCGGGAAATGTCGATATTCAGGATGGATTTGCCAGTCGCCGTGTGGTTTTTCATGGTCGATCTCCCAGGCATATTCGGTTTACCTTTAGTAAACGCCTGGACCGCGATCTCGCGGACGCTGGATGTATGGTGACCCAGCCACCGGTCGCGGATCTCTGGCATCCTGGATGCCGCGAGATATCTTCTTGGTCGCTGGTTTATTTGCAACCAATGACCAAGTCAGTCAGGTTCGCGTCAGTATAGCTAGGCTTGCCGGCTTTTTCTCCATATCCCCAGTAGCATGAAGCCAATTGAAACGCCGTACAAAAGTCCGGTGATGCCGTCCGTCGCATCGACTGAAAACACGACATCGGGTGTCAGCAACCACTTCCACAGGCTAGCTAGAATAAGAAATACGAGCCCCGCGCGAATTTGACTACGTGGTTCCTTTAGCCAGTTTCGAATTGTCATGTGTGCGCCTCCGAGGATTGCCGACTTGCGACTGTTTCGATTCTAGCAACGAACAACCCTATTGTCCCACGGGCCACAAAACCAAAGCTCCGCCAGTATGGAACCCGGGGCCTCGCAATTTCTCTGGAGTGGCCTTGAAACATAGGCCATTTCGCCGAGCGCCTGTAAACTGGCTGCAAAAAGGGCGAGCGTGAAATGAAAAACCGCTACAGACTCCTGTTCGTTCTTGGAATTGGCCTCGTTGCGGCAATCGGGCTGACAGTAGCCTTTTCTCTGTTGAATCCGACGCCGTCGCGAAAAATAGTTATGTCGACCGGCCCTGAAGGCAGCGCTTACGCCCAATATGCGGAAGAGTATCGCAAACACCTGGCGAAAAACGGCATCGAACTGGAGTTACGTAGCTCGGGTGGCGCCCGGGAGAACCTCGACAGGTTGCAGGTAGCGAACAGCGATGTAGACCTTGCATTCATTACCATGGGATGACCCGGCACGGCAGATACGACCATCCTGCAGTCTCTCGGTGCAATGTTTTTTGAACCGATGTGGGTATTTACCAACGATGCGGACCTGGCCAGCGCGAAACTCGAGGCAATGCCCGGCAAGCGTATTTCCATCGGTCTGGTCGGAAGCAGAACCAATGCCGCGGCGCGGACGCTGTTTAGCCAGCTAGGCGTAGATGACTCACAGGTCACATTTCTATCGCACAATCCGGCAGATGCAGCCGCGCAATTGAAGTCGGGAGAGATCGCTGGGGCAATTATGGTTACCAACGCGACGACGCTCGTCATGAAGGACCTGCTGGCGTCGTCAAACATAAGCCTGGTCAATTTCCGTCGCGCAAACGCCTACGCTGCGCTGTTTCCGGAATTGAAAAAGCGGACGGTACCTGCCGTCGTCGGTGACCTGGCGCGTAACCTGCCGCCGGACGACGTAAATATTTTTGGCTTCACGGCAATTCTGGTTGTCCGTGACAGTCTCTATCCCGCCATACAAAGCCTGCTTCTGGATGCGGCGTCTCAAATTCATGCAGCGCCTGACCTGTTTCATGCCGACGGGCGTTTTCCGGCAGCCAGTTTTTTCGACCTGCCACCGAGTCCCAGTGCATCGCGCTACTACACATCCGGGCAACCATTCCTGCAGCGTTACCTGCCTTTCTGGCTGGCGGTACTGGTGATGCAGATCCTGGTCGCCGCGCTGCCGCTCGTGGGACTGGTTTACCCGGCGCTAAAAGTCATGCCTGCCGCCTATGACTGGGCGATGAAGCGGAGAATTTTTCGACTGTATGGCGAATTACGGCGCCTGGAATCGCATATGGCAACCGAGCCTTCGGGGGAAAACAAAGAGAAAGCGCTTGATGATCTCGACGACCTGGAACGCAGAGTTCGCACGTTGCGAGTGCCGGTGACATTTTCGAACCTCGCCTATGGACTCCGAACGCATATCAATATTGTCCGCTCGAGGATTTCCGCTAACCGCTAATTCGCCGCGGCGAAATTTGATAGTGCCAGGTAATGCCGGGCGGCAATTTGAACGGCTATCGCGATGGCGAATAGGCGTTTCGAATTATCCGAACCGCAAATATTCCGAGCGATACGTACACCAGGAACCAGGACATAACCAGTATCGACTCACCCGATAGCCAATCAAGCGACCCATCGGGCGAAAGTGTACCGGTTGCTGATTGAAATGGACGCACATAGTAGGTGATAAGCAGGTAGGGCATTATCAGGCCATTCGCGATCAATATCGCGGCGGCAGCAAGCGAGGTTCGAGTCTTTGCAGTGCTGATCTCTTCCGCCGGCGTCTGGTGCAGCTTCGCCAGGTAGGCGGATTCCTGTTCGCTGACCAGCGTGCGTCGCGATACAGCCAGCGTAACGACGAGGCTGGCAATGCTGCCGATAATTACCGGATTCAAATACGATGGGAGTTCGATTATTCCGTTGTAGTCAAAAAACTTTGGCACTACGTTGAACACCAGCCCCGAGAGCATTCCCCAGTACGCGGCCGATTCGGTAATTCGCTTGCTCCAGATACTCATTAGCCCCACGGCGCCCCATGAGGAGGCAAATACCGTTGCGATGAATGTCGTCAGCCAGAAAATATTGGGCGGAAAAACAAGGGCGGCGGCGAGCGCGATGGTGCCAATGAGGAGCATCATCAGGCGGCTGAAACGAAGCGTCTTCTGTTCGTCGGCGCTTTTGTGAATGCCAATATCGTTACTGGCACTGAAGCCGACAAGTGACAGGAACGTCGATGCAGAAGACAAAACCGCCGCCATGATGCCGGCCAGCATCAGTGCGCCCAGAAATTCGGGCATCATGGTCAACGACGCCCAGATGGCGGCGCTTTCGGGCGGGTCGATGTCGGGCTTGCCGAGATTGATGACGGCGCCCATCCCGTAGACAACAACCTGCAGCAATCCAACGGCGAGACAGGCAATGCATGCCGATCGCAGCACGACGTGTTCATTCTTTGCCATCAGGTGGCGACTCGATTGCCAGGGGCTGACGACGTAAACAAGCGCCCAACTGGCATCGATGACCAGCATCCAGATCAGGAAGTCGATAGCAGTCGGCCACTCCGTACCCGGACCGATGATTCCATGCCACGCGAGCAGGTCTGCCTTTGCCTCGATGGTCGCCAGTCTCTCTATGACGGTCGACATGCCGCCAAGGTCTCCGACCATGAAAATGGCGGCGGCGATACTGGCAACAGTAAAGAGCAGGAACATTACGGTGTCAGTCAGAATAACGCCGCGGGAACCGGAGTACATCGTGAACGTGGTGTAGCTCAGCCAGGCAACGATAAGACCCTGCACGTAACCCAACTCGGTCAGCTGCGACAATAAAATGGCGGCACCCTGGGTGACCGCCAGCAGATACCCCCCGAGCGCAAGTATGATGGTCGCTCCGGCCAGCGCCTGGATACGAACACTGTTGAAGCGCGCACCGAAGAACGCCGCGAGCGTCGTCGCACGACTTCTCCTCAGGTAGCGCCCAAAAAAAATGGCGCCAAAGACATAACCGACTGTCGCCGTCTGTGGAAACAGCACATATGGTCCGGCCTGGCCCGCGTACGCAAAACCGGCTTCGCCCAAAAACATGGTCGAGCTCATCACGCTCGCGACCAGTGTGCCGACAATCAGTAACGTCGGGGCACGACGCCCGGCCACATAATATTCGTCAATGCTCTTGATGCCGCGACCGGCATAGTTGCCGATCGCGATGTAGATGGCGATGCTGATCGCAATCGTTGTCGTGTAGATATCCAAGCAGAGCGCCCCGTAACCGAACGGTCAGTATGCCGAATGGCCGGGATGTCGAGCAACAGCGGGACGACCCGCCGTTTCAGCTCCGACGCGCGAACGGCAACTTCATTGCACGGGTAGCATCTCCCGTCACAGATTTACGTGACGGTCGATATTCGGTGTGCGGGACGTTCTGTGCGCAAAACGCCGCGGTGCCTGTTGTTCATTCTTCCTTCTTCGTCATCGGCAGTCTGGCTTCGCTCCAGGCGATGTGACCACCCTGCATGCTGTAAAGGTCCCTGAAGCCAAGTTCCTGCAGTTTTCCCAGTGCCGTCATTGAACGACCACCGACCGGGTTTTTCGTGCAGTACACGATATACGTCTTGTGCGAATCCAGCCTGGATGCGACGTCAATAAATAATTCGTCCTGTACGTTGATGTTGATGGCACCCGGCACATGGGAAATATCGTATTCCGCTGGTGTTCGGACATCGAGAATGACTACGTTCTCGTTTTGTTCGACAAACTCGGTCACTGCGTCGACACTGATGGTCTCGTGATTGCTCTTTGCATTGTCGTCGGCAAACGCCTGCGACATTGGGACCAGCAGCGCACTCAGTATTACGAGTGCGATCAGGTATGGCTGTTTCATTGTGATTTCTCCGTGAATGATTGGCCCGCGGAAGGTGCCGACGTCGCTCCCAGCTTACCCCTTTCCTGTCGACTTCCCGGTTGGCGCACACCGGGACTGTTACCGGCTATGCATGGGCCGGTAACAGCCACGGGCAAATGCCGTAGTAAGTAATTCAGATTACCTGACCCGACTGCAGGGCGATTACCGATTAACTCAACGCCCGGCGACATGCCAGTTGATTTCAGGAGGGTCCAGCGTACCAAGTTTCGATAGTCCGCTGGCCTGCAGCCAGTCCTGCAACTTTTCGGTGACCGCCGAATCGCCAAACACTTCAACGTCGCGTTTCCCTACGACGTCCCGAAAGCTCGCCTGGCAGGTCCAGACTGCCGTCATCGTAGCAAGCGGGCTTTTTATCAGGACATCAATTTCGCCGCCAGGGTCATTCAGGCACAGGGCAACTTCGCCATCTTCAGAAATCAGCCACCAGTCGCGGTGCCCTTTCGGTGCATCCGGATACTCGAACTGCACGACAATCCGGCGCTCAGGGAAGACGCCCGGATTCACGCTGCGCCGCATGTCCCACATCAATAAACCCGCATCCAGGTCGCCGGAGTCCAGGTTCGATGGCGCCCAGCGATGGCCCCATGCTCCCATTAACTGCACAACCGGCTGCAGTTCCCTGCCGGCCCTCGTTAGCCGATAGGTGTACTTCCCCTTGCCGCCGGAGCGCTCTATTACGCCGGCTTTGGTCAGTTGCCTGAGTCTTTCGGAAAGCAAAGTCGGAGACATCAACGGCAGGCCCTTCCTGAATTCACTGAATCGGCTGCTTCCTGCCGTAAATTCGCGCACTAGTAGCAAAGTCCAGCGCTCACACAGTAACTGCGTTGCTTGCGCCAGGGGGCAAAATTGACCATAGGTTTTCAAAGGAATTCCCTTTCTTTTCGGCTTCGCCGCGATGGCCGGCGACAACGGGATGGACAGGCGTTAGTACAGAATCTGTACTTTATCAGTGACCGGTGTGATGCTACGTTGATCGCACGGCTGAGATCAATAAGCTGCTTTTTTCAATTAACCACGGAAACCAGAAAATGAGCCAATCTTTATATGAACGCCTTGGAGGCACGGACGGTATTACCAGCATAGCGGGCGATCTGGTCGACAGTCACCTGGCGAATCCCGCCATCGCTGTGCGCTTCGCCGAATCCGATGTACCGAAAATGAAAAATGCTGCCGCCACGTTCTTCATCGCGGGCACCGGTGGACCCAACGTCTACAAAGGTAAAGACATGCTCTCCGTCCATAAGGGAATGAACATTTCGGCAGCTGAATTCATGGCAGTGCTTGAGGACGTAGTTGAGGCCCTCGAAAAAAACAAAATCGGCCAGCGCGAGCAGGAAGAAGTTCTGTTTACTTTCTTCTCAATGCGTTCGCAGGTTTTGTCGGTCTGAACAGGGTTCCTGTCAGTCGTTTTGCCCGCTGACTTTCGCCCGAAGTCGTCAGCGGTCGTTCAGGGCCGATGTCTGCCTGCAGACATCGGCTAACGACGTTCCCGATGCTTTCCCCAGCGCCACCGCAGTGGCTTCTCGCCCTTGAATGCAGCGACGACAATGAGCATCACCGTTATTACGAACAGGTAGATTAATTGATAGCGGTAGTCAGGGACGATGAAATGCCCCGCAATAATCAGCGCCAAATACACGGCAAGAACGAGCCACCCTTGCCATCTTGCGGGCAGGCCCCAACCCCAGCCAAAGCGCTTTGCATGAAACCAGAAGTCCTGTTGTTCGTTTGACACCTGTGACCTCCTGTATTCGATATTTCCGGTATCAGCTGGTCCGGTCCTTGTGCGGCAGCAGCAGGTCTTCGAGGAAAAACGCCGATAACGAGGGTCTGCCGGCGAGTCCGGATTTCCTGTAGAGAGCCCGGGCCTGTTCCCGTACAGTCCGCTCGCTGGTCTGCCGGACCGTCGCAATCTCCTTGAGACTCAGGCCCTTGAGCAGGAGCAGGCCTATCTCGGACTCCGCGTTGCTCAGGTTCCAGCGCTCGAACTGATGCTCAATCGCGATGCCAAGGCCCTCGATCAGGGCACCGCTTTCTTTCTTCCACTGTTCGGCCTCAACCAGCGCCTCTACGAGGTCTGACCGGGTGCGGTCAAGCTGGCGCCACATCAGCACGATGCCACTGATGGCGACCAGGAAGATGAATGACTCGACCGACAGGTGCAGCAGGCTCGCGCCTTCGCCAAAGTCGATATACAGGTCCCAGGCAATAAGGACAACGACGGCAGCAAACAGGGCAATTGCCGCCAGTGTCGATCGGTTGTTGCTTACGTCATCCGACATACGGCGCGATTTTCCTCATTAAATCTGTGAATTACGTCAGATGGCGGATTGTATCAGGATCACCTGAGATTAAGACTGGGCGCCACGAATTGACTCGGAGAGTGAACATGACTGCTCAGGCAAACACCATCAAGGTCTGGGACCCGGTTGTCCGTATCGGGCACTGGACGCTGGTCGCCGCATTTTTCACTGCCTACTTCACCGAGGACGAGTTCCTCACCGCCCACGTCTGGGCGGGTTACGTCATTGCGGTTGTCGTCAGCTTTCGCCTAATCTGGGGTTTCGTTGGCTCGCAGCATTCCCGATTCGCCGATTTCGTGCGCTCTCCGGCCACCACAATCCGCTACCTCGTGGATATGGTTCACCACCGCAGCCGCCGCTATCTCGGGCACAACCCGGCGGGAGCGGCCATGATCCTGGCGCTGTTTGTGTTTCTCGCCATCACGGTAACTTCCGGCATGGCGCTGTATGGGGTGGAAGACGGTGCGGGGCCACTGGCGGCCTGGGTGAGCGCAAGCGAGGAGCAGGAAGAGCTCTGGGAAGAAATTCACGAGGTCTTCGCGAACCTGACCTTGCTGCTGGTCGGCCTGCATATCGCTGGCATGCTGTTTTCCAGCCATGTGCATGGCGAGAATCTCGTCAAAGCCATGATGACCGGCCGAAAAAGGGTGAGCAGTGAGTAACAGGCACCGACTTGCTTATGTTTATGTCCGGAATGCGGCTGTTGCCGGCATGCTGCTTTGTGTGGGCGCCGGACTGTTCGCCGCTGACGCGGAATTGCCCAGCCATGAACATGCCGCCCTGCCGGAGGATGCAACGCTCACGCTGGCCGGGGCGGTTGACGCCGCGTTTCAGATCTATCCCGCGACAATAGAACTCGCCGCAAGGACCGGGCAGGCTGATGCCTGGACCGACCGCGGCCACAGTTGGCTGGCCGACCGGCCTTCACTGGTGCTGCGCCTGCAAACCGATCGCTGGGGCTCAGACGCGGGTCTCGATGAATACGAGGCCGGGATTCAGCTACCGCTATGGAACCCCGGCGGCCGCAGTGCAGTGCAAGACTATGGAGCCGCTTTTACCGAGGAGTCGGCCACCGCTGATCTCGCGCTGCGCTGGGAAGTGGCGGGCATGCTGCGGGGCGCACTATGGGCGATTGCGCTTGCGGAAAACGACCACGAACTGGCGGATCAGGCGCTGGACACGGCAGAACGCCTGGCAAAATCCGTCGAAAGGCGCTACGAACTTGGCGACGTGGCACTCAGTGATGTACTGCTTGCGCAATCGGCCTATCTGGAAGCACAGACGTCGCTGATCGAGGCAACGGCGGCGTTGCTGGATGCCGAACGCGGTTATCGCTCGCTTACCGGTCTTGAGCGACGACCCGCTTTTCTCGGCGAGGCCCTCAGTCAGAGTCACGACGTCGAGCCAGATCATCCGGCGCTGGCATTTGCGAATGCGGCGGTCACGCGCGCCGAGGCAGGTCTTGCAGTTGCCGAGAAAACCGCCAATACGGGCGCGAGTCTCCTGCTCGGCTCGAGAAGCGAGCGCCCGGCATTTGGGGATCAATTCGATGACAGCCTCGGCATCACGGTCAGTATTCCGTTCGGCGGATCCGCACACCGGCGTACCGAGATCAGTGCCGCGGCAAGAACGGCCGCATCGGCGAGAGCGACTCGCAACGCGCAAATACGCACGTTGACGCTGGAATTGCACGAGGCAGCCCACGGGTTGAATGTAGTCAGCGAGAACCTGACCTCGGCTACGGAGCGTATGAAGCTGGCCGAACGGCATCAGGCAATGAGTGAAGTGGCCTACGAAAAAGGCGAGCTCGAACTTATCGATCTGCTGAAGGTACAGTCCACCGCCATCGCCGCCAAACGCCAGGTTACCCGTCTGCTGATAGACGAGAAAAGACAGACCGCACTTTACAACCAAGCAGTAGGAAAACTTCCATGATTCGCAAGATTGCCCTGGTACTCGGCTCGCTGCTCTCACTGGCATCTCACCACTCACTGGCCGATGAAATCGTCATTGCGCCGAATGAGCTGACCAATCTCGGCGTTGAATTTGCTTCGCCGGAGCGGGCGCAAGATGTGGTAGCCGTTGAGGCGACAGCGCGGGTGGTCATTCCGCCAGCGGGCGACACGGTAATCAGTGCGCCGCAGGCAGGAATGCTTGCAATGCTAAACATGGGCGTCGGTGACGAAGTACGTCGAGGCCAGGTGCTGGCGAAAATGCGCAGCCCTGACTTTCTGGCGCTGCAGGGAGAGTTTCTCGATTCGCTCAACGCGAATCTTCTCGCGCAAAATGAATACGAGCGAGATCAGCAATTGTTCGACGAGGGCATCATCTCCGGGCGCCGGCTTCAGGAAACAACAACTCGCTCGAGGATAGCGACCACGCGATTCAGTGAGCATCGCCAGCTATTGCAGATCGCAGGCCTGACCGAGGCTGAAATAAATTCACTCGAAACACAGCAAAAAATGCTGCCTGTGCTCGAGATTCGCGCGCCCTTCGATGGCGTCATCCTGGAGCGAATGGCGACAGCCGGTGAACGACTGGACGCCATGTCGCCGGTCTACCGCCTGGCGGATCTGTCGACGTTGTGGCTGGAAATTTTCGTGCCGCAGGAAAGTCTGTCTGCCGTCAGGTTAGGAATGAAAGTAGCGGTGACGGGGTCGCCGGTTCGCTTGCCGGGCGAGGTGACAACCATCGGTCGGTCTATTGATCCTGCCACACAGGCAATCATGGTGCGCGCGACACTGACCGACGCAGGGCACGGATTGAAGCCGGGTCAGTTCGTCTCGGCGCAGATCGTTGCCGGCTATGCGGGTGCATCCGGCGTGCCGGTCTGGTCCGTTCCAACGGCAGCAGTCACCCGCAGCAACAACGGCCACTATCTCTTCGTCCGGTCTGAAAAAGGGCTTGAGGTTCGCGAAGTACAGGTTGTCAGTTCGGATTCCGTGAATCTTTTCTTCAGCTCCAAAATCGAAGCCAACGACCAGGTCGCGATCAGCGGCGTTGCGGCCTTGAAGGCGCTTTGGCACGCGCAGAGTGAGTCGGAATCCTGATGTCGAAGCTGATTCAATTTGCTCTTACGCAGCGCATGCTGGTCTGCCTGCTGGCCGTCATGCTGACCGGCTTCGGCTACTATGCTTTCCGGCAACTGCCGATTGATGCCTTTCCGGATGTCTCGCCCACACAGGTCAAAATTATCGTCAAGGCGCCTGGCATGACGCCAGAGGAGGTCGAGAATCAGATAACGGCACCCATCGAACTGGAGCTGCTGGGAATTCCCCGGCAGGTGATGCTGCGCTCGATCGCCAAGTATGCGTTGTCTGACATTACGGTCGACTTCGCCGAGGGCACCGACATTTATTGGGCAAGACAGCAGGTAGCAGAGCGTCTCGGTGCCGTTTGGGGCAATCTCCCGGCGGACATCGAGGGTGGCATCGCACCCATGACGACGCCGCTCGGTGAAATGTTCATGTTTACAGTGGAGGGCGACCTAAGCCTCACCGAACGCCGCACTGTTCTCGACTGGATAATTCGGCCAGCCCTGCGCACGGTACCCGGCGTTGCTGACGTGAATTCACTGGGAGGATATGTCCGGAGTTTTGAAGTCAAGCCGGATCCGGTGCGCATGGCGGCGCGCGGGGTTGATCCGCTGATGCTTGGCGATGCGCTGGAGGTCAACAATCGCAATGACGGCGCCGGGCGTATGAACGAGGGTGAAGAGACGTTGCTAGTACGATCGGAAGGACGTATCCGCACGCTGGACGACGTCCGCGCGATTGTCGTCAAAGCCGGGAACGGCACGCCGATCAGGATTGGCGATGTCGCCACGGTCGGTATTGGCGCGATCACGCGCTATGGCGCCGTAACCCAGAACGGCGAAGCGGAGGCCGTTCAGGGTCTGGTTCTCGGCCTGCGCGGCGCCAACGCCCGCGACGTCGTCAATGGCGTCAGCCAGAAGCTGGACGAGATTTCCAGCGCCTTGCCGGACGGCGTTACCGTCGACGTATTCTACGATCGGGGCCAGCTGGTGCAGCGCGCGGTCGGCACGGTGTCCAGGGCGCTTGCCGAGGCGACCATCCTGGTCGTCGTTCTGCTGGTTCTGTTCCTGGGCGATCTGCGCGCGGCGGTATCGGTCGCGCTGGTCCTGCCGCTCGCGGCCCTGGCGACTTTCGTCCTGATGCGGCAGTTCGGCATGTCCGCCAACCTGATGAGCCTTGGCGGGCTGGCGATCGCAATTGGCATGCTCGTGGATGCTGCCGTGGTCGTTGTCGAAAACATTACGACTCACCTGAGTGACTGGCAGAAAGAGCGGCGACTGCCGCGTCTGCATGTTGTTTATCGCGCGGTTCGGGAGGTGTCCGTTCCAGTTGCCTCCGGTATCGGCATCATCATCATCGTGTTCTTTCCGCTTCTGACGCTGCAGGGGCTCGAGGGAAGACTGTTTACGCCGGTTGCACTGACGATCGTCTTTGCATTGACCGCTTCGCTGCTGCTTTCGCTGACCTTGATTCCCGTAATCGCATCGTTCCTGCTGACACGCGCGCATCACGAAGAACCGTGGTTGCCACGCACGTTGCAGGCCGCTTACGTGCCGGCGCTTCGCTGGTGTCTCGAGCATACGAAATGGGTCACCGCCGCGGCTGCCGGCAGTCTGCTCGCGGCGGCCATTGTCTACCTGTTCATCGGCAAGAGCTTTATGCCAACGATGGATGAGGGTGACATTATCGTGCAGCTCGAAAAGCTGCCGTCCATCACGCTGGCTCAGTCCGTCAAGCTCGATCTTCGCGTTCAGAAAGCGATTATTGAACAGGTACCGGAAGTGGAGCGGATTGTCGCTCGCGTAGGCTCCGACGAAATCGGTATGGACCCAATGGGGCTGAACGAGACCGATATCTTCATGGTGTTGCGGCCAAAGTCGGAATGGCGCATGCGCGACAAGGACGATCTCATAGAAGCTATCCGCGTGGTGCTCGACCAATTTCCCGGCATTGCCTATGGCTTTACGCAGCCGATTGAAATGCGGGTGTCGGAAATGCTCACCGGCGTGCGCGGCGACGTAGCGGTCAAATTGTTCGGCTCCGAGCTGAGCGTGCTGGGTCACTATGCCGATCAGATCGCGGACCTGCTGCGAACGGTTGAGGGTAGTGAGGACGTATTCGCGAGCCAAAACAGCGGGGTACAGTATTTCGAGCTGGCAATAGATCGACTGGCCGCGGGTCGCCTTGGCCTGGACGTCGCCGACTTGCAGCGTATATTGCGCGCGCAGCTGGAGGGGCTTCCGCTGGGAATCGTGCAGGAAGGCTCACGTCGAACGCCATTGCTGATGCGGGCAGATGCCAGCGTCAGCGGCTCGCCGTCCGCATTTTCAGCATTGCCTATTGCGTTGCAGGACGGCAGCACCGTGCCACTCAGCAGCCTCGCAAAAATCAATCGCGTTGAGGGCGTTGTTGCCGTGGGCAGGGAACGAGGTCAGCGTTTTACCGTGGTGCGCACAAACGTTGCCGGGCGAGACCTGGTTGGATTCGTAGATGAAGCGAGGAGCAGGGTTGCCGCGGAAATTGACCTGCCGACCGGCTACTACATTCAATGGGGTGGCCAGTTTGAAAACCAGCAGCGTGCTGCGGCTCGCCTTGCCATCGTTGTGCCGGTTTCCATCGGGCTGATATTTCTGTTGCTGTTCTCGACCTTCGGCTCGGTTCGCCAGGCGCTGCTCGTGTTGACAAACATTCCATTTGCCCTGATCGGCGGCGTCTTTGCATTGTGGATTACCGGCGAATACCTCTCCGTACCGGCGTCGGTGGGCTTCATTGCCTTGCTCGGTATTGCGGTGCTCAACGGTATCGTGATGGTCTCGTATTTTAATCAGTTACGGGCACGCGGATTACCGGTGTCCGAACTGGTCATCGAGGGAGCGAAGCGACGTTTGCGGCCGGTGCTGATGACCGCGAGCATAGCCGCCCTGGGACTCGTACCGTTATTGTTTGCAACAGGACCCGGCTCCGAGATTCAGCGACCGCTTGCGATTGTCGTCATCGGCGGTTTGCTGACGGCAACGGTTCTTACCCTGTTTATTCTGCCAATCCTGTATCGTAGATTCGAGTCCGGAG
>Ga0316195_10000418_pt1 | contig 16818 bp, 14 predicted proteins | sample Phised1_MG_FD_204937 | JGI IMG/M metagenome (GOLD analysis project Ga0316195, IMG submission 204937) | Coastal sediment microbial communities from Maine, United States - Phippsburg sediment 1 | ecosystem: Environmental > Aquatic > Marine > Coastal > Sediment | place: USA: Maine | collected...
GGTCTGGTGGACGCCTCGGCCGGGGCGCGGCAACTGCAGGAGCAGCTCAAGTCCGCCACCGGCCAGGTGCGCGCGCTGCAGCCCCGGCTGGAGCTGGCGCGCCTGCGCGTGCGGCAGAACCGCGAGCTCGTGGCCACCGGTGCCGGCGACCGCTTTTCGCTGGAGCAGGCCGAGGCCAATGTCATCGAACTGGAAGGCCAGATCGCCACCGCCACCGCCAACGAAGCGCAGGTGGCGCAGAAGCTGTCGGGCATCGTCAACGGCGAACAGGCCACGGTGGCTGCGGCCCGGGCCCAGCTGGCGACCGCCAAGGCGCAGGTGGATTCCAGCCGTGCCGACCTGGCCAACGCGCAGTGGAACCTGGACCAGACCTCGGTTTACGCGCCCGCCAATGGCTACGCCATCAACGTGCAGTTGCGCCCCGGTTCCTACGTCACCGCCTTCCCGGTGGCGCCGGCGATGAGCTTCGTCGAGGAGGAGTACCAGGTCATCGCGCTGTACGCGCAGAACGAGTTGCGGCTGGTCGAGCCCGGCAACCCGGCGGAGTTCACGCTCAAGACCTACCCCGCGCGCGTCATCAAGGCCAAGGTCGATTCCATCGTCTGGGCGCAGGGCCAGGGCCAGGTGGCGCAGTCGGGCACGCTGCCGCAGACGGGGGCCTTTCCGCAGGTGCCGGGCCGCTTTCCGGTGAAGCTGATCGTCGAAGAACGCGACCGCGGTCTGTTCCTGCCGGCTGGCGCCGACGGCCATGGCGCGATCTACACCGAGCATGCGCACGCAATCCATATCCTGCGCATGGTCATCCTGCGCGTCGGCTCGATCACCGACATCCTGGTGTTGAAGCTGCACTGATGGACGCACATCCGACCCGGCACGCAGCCCTTGCGGCGGCCCTTGCGGCCGTCGTGGCGGGCTGTGCGCTGCAGGTGCCGCCGACGCGCACCGATCTGCAGCGCGACACGCTGCCGCACACCGCGCTGCCAGCGGCCTGGAAGGCCGGCGGCGATTCGACCGCGGTGCGGCCCGATGCCTGGCTGGCGTCCTTCAACGACCCGATGCTGTCGGCGCTGGTGGCCGAGGCGCTCGCCTACAACGCCGACCTGCAGGTCGCTGCGGCACGCGTCGAGCAGGCGGCCGCTATGTTGCAGGTGGCCAGCGCGCCGATGCTGCCCTCGCTCGGTGTGGCCGGCACCTACAGCGGCAAGAGCGGCGGCGGGGGCGGGCTGAACGCGTTGTTCCTCAACGCATCGCTCGAACTCGACGTCTGGGGCCGCCTGCGTTATGGCGAGGCCGCAGCGCAGGCGCAGTCCGAGGCGGCCCAGGCCGACTTCGCCTACGCACGCCAGTCGATGGCGGCGATGATCGCCCGCAGCTGGTTCCTGGCCATCGAGGCCGGCCTGCAGCGCGCGCTGGTCGAGGACGCGCTGCGTGCGGCCCTGGAGCTGCAGCGCGTCGCGCAGGAGCGATTGCGTGTCGGCGTCGGCAACGACCAGGCGGTGGCCGAAGCGGCGGCCAATGTCGGCGGTGTGCGCGACACGCTGCGCCAGACCGTGCAGGCGCGCGACGAAGCCTTGCGCGCGCTCGAACTGCTGCTGGGCCGCTACCCGTCCGCCGAGATCGCGGTGGCGCAGCGCCTGACACCGATGCCGGCGCCGGTGCCGATCGGCCTGCCCTCGGACCTGCTCGAACGCCGGCCCGACGTGATCGGCGCCGAGCGCCGTGTCGCCGCCGCCTTCAACCGCGTTGGCGAGGCCAAGGCCGCGCAGCTGCCGCGCATCAGCCTGACGGCCGGCGTCAGCTGGATATCGAGCGATGTGCTGGTGCTGCAGGACCGTAGCAACCCGGGCTTCGGCTTCGGCGCCAACCTGTTTGCGCCGCTGTACCAGGGCGGCGCCCTGCAGGCGCAGGTCGAAATCCGCGATGCCGAGCAGAAGCAGGCCATGTCCGAATACGCGCGCATCGCGCAGCGCTCCTTCGGCGAAGTCGAGAACGCGCTCGGCGCCGAGTTCGCGCTGCGCGATCGCGAGGCGCTGCTAGAGCGGACCATCGCCGACAACCAGCGCGCGCTCGAACTGGCGCAGATCCAGTACCGCGTAGGCAGCGTCGACCTGCGCGCCGTCGAGCAGCGCCAGCTGGCGCTATTGCAGGTGCGCACTACGCTGCTGCGCGTGCAGACCGAACGCCTGGCACAGCGCGTCAACCTCCACCTGGCACTGGGCGGCGGCTTCGACACCGCGCCTTTGGCCGCGATGGCCGAACCCAGCAGATGAAGATGGCCAGGAACGACAAGCGCGGCAAGCGCACAGCCGAGGACAAGGGCCGCAAGCGCAACGCCGAAGGCGGCGACGCGTCGGCCGAGGCGCCGGTCAAGGCCGCAGACGACGGCAAGCTGTCCAACAAGGCCTACGAGCGCGAGCTGAAGAGGCTGCACGTCGAGCTGGTCAAGCTGCAGCAATGGGTGGTTGCCAAGGGCCTGAAGGTCTGCATCCTGTTCGAAGGCCGCGACGGAGCCGGCAAGGGCGGCACCATCGAGGCCATCACCGGGCGCGTCAGCCCGCGCGTGTTCCGCGTCATGGCGCTGCCGGCGCCGACCGAGCGCGAGAAGAGCCAGATGTACATGCAACGCTACGTGGCGCACCTGCCGGCCGCCGGCGAGGTGGTGATCATGGACCGCAGCTGGTACAACCGCGCCGGCGTGGAGCGCGTGATGGGCTTCTGCACCCCACAGGAGGCGATGAAGTTCCTGCAGGGCGTGCCGCTGGTCGAACGCGCGCTGGTCGAGTCCGGCATCATCCTGCTGAAGTTCTGGCTCGAGGTCAGCCCCGAGGAGCAGGAGCACCGCCTGCGCGACCGCATCGACGAAGGCCGCAAGGTCTGGAAGCTGTCGCCAGATGGACGTCAAGTCCTTCGACAAGTGGGACGCCTACACCGAAGCCCGCGACGACATGTTCGCGGCCACCGATTCGTCCTGGGCACCGTGGTACGTGGCGCGCTCCGAGGACAAGAAGCGCGTGCGCCTGAACGTCATCAGCCACCTGCTGGCGCACGTGCCCTACAAGGACCTCCCGGCCGAGAAGGTGACGCTGCCCAAGCGCAGGATCGGCCGCTACCAGAGCCCGGACTATCCGTTCCGGTACGTGACGGACCGATTCTGATGGCACGCCCGCATCTTCGGCAAGCGCCTGGCAAAGCACTTTCATCGGCGCTGAGCGCATGAGCGGACATCCGGCCCCGCCGGGGTCGGCTGCGGCCGCCACAGGCGCATTGCGCCTGGACGTGGTCGCAGGACTCACCGCCGCTGCGGTCGTGCTGCCCAAGGCCATGGCCTACGCCTCGGTGGCCGGGTTGCCAGTGGCCGTCGGCCTCTACACCGCCTTCATCCCGATGCTGGTCTATGCGCTGCTCGGTTCGTCGCGCGTGCTCAGCGTCAGCTCGACCACCACGCTGGCCATCCTGGCCGGCACGCAGCTGGGCCTGGTGGTGCCGGACGGCGATCCGGCCATGCTGGTCACGGCCACGGCCACGCTGGCGGCCATGGTCGGCGCGATGCTGCTGCTGGCGCGGCTGCTGCGCCTGGGCTTCGTCGCCAACTTCATCTCCACGCCGGTGCTCACGGGCTTCAAGGCCGGCATCGGCCTGGTGATCGTGCTCGACCAGGTGCCCAAGCTGCTGGGTATTCACATCGACAAGGAAGGTTTCTTCCGCGACGTGCTCAGCGTCGTGCAGCACCTGCCGGAGACCACGCTGCTGACACTGGCGGTGGCGCTGGCGAGCTTTGCCGTGCTGATCGGCATGGAGCGTATGTGGCCGCATTCGCCGGCGCCGTTGGTGGCGGTGGCTGGCGGCATCGCCGCATCGTGGTTCTTCGGCCTGCAGGCGGCGGGCGTGTCCACCGTGGGGTTGATTCCGCAAGGCCTGCCGTCGCTCACGCTGCCCGACCTGTCGCTGGCCGCAGCCCTGGCGCCGGGTGCGCTGGGCATCGCGCTGATGAGCTTCACCGAGACAATCGCCGCTGGCCGCGCCTTCGCCAACCCGGGCGAGCCGCCGATAAACGCCAACCGCGAACTTGTCGCCACGGGCGCAGGCAACCTCGCCGGTGCGCTGCTCGGCGCCATGCCAGCCGGCGGTGGCACTTCGCAGACGGCGGTGGTGCGTTCCGCCGGCGGGCAGTCGCAGAAGGCCTCGCTGGTCACCGCCGGCGCGGCCGTGGCCACCATGCTGCTGCTGGCGCCGCTGCTGGGCCTGATGCCCAACGCCACGCTGGCGGCGGTGGTCATCGTCTATTCGGTCGGGCTGATCCAGCCGGCCGAGTTCCGCGCCATCCTCAGCGTCCGCTCTATGGAGTTCCGCTGGGCGCTGATTGCCTGTCTCGGTGTGCTGGTGTTCGGCACGCTCAAGGGCATCGTGGTGGCGATCATCGTGTCGATGGTCGGGCTGGCCAGCCAGACGGCCCACCCGCGCGTGTCGGTCATTGGCCGCAAGCGCGGCGCCGACGTGCTGAGGCCGCTGTCCGGCGAATACGACGACGAGACCTTCGAGGGCCTGCTGATCGTGCGGCCGGAAGGGCGGCTGTTCTTCGTCAATGCGCAGAACGTCAGCGAGCGGATCGATGCGCTGGTCAGCCAGCACCGGCCGCGCGTGCTGGTGCTGGACCTGAGCCGAGTGCCGGACATCGAATACTCGGCGCTGCAGGCGCTGATGGACGGCGAGAAGCGCGCATCGGATCGTGGCATCACCGTCTGGCTGGCGGGGCTGAACCCGGGTGTGCTTGACATGGTGCGGCACGCCGGATTCGACCAGCGGCTGGGGCCCGGGCGGCTGTTGTTCAACGCGCGCGAGGCGATCGTGCGCTACCAGGCCCTCGGGGCTGCGCCGCCGGCCGCCGCATCGTGATGCGTACCTCGCCCCGGTCTCTTGCCAAGCTACGGAGTCCCCATGGCTGAAATCACACCCCGCTGGGAATGGCGCTCCTTCGGTCGACGCTTCGGCGCGGCCGAAGCCCGGCTGGCGCAACTGCCAGCCATAGGCGCGCAGGACAGCGACGAGATCTATCTGCTTTCGCCTGCCGGCGCCAACGTCAAGATCCGCGATGCGCTGATGGACATCAAGCTGCTGCGCGAGGTCGATGCCGACGGCCTGGAGCAGTGGACGCCGGTGATGAAGGCCGGCTTCCCGCTGCGGGCAGCCGAGGCGGCGAAGGTGATCGAGGCACTCGGCCTGCCGGTGCCGGCCGCTCTGCGCGCGAGCTACACGCTCGACGAGTTCCTGGCACAGTTTGCCGCGCCGGGCAGTACCGTGCGCGCGGTCACCGTGCACAAGCGGCGCACGCGCTACACGGTGGGCGGCTGCATGGCCGAACTGTCCGAGGTGGTGGCCAACGGCAAGCCCACGCGCACGATCGCGGTCGAATCGGAAGATGCCGCCGCGGTGCTGCAGGCCGTGCGCGAGCTCGGACTCGGCGGCTACAGCAACACCAGCTACCTGGGCGGCCTGACGGCGCTGATCGACGACGCGCCCGAGCGCTATGCCGTCATCGATGCCGGCACCAATTCGATCAAGTTCCACATCGCCGAGCGCAACGTCAGCGGCCGCTGGCGCAGCGTGGTCGACCGCGCCGAGGTCACTCGCCTGGGCGAGGGGCTGGTGCCGCAGGGCGCGATCGTCGACGCTGCGCTCCAACGCACGGTCAAGGCGATCAGCGCCATGGCCGACGAGGCCAGGCGGCACGGTGTGCGCGCGATCGCTGCCGTGGGCACGGCCGGGCTGCGCATGGCGGCCAACGGTGCCGAGGTGGTCGCCGCCATTCGCGCGCGCACCGGCATCGCCATCGAGGTGATCTCGGGCGAAGAGGAGGGCCGGCTGGCCTTCGTGGCCGCCAAGGCCGGCCTGGGCCTGAAGACCGGCTCGCTGGTCGTCTTCGACACCGGCGGCGGCAGCTCGCAGTTCAGCTTCGGCCACGGGGCCATCGTCGACGAGCGTTTCAGCGTCGACGTCGGCGCCGTGCGCTACACCGAGCGCTTTCGCCTCGACCGCGCGGTCACGCCGCAGGTACTGCAAGAAGCGCTGGCGGCCATCGCCACCGACCTTTCGCGCCTTGATGGGCGGCCGGTGGCCGACGCGCTGGTGGGAATGGGCGGCGCGGTGACCAACCTCGCCGCCGTCATGCACCAGCTCGCTCCCTACGACCCCACGGTCGTACAAGGCAGCGTCATCGAGCGCGCCGAGATCGACCGCCAGATCGAGCTGTACCGCACACGCGATGCCGAAGCCCGCCGCGCCATCGTCGGCCTGCAGCCCGACCGCGCCGAGGTCATCCTGGCCGGCGCCTGCATCGTGCGCACGATCATGGACAAGCTGGGCCAGCAGCAATTCACGGTCAGCGACCGCGGCCTGCGCCACGGCGTGCTGGCCGAGCGCTTCGCCGACTGACTCACCTGCCGATCACCATGAAAGGGACATAAACCATGGCCACCAGAACCAGCGCCGCGAGCGCGAAGACCCCATCCGCCTCCAAGCGGCCCGCCACGGCACGCAAGACGGCGGCCCGCAAGGTGGCGAAGCCCGCTGCGCCGGCACTGGCCAAACCGCTGTCGGGCGAGGACATGATGAAGATCGTCGAGCTCGGCAAGAGCTCGAACAGCGTCGAGCTGAAGCTGTCGGTGCCGCTGTCGGGCCATCGGGCGACGATCAAGAGCATCGGCCTCGACCCGGTCGAGGCGCAGCCGCGACAGGCCTTCTTTTTCGACACCCCTGACCTGGCGCTGAGCCGCGCCGGCCTGGTGCTGCGTGCCCGGCGCATCCAGGGCGGGACGGCGGACACGGTGATCAAGCTGCGCCCGGTGGAGCCGTCCGGCATCGACCCGGAAGTGCGCCGCTCGGCCGCGTTCAAGGTCGAGGTCGACGTGATGCCGGGCGGCTTCGTCTGCTCGGCGTCGTTCAAGGGCGTGTGCAGCGGGCAGGAGGTGCTGGAAGTCAGTGCCGGCAAGCTCGAGCTGCGCAAGATCTTCTCGAAGGAGCAGCGCGCCTTCTACGACGAGCATGCGCCGGCCGGCATCACGATGGACAAGCTGTCGATCCTGGGCCCGACCTTCCTGCTCAAGGCCAAGCACCAGCCGAAGGACTTCGACCGCCGCATCACCGTCGAGATGTGGCTCTATCCCGATGGCGCAAGGATTCTCGAGGTCTCCACCAAGTGCCTGCCGGACGAGGCCTTCAAGGTCGGCGCCGCCTTCAAGGCCTACCTGGCACAGCACGGCATCGCGCTCGGTGCCGCGCAGGCGCCGAAGACCCGGACCTCGCTGGATTTCTTCAGCGCCATGCTGCGGCGCGGGGGCGTGGGCGGCTGAATCCCGTGCCGCGGGCGTGAGGCCCGCGGCACAGGGCTATGCGGCCGGACCGCCCAGCCGGTCGCCGTAGCGCTTGCGCAGCCGTTCGACGATCTGGTCCATGATGAGCATCGTCTCCTGCTCGCCCAGCGCCACCACGGCCCGGTCGCGCACCGAGTAATGCATCATCAGCAGCGAGCGCAGCTTCTCGAAGGCGCGCGGGTTCTGCGTGCCGCAGACCAGCGTGTCCTTGTGCAGCACGCGTTCGATCACGCCGGGGTCGAGGATCGGCACCTTGCAGACCGACGCGAGCTGCGCGATCTCGCGGTCGATCTCGTCGAAATGCTTGGTCCAGCGTTCCTGCCGGTAGGGTTGTTCGTCGGGTTGGGTCGAGTCGGTCATGGCATGAGGTCCTCTGTGTAATTGCAATCGATGATAGTCATCCGCCGAGCGCGATGACGATGGCCTCGACGATCAGCCCCAGCCCCACCATCACCAGGCCGGTGCGCCACGGCTTGAGACCGGCATAGCGGCCCCAGCCGTAGCCGCACAGGAACAGCATGGCGATCGCCACCGCGGCCGAGACACGCTTGGCGATGCCCGGGTCGGCGATGAAGACGAAGGGCAACACCACCGGAAAGGTCGACAGGAAGACCAGCAGGAAGACGGCCACCGCGCCGCGCAGGTCTTGCGCGGTGACGCGAACGCCCGGGGCCTGCGGCTGCGGTTGCGCGACGACCCACTGCCGCACGCGTTCGAGTTCGGTGGTCGACAGGGCCCGCGAGAGCTCGCCGACCTGCTCGCCGATGAGGCGGTGTGCCTGCGCGGGAGTGGCGCCACGCACGGCTCGCACCATGCTGTCATTGCGCCCGCGAGCGACCAGGTTGCGCAGCACGTACATCACGCCATCGACGAAGCCCCAGGCGAGATTGCAGCCGATGGCGGCCATCAACATGCTGCGCACCTCGTCGCGACCGCTTTCCAGCACGCTCAGCGTGCCGGTGAAGGTGAGCACCATGAACAGACCGAACAGCACCTCGGAGATCCGGTCGATCGGGTCGAGCACACGGGCCCTGCCGTCGGTCGCCGGATCGTCGGTCATGCGGGATACCCGGCAGCCAGTCGCCCTCTTGTCAAGACTTGAGCTCGGTCGACCTCGCGGACTCCGGTGCACTCAGGTCCATGACGAGGTGCACGACACCGGCGCTGCGCGACGTGGTCGTCGGCAAGCCGCTACGCCGGAACACCGCCAGCATCGCAGGGTTCTCGGCGAGGACATCGGCTTCCAGCCGCGCGATGCCGCGCTGTCGCGCCAGGCCGCAGATGGCTGCCAGCATCTGGCCGGCCAGTCCCTGGCGCTGGTAGTCCTCTTCGACCATGAAGGCCAGCTCGGCTGTCGGCACCGGGCCCGTTGCGTCGGTGACGACGCAGCTGGCGCCGGCGATGATGGTTTCGTCGTTGCCGCTTCCCAGCGTCGCGACCAGCAGGATGTAGCGGCTGGACTCAGCCTCGTCGAGGCGGCTCAACTCGGTTTCGCTGAGGCTCTTGCGGTACGAAAAGTAGCGCGTGTAGATCGTCTGGCGATCCAATCCCTTGAACGCGGTGACGAGCCGCTCGCGATCGTCGGCGCGCGCCGCGCGGATCAGCACCGGCCGCCCATCGCGCAGTGCACTCACCTGGTGAAAAGGGCTGGGACGGTTGGTGTCGGTCATCGGCGAATGCTGTCGTGGTGGCAGCCCGGCAGTATCAGGCCAGACCCTGCACCTGCGAAGCATGAAGGGCCCATCGAGCCACGAGCCGTGCAGACTATGAAGCCCCGGCCCGCCCGGCCCGCCACTGTGCCGGCGTCGTGCCGCTCCAACGCCGGAAGGCACGCGTGAAGGCGCTGGCGTCGGCATAGTCGAGCGCCGCGGCCACCTCGCGCACGTCCATGATCGATTGCTCCAGCCATTGCCGGGCGATCTCGAATCGGACTTCGTCCACCAACGCCTGGAATCGGGTGCCGCAAGCCTGCAGTTGCCGCGCCAGGGTGCGCGGGTGCACCGAAAACAGCGCGGCGATCTGCTCGGCGCCGGCGTGCCGGGTCAGCAGCGCCGTGCGCAGAACGCTGCGCACTTGTGCGGGCAGGTCCGTGCTGTGCGCGGCCTCCAGCACATCGATCTGCTGCTGCAGCAGGGCGCGCAGTGTCGGGTCGTCGGTGGGCATGTGCCGGTTCAGCCAGGACGCTTCGAACACCAGCACGTTGTGCCCGGCGTCGAAGCTCAGCGGGCATTCGAAGAAGCGGCGGAACGGCCTCGCGTCCGCGGGCTCGCGATGGGCGAAGCGAACTTCGCTGGGCGTCCAGGCGGGACCGCACAGGGTGCGCATGATGTTGAACTCGAAAGCGAGCGCGCCGTCGGCGATCTGGTCACTGGCCTCGCTGTGGCGCTGGTAAAGCTCGTAGCCCAGCGACGCCGCGTCGCCGTCCAGCGTCAGCGTCACCACCGCGCCGCGCGCGCGCAGATGGAAATAGCGCACGAGGCTGCGCAGCGCGGTGCCGACGTCCGGCGAGTACTTCACCAGCAAGCCCACCAGCCCGAGTTGATGAAGAGCACTGCGCTGGCCGACCAGCAGCCCGAAATGCGGGCAACCGGTGGCAGCCACGCACTGGTGCACGAGCCGCCCGCGCTCCGCGAAGCTGATCTGGTTCTCGGGGTTGTCCAGCAATGCCAGATCGACGCCTGCGTCGGCAAACACCTGGGCCGGGTCCGCGCCCAGGCTGCGCAGCACCGCGGGGATCGCCAGCACGCCGCCGACGCGGGCGCTTGCTTCAACCGTCGTGCGAATCACCTGTCGTTGTTCCTTGCCCTGGCCTGCCCTGGCCTTGTTTGTCGTCAACATCGTACTTGAGCTGTGTCCAAAAATGTCCAGCGGTTGACGCGCAGTATCCAGCAACAGGGCAGTATTCCGACTAGCCTGTGCATTGAAAGCGCAAGGAGTTGAAGAGATGTCCAAGATCTTGAAGCAAGAGGCCGGTGACCGGCCCGTCGCCATGGAAAGCCCAGCGCTGTTCGGCTGGCCGGGAAGCGCTGCGAGTGGCGATCCCGCGGCCGCGCTGCAGGCCTGGGGACCCTGGACTGAGTACATGACCGACGCCATGCAGCGCACCATCCTGTTCTGGGACGTGCTGCGCCAGCGCAGCGACCAGTACTACGCCCAGAAGGCCAAGGCCGTGCCTCACGTGCTGAGCTTCGACGCCGAACTGGTGCTCGATGCCCGCAGTTTCGACAAGCCGGTCAACTACCTGCTGGTGCGCGTCAAGCCACCCGCGGGCATGCTCGTCGATGAGCGCAAACGCCCCTTCGTGGTAGTCGATCCGCGCGCCGGCCACGGGCCCGGCATCGGCGGCTTCAAGGCCGACAGCGAACTGGGCGTGGCCATGCGCGCCGGCCACCCCTGCTACTTCGTCGGCTTCACACCCGAGCCGATGCCGGGCCAGACCATCGAGGACATCATCTATGCGGAAGCCACCTTCCTGGAGAAGGTGATCGCGTTGCACCCGCAAGCCGAAGGCAAGCCCTGCGTCATCGGCAACTGCCAGGGCGGCTGGGCGGTGATGATGGTGGCCGCGATCCGGCCCGAGCTGTTCGGCCCGATCATCGTGCCTGGCTCGCCGCTGTCCTACTGGGCTGGCGTGGAGGGCGAGAACCCGATGCGCTACACCGGCGGCATGGCCGGCGGCAGCTGGATGACGGCGCTGGCCGGCGACCTGGGCAACGGCAAGTTCGACGGCGGCTACCTGGTCGAGAACTTCGAGAACCTGAACCCGGCCAACACCCTGTGGGCCAAGAACTACGACTTGTGGTCGAAGGTCGACACCGAAGGGCCGCGCTTCATCGAGTTCGAGAAATGGTGGGGCGGCCACGTCAACCTGAACGCCGAAGAGATCCAGTGGATCGTCGACCAGTTGTTCGTCGGCAACCGGCTGGCCACGGGTGAGATCGTCACCGGCCGGGGCGACCGCATCGACCTGCGCAACATCCGCTCGCCGATCGTGTGCTTCTGTTCCAAGGGCGACAACATCACACCGCCGCAACAGGCGCTGGGCTGGATCGTCGACCTCTACGGCAGCGACGACGACATCCGCGCCAACGGTCAGACCATCGTCTATGCCGTGCACGACACCATCGGCCACCTGGGCATCTTCGTCTCCGGCGGCGTGGCCAAGAAGGAGCACCAGGAGTTTGCGTCCAACATCGACCTGATCGACGTGCTGCCGCCGGGGCTTTACGAAGCGGTGCTGACGCCGACGGCGGCTGACACCGTGAACGCCGAGCGGGTGAGCGGCGACTGGGTCGCACGCTTCGAGCCGCGCACGCTGAACGACGTGCGCGCCATCGTGCAGCCCGATCCCGAGAACGAGCGCCGCTTTGCGGCGGTGCGGCGCGTGTCCGAAATCAACCTGGGCCTGTACCGCACGCTGCTGCAGCCCTTCGTCAAGGCGGCCATCAACCAGCAGGGCGCGGACTGGCTGCGCAAGCTGAACCATGCCGAGCTGCCCTACGAGATGTTTTCGCAGCGCAACCCGCTGATGCAGCAGGTGGCGCAGCTGGCCGAGCAGGTGCGGGCGCAGCGCCAGCCGGTGTCGGACGACAACCCCTTGCTGCAGTGGCAGGCCGCGATGTCGCAGGCCATCATCGCCGCGCTGGACGGCTACCGGGACCTGCGCGACGCCAGCATCGAGAGGATCTTCCTCAGCGTGTACGGCTCGCCGGTGCTGCAGGCCATGCTCGGCTTGGCCGGCAGCACCGAAGCGCCGCGCCCCAGCCCAGGCATCGAGCCGGCGCGCGCCTCGCTCATCCGGCAGCGCATCGGTGAACTCAAAGCCCGGCTGGCCGAAGGCGGCCCGCGTGAAGCGGCCATCCGCGCGCTGGTGTACATCGGCATGGGCGGCGACGGCGTCGACGAACGCGCCTTCAACGAACTGCGCGAGATCCGCAGCGAGAACCAGGGCCTGACGCTGCAGGCCTTCAAGCAGGTGGTGCGAGAGCAGTTCTTCAGCCTGCTGCTCGACCGCGACGCCGCGCTGGCCGCCATTCCCAAGATGCTGCCGGCCGATGCGGCCACGCGAACGCGCATCGTCGAGACCCTCCGCCGCACCGTAAGTGCCGCCGGGCAGCCGTCCGGTGAGAAGGCGCAGCGGCTGGCCCAGATCGAGCAGATGTGTGCGGGCGCCCTGCCGGTCGCGCGCCGCAAGCCAGCGCCGCGCAAGGCAGTGCGCGCTGCGCCGTCGCCACGCAAAAAGTGAATCCGATGCCGCAAAAGAAGCACGAGAAGTACGAACGCCTGATCGCGCGCTGCAAGGCGCTGGCTCCGACGCCCTGCGCGGTGGCGCATCCCTGCGACGAGAGTTCGCTGCGCGGCGCGGTCGAGGCTGGGCAGATGGGCCTGCTCAAGCCGATCCTGGTCGGGCCGACTGCGCGCATCGAGGCGATGGCCGCACAGTTCGGCATCGACCTGTCGGGCTGCGAGCTCGTCGATGCGCCGCACAGCGTCGGCTCGGCCGAGACGGCGGTGCGGCTGGCGCGCGAGGGCCGGGCCGAGATGCTGATGAAGGGCAGCCTGCACACCGACGAACTGATGGCTGCGGTGGTCAAGCGCGAGACCGGCCTGCGCACCGGCCGGCGCATCAGCCACTGCTTCATCATGGACGTGCCGGCGATCGACCGCGTCGTGATCATCACCGACGCGGCGATCAACATCTTCCCGACGCTGCAGGACAAGGTGCACATCGTGCAGAACGCCATCGACATGGCGCGCGCGCTGGGGCTGGAACAGCCCAAGGTGGCGATCCTGTCGGCGATGGAGACGGTCAACCCGCAAGTGCCGTCCACCCTCGAGGCCGCGGCACTGTGCAAGATGGCCGAGCGTGGCCAGATCACCGGCGCCCTGCTCGACGGCCCGCTGGCGCTGGACAACGCCATCGACCTGGGCGCGGCGCACATCAAGAAGATCACTTCGCCCGTGGCCGGGCAGGCCGACATCCTGGTCGTGCCCGACCTGGAGGCCGGCAACATGCTGGCCAAGAGCCTGAGCTTCATGGCCGAGGCCGACGCGGCGGGCATCGTGCTCGGTGCGCGCGTGCCCATCATCCTGACCAGTCGTGCCGATTCGGTGCCCACGCGCCTGGCCTCCTGTGCGGTGGCGGCGCTGGTCGCCCAGGCGCGGCGCGAGAACCTGCGCCAGGCGGTGGCATGACGGACGCCATTGCCGTGCTGAACGCGGGCTCGTCGAGCCTGAAGTTCTCGCTCTTTGCGCAGGCCGGTGACGATCTCGAACTGGTGGTGCGCGGCCAGGCCGAAGGGCTGCAGACCGCGCCGAGCTTCGTCGCCAGAAGTGCCAGCGGCCAGACGCTCGCCAGCCACGACTGGGGCGAGGGCACGCCACTCGGCCACGACGGCGCGCTCGAGCACATCGTGGCCTTCCTGCAGGACAAGGCGCAGGGGCTGCGCCTGTTGGGCGTCGGCCACCGCGTGGTGCATGGCGGCCTGAAGTACGCGCAGCCGGTGCGCATGGATCGCGCCGTGGTGCAGGAGTTGGAACAGTTCATCCCGCTGGCGCCGCTGCACCAGCCGCACAACCTGACGCCGATCCGGCTGATGCTCGAGCGCCAGCCGGGGCTGCCGCAGGTGGCCTGCTTCGACACCGCCTTCCACCGCGCGCAACCCGAAGTGGCGCAGATGTTCGCGCTGCCAAAGGAGCTGCACGACGAGGGCGTGCGCCGCTACGGCTTCCACGGCTTGTCCTACGAGTACATCGCCTCGAAGCTGCCGCGGCTCGACGCGAGGGCGGCAACGGGGCGCACGGTGGTGCTGCACCTGGGCAACGGGGCCAGCATGTGCGCGCTGGCCGCCGGCCGCAGCGTGGCCAGCACGATGGGCTTCACGGCCGTGGACGGGCTGCCGATGGGCACGCGCTGCGGCGCGCTCGACCCGGGCGTGATCCTGTACCTGATGGATCAGCGTGGCATGGATGCGCGCGCCATCGAAAAGCTGATCTACAACCAGTCGGGCCTGCTCGGCGTGTCGGGCGTGTCCAGCGACATGCGCACGCTGCTGGCCAGCCGCGAGGCGCGGGCTGCGCTGGCGGTGGACCTGTATGTCTATCGCATCGGGCGCGAACTGGGCTCACTGGCCGCCGCGCTGGGCGGGCTGGATGCCATCGTCTTCACCGGCGGCATCGGCGAGAACAGCGCCGAGATCCGTGCGCGCGTCTGCCGCAGCGCGGCCTGGCTCGGCGTGGAGTTGGTCGAGCCGTCCAACCAGGCGGGCGGGCCGCGCATCAGCAGCGTCCTCAGCCCGACCGCGGCATGGGTGCTGCCGACCAACGAAGAGCTGATGATCGCGCGCCACACGCAACGCTTGCTGACCACTTAGGACCCGCTATGCCTCCTCCCGTTGCACAACCGGTGCTCAAGGGCACCAAGGCGCTGGTCGTCGGCATCGCCAACGACAGCTCGATCGCCTATGGCTGCGCCCGCGCCTTCCATGAACTCGGCGCCGATCTGGGCCTGAGTTACCTGAACGACAAGGCCCGCCCGCACGTCGAACCCCTGGCGCGCGAGCTGGGCGCGTCGATCTTCATGCCGCTGGACGTCAGCATGCCGGGGGAACTCGAGGCCTTGTTCGCCACCATCGAGCGCGATTGGGGCCAGCTCGACATCCTGGTGCACTCGATCGCCTTCGCGCCCAAGGAAGACCTGCAGGGCGGGCTGCTCAACTGCTCGGCCGAGGGCTTCGCCAAGGCGATGGATGTGTCCTGCCACTCCTTCGTGCGCATGGCCCGGCTGGCCGCGCCGCTGATGAAACACGGCGGCACGATGATGGCGATGAGCTACCACGGCGCCGCCAAGGTCGTGCCGACCTACAGCGTGATGGGCCCGGTGAAGGCGGCGCTCGAAGCGTGCTGCCGCTACCTGGCCTATGAGCTGGGCGGGCAGGGCATCCGCGTGCATGCCATCTCGCCCGGCCCGCTGAAGACCCGGGCGGCCGGCGGCCTGAAGGACTTCGACCTGCTGCTCACCGAGGCCGCGCAGCGTGCGCCGATCGGCGAGCTGGTGGACATCATGGACGTGGGCTTCGCCTGCGCCTACCTGGCCACGCCTTACGCGCGGCGCCTGTCCGGCGAGACGCTGTATGTCGACGGCGGCGTGAACATCATGGCCTGAACACGCGCTCGAGCACGCCGCGCCCACGACATCCAACCCGGTCGATCTGACATCAACGCGTCTTCTCCTGAAAGCCTTCCAATGAAAACCCCACCGTTCCCAATCCGCCGCGCGCTGCTGCTGGGCGTTGCACTGGCCTTGGCACCGGCCCTTACGCTGGCGGCAGACCGGGCGGCGCTCGAACGCGATGCACGTGCCGCGTTGCAGAAGCTCACCTCCACCGTGCCGGCGGCCAAGTCCTTGTCCGGTTCCGCGACCGCGGTGCTGGTGTTCCCCAAGAACACCAAGGCCGGCCTGGGCATTGGCGGACAGTACGGCGACGGCGTGCTGTTCAGGGGCGGCAAGGTCGCCGGCTACTACAACACCAGCGGTGCCTCCTACGGACTGCAGGCCGGCGCACAGCAGTTCGGCTACGCCATGTGAGTGATGAACTTGGCGCAGATGTCGGCTTCGGACAGCGTCTTCTTGTTCAACCCGGGGCTCCAACGACCTGACCCATCCACAGGTCAATCGGCCGAGTCCCATTATTGGCGACGTGAGTTGCCCCGAGGCTGACCGCTGCGAGCGTTCGAGCTCAAGGACGCGCCAGCCTCAACCAGGACGACTGGATTTGCAGAATCGCATGTGTCCAAAACATGTGACCAATGAGAAAAGCCCTGAAACCGTAAGTCATTGATTTGACTCAGATTTCAGGGCCATATATAGGCTGGCGGAGTGGACGGGACTCGAACCCGCGACCCCCGGCGTGACAGGCCGGTATTCTAACCAACTGAACTACCACTCCACGTGGCGGCAAGGTGCAGGACGGAACCATCTTTCCCGTCCTCAAGTCCTGCCAGACTTGGCGTCCCCTAGGGGATTCGAACCCCTGTAATCACCGTGAAAGGGTGGTGTCCTAGGCCTCTAGACGAAGGGGACTGCGATCCATTTCTCCGATTCGAACGATGCCGTGCGTTGAAGGCCTTGGTGGAGGTAAGCGGGATCGAACCGCTGACCTCTTGCATGCCATGCAAGCGCTCTCCCAGCTGAGCTATACCCCCCGAAGTCTTCGCCAGCGCCGTTCAAGCAAACCAAGATTATATCCGCAGATCTACGGGCTCCTCAAACGCTGCAATACCTGCTCGCGCGTGAACAGCTCCAACACCGCATCCAGCGACGGAGTCTGGCTGCGGCCGCACAGGAGCACGCGCACGGCCTGCGCCAGCTGCGGCATTTTCAGCCCGTGTTCGGCCAGCGTGGTCTTGATGGCCGCCGCGATGTCGGCCCTGTTCCAGGCCACTTCGCCCA
>Ga0316195_10000419_pt1 | contig 16809 bp, 12 predicted proteins | sample Phised1_MG_FD_204937 | JGI IMG/M metagenome (GOLD analysis project Ga0316195, IMG submission 204937) | Coastal sediment microbial communities from Maine, United States - Phippsburg sediment 1 | ecosystem: Environmental > Aquatic > Marine > Coastal > Sediment | place: USA: Maine | collected...
GCTGGCCAGGGCAAAATGATCCATACCGATGTAGACATAGCCGGCACCGGTCAGGCGCTCAATGGTCCGTCGCAGGATCTCGAGTTTCACCTCGGGACTGGGCAACTCATCTTCATTGACCAATTTCTGCGCCCGGAACATCTGCGGCAAGTGCGCATAGCTGTAGATGGCCAGGCGGTCCGGACGCATCTCCAGCACGGTATCCAGCGTGCGATCAAAAGTATCCACCGTCTGCAGTGAAAGTCCGTAGATAAGATCCAGGGACACAGAGTTGAAACCCGATTGGCGGGCGGCGGTGATCAGGGCCTGTGTCTCTTCCTCACTCTGGATGCGGTTTACCGCTTTCTGTACGTCCGGATTAAAGTCCTGCACACCCAGGCTGACCCGATTGAAACCTACCTCTCCCAGGCCGGCGATATCTTCCGGACTGGCAGTACGCGGATCGATCTCAATGGAAAACTCCTGCTGGCCATCCAGGCGCAAGGTAAAATTCTGGCGCAGTTTTTCCATGAGACGACCCATTTGTTCGGGGCTCAAATAGGTGGGCGTGCCACCACCCAAGTGCAATTGCTGCACCTGGCGATCAATATCAAACAAGCCTGCCTGCAATTCCAGTTCCTGGAACAACGGGACCAGGTAACGTTCTGCCCGTTCCTGATTACGCGTCACAATCTTGGTGCAACCACAGTAGTAACAAAGCGAATGGCAGAACGGTATATGGACATAGATGCTTAGCGGGTCGGGTATGGGCATGGCATTGGTGCGCTCTACCGCCTGCCGATAGTCTTGCTCACCAAACCCGGAATGAAATTGCACAGCGGTAGGATAGGAGGTATAGCGCGGTCCGCGGCCTCCGTAACGCTGGATCAAATCCTGATCAAACTTGACTTTATTCACGCCTGCCTCGTGTTCTTGTTAGGTGGTCGAATCATCGGTCATCACAATTAGAATGGGTATAAGGGTTTTCCGGCCACCACTCTGGCGAAACCGAAACCCTGGGAGCCTCTTATCTGTACTGGCTAAACCAGCATTGTCAGCTAAAAATTCAAATTCAAGATGCCGACCAATTACCCGAGCAGTAGGCTGCGCTCTGTGCACCGTTCCAAACGCTGCGTAAAGCGCACGCTGCTGTGAAGATCGGCAACATAAAACATATGATTCCTGAGGGAACATACAGGTTCATGAGCAGATCAAGGTTCCCCTAAACGTCCAGGTCACTGTCCGGCCAGTGCTTGCAGTCTGCACCCACGCCGCTCGGGCCGCCTTGACCAGAGTCAATCACCCGACCTGCTGCGCCAGCAGTCGTGACAGGTGTGATCAGGAAGCTCACGGGTTGCAAACCGTCAATTCCCCCACGCAGGTGATCCCCCGGCTTGAGAGGACCCACCCCGGCAGGCGTGCCGGTGAACACCAGGTCACCGGCGCGTAATTCGAACAGCCGGGATAAATGCGCCAGGACCTCTCCAACGCTCCAGGTCATGTCGGCGATATCGGCCTGCTGGCGCATTTCGCCATTGACCTCCAGCCAGATACGGCCACGCTGCAGGTCTGAACCATCTTCGACCAGGGTTATGGGCGAAATCGGCGCGGAAAAATCAAAACCCTTGGCCGTATCCCAGGGCAAGCCACGCTGCTTGGCCGCCGCCTGCAAGTCGCGCCGGGTCAGGTCCACGCCCACCGCGTAGCCGGTTACCCTGGCCAGTGCCTGCTCCGGGCTCAGGTCCCTGCCCCCGGCTCCCAGGGCGACCACCAGTTCGATCTCGTGGTGCAGGTTTTCCGTTCCCGGGGGATAGGGAATCTCGCCAGATCCCGGGGCCACCGCATCGGCCGGTTTGGAAAAAAAGCAGGGTGGTTCACGTTCAGGATCCGATCCCATTTCCCGCGCATGCTCAGCATAATTCTTGCCGACGCAGTAAATGCGGTGTACCGGGAAGCACTCATCCCGGCCGTGGATGGCCACACGGACGGGCGGCATGGGGGGGAACAGGAAATCTGGCATCAGACATGCACTCCTCAAAAATCCATCGGCGCAGGACCCGGGCGGTCCGGCCACGGCAAGCGTCCTGCCCTTGATCACCGCCATGCTCTCCACATGCGCTCGGGCTGAAAAAGGGCACCGAACCCGGTCCCCCACGCCCGATCTTCATGGCTGGGGAACCTGAATCGCGCGGTCAAACCTGGGCGAGGGCCTTGTCCAGGGCCTCAATCAAGTCTTCCTTGTCCTCCAGACCCACCGACAGGCGCACCAGTCCATCGATAATGCCTACCCGGGCACGTTCCTCGGGTTCCACGTCGGAATGGGTCATGGTGACCGGGTGGGTGATCAGGGATTCCACTGAACCCAGGTTCTCGGCCAGGCTCCATAACTCGATGCAGTCCATCAGTTTCTTGCCGGCCGCCATGCCACCGTCCACCTCGAACCAGACCATGGCGCCATAACCATCGGCCTGGCGACGCGCCAGTTCGTGCTGGGCAAATGACTCGAGTCCCGGGTAACGAACCTGCTTGACCTTGGGATGAGATTCCAGGTGACGGGCGATCGCCATGGCGTTGTCTGACTGGCGAGTGATACGCAGGGAAAGGGTTTTACAGCCCTGCAAGGTCAGCCACGCTACCATGGGCGACATGATCATGCCCGTGGCGTTCATAATGAAACGCACCTTGGCATCCAGTTCCATGGTCGCCGCAACCACTGCGCCACCGACGGTAGCATTGTGACCATCCATGTACTTGGTCGTGCTGTGTACGCTCAAGTCCGCACCCAGTTCCAGGGGACGTTGAAAATACGGTGTCAGGAATGTGTTATCGACCGCATGGGGAATGCCCTTCTCCTTGGCGATCTTGGAGATCGCGGCAATATCCGTCAGTTTGAGGGTCGGATTGGCCGGGGTCTCGGTGAATATCAACCTGGTGTTATCACGCAGCGCCGCCCTCACCGCTTCGGGGTTGGAGGTATCGGCGAAAGTGAACTCTACGCCAAAGCGGCTGAGTATCTTGGTACACAGACGGTAGGTTCCGCCGTAGGCCACATCGGAGATAATTGCGTGATCACCGGCATTCAGGAACGCCAGCATCACGGCCTGCACAGCTGACATGCCTGTGCCGTAACAAGTAGTCGCAGCACCGCCCTCCAGTTCGGTCAACTTCGCCTCCAGCGCCGAGACGGTAGGATTGGCCGAACGCGAGTAGGAATAGCCCTTGGCCAGGTACTGGTCTACGGATTCCTGGACATAGGTAGTGGTCTGGTAAATGGGTGTGAGAATGGCTCCGGTCACCGGATCCGGGGTCACTCCGGCATGAATCTGCTTGGTGGTAAATCGCATCAATCTCTCCTGGGAAAGGCGTCTACTTGGCCCATATTGGGCAGCGGGCCTGCAATCATACACGCTGTCAGGGCCAACATTGCAGTGGAAATTATATCGCCCGGCACTCGCTTGAGGACCTGGCAGCAATATCAAGCCGGGGAACCGCGGGCACAAGTCCAAGTTTATGTTACATAGAGGTTTTTTTGATGCTTCCGCCGCGGGAATGCTAGACTGACAGGCATCTGATGTAACCGATTGTGGGCAGAACATGTACCTGGACAAAAATAACGGCCTGCACCATCCCTTTGACAGCCAGTTCGCGCTCACTTGCCCGCACTGCCTGACCTACGCGCACCTGAGCCCTATTTCTATTCCGCGCTATGCTGAAATGCAGCAGTACAAGCCCAAGCAAACCGGCATTGTCTACCGCTGCGACGCGTGCAATGCGGCGGTATTCCTGAAATTCGATGTCAAGGCCTACGGCGAGGACAAGATCGAGTTTTCCAGCAAGTTTTCCGAGTTGGAAAGACCGCGGGAAAGCTTCAACTTTTCCTACCTGCCCGAAGATGTGGAGGTGTTGTTCAAGGAAGCCCTGAGCTGCTACGCCAACAATGCCCCCAATGCTTTTGCCTCCATGTGTCGGCGCACCGCCCGCAGGGTGTTTGCCAACCTGGGCGAGACCGGCAAGCTACGCATTTTTGACCAGTTCAACGACGTCAGGGACATGACCGAGCTGGACAACGACACCTTCAACGTGGTCAAGACGGTGGTATTCGACCATGAAGAACCGCCCTTGCTGGATGCAGCACAAGCCGGGCTGTTACTGGAAATGATGAAGGATATGCTCTACCAGAGCTACATTCGCAAGGGCAAGCTGCAGCAGGCCTTGATGATGCGTCGCTACTTCCTGGAAGACAGCACCAACATCACCCCCTTGCAACAAAACAAGGGCTAGGTCTTACCGCCCTGGTTGGTTATTCCTTGCCCAGCATGGGCATATCCAGACCGCGCTCGTCGGCTACGTCAATAGCCCGTTGGTAGCCCGCGTCGGCATGCCGCATGACGCCTGTGCCGGGATCGTTCACCAGCACACGTTCCAGGGCCTGGCGGGCGCGCTCGGTCCCATCGGCAACGATCACCACACCGGAATGCAGCGAGTAGCCCATGCCGACCCCGCCACCGTGGTGAAAACTTACCCAAGACGCACCGCCGGCAGTATTGAGCAAGGCATTGAGTATCGGCCAATCGGCTACCGCATCGGAGCCGTCACGCATGCCCTCGGTCTCACGGTTGGGCGAGGCGACTGACCCCGAATCAAGGTGATCCCGCCCGATGACTATCGGCGCCTTGAGTTCGCCGCTGGCCACCATCTCATTGAAGGCCAGTCCCAACAGATGACGTTCCTTGTAACCCAGCCAGCAAATGCGTGCCGGCAAGCCCTGGAACTGTATCTTCTCGCGCGCACCGTCCAGCCAGCGGTGCAAGCCCACCTTGTCAGGAAACAGTTCGCGGGCTTTTTCATCCGTGCGGTAGATATCTTCCGGATCACCCGACAATGCCACCCAGCGGAAGGGTCCGACTCCCTCGCAAAACAAGGGGCGAATATACAGGGGCACGAATCCCTTGAAGTCGAAGGCGTTGTCCACGCCCGCATCCTGCGCCATGGCGCGTATGTTGTTGCCATAGTCAAAGGTCGGGACGCCATTACGCTGGAATGCCAACATGGCGCGCACCTGGCGGGCCATGGACAATTTTGACAGACGCACATATTCCTGCGGGTCGGACTCGCGTAAGGCAGCCGCCTGCTGCAGGTCATAGCCCACCGGGATGTAGCCATTCAACGGGTCATGTGCCGAGGTTTGATCAGTAACCAGGTGGGGCTGGATTTCACCTTCGCGAATCTGCTCGAACACTTCGGCGGCATTGCCAAGCAAACCCACCGAAATGATCTCGCCGTTTCTTCCCGCATCCCGCATCCAGCCCAGGGCTTCGGACAGGGAGGTGGTCTTGCGATCCAGATAACCAGTCTCCAGGCGCTTGTCTATACGCGATTCATCCACCTCGACCGCCAGGCAGGAAAGACCCGCGAAGACGGCCGCGAGAGGCTGCGCGCCACCCATGCCACCCAGACCGCCCGTGAGCAGCCACTTGCCGGTCGGGTCGCCCTGGTAGTGCTGACGCACCGCTTCGGCAAAAGTCTCGTAAGTGCCCTGCACGATGCCCTGGGAGCCGATGTAGATCCAGGACCCGGCCGTCATCTGGCCGTACATCATCAGGCCTTTCTTATCCAGTTCGAAAAAATGTTCCCAGTTGGCCCAGTTACCCACCAGGTTGGAGTTGGCGATCAGCACCCGGGGGGCATGCTCAAAGGTCCGGAACACGCCCACCGGCTTGCCCGACTGAACCAGCAGGGTCTCATCGTTTTCAAGGCGTTCCAGGGTGGCTACGATGGCGTCGAAACACTCCCAGTTCCGCGCGGCGCGACCGATGCCGCCGTAGACAATCAATTCCCTGGGGTTCTCCGCGACCATCGGATCAAGGTTGTTGTACAGCATGCGCAGGGCCGCTTCCTGCACCCAGCCCTTGCAGCGCAGCTTGCTGCCGGTTGGAGCATGTAACTCCACATCACGAAACCGTGTAGTCATGTAACTATCCCCAATGTTTGAGCTGAGGCAGGGTCACAGTCCCTGCGTCAATGCCCCCGGTCCGCGCCAGTTGCCTAGATCTAGCCCAGCCAGACACGGGCGTTGCGGAACAACCGCATCCAGGGCCCGTCTTCACCCCATTGTTGCGGGTGCCAGGAATTCTGCACCGTGCGGCGAGTACGCTCTGGATGAGGCATCATGATCGTCACTCGACCGTCAGTGGTGGTCAAACCAGCCACCCCGCCAGGCGATCCGTTGGGGTTGGCAGGATAGCGGGTTGCAGGCTGACCATAGTTGTCCACATAACCCACACTTACCAGTCCCTCGCTGCCGGCCTGTTCTTGCCAGGCATCACCCTGCCACTCGGCGCGACCTTCACCGTGAGAAACCACCACCGGCAAGCGCGATCCGGCCATACCGGTGAGCAACACCGAGGGCGATTCACGCACCTCGACCAGGCTCAGGCGCGCCTCGAACTGCTCGGACCGATTACGCACGAAACGCGGCCAAAGCTGCGCACCCGGGATCAACTCCTTCAAGGCAGAAAGCATTTGGCAGCCATTGCACGCGCCCAGTGCGAAAGTGTCGCTACGCTGGAAATAATCGCTAAAAACGCGACGCGCCAGGTCATTGAACAAGATCGACTTGGCCCAGCCCTCGCCTGCACCCAGCACATCCCCGTAAGAAAATCCCCCGCAGGCTGCAAGACCGTGAAATTCATCCAGGCTGCGTCGGCCGGACAGGATGTCGCTCATGTGCACATCGACCGGTTGAAATCCGGCGTGCTCAAATGCCGAAGCCATTTCCATCTGGCTGTTTACACCCTGCTCACGCAGGATGGCAATGCGAGGACGGGCACCGGTGGCAATATACTGCGCCGCCGGGTTGTCCGCCGGGTGAAAGCTCAGGTCGCTATGCAGACCCGGGTTTTCTTCATCCAGCAAGCCGTCGTATTCCTCCTCGGCGCATTCCGGGTTATCACGCAGCTTCTGCATCTGGTAACTGGTCTCTGACCAGCTACGGTGCAATTCCACTCGGCCGGCCTCGAATTCCGTGTGACCGGCGCGAACGAAGCACAGCACCTGCTCCTGCATCAGGCCACCAATCTCGTGTGTGCATTGACCCAGGCCGTGACTGCCCAACACCGCCATCGCCCGATCGCGGTCGGACTCTCGAACTTGCAGGACCGCGCCGAGTTCTTCGTTGAACAGACTGCCCAGGGTATCGTCGCCGAGGCTGTCCAGGTTGATATGCAAACCGGTGTGGCCGGCAAAAGCCATTTCGCAGAGAGTCGCCAGCAGACCTCCATCGGAACGGTCATGATAGGCGAGCAGCATTTTCCGGCTGATCAAGGACTGCACGGCATCGAACAAGCCCTTGAGTAAGGCTGGCTTGGCCAGGTCGGGCACCGCGCCGCCATCACGACTGTAGGTCTGCGCGAGGGCCGACCCGCCCAATCGGTTGAGGCCCTGCCCCAGGTCCACCAGTAGCAGGCGGCTGCCTGGCTCGGGCAACAAGCAGGGAGTGACCGTATTCCGAATATCCCTGACCGGGGCGAATGAGGAAATAATCAGGGACAGGGGCGCCACCACCTCGTGGGAGCCGTTTTCATCCTGCCAGGAGGTCTTCATGGACAATGAGTCCTTGCCCACCGGGATGGCAATTCCGAGAGCCGGACACAGTTCCTCGCCCACGGTCCTGACCGTGTCGTAGAGCCTGGCATCCTCGCCCGGATGACCGCAGGCAGCCATCCAGTTGGCCGACAGGCGCACCTTGCCGAGTTCACCGATATCCGCGGCAGCGATATTGGTGATTGCCTCACCGACCGCCATCCTGCCCGAGGCCGGAGCATCAGTAACGGCCAGTGGCGCACGCTCACCCATGGCCATTGCTTCCCCGGTATAGCCCATGAATCCGCTGGCGGTCACTGCCACATCCGCCACCGGTACTTGCCAGGGACCTACCATCTGGTCACGACTGACCAGCCCGCCTACCGACCGATCACCAATGGTGATGAGGAAGGTCTTGTCTGCCACCGAGGGCATCCGCAGGACCCGCTGCACTGCCTCATCCAGTTCGATACCCGACCTATCGAATTCACTTGGGGAAGGTTCTATCCGCTGTACATCCCGGGTCAGTTTCGGCGTCTTGCCCAACAACACTTCCATGGGCATGTTGACAGGGAAATTCCCGAAATGGCTGTCGCTAACCCGCAACCAGCCATCGTCAGTTGCGGTTCCAATCACCGCATAGGGACAACGCTCACGTTTACACAAGGTCTCAAACAACGTCAGTGACTGCGGAGCGATAGCGATGACGTAGCGCTCCTGGGACTCGTTGCACCAGATTGCCATGGGGGACATGCCGGGCTCGTCGTTGGGAATATCCCGCAAGTGCAGATCGCCGCCACGACCACTGTGGTCCAGGGTTTCGGGTACGGCGTTGGACAGGCCACCGGCGCCCACGTCGTGGATCAGCAGGATAGGATTGTCTGCGGCCAACGCCCAGCAGCGATCTATCACTTCCTGGCAGCGCCTTTGCATTTCCGGGTTGTCTCGCTGCACCGAGGCGAAGTCGAGTTCCTCGCTGCTTTGCCCCGAACCCATGGACGAGGCAGCGCCACCGCCCAGGCCGATCAACATGGACGGACCACCGAGCACCACGATCAACGATCCCGGTGTTACCTCGGACTTCTCCACGTCGTCACCGCGAATATTGCCTACACCACCGGCCACCATGATTGGTTTATGGTAGCCGCGCAGCTGGCCATCAGCAGTTTCCTGCTCATAGCTGCGGAAATAACCACACAGATTGGGTCGCCCGAATTCATTGTTGAAGGCTGCGCCGCCTATCGGACCCTCAAGCATGATCTGCAGGGCTGAAGCGATTCGATCCGGCTTGCCGTGGTCTACCTCCCAGGGCTGCAAAAATCCCGGAATGCGCAGGTTGGAAACCGAGAATCCCGTCAGACCCGCCTTGGGTTTTGAGCCGCGACCGGTAGCGCCCTCATCGCGAATCTCACCGCCCGAGCCAGTGGCCGCACCCGGATACGGGGAGATAGCCGTGGGGTGATTGTGAGTCTCCACCTTCATCAGCACGTGAATATCTTCATCCAGATATACGTACTTGTGGGTTTCGGCCTCCGTGATCAGGCGCCGGCCACGATTGCCCTCAATCACCGAAGCATTATCGCGGTATGCGGAGAGCACACCGTCAGGTGCATGCTTATGGGTATTCCGAATCATGTCGAACAGTGTCTTGGACTGTGGCTGTCCATTGATCACCCAGTCCGCATTGAAAATCTTGTGCCGGCAATGCTCCGAGTTCGCCTGGGCAAACATCATCAACTCGGCGTCCGTGGGGTTACGATTCAGTGCGAGGAAACTTTCTGCCAGGTAGCTGATCTCGTCAGGCGACAGGGCCAGTCCCAGGTCCAGGTTGGCCTGCGCCAACGCGCGCTCGCCACCGAGCAACACGTCCACACTGGCAAGCTGCCCGGGCGGGTGATGGGAAAACAATCGTTCGGCTTCAAATAACTCCAGACAGACTGATTCGGTCATTCGATCGTGCAGCCTGGCCGAGACCATGGCCAACCCGGGGGCATCAAGTGGGCGCTCGCATGCAAGCGTATATGCGATGCCCCGTTCAATCCGCATCAAACCGTTCAGACCGCAGATATGTGCGATATCTGTCGCCTTGCTTGACCAGGGAGATATGGTCCCAAAGCGCGGCACCACCAACACCAATTGTCCGTCCAGCTGGGTCGGCTCGGCAGATGGGCCATAGCGGAGAAGGCGCTCAAGCACCTGCATGTCGCGCTTCGAAAGTTCATTTTCCAGCTCCACCAGGTGAAGAAAACTGGCCTGAACTGCGGTAATTGACGGCTCGAGGCCACGCAGATCATCAAGAAGCTTGCTGAGGCGGAAAGCTGATAGCGCCGGAGCACCGGGCAATGTGAGCATGTTCGGTCCCTAGGTTCAGGTACTGGTGGGCGCGTCCGGAGAGGGCTGCATTTTACAAGACCCTGCCGCGGTCGACCATAGCGCAGGACAACTCTATAGCTGGTACCAGGCCAGCCCGTCTTCCTGGTCCACGACTTCTATATCGATTCCCGTCCTGGAGCGCGCTTCCGCCAGGGCGTCTTTGGCCAGCGCCGGGGTATTGTTGGTGTCGCTCAAGTGCAGGGCGAATATCTGGCGCAAGCGGCTTTGGTCCAGATTGCCCAGCAATTCCGCGGCCTGGCAATTGCTCAGGTGCCCCAGGGCGCCCTTGACCCGCCGCTTCAGGCGATGTGGATAAGGGCCATTCATGAGCATTTCCAGGTCGTGATTACACTCCAGCAGCAATACGTCTACCCCGCCCAGGCTCTGAATGATATGGGGCGTGGCGTGCCCGACATCGGTCAGTACCCCGGCCCGCTTTTCACCATCGCTGAACACATACTGGCAGGGTTCCCGAGCATCGTGTGGAACCGGCATGGGCGCAATGCTCAGGGCGCCGACGGTAAAACTCTCGTGGGCATTGACCCAGCGCACATCCACGCCTTCCACGTCGCCGCCCCTGGCGGTGCCGTGGGTAAGCCATACCGGAATGGAGTGACGACGAGCCAGTCTGGCCACGCCGGCAAAATGATCCGAATGCTCATGGGTGACCAGGATGCCATCCAGATTCTCGGGGCTGAAGCCCAACCTGGCCATGCGCCTGTCCAATTCCTTGAGGGTAAAGCCGCAGTCAAGCATCACACAGGTGCCGGCGGCCTCAAACAATGCAGCATTGCCCTTGCTGCCACTCCCCAGGTAAGCCAGTTTCAAGTTCGATGTCCCCTTGCGCGCCTATTTTCCGCGGCCGTCGCCCCCGGGGGTGTACACCGGCATGGGGAACTGGGCCACATTGCTGCCTTCAAGGTTAGTGATCTTGCTGACACCTTTTTTCTCCACCTCGTCGACACGCACCACGGCATGCAGGGGGATGAAGGTGCGCTTCACACCACTAAATTCGGATGCGATGCGCTCTTCGGCCGGATCAACCAGCAAAGCCGACCGCTCTCCAAATATCAATTCTTCCACTTCCAGGAACCCGAAAAGCTCTCCGTGACCCACGCTGCGCGCATAAATCTCGTAGACCTTCCCCTGATTCATGAAGGCGACCTTGAAAATGTGCTGCTCAGCCATACGTTGTCCAGTCAATTCCTAAGGCGCTAAGTCTAAGAAAAAATCGGGGGCCATGTCGAAAAATGTGACCCCTGCACTGCCCGAAACAGGCCAGTGGTCAGAATAATGACCCCTTCGGCTATTTCCGTTACGGATAGGCTCGACGGGAAGTATACACACTGCCACCTTCCGGTGGCCGTCATTATGTATAATCAGTTGTCGGGCAGAAGGACAGGCTCGCGGCTACGCTGGGATCATTAACTTATGGCGCTCACAATCAAGGTTACCGGCAGATATGCAAAGTCCTTCAAGGACAATGCGCAGAAGGAGTTCACCGTGCACGGAGGCACGATAGGCCGGGCTGTCGACAACACCTGGGTATTGCCAGATCCCCACCGTCATATTTCGGGCAAACACGCTGCCATCCTGAATAAGGATGGGCATTATTTCATTCTGGACACCAGTACAAACGGCGTGTTCATGAACAAGGCCAGCACCCGGATCGGGCGCGGCAACTCTGCCCGCCTGAGCGACGGCGATACCTTCCGTATAAGTGACTTTGTCTTTCAGGTTTCCCTGAACAAGGACAAGGAGGCAACGGTGATGGACAAACACCCCGCCGACATGAGCCTGGACGAAAAAGATGACATGATCAGTTACGCCGCCCTGCTGGATGATGATCTCGCCAGTAACCAGGCCACCCTGGCCGAGGCCAACCAGCGTGACCGCGATTTCGCCGACGAATTTCTGACCGAAACCATTGCGCCCGACAGCCTGGACGAAAAGATCGAGGGCTGGGAACTGATGGAACTGCCCGATTCCGCAATCACCCCGCCGCCTAGACTGCATTCTGATTCATCGGTTGAATTGCTGGCCGCCGACGAGATCAAGATGCGCGCCGACCTGGACCTTTCGCTGGCAGATGAACACCTTGACGACATGCTGGCCAGCGAGGTCAGTGAGTCCAGTGCAAGGCTTACACTTGTGGAGGACTTTCCCGGCTCTGAAAGCACGATCACCGAGGAAGAAAGACCCCCGCTTGAGCCGCCACCCAAGCGTGCACCGGAAAAGGCAAGCCCGGTGCCAGCCAAGAGCACCTCTGACAGTGGTAGCAACAAGGTCGACCCGGTCAAGATCTTCCTGCAGGCGGCAGGCATGGATACCGGCAACATCCGACCCCAGGATTCCGCCCAGATTATGCAGAACGCCGGGCAACTGTTGCGCGAGTTTGTGGTTGGCACGAAAGACACAATCATGAGTCGCTCAGAAATCAAGAACAACCTGCGAGTCGCCCAGACCACTATCAAGGAAGGTGAATACAATCCACTGCGGTTCTCTTCCGGGGTAGATGAATCATTGCGCGCTCTGCTGCTTGAGAAGAGTCGTCGGAATATGTCGCCTGTGGACGCAGTAAGGCAGAGCTTCAATGCTACCCGTGTTCACCAATTGGCCATGGTCGACGCGATGAACGTAGCGGTGAAAAGCCTGTATGACCGTTTTGATCCGGTCGATCTTGAAGAGCGTTTCGATCGCGGCATGAAACGCGGGCCAATATTAGGTACGACCAAGAAACTCAAATATTGGGAGTTGTTTGCCGACCTGTACAATGCCATGGCCGAGGGCCGCAGCGAGGGTATCCCGCATATGTTCGCCGACGAATTCTCGCGCGCATACGATGCAAGAGTGAAGGAATTAATCAAAAGCACGACTACTCCCAAAACCAATTCCAAAGCCAGCTAGACCAGGCCTGTAATCCAGCCATCTGGCCAAAGGCCGCACGGCCGCTTCCGGAGCATTCAAGGATGAAAACCGCGTTCGCAATCTCGTCTCTTCTTTTTGGCGCCTTGTGCCTGCTGGCGAACCCCGCTCGAGCCGTGGATGTTGAAATCGGTGGTTTCTACGCCCAGGTCGTGGGTGGTGACATAGGTGACGCGAACGTCGCGGGTAGCGAAATCCTGAATCTCAAGGTAGCCGAGGGCAGCGGTTACGGCATGACCGTGGAGTTCACGTTACCAAACAAGTGGCAACTGGAATTAATCTGGGACTCCCAGGACAGTTACCTGAGTGGCAACTTGGACGGTCAAGGCCAGACCCGACTTGCTGATACCTCGGTGAACAACTACCTGTTCGGTGGCAATTATTATTTCGAGCAAGACGCCTTTCGGCCCTATATCGGTTTTCACCTGGGCGCGACAAATTTCAAGACCGACGGACAAGACAGTGACACTCGATTCGCCTTCAGTTTCGGCGGTGGCGCCAAATATTACCTCAATGAACACCTGGCCCTGGATTTTCGCCTGCGCTGGGTAGCCAGCTACATCGATGCCAACAGCATTATCTACTGCAGCCTGCCAGGCGCCTGTTATGTCGCGGCGTCGGGCGACACCATGAATCAGTTTCACCTCACCGCCGGCGTGAACTTCCGCTTCTAGCGTTTTCACATCTGCCGCCTGTGGCGAATCCGCAAGTCCGGACACAGTAATCCCACCTGCAATGAGACCCTGGCCCGGAATCCGCCGGGTCTGCACATCCAATCCCTGCCCGACCGGATTCGCCTGCCAGCCAATTTTCGCCCAGAATAGGCCGTCGCTGACTGGAACTGGTCCAGTTCGCGCGTGCATACCTTCGAGCTTGCGTGAGGTTGGCCCTTTGCAACCCTGGTCGCAAATCGATGGAGCGAGGAACCGGATGTCGCCAGCGATGGAAAATACGCCGACAAAAAGTGCAGAGTTCTCCCGGTCCGCATTGGAAGATTCCGCTTTTCTGCAGGATATTCGCCAGCAAATGTTGCGTTTCGCCACGCTGCAGCTGGGCGACGCCAGTCTGGCGGAAGATGCCGTCCAGGACGCGCTGATGGGTGCGCTGAAGAATGCGCAGTCCTTTGCCGGTCGGGCCGCCCTGAAAACCTGGATTTTCGCTATTTTGAAAAACAAGATCGCGGACAGCCTGCGACAACGCCAGCGCCAGGAACAGGCCAGTGTTTCCTTGCCGGAGGATGCTCAGCAAGAAGAGCTTGATACCTTGTTCGACCACAAGGGGCATTGGCAATCCGGCCGACAGCCGGCCGCCTGGGAAAATCCCGAGGGCGCAACCCGCGACAAGCAATTCTGGCGGACATTCGAAGCTTGTCTGGACAATCTGCCAGGTGACCAGGCGAGAGTATTCATGATGCGGGAGTTTGTCGAAATGGATAGTCATGAAATTTGCCGTGTAGTTGGCGTCACCCTCAGTAACCTGAATGTGATGCTCCACAGGGCTCGATTGCGGCTGCGTGGATGCCTGGAGACTAATTGGTTTCTGCAAGGAGAATCCACGTGCTGAAATGCCAGGAGGTAACCCGCCTGTATTCCGAAGCCCAGGAACGTCGCCTCACTCTCAGCGAGCGTGCGGGTCTGAAACTGCACGTAATGATGTGCGAGGGCTGCCGGAATTTTGGGCGCCAAATGCTGGATCTGCGCCGGTTTGCGCGCGGCTATGCGCGCGGTGAAAGCGAAAGCAAGCCGGTTAGTGATCACCCTGCTGATGAGCCATCCCGAGACCAGGAATAGGCTCGACCGGCACACCAATCCTCGGCGATGGCGTGATGGGTCGCAAGGGAACCGACCTCCACCTCATTCACTCCATCGCACCGCCCAACAGGCGGATCGGGCCAGTGGGCCAGGCACCCGTCCTGACCAACACCCTGGCGTTCCTGCAACTACCTACCCGCCGGGAAAGCCGATCCACAGGATGCCGCGCCCCTGCAGCCTCGAGTACGCTCAAGCGCAAGCGGCTATTGTCCGTGCAAGATGGTTTTGGCAAAGTGTTCGACACTTGCTTGTCACCCGGTCACTTTTACCGCCGGTTTGTTAGATACGTCAGGCTGGATGACACACCGAACCGACATTGGGTTTTGGTCCTGGAATCTTGCCTCCTGGAGTTGCATGACGACCACACACGAAAAATCGCTGCTGACTATGTGCGCGCTGTGCGTGTTGCTTCCCGTCTCGGGGGCCTGGGCCCAGGAATCTGACATCAACTCAGTCCACTGGGCATACAGTTCCTATTTCGGCACTGGCTGGTACGAGGTTGATGGCGACAGGAACGTCTATGTGCTTAGCACGACCCCACGTTGGGAATTACGTGACCCGGCTTTCACGGCAGACGGAGCGCGTGCTATCGGAGTAGAGCTTAACTTCCCGATTACCGCCGGCGTGGACACCTTCTCATTTGATGATATTCAAGGGACTGTGCATCCGGACAATCTCGCATCATTCAGCGTCACTCCCGGAATAAATATAACCATCCCGGTGACCCGGCGCTGGTGGCTGCGACCCTTTGCATCTGTCGGTTGGGGCACCCTCCTCAATGGCAGCGGGTCTGCCTGGACCTACTGGGCAGGAGTCAGGAGCCGCTATGCGTTTCAGACAGGCAGACTTCAATGGGCCCTGATTAACTCGCTCACCTATGTCGGCCACACCCCAAGCGATGGGCCTTCAGAGGATTTTCAACCTATGATGGCCGGTCTGGAACTTGATCATCGGCTATTTGACGCCCAGGTCGATGACGAACAATTGTTCCTGGCCTGGCATGGCACTTATACGAGCTATGAACATGAGTTGGACATGAAGCTCAGGGATGGTTCACCAAAACCCATTACCGATCAATGGGAATTCGGCCTTGCGCTGCGCAAGCAGGACAAGCCGATCAAGATCGGGTGGTTCAGTTTCGATCGCCTCGGTCTGGCGTATAGCTTCAGCTCCTCCGGTGAACTCAAGGGCGTCAGCATAGTCTTTCGCTCAGTTTTTGACCGTTAGACAGGGAATTACCGTGTCACACCAGGTCAAGTCCAGCCAGGTCCCGGCACTGGTCAATTCGCTGGCGGGCCCGGATCAGGACAGATACCGATATTTTGCCTGAATAGCCACCAGGCTGACGATCCTGCGAGCCGGGCGCGCTATCCTAAAAAGACCATCCGACCGAGGTGACAACACCGTAGTCATCGGTGGTTTCAGAGCCCGAAGCCGGATTACTGTCGTAGGTGTTGTAATAGCTCAGGTTCCAGAAAAGATCCTTGTAAATCTCCCACTTCAGGGCCACGTCGAACTGTGCACGCACGCGATTGGACTCAGTGATGCTCGGGTAGGCATAAAGGCTGGCGGTAAGGTCGAGTTTGGGGTCGTTGTAAATATAGCGCGAATATTCGACGCCCAGCAGGCCTTCCAGATTCTGCTGCGACTGGACATCCCCCTGCAAGAGCTCGTTGGTGCCAACCAGGCCGGCAAGCGCTCCCAATTCCGACGTATTTGTCTGTACCAAATATCGTCCCAGGGCCGCCTCAAGACTGGTTCGCAAGTCAAGGCCGAGTTCGTCATTTTGCTCGAAACCCAGCTGATAGGTGTTGTACCACCGGTCCCGTCGGAATCGGGTCATGCCAAAGCTGGCATTGGCACGGCGACTCGGCACTCCCTGCGCAGTGCTGGTCGAGATCGTACTGCCCTGCAAGGTGAAAGCGCGTATTTCTGTCCTGTGGGTCGCGCTAAAGGAAAAATTTCCCTGGGCCACGTCGCTGGCCTTGGTGAAACTGTAGCCCATAGACAGAGAACCCTTGAGACGGTCAAAAAAAGTGTCCTCGATCTGTGAGATTCTAACGACGTTCGCAGCTTCAAAGGTCACATTCTGTTGCAGGTAACCCACAACAATCATTCCAGGCTCGGTCGACTCCTGAAT
>Ga0316195_10000420_pt1 | contig 16773 bp, 15 predicted proteins | sample Phised1_MG_FD_204937 | JGI IMG/M metagenome (GOLD analysis project Ga0316195, IMG submission 204937) | Coastal sediment microbial communities from Maine, United States - Phippsburg sediment 1 | ecosystem: Environmental > Aquatic > Marine > Coastal > Sediment | place: USA: Maine | collected...
GAAGACGTGCAGCGCGATGCCCGAGAGCCCCAGCGTGCGCGCCTCGTGTTCCGCGGCCCGCAAGGCGCGCGCGGCATGGCCCTGCCGCCGGTGCTCAGGCCTGATCGCCACTTCGTAGACGTAGGCAACGCGGCCGTCGCCGCGCGCCTGAACCGCGATCCAGAGCCTGCCGACCGGCTGCGAGAGGTCGTCCTGGATCGTGTACAGGTAGTGGCCGGCGGTCCGCAGGCCATCGGGCAGAAGATCGGTCAGCGCTTTCCGCGCGAGTTCGAGCGCCTGCTCCTGCGCCCACTGGCCCGAGGCGACCTTGTCCGCGGCGTAGGCCGGAACGGTGGACTCCGCAAAAGCGGCGTAGTCCGCTTCGCTCATCGGCACGAGGACTGGCACGTCGGGGCTCCCGGTTCGCGCGAACGGGACGAGCGGCGGGTTCGCGATCGCCGGATTCTCGACGCCCGGCGGCGGGACCGCAACCGAGGGGCGGGGTGGCGCGCGTCCCTGCCAGGGACGTCTGGCGCGACGGACCGGCGTCCGGGGCGGACAGACGCGCCCCCGGCCGGTGTCGGTGCGGCTGGATTGGCGCTATGGTGGCGGCAGGCCGTCCGCACGCCGTCGCCATGCCCGCACTGCTGAAGTCCGCTGTCCTGTCCGGCTGCCTGGCGCTCGCCGCCTGCGCAACGGTCCACGAACCGAGCCTGCCGCCGCCCGAGTCCCTGTTCGCCGATGCCCTGTTCGGCGCACCGAGCGAGAAGATCGACGCGGGCGACATCTTCGCCCTGACGGAGGAGATGAAGAGCTACGCCCGCTCCGGCATCGGCAGCCTGACGCGCGGACAGGGCATGCAGGCCGCGCTGGTCGAGGCGCTGTACCGCAAGAGGCACCTGAGGCTCGAATACGAGTCTGCGTTCACGCGCACCGCGGCGCAGGCATTCGACGCGCGCGCGGGCAACTGCCTGTCGCTGGTCATCATGACCGCCGCCTTCGCGAAGGAGCTCGGGCTCAAGGTCCGATATCAGAGCGCCTACCTCGAGGAGTCGTGGAGCCGCAAGGGCAACCTCCTGCTGAAGAGCGGGCACGTCAACGTGACGCTCGGCGGACGCCTGGTCGACCGCGGTGCCGGCCGGTATCCGTACGGCCTGACGATCGACTTCCTGCCGCCGGAGGAGTTGCGCGGCCTGAAGACGCGCGAGATTCCGGAGTCGATCGTCGTGGGGATGTTCATGAACAACCGCGCGGTCGAGGCGCTGATAGGCGGTCATCTAGACGACGCCTACGCGTGGGCGCGCGAAGCGGTGCGCGAAGCCCCGGACTTCCTCGCGGCGCAGAACACGCTCGGCGTGATCTACCTGCGGCGCGGCGCGCTACCCGAGGCCGCCGCCGTCTTCTCGCACCTGCTCGAGCGCGATCCGGATCACACCCGTGCGCTCGCCAACCTCGCCGAGGCCGCGAGCCGGCAGGGCCGGACGGAAGAAGCCGCGCGGTTGCGGGAGCGCCTCGCCCGGCTCGAACAGGAGCCGCCGCTGCACTTCTTCAACCTCGGCCTCGCGGCGATGAAACGCGACGACTACCGGGCGGCACGCGACCTGTTCGCGAGGGAGGCGGGGCGTGGCGACGCCGGTGCCGAGGTCCACTATTGGCTGGGCCTGGCCCACCTGCGGCTGGGCGACCACGAGCAGGCCACGCGCGAATTCGCACTGGCGGCCGAGTCGAGCGCGTCGCGCAGCGAGCGCGATCTGTATACGGCCAAGCTCGAATGGCTGCGCGCGCATCAGATGCGTTGATCGCGACGGCCTGAGCGGGGCGTTGTTGCGCGCTCGCGACGAGCGGGCAAGTACGAGGCCTAAACGCGGGCTTATTGCAGCAACTTCCGCCTGGAACGGAGTCAGACTTCGTTCGTCGTGTGCAGGGCGGGAGTCGACCATGGTGTTGCGTTCGGACTGGGTGTCGTGATGGCTGCACAGCGAATCATTCATCTGTGCAACAGCGTCGAAATGCTGGCCTTCGCGCTGGAGAGGCTCAACGGTCGCGGGCGCGGGGCCAGCGTGCAGGCCGTGCTGCTGAGGATGAAGCTCGCCGCCCTGACCTCCGAGCTCGTCGCGACCGACCTGATCGAGCGCGCGCGACAGAGCTCGGCGATCAGCTAGCCCGCGCTACTTGCCCAGCCCCAGCTTCCGGGCGGCGTCCGTGTAGAGGCGGACCTTGTCCTTCATGAACGCGTCCATGCCGTCGAGGCCGACGTTCACCAGTTCGAAGCCGCTCTTGGCCGCGAGCTCCTTCATCTCCGGATCGTTGTTCAGCGCGGCCCACAGCTCGGACATCCGCTTGCGCTGCTCCGGCGTCGAGGACTTCGGCATGCCGATGCCGCGGTAGGCGCCATCGACCCAGTCGACCCCGAGTTCCTTGAAGGTCGGCACGTCCGGCATCAGCGGGTGCCGCTTTTCCATCGCGACCGCGAGGGGCCGCACGCGCTGCTTGTTGTTGATTGCGAATGCCGTGTAGGTCATCGCGCCGTCCACGTGCCCGGCGAACACCGCGGTCTGCATGTCGCCCGTGCCCTTGAACGGGATGTACGTGGTCTTGACGCCGAAAGCGGCGTTCATCCGTTCGTGCGCGGCGTGGTTGGCCGAGTTCAGTCCGGATCCGCCCAGGTTCAGCTTGCCCGGATCGGCCTTGGCGGCCTTGATGAAGTCCTGGAAGGTCTTGATCGGGCTCGCCTCGCGAACGACCAGCGTGTCGGGCGTGTAGTGGAACCAGTAGACCGGCACGACGTCCTCGGTCTTGTACTGCACCTGGCCCTCGAGCGGCTGGAACACGATGTGCGGCAGGTTGACGCCGACGACGTTGAGCCCGTCGGCCGGCAGCTGGTTCATCTGCGCCCACATCAAACCGCCACCCGCACCGGGCTTGTACTGGATGATCGTGTCGATGGCCGGGCACTTCTTCTTCAGCACCATCTGCTGGTGGCGGGCCGACAGGTCGGACTCGCCGCCTGGCGGGAAGGCCTGCCAGTACAGGACGTTCTTTTCCGGGCACGGCTGGGCGGCGACGGCGGTCGCCAGGCACAGTGACAGCAGGGGCAGCAAGCGCTTCATCTTCGTCTCCTCGACTGGAAGGCGCGCTCAGGCGGCGCGCTTGTGTTGTGAACCGGGGGCGAGCTCGGCGCAGACGGCCGCGGTGACTTCGCGCGTCGTCGCCTTTCCGCCGAGGTCGCGTGTGTGCAGCGCGGGGTCGGCCGTCACCCGCTCGATGGCCTTCATCACGCGGGCGGCTGCGCCGGCCTCGCCGAGGTGCTCGAGCATCATCACCACCGACCAGAACGTGCCGAGCGGGTTGGCGAGGCCCTGGCCCATGATGTCGAACGCCGAACCGTGGATCGGCTCGAACATCGACGGGTAGCGCCGTTCCGGATCGATGTTTCCGGTGGGCGCGATGCCGAGGCTGCCGGCCAGCGCGGCGGCGAGATCGCTCAGGATGTCGGCGTGCAGGTTGGTCGCCACGATCGTGTCGAGCGATGCCGGCCGGTTCACCATGCGCGCGGTCGCCGCGTCGACGAGCTCCTTGTCCCACCGCACGTCGGGGAATTCGCGCGCGATCTGCGCCGCGATCTCGTCCCACATCACCATGGCGTGGCGCTGCGCGTTCGACTTCGTCACGACGGTGAGCAGCTTGCGCGGGCGCGCCTGCGCGAGGCGGAACGCGTAGCGCATGATCCGTTCCACCCCGGCGCGCGTCATCATCGACACGTCGGTCGCCACCTCGATCGGATGGCCCTGGTGCGCGCGCCCGCCGACGCCGGCGTACTCGCCCTCGGTGTTTTCGCGCACGATCACCCAGTCGAGGTCGGCCGGCGCGCAGCGCTTCAGCGGCGCGTCGATGCCCGGCAGGATGCGTGTCGGCCGCACATTGGCGTACTGGTCGAACCCCTGGCAGATCTTCAGGCGCAGGCCCCACAGCGTGATGTGGTCGGGGATATGCGGGTCGCCGGCCGAGCCGAACAGGATCGCATCCTTGTCGCGCAGCGCATCGAGTCCGTCGGTCGGCATCATCGCGCCGTGCCGCCGGTAGTAGTCGCCGCCCCAGTCGAAGTCGGTGAACTCGAACTCAAGGCCCGGGTTCCCGGCGGCAAGCGCCTCGAGCACCTGCCGCCCGGCGGGTACCACTTCCTTGCCGATGCCGTCGCCCGGGATCAGCGCGATGCGCAGCGTTTTCATCGTCGTCTGCTTTCGATCACGAAGCGGAAGTCGACAGTGTAGAAGGGATGGTCGCGGTCAGGCGGCGCGCGCCACCGCCGGCGATGGGTCGCCGAACAGGCGCAGGGCCTCGTCGACCGACTCGGCCTTCAGCAGCCGCTCCTGTACCTGCGCCGGGGACCAGCGCTCGGGAGCGACTTCGCTGGCGAACCGGGCTGCCGCGGACGCGTCGTCGAAGAACTTCAGGAACATGCGTTCGAGCTGGCTGGCGTCGCACAGTCCGAGTTCCATGCGGAAGTCGACCCGGCCCGAGCGGATGGCCGCCTCGTCGATCAGCTCGGGATGGTTGGTCGTCAGGAAGACGACCGATCCTTCGTGGGCGGCTACGCCGTCGAGCGCGTTGATGAAGCCGGAATACGACACCTTGACGCCCGTGTCCGCCTTGTCGCGCTGCCGGAAGAACGCATCGACGTCCTCGATCAGGATCACCGAGCGCTGGGGAACGGAAGACAGCAGGTTCGCGATCTTCTCGTCGTTGACAGTCGGCGAGGCGAGCGACAGCACGCACACGTTGAGCTTGAGCTCGGACGCCAGGGCCGTGACCAGGGAGGTCTTGCCCGTGCCAGGTTGCCCGTACAGCAGGTAGCCACGGCGCCACGGGATGCCGAGCGCTTCGTAGCGCTCGTGGGAAGCGAAGAACCGGTGCAGGTCGGCGACGATCGACTCCTTCTGCCCGGCCTTCAGCACGACCGAGTCCAGCTTGCGGTTGTTGCCCAGGCGCGCGCGCATCCACTCGTTGTTGTACGGGCTCGGCATGTAGACGGCGATGCGGTTGAGTTCCCGCGCGATCCGGTGCTCCATCGCCGCCTGGACGATCGCTTCGAGCGGGGCCTTGTCGCGTCCGAGCGTCGACAGGCTGATCTTTTCGAAAATCGCGGGCCCGGACTGGATCTCCCGCTTCATCCACATCAGGCGTCCGTCGAGCACGAAGAGGTGAAAGCCTTCGCCCGGCGACAGTACCGTCAGCGGCCGACCGCCCTGTTGCAGCTCGTCGTGCAGGCTCTGGTAGCTGGTGCCCTGGCGGACGGCGCGGGCGGTGAAATTGTTGAGCCGGCGCAGCGCATCCCGGCTGTCCATGTACTCGACCAGCGCCGGAAACATCAGCTCGTCGCGCGAGTCGACCGTCAGCGTGCTGACGAAGAAGTGTTTGGCCCAGGCGAACACCTTGCCGGGAACCTCGCGCAACCAGACGGCCAGCAGGCCGAACAGCGCCAGCGCCGCGCCGCCTGTGACCACGGCGTTTCCACCGAGCAAGCCCTCCAGCCAATCCATCTTCACTCCCCCGACGCGCGCGGGTCGCGCGAACCATGCTAGCAGCGTGAACTGTGGCCCCGCTGCGGTAAATTCAACGCTCACCTCTCACGAAAGGCCACCACCGTGGTGCCATCCAGGGGTTACGCCGCGCAATCCGCCGACTCGGCCCTCGCGCCCTTCGCCTTCGAGCGCCGCGAGCCCGGCCCCACGGATGTCCAGATCGACATCCTGTACTGCGGCGTGTGCCATTCCGACCTGCACACCGCCCGCAGCGAGTGGGGCGGCACGCGGTATCCGTGCGTGCCGGGACACGAGATCGTCGGCCGCGTCGCGCGCGTCGGCGCCCGTGTGTCTCGCTTCAAGGCAGGTGACAACGTCGGCGTTGGCTGCATGGTTGACAGCTGCCGCACCTGCAGCTCGTGCGCCGAGGGACTGGAGCAGTACTGCGAGAACGGATTCACCGGAACCTACAACGGACCGGAGCAGGGCACCGGCGGCAACACCTACGGCGGCTACTCCGATCGCATCGTGGTCGACGAGAAGTTCGTGCTGAAGATCTGTCATCCGGCGGAGCAGCTGGCAGCCGTGGCGCCGCTGCTGTGCGCCGGCATCACGACCTGGTCGCCGCTGAAGCAGTGGAACGCGGGACCAGGCAGGGTGGTCGGGGTGGTCGGCCTCGGCGGACTGGGGCACATGGGAGTGAAGCTCGCCCGCGCGCTGGGCGCACGCGTCGTGCTGTTCACGACGTCGCCCGGCAAGGCCGCCGACGCCCTGAGGCTCGGCGCGCACGAGGTGGTGATCTCGACCGACGACAAGGCGATGGCCGCGTGGCGCAATCGCTTCGACCTCATCCTGAACACGGTCGCGGCGCCGCACGATCTCGATCCGTTCCTCGGCATGCTCAGGCGCGACGGCACGCTGGTGCTGGTGGGCGCGCCGCCGTCGCCGCATCGGTCGCCGGGCGTGTTCAGCCTGATCCTGAAGCGGCGCCGGCTGGCGGGTTCGCTGATCGGCGGCATCGCCGAGACGCAGGAAATGCTGGATTTCTGCGCCGAGCACGGCATCGTCTCCGATATCGAGACGATCCCGATCGCCTCGATCAACGAAGCCTACGAGCGGATGCTGAGGAGCGACGTGAAGTACCGCTTCGTGATCGACATGGCGTCGCTGTAAGGCGCCTGTCGCCGGCTCAGGACCGCAGCAGGCCCGGCGGCACGCGCCCCGGATAGAGCCGGTCCAGCACCTGCGCTGCTGCGGCGCGCAGCGTGCCCGCGAGCCGCTCTTCCGTGTCCTCCTCGCCCGCGCGCGCCGACTGCCACAACCGGCGCAGCGTGTCGCGCTGCGCGGCGATCGCCTGCTCGACCTCGCCCTTCCAGAAGGCCGGTGCTTCCCCTTCCACAAAGCGGCCGCGTCCGCGCCCGAAGTGCGCCACGGCGAGGTAGCGCAGCACGCTCGAGCGCGCGAGGCCGTCGAGGAACTCCTCGGACCAGCGCACCGCTGGATGCTCCGCTCCGCGCAGCACGTTGACGCCGCGCGCCAGCCCGGCGCCGGCCAGTCCGCCGACGACGCCGCCGACCAGCATCCCCGCTCCGAAAGTCAGGCCACCGGCCGCGAGATCCGCCTTCAGGCCGGTCAGCGCGCCGGTGACGACGCTGCCGAGCAGCGCGGCGCGTCCCTCGTCGAGCTGGGCCGGCACCGCGAAATTCTCCTGCATGCGCTCGAGTACGGCCTGGGTGGCACTGCCGTCCAGACCGTGCACTCCGATGAGCCGGTCGGTGGCGGTCCGGATGGCCGTATCCAGCCGCTCGGCCAGCGCGGCCATCGCCCGCTCGCGCGCGGGGTCGGCGTCGCGGCGGCCGATGCCGACGGAGCGCAGCAGCTTCTGCGCCGTGCTGGCCGGGAGCGCTTCGGCCGGTTCGGAGTCGCGGGCCGCGCCCACGAGTTCCGTCGCCAGCACGGCCATCGAGGCGTCGAAGCGCTCGATGCTGGCGCGCTCCCAGGTGCGCTGCAGGCGCGCGAGCGCAGGGCGCCGCTCGCCGGGGAGCGCCGCTGCGATCGCGTCGAGCAGGACGCGTTCCTGCACCCAACAGCGCGCGAACGCGTCGAACGCGAGCACGTCGCTCACGATCCCGTGAGGGGCGAGGTGCGCGCGCCACCGTTCCACGTCGCGCCGCTCGTCGTCGGCGCTGCCTGGCGGTCCGACCTGGTTCAGCAGCACGATGACCGGCTTGCCAACCCAGCGCAGGACCTGCATTTCAAGCGCCACGTAGCCGGCGTCACCCGGGTTCTCGGCGGCGTTCACGAGATGCAGCACGACGTCGGCGCTGTCGCGCGCCACCCGCACCGCCTGCTGGCTGCACCAGAAGGGGCGGTCGCGGTAGCGGTCCCACGCCTCGCGCAGGAACCATCCGAGCGGGTTGTCGGCGACGCGCAGGCGCTGCACGAGGCGCGCCGAGTCACCGAACCCCGGAGTGTCGGTAATGCGCAGTTCGTCGCCCTCGTCGCTCTTCAGCAGGACATGCGACTCGGCGACTTCGGTGACGTGTGGCGCATCGCGTACCTCGCCGATGTCGCGCCCCAGCAGCGTGCGCGCCAGTGTCGTCTTGCCGGCATTCGTGTGCGAGATCAGGGCGATCTCGATGGTGGACGCAGCGTCGCTCATCGACCGGCGGCGAGCAGGGGTTGGAGGTCGCGCTCGAGCCGCGCGACGTCCGGCGCCGAGAGGTCGGCGAACGCGACCGTCACGCCGTGGGCGGTACCGAAGGCCGACCACGCGCCGCGCCGCTCGGCGAGGCGCTCGCCTGCCGCGGGGGCGTCGCCGAGCCGCCGGCGGTACGGCGCTTCGTCCACGAGGGCGATCAGCCGCGGCGCCAGGGCCCGCCTCAGATTTTCGAGGAAGGCGCCGTGGTTCTCGTGCTCGGGCGTGGCGGCCAGGGTGAACAGCGCCACGCTCAGCGCCGTGGTGCGATCCGCGGCGTCGATGCCCGCGGTGGACGATGCCTCGGCTCCGAAGGCGACCGGCGGGCGAAGCGCGAGTTCCGCGTTGTCGCCCAGGATGCCCTTGGCCACCGTTTCCAGGCCGCGCACGCCGGCTTCGTCGACCGTGTAGCTGTAGGGCACGACGCGCAGCCGGACCGGGTGCACGGCGAAGCCGCCGAGCAGCCGCCGGAAGTACGGCTCGTCCAGCCCGACCGGGAAGCGCTGGCTCAGGCGCTGTTCGCGCCAGCGCGCGGTCACGGCCAGTACCAGGCGCGGGCCGACGACGAGGGCCGCGACCGTGAGCGCATACCAGTGGATCCAGCGCGCTGCGCTTTCCCCGCCCGACGCTGGCCACTGGATCGCGGCGATCTCGTTCACGCCCGGAAAGGGCATGGCGAGCGCACGCGCGGCCGGAGCCAGCAGGATCGACAGGATGGCGTGCACCTGCGTCGCGTCGAGAAACGTGCTCTCCCATCCCGCGCGGTACTCGAAGACCAGGCCACGGACGTACATTCCGGCGATTGCTCCAAGGGCGATGCATGCCGCGGCGAGATGCAGCACCCGGCCTCCGCGCGCCATCAGCAGGCCCGCGCTGGCGCGCGACCACTCGTCCATGAAGGCGGCGAACGATGCGCCGGCCGCCCCGCGCAACCGCGAACCGCCGCGGCGCGCGGAATTCACCACTGCGCGACGCAGCCGCGAGGAGCGCCGCGCTCCGCCCCGCGTCCCGGCGGCGAGATGAAACGCCAGCGCGGCGTACACGATGACGTTCCATACGATGATCGAAAGCAGCGGGAAGGCGAGCACATTGATGTGCTGGCGATCGCCCACCTGCTGCACGAACGCGCCGAGGACGAGGGCGGCCAGGGGCAGCAGGACTCCGATCCAGGGCCGCCAGGCGAACGCCTCTACAGCCTGCGCCAGCCTTGGTTCCCGCTCGGCCAGCTTTCCGGCCAGCAGCTCGGCCCGCCTTTCAACGAAGAGTTCCGCGGATGCCGCCTCGCCCCTCTCGCTCGCGGCCCAGCGCGCAAGTTCGGTCGCGGCGCGGGCTGCATGCTGGCGGTCGGTCTCGGAAAGCAGCGTTCGAGCGCTGTCGGCGCTTTCGACGGCGCGGACGAGCAGCACCTGGCGGGCGGCGGTTTCGTTCACGGGGACATTATCGCGGCCGCTGCCGGCGGCCGGACTGCGCCGCCGATCGGCGCCAAGGTTGTGCGGCGGGAGCCCGGACTCGGCGGGTTCTGGGTCCAAGACTGCGCTGCGTAGAGGGATGTTTCGGATCCGCCTCAATCCCGTGATGCAGGTTACGACAGCTCTGTCGTCCGACTGATCGATATCAAATGCGCCCGGAGGGCACGGCCCTACTGTGCGCGCCAAGGGAGCGTGCAGTGGAATCGGACTGCACATAATGAAAAGAGGGCTAATGGCCAGCATCCATCACAGGGGAGCCGACCGCCAGGTCGGATGCCACCCGGCGTCGCGCGCGGCACGGCGCGGCGCATCGCGGGGCCGGCCATTCCAGGGAGCGCCAGCGCAATGAACCCCTATGTCGTATTTCTGCTGTACATGCTGGCCATCCTGGGCTTCGTCGGGTTCACGCTGCTGCTCAATGCCCTGCTGGGGCCGAAGCCGAAGTCCAGCGCGCTGAAGCTCGAGCCGTTCGAGTGCGGCGCGACGCCGGTCGAGCTGCTCAACGTGAAGGCGGTGCCGGCGAAGTACTACGCCGTGGCCATCGTCTTCATCCTGTTCGACCTGGAGACCGTGTTCCTGTTCATCTGGGCGCTCGGCGCGCAGCCGCTGACTGGCTTCATGCTGTTCACGTTCTTTCTGTTCACGTTCCTGCTGATCGTGATCCTGCTCTACGTATATAGAGCCCGGCTGCTGGAAGCCGTGACGGAGTAGCCCGCAATGAGCGACAAGGTGATCCCAATCCGTCCCGAGCCGACCGGGGCGTTCGAGTACATCTCGACCAAGAAGGACGAACTGATCGGCTGGGCGCGCAAGTTCTCGCTGTTCCCGTACCCGTTCGTCACCGCTTGCTGCGCGATGGAGTTCATGGCGGTCAGCTCGACGCCCTACGACACGGACCGCTTCGGCGCGGCGCTGCCGCGGTTCTCGCCCCGGCAGTCCGACCTCCTGATGGTGGTCGGGACGATCAACCACAAGCAGGCGCCGATCCTGCTCAAGGTCTACGAGCAGATGTGCGAGCCGAAGTGGGTGATGGCCTTCGGCGCGTGCGCGACCAGCGGCGGCTTCTACCAGAACTACGCCACCCTGCTCGGCGTGGACCGCATCGTGCCGGTGGACGTCTACATCCCGGGGTGCCCGCCGCGTCCCGAAATGGTGATCGACGGCATCATGAAACTGCAGGACAAGATCGCGCACGAGCGCCATCCGATCCTGACGCAGAGGTTCTGACATGGGCGCTCCTGTGTTCGATCGGGTCAAGAGCGACCTCGGCGCCCTGGCGGAGGACTCTGCTGTCTCGCACGGCGTGCTGGTGATCGGCGTGGCGCCGGACGGCGTCCTGCCGCTGGTGCGCGCGCTGAAGAACCGCGGCTTCGACATGTTCCTCGACGTGACCGCCGTGGACTGGCTGGGCCAGGCAGCGCGCTTCGAGGTCGTGTGGCACTTCTACTCCACGACCGACAAGGTGCGCGTCCGCGTCAAGACGCGCGTCCGCGAGGAGCAGCCGGAAGTGGACTCGCTGCTGTCGCTGTACGGCTCCGCGGCGTTCATGGAGCGCGAGTGCCACGAGATGTACGGCATCCGCTTCCGCGGCAACGACGACCTGCGGCCGCTCCTGCTGTACGAGGGATTCGTCGGCCATCCGCTGCGCAAGGACTACGCCAAGGAGCAGGAACAGCCGCTGGTGCCGTACCGGGAGGGCTTCCAGTGATGGACATGCGCGACCTGCGACTGCCGAACCCGATCAAGCCGGCGTTCGACAAGCCGACGAGCGACGAACACGTCATCGTCAACATCGGCCCGTCCCATCCGGCCACCCACGGAACGATCCAGATCGTCGCTGAACTGGACGGCGAGAAGATCATCCGCACCGACGTCCACTGCGGCTACCTGCACCGGGGCTTCGAGAAGGAGTGCGAGTCGCACACCTGGCACAACCTGATCCCCTACGTCGACCGCCTGAACTACTGCTCGGCGCTGATCAACGACTTCGCGTACTGCGCGGCGGTCGAGGAACTGATGGACGTCGAGATCACGCCGCGCGCCAAGTACCTGCGCACGCTGCTCGCCGAGTACTCGCGCATCGCCGACCACATGACCTGCATCGCGGCGGGCCTGATGGAACTCGGCGCGATGACCGCCTTCCTCTACCTGGTCTCGATCCGCGACTGGATCTACGAGCACATCGCGCAGGTCACCGGCGCCCGCGTGACGTATTCGTACGGCCGCATCGGCGGGCTGGCGCGCGACCTGCCCGACGGCTGGATCGAGCGCCTGCACTGGATCCTGGGCCAGTACGACGACTTCGTCGGCCGCGTCCACGGACTGGTCGACCGCAACCGCATCTTCATCGACCGCATGCGCGACGTCGGCGTGATCAGCACGGCCGACGCGATCAGCTACGGCTACACCGGACCGATGCTGCGCTCGACCGGGGCGCCGCGCGACCTGCGCAAGGACACGCCGTACCTGGCCTACTCCGAACTCGACTTCGAAGTGCCGGTCGGCATCAAGGGCGACAACTACGACCGCTACTTCGTCCGCATGCGCGAGATGGACGAGTCGGTGCACATGATCCGGCAGCTCGTCGACCTGCTGGCCGCCTGCAAGGGGCCGCTGAACGTCGACGACCGCCGCTGCACGTTCCCGGAGAAGGAACACGTCTACAGCGAGATCGAGTCGCTGATCAACCACTTCAAGCTGGTGATGGACGGGCCGCGCGTGCCGGCGGGCGAGGTGTACGTCGCCCACGAGGGCGCCAACGGCGAGCTCGGCTTCTACCTGGTCAGCACGGGCGAAGGCACGCCGTACAAGGTGCACGTGCGGGCGCCGTCGTTCGTCCACATGGGCGGCGCGCACAAGATGCTCAACGGCTACCAGCTCGCGGACCTGATCCCGACCTTCGGCTCGATCAACATGATCGGGGGGGAGTGCGATCGATGAGCGCCGTGCTGATGCCCGTCGTCGAACGCCTGATCCCGGAGTTCGAGAAGCTGAAGAAGCGGATGCCGCCGAACTTCGAGTCGACGCTGGTGCTTCCGTGCCTGCGCCGCGTCCAGGACGAGCGCGGCTACGTCGCCGATGAGGACATCGTCGCCCTTACGAAGTACCTCGGCGTGCCGCGCATGCAGATAGAGCAGGTGCTGTCGTACTACACGATGTTCCGGCGCAAGCCGATCGGCCGCTGGCACCTGCAGGCGTGCCGCAACGTGACGTGCTCGATGCGAGGCTCGGAGCGCCTGATCGACGCGCTCGGCCGCAAGCTCGGGGTCAGGCCGGGACAGACCACCGCCGACGGCCGCTTCACGCTGTCCGAGGTCGAGTGCCTGGGTTCGTGCGGAACCGCACCGGTCGTGATGGTCAACGAGGCCTATCACGAGAACCTTTCCATCGAGAAGCTCGACGAGCTCCTCGGTCGCCTGAGCTGAGAGGACCGCGACCATGCCCGGCACTCCGCTCCTGATGACATTCCCCGTGACGGCGACGTCCCACCTGCTGTCCGAATTCCGCGCGCGCGGCGGGTACGCGGCGCTCGAAAAGGCGCTGACCACGATGCAGCCCGGCGACGTGACGAAGGAAGTCACGGCCTCGGGCATCCTCGGCCACGGTGGCGCCGCGTTCCCGGTTGGCCGCAAGTGGGCCGTGATCAAGGTCGCCGACGGCCAGCCGCACTACCTGTGCGCCAACGCCGACGAGGGTGAGCCCGGCACGTTCAAGGACCGCTGGGTCCTCGAGAACAATCCGCACCTGCTGATCGAGTCGATGCTGATCTCGTCGTACGCGCTGGGCGTGCGCAACGCGTTCGTCTACATGCGCGGCGAGTTCGACCTGCCCTATCGCCGCCTGCAGGCCGCGATCGAGGAGGCGTACGAAGCCGGCTACATCGGAAGGAAACTGTACGGTACCGAGCACATCTGCGACATCGTGATCATTCGCGGCGCCGGTTCCTACGTGTGCGGCGAGGCGTCCGGTCTGCTGACGTCGATCGAAGGCAAGAAGGGCTACCCGCGCAACCGTCCGCCGCGCCTGACCGTGAAGGGCCTGTACCAGCGCCCGACCGTGGTCAACAACGTCGAGACGCTGTCCAACGTCGCCGGGATCATCCGCATGGGCGCCGAAGCGTTCCGCAAGGTCGGCACGGCGAAGAGCCCGGGAACGCAGCTGGTGTCGATCTCGGGCCACGTGGTCAAGCCGGGTGTGTACGAGATCGAGCACGGCTATCCGCTTTCCAAGTTCATCTACGAGGACTGCGGCGGCATGCTGGGCGGCCGCAAGCTCAAGGGCCTGATCCCGGGCGGCATTTCCGCCAAGGTGCTGACCGGCGACGACTGCAAGGACCTGACGTACGACCATGGCTCCTTCGACAAGGCCGGCTCGGCGCTCGGTTCCGGCGGCATGATCGCGATCGCCGAGGGGACCTGCATGGTGCGGCTGCTGCAGGTGATGCTCCGCTTCTGGCACCACGAGTCGTGCGGCCAGTGCACGCCATGCCGCGAAGGCATGGGCTGGATGCACCGGATCATCGACCGCATCGTCAGCGGCCAGGGGCGGATGGCCGACATCGACCAGCTGATCGCGATCTCGGACGCCAACGACGGCACCACGGTTTGCGGCATGGGAGACGCGGCGGGCTACGCGACGGTCGGCTTCATCGCCAAGTTCCGCGACGAGTTCGAATACTTCATCCAGCACAAGCGCTCCAAGTACGGCGGTGTGCTCGAAGTCGGCGCTGCCGAGGTGGCCCATGCCTGAGTTCTTCATCAACGGCCAGCCGGTGCACGCCGAACCCGGCCAGACCGTCCTGCAGGCCGCGCTCGCCGCCGGCCACTACATCCCGTACTTCTGCTGGCACCCCAACCTGTCCGTCGCGGGCAACTGCCGCATGTGCATCGTCGACGTGGAGGACGGCAAGGGCGGGACGTGGTCCGACATCGCCTGCAACATGCCGGTCGACGAAGGCATGAAGGTGCTGACGGAAACCGAATCCGTGCAGAAGCGACGCAAGGAAACGCTGCAGCTGATCCTGCTGAACCATCCGGTCGACTGCGGCATCTGCGACAAGGCCGGCGAGTGCATGCTGCAGGACCAGCACTATGACTACCACGGCGAGCGTCCGGTGTCGTTCGAACCCAAGGTCACGGCGACGAAGTTCCACTCGCTGTCCGAACGCATCGTCATCGACAACGAGCGCTGCATCTGCTGCTCGCGCTGCACGCGCTTCACGGCCGAGGTGTCGAAGTCGAACTCGCTCGCGATCCAGTTCCGCGCCGACCATTCGCTGGTGCGCGCCTCCGAGGACGGCGCCTTCGAGCGGGACGCCTATTCGGACAACGTGATCGACATCTGCCCGGTCGGCGCCCTGCTGTCGAAGGACTTCCTCTACCGCTCGCGCGTCTGGTACCTGAAGCCAACGCCGTCGGTGTGCCCGGGCTGCGAGCGCGGCTGCGCGGTCAACATCTGGCACCGCAAGCCGGAGTGGAAGCTCAACGCGCTCGACCCGCGCCGCAACGCGTCGATCGACCGCGTGACGCCGCTCGAGAACCCGGCCGTCAACGGTCCGTGGATCTGCAACAAGGGGCGTGACCTGGCGAAGATCCTCGAGCGGCCGCGCGCCGAGCAGGCGCTGCTGAAGGGCAAGCCGGCGGAACTCGCCGCGGCCATTGCGCAGGCGCGCGACCTGGTCGCCGCCGCCAAGCGGCCCGTCGCGCTGGTCTCGTCCTGGGGTTCGAACGAGGAACTCGCCGCGTTCAAGGCGACGCTCGGCGGGCGCTTTGCGTCGTTCGTCAAGGCCGACTGGGCGCCGCTGCCCGGCGAAGTCGTCGAGGACGACGTGCTGATCAAGCCCGACAAGAATCCGAACCGCCGCGCCGCGCAGGGCCTGTTCGGCGCCGCGCCGATCGCGTTCCCGGAAGGCACCGACCTCGTGCTGGTCTGGGGCGAGGGCTTCGCGTTCTCGGGCCTGCCGCGCGGCGCGAAGGTGATCTTCCTGAACTCCTACCTGCAGCCGGAAAACGGGCACGCCGACGTGTTCCTGCCGATCAGCGTGCAGACCGAGCGCAGCGGGCACTACACGAACTTCGAAGGCACGGTCAGCGCGTTCCGCGCCTGCTTCGCCAGGAAGCCGACCGTGGTCGACGCCGAGGCGCTGTTCGCCGCGCTCGCGACGCGCGAGAGGGCCGCAGCATGATCCAGGATCTCGTCGTCTACGCGGCGTACATCGCGTACGCCATCGCGGTGCTGATGGGCTTCGGCATCATCCTGACGTGGGTCGAGCGCAAGCAGTCCGCCGTGATGAGCGACCGGATCGGCGCCAATCGCGCCTACATCCGCCTGCCGTTCACGCAGATCAAGCTGGTGTGGTGGGGCCTGTTCCACGGCATGGCCGACGGCCTGAAGATGCTCCTGAAGGAGGACTTCAAGCCGAAGACCTACGACTGGTATGCCTACATGGTCGCGCCGTGGGTCGCCTTCACGCCGGTCCTGCTGGTGTTCGCGGTGATCCCGTTCGGCGGCGTGCTGATTCCGTCGGAGATCTTCTCCGGGTTCCCGGCGGTGGCGGAGTGGTTCGCCGGCAAGACCTATCCGATGCAGATCGCGCGGCTCGACGCCGGCCTGCTGATCGTGTTCGCGTTCTCGGGCCTGACCATCATCGGCGCGATGCTCGCCGGCTGGTCGTCGTCGAACAAGTTCTCGCTGCTGGGCGCCCTGCGGGCCGGCTCGCAGATGATCTCCTACGAACTGATCCTCGGTCTGACGGTGCTCGGCCTGGTCCTGATTTACGGCACGCTGGACCTGACGGTCATCGTGCAGCAGCAGTCCGGGACGGTGCTTGGCTTCCTGCCAGCATGGGGCATCGTGCTGCAGCCGTTCGCGGCGACGCTGTTCCTGGCGGCCGCGATCGCGGAGAACAAGCGCATCCCGTTCGACCTGCCCGAGGCCGAGTCCGAACTGATCGCCGGCTACTTCACCGAGTATTCGGCGATGAAGATGGGCCTGTTCATGTTCGCGGAGTTCATCGAGATCGCCATCGTCGCCGCGCTCTTCACGACGCTGTTCCTCGGCGGCTACAACCTGCCGTGGATGACCAACGAGGGCTTCCTGCTCCCCG